>Ga0193755_1000330_pt1 | contig 13526 bp, 12 predicted proteins | sample H1a2metaG_FD_144921 | JGI IMG/M metagenome (GOLD analysis project Ga0193755, IMG submission 144921) | Soil microbial communities from a riparian zone of the East river system, Colorado, United States - H1a2 | ecosystem: Environmental > Terrestrial > Soil > Riparian zone | place: USA: East River...
GCGCAGCAGCGACGCATGATCAATCTCAATGGCGGAGAGGGATCTCGACTGTCGTGATTGGAACTTGCGCTGGGCCGTGGCGTCAGTTCCACTTCTTATCACACCCTTTTTGACTGTCTCCACTTAAACTTTTTGCTAAGATGCCCTCCATGGTACGACTACTGTTGCTGATTCCGATTCTTCTATCTTCACTTTCGCAGACTCCCAAGCGGCCCCCGAGACCAGGTGTGAAAACTCCTGGGGTTCGGGTACCAATCACGGCCTTGAAGCCTGAGGCCGTGTTTGAGGTGCCCGGCGCGCCGGACTGGATCGCCATCGACGAATCCGTCTGGGTGTCCAACGAACCGAAGCACACAGTGGCGAGGCTGGATCCAAAATCCAACAAGGTTCTCGCCATCATCCCAGTGGGCAAAGAGCCTTGCTCAGGCCTGACTACTGGCTTCGGCAGTTTGTGGGTTCCTCTTTGCGGCGATCATGCTCTCGCTCGCGTTGATCTCAAGGAAGGAAAGGTGACCGCTACCATCCCGATCGGGATCGGCGATTCTGAAGGCGGATTAGCGGAGGGAGCCGGCAGCATCTGGCTCGTCACCGACAAGAAGGGAACCCTGGCGCGAATCGATCCGGCGACGAATAAGGTGGTCGCAGAAATCCAGGTCCCGGCGGGCTCATTCGCGGTAGCCTTTGGAGAAGGGGCGGTTTGGGTTACGGGGACCGAGACCCATGTGTTGACGCGAATCAACCCGGATACGAATCTGGTGGTCGAGACGATTCAGGTCGGGAAGGCCCCGCGCTTCCTTACCATCGGCGGAGGGTTCATTTGGACGCTGAATCAGACCAACGGCGATGTGTCGAAGGTGGACCCGAAGACCAATAAGGTCGTGGCAACCATCGAAGTTGGTGTGCCGGGTTCGGGTGGAGAGATCGCCTTCGGTGAAGGCTCGGTGTGGGTTACGTCCTTCGAATTCCCGATCTCTCGGATCGATCCCGGCTTGGAAAAGGTGGTGCAGCAATTCGCTGGTGAAGGCGGCGATGCGATCCGGGTTGGGCTCGGCTCAGTGTGGCTCTCAAATATCCGCGCAGGCACGGTGTGGCGGTTGGATCCGCGCCGCATCGTGGCGACGGTCGCGCCGTGAAGGAAGCCGGAGCATTCCAGGCTCCCGCGCTCGATAAAGTTGTGGGGCGCAGTATTGAGAGAGTAAGCCTCGACTCTCCTTATCTTCTTTGCGAAGCCCATCGGCTTGCGATTGGGCTTGCGAGGGGAGATGTGCTGGCCGGGCCGGTACCCTCGTGCTAAGATAACCGCACTGTGCGAGACAAAATTCAACTGAGCATCTTCGCTCCGGAAGGCAAGGTCTTCGAAGGTGACGTTGACCGAGTAGAAGTGCCCGGGCTCGACGGCGAACTGGGCATCCTGCCGGGACATACCGAGATGATTTCGCTTCTGAAACCGGCGGGGCTTCTTACGTATCACATTGGCGCGAGCGCCGGCGAGATTTCAGTCGACGGCGGCTTCGTTGAAGTCGGCCCCGACCGCGTGGTGGTACTGGCTAACAAGGCTGAAGCATCGGACCTCACGGCAACCTAACAAAGGCGTGTCTGACTCAAGACACTTCGACACATCCCTTCAATATGCCTGTAAGCGAGGACGCCTTAGGGAATTATGTCCCACGGTTAAGACCCGCATTTCAGCCTTAAGTCTCCAGTGTTTCTCGCACATTCTTTTGACTTGCCTCGACCTGAAACGGCGTGGAGGAGAAGGTCATCTCGCTTGAAATACTCTGCTCGGACGCTATATTCTGGCGGTCTGCAACATTCAAACTTTGGAAAGAAGGTTTAACTATGGCCGACTTCAGTTTGCAAGAGCACGAGATCACGGTCGCAGACATTCGCAGAAATCTCCCGCCGGCAACTTTATATGAGGAAGCGGTCCGCTTCGATTCGCAAACACGTATCGCCGCGAGCGGGTCGCTCGTGGCTTATTCTGGCAGCAAAACCGGCAGATCGCCCCGGGACAAACGCGTCGTGCAGCGGCCCGAATCGCAAGCTGATATCTGGTGGGGATCTGTCAACATTCCGCTCGAACCGCTTGGCTTCGAGATCAATCGCGAACGGGCAAAGGACTATCTCAACACCAGAGACTATCTCTATTGCGTGGATGGCTTCGCCGGTTGGGACTCCCACCACCAGATCAAAGTACGAGTGATTTGCGCGCGGCCGTATCATGCTCTGTTCATGCACACGATGCTTATCCGGCCGACGCGTGAACAGTTGGCAAGCTTCGGCAAGCCCAACTACGTGATTTACAACGCGGGGCAATTCCCCGCCAATCGTCTCACCACAGGAATGACTTCGAACACGAGTATCGATCTCGACTTTGATAACGGCGAAGTGGTGATTCTGGGCTCACAGTATGCCGGTGAGATGAAGAAGGGCGTCTTCACAATCATGAATTACTTGATGCCGAAGAAGGGCGTGCTTTCGATGCATTGCTCGGCGACGGCAGATCCGTTGAGCGGGCGGTCATCGATCCTGTTCGGGCTGTCGGGCACTGGCAAGACCACCTTGTCGGCCGATCCAAAGCGGCTGCTGGTGGGTGACGATGAACACTGCTGGGCGGATAACGGCGTCTTCAATATCGAGGGTGGCTGTTACGCGAAGACGATTGATCTGACTCCCGAATCCGAACCGGACATCTATCAGGCGCTGCGGTTTGGCTCGGTGCTCGAGAACGTGGTTCTCAGGGACGATCGCACCGTAGACTTCAGTGATGCGAGTATCACAGAAAACACGCGCGGGGCTTATCCGATCGAGTACATCAAGAACGCCAAGATTCCCTGCGTCGCCGGTCACCCGACCGACATCATCTTCCTGACCTGTGATGCATTTGGAGTATTACCGCCGGTCAGCAAGCTGACACCGGAGCAGGCCATGTATCACTTCATCAGCGGCTACACCGCCAAGGTTGCCGGCACCGAAGTCGGAGTGACCGAACCAACGGCGACCTTCTCCCCGTGCTTCGGCGGTCCTTTCATGGTTTGGCATCCGACCAAATATGCTGAGCTGCTCGCGGCGAAGATGAAACAGCACAACGCAAGCGTGTGGCTGGTCAACACCGGCTGGAGCGGCGGTTCGTATGGCACGGGCTCCCGAATGAAGCTTCGGTTCACACGCGCCATAATCGACGCCATTCATAGCGGCGATCTTGTGGCTGCGCCCACTCAGCCCGATCCGTTCTTCGGGATCAACGTGGTAACCGAGTGCCCGGAAGTGCCGGGCGAAATCCTGATCCCGCGAAACACGTGGCAAGACAAGTCCGCCTACGACGAGACCGCGCGCAAGCTTGTGAACCTGTTCACCCAAAACTTCCGCCAGTACGAAGCAGGGGCCGGTCAGAAGTTGAAAGAAGCAGCGCCAAAATCCTAGCCGGTGATCATCGAAGCTTTGTTCCACACGGGCCGCCGTCGAGCAAGGCAACCCGGTGATTCCCTGGGAGCACTCGCTTTGAGCGGAGAAGTTGCGGGAGACGTTGCTACGACTGCGGCACAGGAGCGGCGAATGGCAGTTCATCCTCTGGCGGGTAAACCGGTGCCCGCCGAAATGCTGATCGACCCAGCCAGGCTGGAGCGCGAGTACTACGAACGCGAGCCGGATCCGAACAATCCCCATCAGCTTGTGAGCTTCGGCACCAGCGGGCATCGAGGAACCGCTCAGAACGGAAGCTTTAATGAAGCGCACGTTCTCGCAATTACTCAGGCCATATGCGACCATCGACGCGCCGAGAAGATTCAAGGCCCAATTTTCATGGGCAAGGACACCCACGCGTTGTCCGGCCCTGCTGAACGCACCGCCCTCGAAGTCCTCGCAGCCAACGAGATCGAGACAATCATCCAGCGTGATGATGGAGTGACTCCGACACCGGTCATCTCCCGAGCGATCCTGGTCTACAACCAGGAGCACAAGGAGGGCTTAGCGGATGGCATCGTCGTCACGCCTTCACACAACCCGCCTGAGGATGGGGGTTTCAAGTACAACCCGCCAAACGGGGGGCCAGCCGACACGGACGTCACGACGTGGATCGAGGATCGAGCAAACGCCTTTCTTCGGGCAGGCAATCGTGATGTAAAACGCAGGCCGTTCGCTTCGGCCATCAAAGCCAAAACAACACACGCCCAGGACTTCGTTCTGCCTTACGTCAACGATCTCCGGAGCGTGATCGACATGGAATCGATACGCGACGCCGGTCTTAAGCTCGGCGTTGATCCACTGGGCGGAGCTTCGGTTCATTACTGGGAGCCGATTGCCGAGGTCTATGGTCTCGACATAACCGTAGTGAATACGAGGATCGATCCGGCGTTCGGCTTCATGACCCTGGATCACGACGGCAAGGTGCGAATGGATTGCTCGAGCCCATATGCGATGGCGAGTCTGGTCAAGCTCAAGGATCAATATCAGATCGCCTTCGGAAACGATCCGGATACCGACCGACACGGCATCGTCACACCGGCCGGGCTTATGAGCCCGAATCATTATCTTGCAGTCGCTATCGATTACTTGCTCACGCATCGGGAAGACTGGTCGGATGCGGCCATTGGCAAGACTCTTGTGAGCAGTACGATGATCGATCGAGTTGTGGAGGGGCACGGACGGCGATTGCTTGAAGTTCCCGTTGGGTTTAAGTGGTTCGTTTCCGGGCTGTTAGAAGGCTCGCTTTGTTTTGGTGGCGAAGAGAGCGCCGGCGCGAGTTTTTTGCGAAAAGACTGCTCGGTGTGGACTACGGACAAGGACGGCTTGATTATGGATTTGCTGGCCGCCGAGATACTGGCGAGAACGGGAAAAGATCCGGTGGAGCATTACAACGAGCTGACGGCTGCTTTTGGAACGCCGTATTACACCAGGATCGACGCGCCGGCAACTCCGGAGCAAAAGTCGCGATTGAGGAAACTGAGTTCCGAACGGGTCGCGGCGTCCGAACTCGCGGGCGAGCCGATCGTTGCTAAGCTGACTCGCGCGCCGGGAAACGGCGAGCTGATAGGCGGATTAAAGGTCGTCACCAGGAACGGTTGGTTTGCCGCGCGACCCTCGGGGACGGAGAACATCTACAAGATTTACGCCGAGAGCTTTGTTAGTCGGGAACACCTGTACTCAATCGTCCAAGAGGCGCAGCAGATTGTGGGCGAGGCACTAACGACGCAAGGTTGAGAAAGTGAGGACCGATCGATGGTTGAGCTGGTCTTGATTCGGCATGGTCAGAGCACCTGGAATCGGGAGAACCGCTTCACCGGCTGGACGGACGTTGATTTGACCGAGCAAGGTTGCGCCGAGGCAAAGCAAGCTGGCGCGCTCATCAAGGAAGCAAGCTTGTCGTTCGACATCGCCTACACGTCGGTGTTGAAGCGTGCGATCAGGACCCTTTGGATTGTTCTTGATGAGCTTGACTTGATGTGGATTCCGGTCGAGCATTCGTGGCGGCTGAACGAGCGGCACTACGGCGCGCTTCAGGGATTGAACAAAGCGGAGACGGCTGCGAAATATGGCGAGGCGCAAGTAAAGATTTGGCGAAGGAGCTACGACATCACACCGCCACCGCTCGAGAAGACCGATCCTCGGTATGCCGCAAACGATCCGCGATATCGAAGCCTCACCGAAGCTGCGTTTCCGTTGACCGAGTGCTTACGGGACACAGTTAATCGCTTCTTGCCGTATTGGCACGGGACAATCGTTCCCGCTATTGAGTCAGGGCGGAGAGTGGTGATTGCAGCTCACGGCAACAGCTTGCGCGCTCTGGTGAAGCACCTGGACAACGTTTCAGAGGAGGAGATCGTCGAGCTCAACATCCCAACCGGTGTGCCGCTGGTCTACGAACTGGACGAACAGCTCAAGCCCATCAGGCATTACTTCCTGGGTGATCCCGTTGCGATTGCCCGCGCCCTGGATGAAGTAGCAAGCCAGGGAAAAGCGAAGTAAAAAAACAAACCGGGTTACTGATCGACCGCGCGTAACCCGGATGACTTCCACAATGTGAAGCCGCTCGCACTAAGCAGTCGCTGCCATCTGATTGGCCTTTTCTCGAGCTTCCTCGATGGTCCCTACGTTGTAGAAGGCCTGCTCCGTCATATCGTCGTGCTTGCCGTCCACGATTTCGCGGAAGCCTCGAATCGTGTCTTCAAGCTTGACGTACTTGCCTTCCAGGCCGGTGAACTGAGTGGCGACAAAGAATGGCTGTGACAGGAAGCGTTGAATCTTTCTGGCGCGCGCAACGATGACCTTGTCGTCTTCGGACAGTTCGTCGTAACCGAGAATCGCAATGATGTCCTGGAGCGACTTGTATCGCTGCAGGATCTCCTTGACCGCCTGCGCGGTATTATAGTGATCCTGACCGATGATCAATGGGTCGAGTAGTCGCGACGACGACGCAAGTGGATCGACCGCCGGAAAGATTCCAATCTCGACGATCTGCCGCGAGAGCGCAGTGACTGCGTCAAGGTGCGCGAAGGTTGTCGCCGGCGCCGGATCCGTGTAATCGTCGGCCGGAATGTAGACGGCTTGAATCGAAGTAATCGATCCGGTCTTTGTCGAAGTGATGCGCTCTTGCAGCTCTCCCATCTCGGTTGCAAGGGTTGGCTGATAACCCACTGCCGAAGGCATGCGTCCGAGTAACGCAGAGACTTCCGAGCCTGCTTGCGTGAAACGAAAGATGTTATCAATAAACAGCAGCACGTCGAGGCCCTTGTCGCGAAAGTACTCGGCGACAGTCAAACCCGACAATGCGATTCGAAGCCGCGCTCCCGGTGGTTCGGTCATCTGCCCATAGATCAACGCGACCTTTGAGTTGGAGATGGCGTTCTTATCGACTTTTGACATATCGAACTCGCCGGTCTTCTCCATGTGCTCGTAGAAGGACTCGCCGTAGTCGATAACTTTAGACTCGACCATCTCGCGAACCAGATCATTGCCCTCGCGAGTTCTCTCGCCGACTCCGGCAAACACCGAGAATCCGGAGTGTTTGAGCGCGATGTTATTGATCAGCTCCATGATCAAAACGGTCTTACCCACTCCGGCTCCGCCGAAGAGCCCGATCTTGCCGCCGCGCAGGAAAGGCAGCAATAGGTCGATAACCTTGATGCCGGTTTCGAACATCTGAAGATCGGTTGATTGCTCCTCGAGAGTGGGGGCGTGCCGATGAATCGGCTCGCGGCTTTCGGATTTGACTTCACCCAGTCCGTCGACTGGCTCGCCTATGACATTCAACACTCGACCAAGCGTCGTTTCACCGACCGGCATCGTGATCTGGCTGCCAGTGTCGATGGCTTTCATACCGCGCACGATGCCTTCTGTTGGTTGCATCGAGACCCCGCGCACCCGGCGGTTCCCGAGATGCTGAGCTACTTCACATATGATGTCGATTGGCTGCGGTCCTTCAAACCCTTCAGAGGTTACACGCAGCGCGTTATAGACCGGCGGCAAATGGTTCCCATCAAACGCCACGTCGATAACCGGACCAATTACTTGAATGACGCGTCCCACCTTTACGCCATTGGAATCAGACATAGTCCTCTCTATCCTTTCGGTAAAACAATAGTCACAATCAATTCGATCCGCTCAAACTGAACCAGCAGCCTCGATCTCGTTAGCACCAATCTCGAGCGACAAAAGTAGTGGTCGAGGTCCTCGCGCAGATGAGGACTTATTTACTCACACGACAGCATGAAATTCCAACGCGATTCGAGCACTTCACTGGGACGACAACCTCTGCGGACACAAAGACAGCCGCTTCACCTTGCGGGTTTTTGGAGAACTGAGGTGAGTAGTGGCAGGAAGAAGGCGGGTTCTAGCGTCAACCTCTGAAAAGGATCCCATCCTGGAAGGAACTGTGGGTTGGCTACATCATTTTGTCCGAATCGCAATAGAACCGGCGCAACATCTCTTCCACATGTTGTTTTCCTATGGCCTCGAATATCACGCTTGGAGGGACGTTCATCCCTTCGGCGAGTTTCAGAGCGCTCTCGACGTTGAGCGTGCTGACGACCGACGACAGGATTTTGGACAACAACCCCTGGTCAAAGCCCGTCTCCCTGCAAAAATCCACTTGTTTCATTCGTTTTGCCTTCAAGTGTGCGTTAACAAGCTCGGCCAGTGGACTGCTGTGGCCGGTTCCGGTCGAGTTCCCCGAGTTCGAAAGGGTGGCTCGGCGTTTGGAGAGTTCGATTTCTGGCTTGGACATTTCGATTCCTATGTCTCGCAACGAGGTCTATCTATCTTTGCGCGCGGATTACCTGGTACCTGGGACAGCCGTCTACGCTCTCCGGGAAACCGCTCCGGTCTCATCGAATGAATGGGCTCTCTCTCTAATCGATGGCTGAAGGAATTCGACGTCCCGAGGTGATGAAAAGCGAAATGTTGCGTCATTTCCAGCGACGGAAACTGCGGTACGCACTCCCCGGCAAGGTTACTGGCAGGGGCGAGGCCCTCGCTTAAAGCAGTCGGCCGGGCTTCCGTAGCAGACATAAACTATTGACTTCACTGACTGGGTATCTTATAAGCTAGCCAATAGGAAATGCTTTGTCGGTCACGATCCACTCGCTGTTAGCGTCTTGATGAGAACGCGCTTCAGCGAGGACCAGGAGGCGCTTTAATCCGCCCCTCAGCCCCTTAGAACGATCATCGCGCTGCTCAACACCGAGACCTGTTTGACCTAGCTTCAAGCATCCGTCTCCGCCTCCGGGATTCCAAGCACGCCAGTAAGGAACGCTTTCTATGCTAGCTCAAGGGTCCTACTCGTCAGTGCCTCTAGAGGCGCCGCTGTCGGACGGAAAAGATCGACTATACAACCTTGCAACCGTCCTCAATGAGATAAGCGAAGGCACTGCGTTGATGAACCAGGAGGGCCAGCTGGTCTGGCACAATCGGTCCTTCGACAAGCTGCTAGTCGAGAATCGCGAAGGGCATCTGTTGGTAGCCGCCGTGATCGAATTCGCGATGGACTTTTATCAAGAGGTATACGAATCTCAGGGAGCTGGACCCGAAGGTGATCATTCGCTGGTGCGTGACGTCACGGTTGGACGGATAGCGCATGAGATCCATTGTACCTTGATGCCTCGGGGCATGTTAGGCCCCGAGAGCTATGCGCTTTGCTTGATCAAGCGGTCAGCGTCGAGGTGGTCGAACTACGAAGAGCACCTCCGCCAAGCTTGGGGACTTACCGAGCGAGAGGCTCAGGTGGCGGTGGAATGCTTGCGCGGCAACAAAAACCTGGAAATTGCAGAACGCTTGAGAATAAGCGTCGAGACTGTCAACAAGCATCTCGACAAGGTTTATCAAAAAGCGAACGTTCGCGGTCGAGCGGAACTCGCGTCGCGACTGCTGGACAGGACATTCTGAGAAGAATCGCTAGGATTCATCGCCCTCGTCTTCATCGCCTTGCGCCCTTCCCAAGCAAAGCATATCTTGATGTTGATGCAAACCAGGAAGCTGTCAGCGTCAGTGTTCACAGCCCTGCCCGATGGAACTGGTGTCTTGCTAAACCTCGAAACACTCCTCTATTTCAGTTTGAACCGAACAGGCGCGACACTTTGGCAGGAAATTGAACGGGCCGACACAACCGAGCTGGACCAGCTCGTCCACCGCGCTTGCGAACAGTTCGAAGTGGATCAAACTTCGGCGCAGAAGGAGATAAGCGATTTCGTCGAGCAGCTCGCGTACTTAGGCTTGGTTCGAATATCTTAGCTCGACTAACTTGCGGACCGGAGCCCACTAGGGAGGGTCTAACAACCCCACCAACACGGACGAAAACCCGGTCGCCTTTCATTGCACGACCGCCAAAAAGTTTTCTGGCAGAAGTCGGCCTGCAAAGTCTATTTCTGACGGGAGTTAGAGCGGAGACGGACGATCTGTTCGACGTGCTTGATACTTTACTTTAAGTTTTTTCTTGCATCCTGGTGAAAGGTATGGTATAAGGTGCCCTCGTAAACAACACCGCTCCAAGTTCCTGCCTTGAAGCGGTACTGTTTCAGCGGTGCGCTGGGGTATCGAACATTCAGAAAGGGGGCTACTGAATGTTCAAGGGGGCTTGTCGATTAGACGACCCGGCGCACCGCACCATCATACTCGCCGCAAATCCCTCAGTCAACGAAATTATTCGTGAAATACACTTGCGTTCCTCCGCGTAAAGTCGCGACAGTGGCTATATAGGTCTCGCCACAGCGGCGAAGGACTTGGAGGCGGATCAAAGCGCGCGAAGGTGGGCGCTACGTAAGCGTTTTCGGCGTTGCACGATCGGGCAAGATGCCCTCAACGCTGTTGTAACCTGAACACGCACCGGGCCCTCTCGTGACTCGATTGACAACGCTTTAAGCGCCATGTTAAAAGCTCTGCGACTAGTACGCAGTTGTTTTATCGCGGATTTCTTTTTTTTTCAGTACGGATACAAGCCCTAATATGCGGCCTGAGGCGGGAGATGGTATCGTGGCTTCTGCGACTAGGCCGAGGACACGATGACAGACGAGGTTAACGATAAACCAGCCGGCGAAGACGCTGACCTAGCCCGAGGCAAGGAACCCGAGAAGGCCGATTCCCATACACAGTTACCAGCGGGCTCACCTGTGGCTGAGGACCAAAGCCGCGTTGAAGCGGCTCCCTCCGAAATTACATCCTCTCCGGGAGAGGCGACAGGTCCGTCCACCGGGGCGGCTGGCGATAAGCCTGCACCGCCGAAAGCAGCCCCCAGAGCCGATCTCAAGCCAGTTGCGGGCGAAAAGGCGGTGCCAGCCAAGAAGGGCCCGGTTATTACTCAGGAGATTTCGGGCGATTCGTTGATTGACCGGATCAAAGAACACTTCGGCGATGCGATCACCGAAGCAGTCGCCACGCTCAGCCAGCAGATCCTTCGGGTCAAGCCGGAGTCATACGTCGAGTTGTGCCGCTTCCTTCACGACGACGAAGAAGCGGATTTCAAAATGTGTACCGACCTTACTGCCATCCACTGGCCAGACCGAAAAAGTGAGGAGTTCGATGTTGTTTTGTTCCTCTATTCGCTTACCCACAACCGCAGGCTGCGAGTAAAGATCTCATTAGCGGACGGGGCGGATTCCCCGTCGGTCACAACGATCTGGGCCGGAGCGAACTGGATGGAGCGCGAGATCTACGACATGTTCGGGATCAAGTTCGAAGGCCACCCCGATCTCAGGAGAATCCTGCTTCCCCCAGACTGGCCCGGGCACCCGCTTCGCAAAGAATATCCGATTGGCTACCAGGACAACGAATGGACTGACAAGCACCTTCAATATCGAGAACTTGATTACGACACAAGTTTGATCGACGTGAAGTACGCGGAGCGCAGATAACCGCATGCAAGAGCAACCAGCAACAACCGGCCAGGACACGCTCTTCGACTCCGAAGAGATGGTGCTCAATATGGGCCCGCAGCATCCCTCCACGCATGGAGTCCTGCGCGTGATCTTGAGACTTGACGGCGAAACCGTAGTTGGTCTCGATTGCGATATCGGCTATTTGCACCGCGGCGTTGAAAAGATCGCGGAGCACGACACCTACGCGATGATCACGCCTTATTGGGACCGTCTGGATTATGTCGCTGCGGTGTCGAACGATCTATGTTACGTAGAGGGCGTTGAGAAGCTGCTCCAGGTGGAGGTGCCAAAACGAGCCGAATACCTGCGGGTCATACTCACCGAGCTTCAACGCATCGCTTCGCATCTTTTGTGGCTGGGAACGCACGCTTTGGACATAGGCGCCGTCACCGTGTTGCTTTACGCATTCCGGGAACGAGAAGAGATCCTCAAGATATTTGAGGACTTTATCGGAGCGCGGCTCACCGCGCATGCGTTTCGGATCGGCGGTCTCTGGTGGGATGTATTTCCGGAATTTGACAAGCGAGTTCGCGATTTCTTAAAGATATTGCCCGGTCGCATCGAAGAGTACGAAACCCTGTTGAACGCGAACCGAATCTGGCTTCAGCGGACAGTTGGTATCGGCATTCTCCCCGCCGAAGAGGCGATTAACCTCAGCCTGACTGGACCCGGACTGCGAGGATCCGGCGTCAAGTATGACGTTCGCAAGGCACAGCCTTACTCGGCCTATTCAGACTTCAACTTCGAGATCCCGATTGGTGAGAACGGAGATACGTACGATCGCTACCTCTGTCGCATGGAGGAGATCAAGCAGTCTGCGCTGATCATCGAACAGGCCCTCGACGGAGTGCCCGAAGGTCCCGTGATGGCAAAGGTGCCCAAAGTGATCAAGCCACCAGCAGGCGAAATCTATCATTCGATTGAAGCACCCAAAGGTGAGATCGGCGTGTACCTGGTGAGCGACGGCACCGGCAAGCCATATCGAATGCGAATTCGCCCGCCGTCCTATATCAACCTCCAGTCGCTCAAGCGGATGTCGATCGGGCACCTCGTTGCCGATGTCGTCGCGCTTATTGGAACGCTCGATATCGTGCTGGGAGAAGTTGATCGCTGAAGGAAAACGCCGCTACTGAGATTGCGGAACGTTGCGGAAACGCCTTTCGTCGGCGGGACTAGAAACCAATCTGAGTTGATATTATGCAAGCCATTCTAGCTACGCTGATGTTTGTTGCGCCCGACTGGGTTGTGAGCCTCACCCGTGAGCGCCGACCCAATGCATTCTGGGCCGAATACGTTGTATGGCCGGTCATTCAAATCCTGATCGTTTTGTTCATCATTCTCACGCTCGTTGCTTATCTGGTTTACGTTGAACGCAAGGTGTCTGCGTTCATGCAAGCGCGGCTCGGCCCGATGCGCGTCGGGCCCTGGGGATTATTGCAGCCCGCGGCCGACGGACTAAAGCTCCTTCTCAAAGAAGACATCATCCCGCTCAAGGCCGATCGAATCGTATTTGCGCTGGCACCGATAATCTCCGTAGTAAGCGCACTAATAGTGCTGGCAGTAATACCGTGGGGCGCCGCGTGGGCGACCATCGCCAATATTAACATCGGGCTGCTTTTCATCCTTGCGGTTTCGTCGGTAGGAGTCTTGGGACTGGTGCTGGCGGGATGGGCATCAAACTCTAAGTACTCGTTGCTTGGGGCGCTCCGCTCGTCAGCCCAGATGGTGAGCTACGAAATCGGTCTAGGTCTTTCGATCATCGGTGCGCTAATGTTCGCTCGCACGCTTTCGATGTCCGGCATAGTGGAAGCTCAACAAGCTGATCATGTCTGGTACGTTTTCTTTCAACCTTTGGGCTTCCTCGTCTATGTCATTAGTGCCTTGGGGGAGACGAATCGCGCGCCGTTCGACTTGCCAGAAGCCGAGTCTGAGCTGGTCGCCGGTTATCACACCGAGTACTCGGGCTTTCGGTGGGCGCTTTTCTTTATGGCGGAGTATTCGGCGATGATCGTAACGGCGGCCATCGCGGTCACGCTCTTTCTCGGCGGCTGGATGCTTCCCGGAGTAACGGGAACGTCTTTTTTCGGGCTGTTCGGCCCTATCCAGAATTCGACGCTGCACACCTTCGCAAGCGTGTTGGTCTTCGGATTGAAAATAATGCTG
>Ga0193755_1000331_pt1 | contig 13510 bp, 15 predicted proteins | sample H1a2metaG_FD_144921 | JGI IMG/M metagenome (GOLD analysis project Ga0193755, IMG submission 144921) | Soil microbial communities from a riparian zone of the East river system, Colorado, United States - H1a2 | ecosystem: Environmental > Terrestrial > Soil > Riparian zone | place: USA: East River...
TCCCTCCCCCACCAGGAACTTGAAGTACGTCCGAATGGCTGAGATCTGGCGCCGAATCGTGGTGGGTGCGAGCCCGAGGTCCTTGAGAAAGTAGATGAACTCCCGCAGCTGAGCCGCGGACAGCTGGTCCGGCGACTTTGCGCCGCGACTCGTGGCGTACTCGGCGAGCCGCGTGATGTCGCGTAGGTAGCTTTCGACGGTATTCCCGCTATTGCCCGCCTCGAGAGCGAGGTAGTCGCGGAAGCGCTCGAGGCTCCACTCTAGCGGCGGCGGCGCAGAACGATCCATATCACAATCACCAGCACGACGGCGCCCGCCGCAATGGCGAGCACACTGTTGACGCGTCCGACTGCCCGAATCACGACGTCCAGGTCGGTCCCGAGACGGCTGACGAGGTAGGTCAGCGCTCCGTAGTAGATGGCCGAGGCGAGCGCCATGGGAATCAGCGCGCGCCACGGGGACACGCGCGCGAGCCCGGCGAACGGCATCACCATACCGCGCCAGACCGGGAGGAGCCGCGAGATGAGAATGCCGTACGCGCCGTGGCGGCGATACTGCTCCTCGATCTGAGCGACGGTACTCGGTGTGAAGATGTGGCGGCCCAGAAAGCCGCGAGAGACCAGCGCGCCATGGCGTCGCGCCAGCGCGTAGACGGCCGCTCCCGACCCCACGTTCGCCACCCAGGTCAGCCCGAAAACGAGCCACGCATTCATGACCCCACGCCCCGCCAAGAACGCGCCGAGTGACACGGCGACATCGGCGGGGACCGGCGGGAAGATGTTTTCGACGGCCGCCAGCAGCGCGATCAGCGCGTAGAGTGGTACAGGAGGAAGGTGCTCGAGAAAGGCAATGAAGTCCGTCAGGTGGCCTTCAGCCCTCCACTGAGTGTTGCGACCGCGAGGACAGCGACGCCTTCGCCACGACCGATCCAGCCCATCCCCTCGTTGGTCTTCGCCTTCACCGAGACGTGCGCGGGGCCGGTGAGTAGCGCCTCGGCCAGCTTCTCCTCCATGGCATCGATGTGCGGCGCCAGCTTGGGTTTTTCGACGATCACGGTGACGTCGGCGTGCACAAATTGGAATCCTGCCTCGACGACCTTGAGAAACGCCTTGTTGAGCATGTCGAGGGAGCTGGCGTCTTTCCACTGCGGGTCGTCGTTGGGAAACATGCGGCCGATATCGCCTAAGCCGGCGGCACCGAGGATAGCGTCGGTGAGCGCATGGGCCACGGCGTCGGCATCCGAGTGGCCGGCCAGGCCTTTCGCATTGGGGATTTCTACACCGCCGAGGATCAACTTGCGGCCCGCGGCGAAGGGGTGTGAGTCGTAGCCGATGCCAACTCGCATGAGGAGAGCATAATAACAGATCCTTCCTCCCTACACGCAGCTGAAGCTGCACAACGTTTGGCTTGCGAGGCGTGACTCCTTAGCTTAGGCCAACCTCGTCAGGCTGCGTCTGGGCACATGTCACCCCTAGCGGTTCGCATCGGTGCAGGCGTCCTCGTCCTCCTCGCGCTTTTCGCTCTCCGCGGCAAGCGCTGGGCCTATCTCGCATTTGTGGTGCTCGGGCTCCTCTACTTTCCCGCGCAGGCCCACTTCCACGTGCACGTTCCAAAGTGCGAGCAACTCCTTCCCACGGTGCAGCAGCTCGTCGCGCTGCTGCACAACTACGCGTACATCGCGCTGTTCGTAGGCTTCTACTGGATGTCGTGGGTGCAGTTTCGGGACGCCGACGCGCGCACCATCTCGGCGCTTCTCGCGACGCTGCTCGCGGCAGCCCTGGTCGAAGTCGCCCAGGGCATGACGGCGCGCGGACAGTGTCATCTCCGCGATCTTGTGCCGGACGTCGCCGGAGCATTGGGCGCGGCGCTGCTGCTCGCCATCTGGGCTCGGCTGCGCCGGAAGCCTGCGTACGTCAGACTGGGTAAGCCCCGCTCGGCCGCCGCGCCACGGCCGGTTGCTCCGTCACCTCGGGCGGCCCTTCCACCGCGCGCTGTAGTTTATGACCCGCCCGCGTACGCGCCCCCTCCTCCGCCCCCGGATTTGTCGCCGGGTCCGACGACCGCCGTTACGCCAGCGGCGCACGCCGCTCCGACGGAAGAGGTCGCGCCGAACAAGGCCGTCGCTGCACGCGCAGCGGTCGTGCAGCGTCTCCGGGCAATCCTGGGTCGTGTCCGACCCACGTTCCAGCGTATCTGGCTGATCATATGGGGACGTCGCCGCGCCATCGTTGTGGGTCTCGTCCTCGTGGTGCTCGTCGGCGCCGGAGTCTTCGCGTTCCTGCTCCTGTCCGCACCGACGCCCGTGGTCACTGCGCAACCGGAGGCCCCCCCGCCCGAGCCCCCGCCCCCACCCCCGCGACCCCTTCAGTCCGAGGTTGAGGGATACTACGAGCCGAGCTACAAGTTTACGGTCTTCGATCGGCGGTTCACCCGGCTCACGCTGCGTCCAAACCCATCCGTCACGTTCTCGCGCGTGGGGTCACGGCAGGAAGTGCCTTGCGAAGATGCACGAATTGGGCAGGACGCGGTGCGCTTGCGTTGCACGCTCGAACCATACGGCGTGGTCACGGTCGAGGGCCGGTTCCCGTCACGCTACGCCACGAGCAAGCTCGACATGCCGGTCTTGAGCGCCTTGATCACGGTCACCAATGCGCGCGGTGAGGTTCAATACCGCGCGCGCGACTCGTTCTTATGGCACGTGCCAGACTGAGGATGCTCGGGTCCTGAGCGCCGCAGGCGCGAAGGACCTGCTTTTGTGCTAGTCTCACCCTATGTCTACGACCACGCTCCGCGCTCTTGGCGCCCTGCTCCTCGCTCCCGCGCTCGCGATGGCCCAGCGTCCGACGCTCTCCGCCGCGGTCAAGCAATACGTCGCGGTCGACACGCCGGTGGTGGCGCTCACGCACGTGCGCGTCATCGATGGCACCGGCGCCGCGCCAAAGGAAGACCAGACGCTGATCATCCGTGACGGCAACATCGTCGCGCTCGGCGCCGCCCGCGCGACCAGAGTGCCGGAGGGCGCGCAAGTCATGGACCTCGCCGGCAAGTCCGTGATCCCCGGCCTCGTGATGATGCACGAGCACCTCTACTACCCGACCGGCCCGGGCGTCTACGGCGCCGATTACGTGAGCTTCTCGCGACTGTATCTGGCGGGCGGGGTCACGTCGATGCGCACCGGGGGCAACGTCGGCGGTTACGCCGATCTCAACCTCGCGGCGGCGATCAAGGCCGGGAACCAGGTAGGACCCTGGATCGACGCGACCGCTCCCTACGTGAATGGCCCGTCCCCGTTCACACAGATGTACGCGTTAAAGGACTCGGCCGACGCGCGGCGCTTCGTGGCATTCTGGGCGGACGCGGGCGCGACGTCGTTCAAAGCGTACATGAACATCACCCGCGCCGAGCTCGCCGCGGCGGTGGATGAAGCGCACCGGCGGGGGCTCAAGATCACGGGCCATCTCTGCTCGGTCACCTACCGCGAAGCCGCCGATCTCGGCATCGACGACCTGGAGCACGGCTTCTTTGTCGCCACCGACTTCGTCAAGGAGAAGCAGCCGGACGTCTGTCCGGGACAAAACGGGGGGATGCCGGACCTCAGCGGCTTCGATCCGAAATCGCCGGAGTTCACGTCACTCGTGCAATACCTGATCTCCCATCACGTGGCGGTCACGTCGACGCTGACGGTGTTCGAGACCGTCACGCCCGGGCAGCCGGCGACGTCGGGGACCGATGTGCTCGATCCCCTGCTCAAGACGCAGTACGATCAGCTCTACACGCGCGTGCAGCAGAACACGGCGTCGCCGTTCGCCAAATTGCTCCCGCTCGATCGCGCGATGGAGCTGGCGTTCTTCCGCGCGGGCGGGCTCCTCCTCGCGGGGACCGACCCGACGGGCGGCGGCGGCGTGATCCCCGGCTACTCCGACCAGCGCGAGGTCGAGCTGCTCGTCGAGAGCGGCTTGACGCCGCTCGAGGCGATCAAGGTCTGCACCCTAAACGGGGCGACGTACCTCGGCCGGGCGGATCGCATCGGCTCCATTGCGATGGGCAAGCAGGCCGACCTCGTCGTGATCGATGGCAATCCCGCGGCCACCATTGCCGACATCGCGCACGTCACTCTGGTGTTCAAACAGGGCGTGGGATATGACCCGAGCAAGTTGATCGACTCGGTGCGAGGGAGGGTCGGCCTTTTCTAGGTCAGCCCTTGAGAATGCGGATCGCGAGGTGCGCCGCGTTCTTGGCGTTGTCGATGCCCACCGTCGCGACCGGCACGCCGGCCGGTACCTGCACCGTCGCGAGCAGCGCGTCGAGGCCGTTCAACGGCCCTACGGCGAACGGCACCCCGATGACGGGCAGGTCCGTGAGCGATGCGGCGAATCCCGGCAGCGCGGCCGAGAGTCCGGCGCCCGCGATCACGACCTTGAACCCCTTCTTCCGGGCGCTCTTGACGAGGTCACCCGTTTGCTCCGGCTGGCGGTGTGCGGAAGAGGCGTAGAACTCGTAGGAGAAGCCGGCCTTGGTCAGGATTTCGAATGCCGGCTCGATGCGCGGTTTGTCGGACTCCGAGCCGACGAGGATCAGAACGTCGGCCATCTCAGGCAGCGTCTTCCAGGATCGTGTAGTCCTGTTTCCGCTTCTTTGGCGTGTAGCCGGCATCCGCGATCAGCCGCTGCATCTCGCTCAACGTTGTCCGGTTGGTCGTCCCCGCCGCCGAGACGACGTTCTCTTCCATCATGAGCGAGCCGAAGTCGTTCGCGCCGAACCGCAGTGCCACCTGCCCCACCTTCATCCCCATCGTGACCCACGACGCCTGAATGTTGGGGACGTCCTCGAGCACGATGCGCGCGACCGCCTGGGTCTTGAGATAGGTGACCGCGTCGGTCTTCGGCAGGTGTGCGAGCTCGGAGTTCTCCGGCTGCAGCGGCCAGCAGATGAACGCCGTGAAGCCACGGGTTCTGCGCTGCACCTCTCGCACGCGGAACAGGTGCTCGATGCGATCGGCGAGGGTTTCGCCGAGGCCATACATCATGGTGACGGATGTCCGCAGCCCGAGCCGGTGCGCGATCTCCATCACCTCGAGCCAGCGATCCGCCCCCGCCTTCTTGCGGGCAACCTGGTCCCGCACGCTCTGCACGAGGATCTCGCCGCCGCCGCCGGGAATCGAGTCGAGACCGGCCGCCATCAGCTCCCTGATGACCTCTTCGATCGACATCCCGAACCGGCCCGCGAAGAAATCGACCTCCGACGGCGAGAAGCCGTGGATGTGGATCGGGTGGTGGCGTTTGATGTAGCGGAGCAGATCGAGATACCACTCGAACGGAATGTAGGGGTTGTGTCCGCCCTGCATCAGAATCTGCACGCCGCCGATCGCCTTGAGCTCGTCGATCTTGCGGCCGATTTCCTCGAACGACAGCAGGTACCCCTCGGGATGTCTGGGGCGCCGGTAGAACGCGCAGAACTTGCAGTCGGCGACGCAGACGTTCGTGTAATTGATGTTTCGGTCGATGATGTACGTGACGACGTTCTCGGGATGCAGCTTCCACCGGACGTCATCCGCGAGCCGGCCTAGCTCGAGCAGCGGGGCGCGCTCGTAGAGTTCGAGGTAAGACCGGAATTCGGGACTCGTGCGATCGACCATCATGCAACCTGGATGAACTGCGGGACGCCAACCCGCCGCAGAAAGTCAGCCAGCGCGGTCCGATGCCGATCGCTGAACGCGTAGTCTAGACCGCCGAGATACTCGCGACAGGTGGCGACGGGCACGCCGGTCTTGCGCGACGCCTCAGCAGCCAGATCATCGAGATGCGTGAGGCCCCAGGCGCGCGATGCGAGCAAGGCCTTGTGACCCCGCTGCACCGCAGAGGGGTCAGCCGAGCGCCTGGCCGCCCACACAGCGAAGACGAATGGCTGCTGGGTCGACCGTTTCCATTCTTCGCCGAGATCGTAGCGGTGGGCATACGTTCCCCGGGCGGCGAGGGCGAGCGCCGCATCCCCGATAACCAGGACTGCGTCGTGCGGTAGGGCGGCCAAGGCTGCGAGGTCCTGGGCCTCGGCGCGGGCCTCCGCGAACTTGGGGCGGATCTTCCAGACATCCCGGCAGAGCAGCTCGAGTAACGCTACAGACGTTCTCGACGACGCCGAGAGTAACACCGTCCGACCGTCCAAGTGTCCGACCGGCCGGCGACTAAAGAGCGCGACACTGCGGACAGGGCCATCGCAGGAGATTGCGAGCTCGGGCAGGAGCACGAGGTCCTTGGCGTGGCGTGCGTACTCGATCGCGCTGATCACGCTCACATCCAGCTCTCCCGCAACGAGTAGATCGTTCAGCTCGGCGGGTGTGCCGGTGACGAGCTCGCCACCCGGTGGCAGCGCCACGACGCCACGGTCGATCGCGCCGTAGACCGGCGCGCAGTTGATGTAGCCGATCCGGCCGATCCTCATTCGGCACCATCCACAACCGTCGCCACCGGCTGCTTGGCCCTCGCCGCGGCCCGCGCGCGATGCTCGATCTGGAACAACGCCCCTCGGGGCGCCGGGCCCTCGGGCCGCACCGGCGCAGCCTGGGGCTTGGGCACGTAGCCCTCGAACGTCCTGACCGTCTGATACAGCGAATCGCGTTCGACCGGCTCTTTCCCCGCCCCGCGGATCAGCGTGACGATCTCGTCGTACGACAGCCACATCGGCGTCGGCGCGCCCGCTTCGTGATAGACGCGCTCGAACACGACCGTCCCCTCGAGGTCGTCGCATCCGAAGGTGAGCGCCACCTGGGAGATAAAGGGCGTCACCATCGGCCAGTGGGTCTTCACGTGCGGGATGTTGTCGAGCAGTAGCCGTCCCACAGCGATGTTTTTGAGGTCGTCAAAGCCGGTGGTGGCAGTTCCGGTGCGTCCCAGCGTCTCGCCCAGCTCGTTGTGGTCGGGGTGGTACGCGAGCGGGATATACGTGAGGAATCCGCCGGTCTCGTCCTGCAGGGCGCGCAGCGCCAGCAGATGGTCCACGCGGTCCGCGAGCGTTTCGACGTGGCCGTAGAGCATCGTGCAGTTCGACGGCATGCCGAGCTGATGGGCTTCGCGATGGACGGCGAGCCACTCGTCGCCGGTGAGCTTGCGGTCGGCGATCGTCGCGCGCGCCGCCGGCGAGAACACTTCCGCGCCGCCGCCGGGAAGCGTGCTAACGCCCGCTTCCTTCATCGCGACCAACACCTCGCGTGTGCTCATGCCCTCGATCCGGGCCAGATGCGCGACCTCGACCGCCGTCAGCGCCTTGATCATGACCTGTGGATGGCGGGCTTTGAGGCCGCGGAACATGTCGACGTAATACTCGAGCCGCAGCTTGGGATGGAGGCCGCCCACGATGTGGAACTCGCGCGTCGGATTTTCCCGCGCTGCATCGGCCTCGGCGAAGACCTCCTCGAGGCTTCGCGTGTAGGCGCCGTCCTCCTTCGGCATGCGCGCGAAGGAGCAAAAGACGCAGGTGTTGCGCAGGATGCAGACGTTGGTCGGATTGATGTGCTGATTCGCTGCGAAGTAGACGCGGTCGCCGTTCTTCCGTCGGTTGGCGAGATCGGCGAGCCGGCCGATCGTCAACAAGTCGGCAGATGCAAAAAGCGCGAGGCCATCCTCGCGCGTCAATCGCTCGCCGCGTTCGACCTTGTCGGCGATAGGTCGGAGGTTCACGCGACCCTCTTGACCGCCAGCGTCACGTTGTGCCCCCCGAACCCGAATGAGTTCGACAGCGCGACGTCGACCTGGCGCTTGACGGCATGATTCGGCGCCGAATCCAGGTCGCACGCGGGATCGGGATTGAACTGATTGATCGTCGGCGGGATCACGCCGTTCTGCAGCGCGAGCGCGCAGATGGCGAACTCGAACGCCCCGGCGGCGCCGAGCAGATGGCCGCTCATCGATTTGGTCGAACCGAAGATCAGCTTGCGCGCGTGGTCACCGAACACGGCCTTCACGGCGTTCGTCTCGGCCGCGTCGCCATGCGGCGTGGACGTGCCGTGCGCGTTGATGTAGCCGACTTGCTCGGGGCGGATGCCGCCGCTCTTCATGGCCAATCGCATCGCTTCCTGCGCCCCCGAGCCATCGGGCGCCGGCGCGGTGATGTGATACGCGTCGGCGGTCGCGCCGTAGCCGACGATCTCGGCGACGATGTTCGCGCCCCGCGCCTTGGCACGCTCCCACTCCTCGAGGATCACGACCGCGGCCCCGTCACCCATCACAAACCCGTCGCGGTCCCTGTCGAACGGTCGGCTCGCGGTCTTCGGGTCGTCGTTGCGGGTGGACAACGCCTTCATGTTGGCGAAACTGGCGATCGACAGCGGGGTGATGGCCGCTTCCGACCCACCGGCCACCATGACGTCGGCCTTCCCGTCCCGGATCAGGTCGAACGCATCGCCGAGGGCATGCCCGGAGGACGCGCAGGCCGAGACCGTGCAGTAGTTCGGTCCCTGGAAGCCGAAGCGCATCGAGACGATTGCGGAGGCCACGTTGGCCATGAACATCGGCACGAAGAACGGCGACACGCGGTCCGGCCCCTTCTCGATGTACATCCGCATGTTCTCTTCGAACGTCGCGATACCACCCGTGCCGGTGCCGATGATCACACCGATCCGTTTGGGATCGAGCGGACTTTTTTCGAGGCAGGAATCGCGCACGGCCTGCACCGCGGCGCCCATGGCGAACTGGGAGAACAAGTCGTAGCGGCGCGCTTCCTTCTTCTCGATGAACTGCAGGGGGTCGTACCCCTTCACTTCGCAAGCGAAATGCACCGGCAGTTTTTCGGAATCGAACCGGGTGATCGGCCCCGCTCCCGACTGTCCGGCGACGAGGGCGGCCCAGGCGCTCGCGACGTCGTTTCCAACCGGCGTCACGAGCCCCATCCCCGTGACTGCCACCCGCCGGGGGGGGCGGGTCACTATTTGCCTTTCCCCATCTTGTCGTGGAGATAGTTCATCGCGGCCCCGACGGTGCGCAGCTTCTCCGCCTCTTCGTCGGGGATGTCGATGTCGAATTCCTTCTCGAAGGCCATGACCAGCTCGACCGTGTCGAGGCTGTCGGCCCCGAGGTCTTCCATGAAGCTCGCGTCGTTGGTGAGCTTGTCGCGCTCGACCCCAAGCTCTTCGACGATAATGTCTTTGACCTTCTCTTCGAGCTGCTTCATGTCCATTGCCATGGGTAACCCTCAGCGAAGGTAAGGAAGCTCACATCACCATCCCGCCGTCGACGACCAGAACCTGACCCGTAATGTAGCTGGCTAAGTCGGAGGCGAGAAAGAGGACGGCGGCCGCAATTTCGGAGCTTTGCCCCAGCCGTCCCAGCGGAATGTTGTCCAGGAAGTACTGCTTGGCTTCTGGGGAGACGCTCTGGGTCAGCTCCGTCACGACAAAGCCCGGAGCGACGGCATTCACCAATACGTTGCGGGAGGCCAACTCCTTGGCCACCGACTTGGTGAACCCGATGATCCCTGCCTTGGAAGCGGAGTAATTCGATTGCCCTTTGTTGCCGTTCAAACCCACCACGCTCGTAATGTTGATGACCCGACCCCAGCGCCGCTTGATCATGCCACGCGCCGCGTACTTGGTCATCAGGAACGTGCCCTTGAGGTTCGTATCCACGACCGAGTCCCAATCTGCTTCGGTCAGCAAGAACAACAGATTGTCCTTCGTGAACCCGGCGTTGTTTACTAACACGTCGATCTGCCCGAAATCCCTTTCGACCGACTTCGCGAATGCCTCGACCTGCGCCGCCACGCCGACATCGCACGCGTAGCCGCGTGTGCGCTCGCCGAAGCTGCTCGCCGCCTGCTCCGCCGCCGCGCCGTCACGGGAGCAGAGCGCGACCTTGGCCCCCGCGTCGATGAAAGCGCGGCAGATGTCGTGCCCAATCCCGCGCGTCCCGCCGGTGACGAGTGCAACCTTTCCCGTCAGATCGAGTTGCATCCGATTCCCGCTTTGCTCCCCCGGATCTATTACTGCCCGTCGAGCCGTGGTCATATAGTCACGCTGCTTCCATGAACTGGGTCACCTCATCCGCTGTGCCAAGGCTAACCACATTCGCTTCGGGTACGATTCGCTTCAAGAGGCCCGCGAGTACGCCGCCCGGGCCGATTTCCACGAAGCGCGCATCTTCGCCGCCGAGCCGCGCCGCGTGCTGCATGCATTCTACCCAACGGACCGCCGCCGTGAGTTGGTCGGAGAGGAGGCGCCGCGCCCGGCCGGCGTCCTTCACCGCCTCCGCGGTGGCGTTGGCGACCACGGGGAAGGCGGGATCCGCGAACTGGGCACGCTCGAGAGCCAGCTGAAGGTGATTCCGCGCGGGAGCCATCAACGGCGAGTGAAACGCGCCGCTCACCTTGAGCGCGATGACGCGCTTGGCGCCCCGCTTCTTGCACGCTTCCCCAGCGCGAGTGACGGCTTCGGGGTCGCCCGAGATCACCGTCTGATCGGGCGCGTTGATGTTCGCGGCGACCGCGATGCTCGCCTGTTGCGACGCCTCCGCGCATGCGGCCTCGACCTCCTTGGTGGCGAGGCCGAGCACGGCAGCCATCGTCCCCGGCCGCTCCTCACCCGCCTTTTGCATCAGCTCGCCGCGCCGCCGCACCAGCTTGGCCGCTTCGGGCGCGGCCAGCGCGGCCGCCGTGACGTACGCCGAGTACTCGCCGAGCGAATGCCCCGCCGCGGCCACTGGCTCACCCGCCTTCGTTCCGACGATCGCGAACACCGCAGCGCTGTGTGCGAGAATCGCCGGCTGCGTGTTCTGCGTCGCGGTGAGCTCATCTTCGGGGCCCTCGAACATGAGCTTCGACAACGCCGCGCCGAGCGCTTCGTCGATTGCTCCGAAGATGTCGCGCGCCGCGGGAAACCGTTCCGCCAGATCTTTGCCCATGCCGACTTTTTGCGCGCCCTGCCCCGGGCAGAGCCAGATCGTGCTTACCACCGCACGACCATGCTGCCCCACGTGAAGCCTGCCCCGAACGCGCACAACATCACGACCATGCCGGGCTTCAGGCGGCCGGTCGTGACGGCTTCGTCGAGCGCGATCGCGATGGACGCCGCCGACGTGTTGCCGAAGCGGTCCACGTTGACGTAGACCTTGTCCATCGGCATGCCGGCGTGCTTTGCGGTGGCTTCGATGATGCGGATGTTGGCCTGATGGGGAATCAGTAGATCGATATCACCAGCAGACAGGCCGGCGCGCTCCAATGCGTGATCACAGGCGTCCGCCATCGAGAGTACGGCGGCCTTGAAGACTTCGCGGCCCGCCATCTTGATGTAGTAGCTGTGATCCTTCAGCAGCTCTTCACTGGGCGGATGGGTCGCGCCGCCGCCGGGCCGGTACAGCAGCTCCGCGAGCGTGCCGTCGGTCTTCAGATAGGCGGAGAGAATGCCCCGCCCGTTCGTGCTCTTCCGCACGATGGTTGCGCCGGCGCCGTCGCCGAACAACACCGCGGTCGTCCGGTCACTCCAGTCCATGATGCTGGTGAGTTTCTCGGCGGCGATCACCAGCACGTGCTCGGCCTGCTCCGCCGCGATGATGCCTTCGGCGGTGCTTAGGGCGAAGATAAAACCGGAGCACGCCGCGCCCACGTCGAACGCCGCCGCATTCTTGGCGCCGAGGATCGCCTGCAGGTCGCACGCCTGAGACGGGAGCAGCCGGTCGGGCGATGCGGTCGCATAGACGATGGCGTCGATGTCGAGGGGAGTGAGCCCGGTCTTCTCGAGCACTTGGAGCGCTGCGGCCTTACCCATGCAGGCGTTCGTCTCGTCCTTGCTCGACACGCGCCGCTCGCGAATGCCGGTGCGCTCCTGAATCCACTGGTCCGACGTGTCGAGGAATTTGGAGAACTCGTCGTTCGTCATGACGCGCGCCGGCGCATAGCTGCCCGTGCCCCACAGCTCGGCGAAAGGACGCTTCACGCGGGCACCTTCCCCTCGGAGAACTCGGCCGCGATGTCGTCGGAGAGATGGCTGCGCACCGCCTGGGCCGCCACGCGGATCGCATTCTTGATGGCGTTTGCGGGCGACGAACCGTGGCAGATGATCACGACGCCCTGGACTCCCAGCAGTGGCGCCCCGCCGTACGTCGCGTAGTCGAGAACACTGAGCACCTTCGCCATCTCGGGCCGCTGCAGCACATCGGGCGCTTCGCGCTTGATGAGCGACACGAAGACGCGCCCCGCAGATTCGTAGAACTTGAGCACGACGTTCCCGACGAAGCCGTCACACGTCACGACGTCGAGCCGCTGCCCGCGGGCTTCGCCGACGGGGATCTCGCGGCCTTCGATGTTGCCGATGTAATGAATGCCGGGGGTCTGCTTGAGGAGCTGGTGGGCTTCCTTGACGACCGCGTTTCCCTTCTCGTCTTCCTCGCCGATGTTCAGCAGACCGACGGTGGGATTGGTGCGGCCCAGCACGTCGCGCGCGTACACGGACCCGAGGTGGGCGAACCCGACCAGCTCGCGCGCGTCGCAGTCGACGTTGGCGCCGCCGTCGACTACGAGCACGGGCTCACCGGCGCTGGGAAACAGCGCGCCGATCGCGGCCCGCTGCACGCCAGGGTGCAGGCGCAGCAAGAGGGTCGCCGCGGCCAACACGGCCCCGGTGTTCCCCGCCGAGATGAACGCGTCCGACTTGCCCTTCTTCTGGAGCCCGAGCCCGACGGCGATGGACGAGCGTGGCTTGCCGCGGATCGCCGCGAGGGGCTTGTCGCCCATGCCCACGACTTCTGGTGCATCGACGACCTCGATGCGCGTGCGGTCCACCCCGCCGACGCGGCCCAGCGCGGCCTCGATGTCCGCCTTCCGTCCGACAAGCTGGATCTGGAATTCGGCGGGCAGCTCTTTGAGCGCCTCCGCCGCGCCCTCCACTTCGACTTGAGGGGCGTTGTCACTTCCCATCGCGTCCAACGCGATGCGGATCATCAGTCCTCGACGGTCACTCGCTGTTCGCCGTTGTAATACCCGCACGTCGGGCAAACGCGATGGGGCTGTTTGCTGTCACCGCAGCGCGGGCAGGGCTGCAGCGTGGGACGCACCGCTTTGTAGTGGGTGCGGCGCGCGCGCTTCTTGCGCTTGGAGGTTCTGCGCTTCGGTACGGCCATTACGATCGTCCTTTAGTTAAAACGGAGTTTGTCCTTCAGCGCCTGCAACGGCTGCCAGCGGGCGTCGGCAGCGGGTGCACATCCGCAGGGCCCGGCGTTCAGATCCTTTCCGCACTGCGGGCAGAATCCCTTGCAATCGTCACCGCATAGCACATACCGCGGCGCAGCGAGTAACAGCTCCTCACGCACTGCGGGCGTCACGTCGATTTCCGTCGCGTCCGGCGCCACCGGATACGAATCAGGATCGTCCAGTGCTTCCGGGTTCTGTGTGAACAACGCCCCGATTTCCAACTGCAACGGTGTCGCCACGGGGGTCAGGCAGCGCCGGCACTCGCCCTGGACAACCGTGCGTGCCGTTCCCTGCCAGTAGAATCGTCCCTCACCGAGCGATTGCAGCCTGCCCGGGCCCG
>Ga0193755_1000332_pt1 | contig 13498 bp, 16 predicted proteins | sample H1a2metaG_FD_144921 | JGI IMG/M metagenome (GOLD analysis project Ga0193755, IMG submission 144921) | Soil microbial communities from a riparian zone of the East river system, Colorado, United States - H1a2 | ecosystem: Environmental > Terrestrial > Soil > Riparian zone | place: USA: East River...
GATATCGGCGTCCTCGTCATCCCATTGGTGCTGTTCGTGCTGTACTGGGAGACGATGCGATTCTTCGAGAATCGGCAGGCCGCCGCGATGCGAGAAGACGAAGACACCTGGATCGACACCAGCCTGCGCGTCTCCGGGATCGTGTGGACGTGGGGGTTCGTGCTGCCGGCGATACTGTCGGGTGCCTTCCTGATGTTCGATCTCATGGCGCCGAACGAGTGGCCATTCCCCAATCCCAAAGCGCCGCTTGCCTGCACGCCGCAGCAGCTGCGATTCGGCGACGAGCTCACGCTGGACATGAGCGTGCCGCACGGCACCCAACTAGCCGTCTTCACTCCAGGCGGCCGCGCGGTTGTGCTCATTCCGTATGGGATGAGACCGTTCGCGAACGTCGCTCACCTGACTCTGGCGACGGACACGTTAACGCATGTCTTCGCCGATTCCGGCGTCTACGCGGTCACGGTCAGCACCGAAGGGGAGCTCTCGGCGTCGCAGATGTGCCGAGTGCGCCTTAACCAACCGCCGATAGCACCGTAGATTGGTGGCCCCATGTCCACTTTGCTCAGCGTTCTCGCGCCACTCTGCCTGCTTCAGTCCGTCGAGTACCGCACACCCGCTGGCGTCGAGTATCGGTCCCAGCGCGACACGGGCGCGATCGCGCGGGCGGAGAGTGCGCTCGCCGCCGATCCGCGCAATGTCGACAAGATCATCGCGCTGGGCGTGGCGCAATCGGGCGTCCGGCAGTATCGCGAAGCGATCGCCACGTTCACGCGTGGCGTCGGCATCGCACCCAAGAACGCGCTGCTGTATCGCTGGCGCGGGCACCGGTATCTGTCCACGCGGCAATTCGACAAGGCGATGGATGACCTGCAGCGCGGCGCCCGTCTCGACAGCACGATCTACGGCATCTGGTATCACCTCGGCATCGTGCGGTTTGTGCGCCGCGACTTCGCCGGCGCGGCGGACGCCTTCACCCGCGCGCTCCCGATGTCGCCGGACTCGGCCGAGCGCGCAGGGTCGACGGACTGGCTGTGGATGTCGCTGTCACGAGCGGGCCGCAAAGCCGACGCGCAGGCGCTGCTCGATCGTCACCCCGATGTGCCGAACGCGGGCAACGCGTACGCGCAGCGGCTGCGCCTCTATCGCGGCGAGGTTTCTCCCGATTCCGTGTTCACGCCCGCCGACACCAGCGACATCCAGGTGGCGACGCTGAGCTACGGCATCGGCAATTGGTACCTGGTGCAGGGTGACACGGCCAAAGCACGGAGCTGGTTCGAGCGCTCCGTAACGTCCGGCGGTTGGCCGGCGTTCGGCTTCATCATGTCTGAGGTGGAGCTGCGGAGCAGCCGCGCGCATTGAGGGTAATGAGGAAAACCCCAGGAGGCCTCATGCGTGCAGCGCTCGTTCTGCTTGTTGCGTTTCTCGTCGCGTGCTCGTCGGAAGGCAGCGGGCCGCCACCGCCGGCGCCCCCGCCAGCCTTCTACGTCTCCAACAACGGCAGTAATACCATCTCGGTCTTCACGACCGCGGATACCGGCAACGCGGCTCCCGCGTTCACGATCAGCGGAATCAATACGACGCTGGATCAGCCGGAGGGCATCGCCGTCGATCCGGCGGGCGTGTTGATCACGACGAGCGTGAGTCCAGCGCGCATCGTGGTGTTTGGAGCTCACACCGTCGGGGAGGTCGTGCCGGTCGCGAGCATTACGGGTGGCAATACGGGACTGTCCCAGCCGCGGGGACTCGCGCTCAACGCGTCGGGCCGGCTCTACGTCGCCAATGCGGCCAGCATCCTGATCTTTGCGAACGGCGCGACCGGGAACGTGCCACCCATCGGCACGATCACGGGTGCCAACACGGGATTGAGTGGACCGGCGGATCTGTGCTTCGATTTCCGCGGGCGACCCTACGTGGCCAACTCGGGCAATCACAGCATCACCGTCTACGCCGCGAGCGCAACCGGCAACGCCAGTCCCGTCGATACGATAGCGGGTCCCAACACCGGGCTCAATGTCCCGCTCGGCGTCGCGATGGATCCGGGAGGCCAGCTCTATGTCGCAAACTCGGGGACGGGGCCGAGCAGCTCGAGCATTACGGTGTACGCGTCCGACGCGCGTGGGAATGCCACCCCAATTGCCACCATCAAGGGTGACAGTACGGGGCTCGATCAGCCGAAGGGTGTGGCCCTGGATCCGGCCGGCCGCATCTACGTCGTGAACAGCGCGACCATAAGCCAGCAATATCGGATCACGGTGTACGCCGCGGGCGCTAACGGAAATGTGGCGCCAGTCGCGACCATCGCTGGCAACCGGACGGGTCTGACCGCACCTTCGTATCTCTCGTTCTGAGGGTAGGCAGGGAGTGCTGGTTCTCAGGAGCATCTTCTTCGCGCTGCTGCTTCCCGGGACCGTCACGCTGTTGCTTCCGTATTTCATCTTGTCGCGGCGTGCCGTGCCTCATGGGGATGCGATTGGCGTGCCCGGTCTTGTCGCGATTCTGGTCGGCGCGACGATCTTGATCTGGTGTATTGCGGACTTCGCGCGGGTGGGACGGGGAACGCTCGCGCCGGTCGACCCCCCGAAAGCGCTGGTGGTTCGCGGGCTGTACCGCTACGTCCGAAATCCGATGTATGTCGGCGTGGTGTTGGTGCTGTTGGGGGAGTCGGCGCTGTTCCGATCGGCGAGCCTGCTGCTGTATACCGGCATATGGTTTCTGATCGCTAATCTGTTCGTGATGTTATATGAGGAGCCCACATTGCGCGCTCGCTTCGGCGAGTCGTACGAGCACTACCGCCGCTCGGTCGGGCGGTGGATCCCACGGAGAGCGAAATGAAACGTGCCTGTCTGCTTGCGGTGTTGATCGGCCTCAACGCGCCGTTACGCGCCCAGACGCAACGCACCCTGTCGCCGAACGACCAGCGGGCCCGCGACATCTTCGAGCAGCTGATCAACATCAACACGACCGGCTCGAGCGGCAGCACGACCGTGGCGTCCAACGCGATGGCGAAGCGGCTCCTCGACGCGGGCTTCCCGCCCGCCGATGTGCAGGTCATCGGACCCGCTGGTTCGAAGAATTACAATCTCGTGGCGCGGTTTCGCGGCACGGGGACGCAAAAGCCGGTCCTCCTCCTGGCGCACATCGACGTCGTGGAGGCCAAGCGCGAAGACTGGTCGGTCGATCCGTTCACGTTGCTGGAACGCGATGGATTCTTCTACGGCCGCGGCACGTTGGACGTCAAAGACGGTGCGGCGATTCTCGTCGCCACCCTCGCTCGCCTGAAACAGGAAGGCTACCGCCCTAACCGTGACCTGATTCTTGCGCTCACGACCGGCGAGGAAGGCGGCAGCGACTACAACGGCGTAGAGTGGCTGCTTGCCAATCATCGCGACCTGATCGAGGCGGCATTCGTGATCAACATGGACGCCGGCGATCCCGTCAAACTGAATGGGACGCGACTGATGCGCACCGTGCAGGCGAGCGAGAAGGTGTACGTCACGTTCAAGCTCGAGGTCCACAATCCCGGTGGCCACAGCTCGCTGCCGCCCAAGGACAACGCGATTTATCGCCTGGCGGCGGCGTTGGGCCGCCTGAGTGCCTTCGAGTTTCCGGCTCAGCTGAACGAGATCACGCGCGCGTCGTTCACCCGCTGGTCCCAGCTGCAGCAGGGGCAGCTCGCAACGGACATGGCGGCAGTCGCTCGGCCCACGCCGGACAGCGCTGCCATTCGACGGCTCTCGGACATGAGCCCGTTGTACAATGCGCAGTTGCGCACGACGTGCGTCGCGACGGAGCTCGCTGGCGGGCACGCCGAGAACGCCTTGCCGCAGTCCGCGAGCGCCACGGTCAACTGCCGTATGCTGCCCGGCACGCCGTCGACAGAAGTGCAAAGCACACTCAGCCGGGTCGTGAACGACACCGCGGTCGTGATCACTGTGCTCACGGCGGCAGTCCCGAGTCCGCCATCGCCGCTCAAGCCGGAGATCATGGATCCGGTCGAGCGTGTCACCAAGCGCTTGTGGAACATCCCCGTCGTTCCGGTGATGGAGACCGGCGCCACGGATGGTCTCTATCTGCGGAACGCGGGAATTCCAGTGTACGGCGTCTCCGGTGTGTTCGTGGATATCAACGACATTCGCGCGCACGGCCGAGACGAACGCATCGGCGTGCAGGATTATTACGACGGCGCCGAGTACATCTATCAACTGGTAAAGGCGGTTTCATCGACCCAACGGTAAAGCCCCGTGGGTTGGACGGGGTCGTCGCGGCGCAGACTCGCCTCAGTCACGTCGATGGCTTGGCTGGCGAGCTCATTATCGGGGGCTACCAGCTCAAGGAGCTGGCGGGCCGCGTCAGCTTCGAAGAGGCGGCGCATCTGTTGTGGCGCGGCGCGTTGCCCTCGCCGGACGAGATGGCGACCCTGCGGAAGGAAATCGCGGGGCTGCGTGCCTTGCCCGAGGAAACGATGCACGTGGTGCGGGCCGCGGCGAAGGCGCCGCCGATCGACGCGCTGCGCATGGCGTGCGCCACGCTGTCGCTCGATCTCGATCATCCGGACGACATTTCGCCCGCTGCCGATATGCAGGCCGCGAAGATGCTCACGGCCCGCTTTCCGACGGTCGTGGCCGCGCAGGCGCGGCTGGGCGCGGGCAAGGCGCCGATCGCGCCGCGGACCGACCTGCCGCTGGCCGCGAATTTTCTCTACATGCTCCACGGCAAGGAGCCCGACCCCATCGCGGCGCGGGCGATGGATACATACTGGGTGACGGTAATCGACCACGGCATGAACGCCTCGACATTCACCGCCCGCGTGATCGCGAGCACGCGCGCGGACATGGTCAGCGCCGTGACGGGAGCGATCGGTGCCCTCAAGGGTCCGCTGCATGGCGGCGCCCCGGGCCCCGTGCTCGACATGCTCAAGGACATCAGGTCCGCGGATCGTGCTGAAGAGTGGGTGCGGAACGAGCTGGCGGCGGGCCGGCGAATCATGGGATTCGGGCACCGCGTCTACAAGGTGCGCGACCCCCGAGCCGACGTCCTCAGCAGAGTCGCCAACGAGATCAGCTCGGCCGCGCTGGAGAATCGGCAGCTGTTCGATCTGGCCCGCGCCGCGGAGCAGACGATCCTGAAGGTGCTGGACGAAGTGAAACCCGGTCGGAATCTGCGCACCAACGTGGAGTTCTTCACCGCGCTCGTGTTGCAGGCGCTGGGTCTCGAGCCGCGCTCGTTCGTGGCGACGTTTGCCTGCGGGCGGGTTGCGGGGTGGTGTGCGCACGTGATCGAACAGCATGCGGAAGACCATTTGATTCGGCCACAATCCGAGTATGTGGGACCGCGCAACTTGAAAGTCGAGGGACGGTGATGAGGACGATCCATGTCGCCACCGCACTGCTGCTGGTGTGCAGCACCAGAGTACAGGCACAGGTCGAAGACTCCGTCCGCGCCGTGGAGATGAGTCGCCGTCAGGCACTTCTCGCGGCCGATACGGCCGCCCTGTCGCGGATGCTGGCCCCCGACTTCGTGGAGATTTCGCGTCTTGGTACGGTACGCACCCGGGCGGACAACATTCGCGACATCGCGAGCGGCGCGTTGCATCTGACGTCCGTCGCATACGACAGTCTGACGGTCCGGGTCTACGGCGATGTCGCGATCCTCACCGGCATCGCCGACAATACCGGGACGATGCACGGCTTTCCCTTCAGCGGGAAAGTCCGCTACACGCGCGTCTTCGTGCGCCGCGATGGCCGCTGGCAAGCGGTACTGATGCAGCAAACCATGATGCAGTGATCGGCAATGTTTAAGGTCTTGATCGCGGCCGAGATCAAGAACCTGCTCGAGCCCTCGCAGCTCACAGACTTGGACATCACGTGGCTCGGTAGCGACGAGCCGACGCCCAAAGGCGATTGGGTCGCGATCGTGCCGCTCCTGACGCGCTGGGTGGGCGGCACGGAGTTAAAGAACCTGCCCAAGCTGCGGATCGTGGCCAACGTCGCGGTCGGTTACGACAACGTCGACCTCGTCGCGGCCGAGATGCGGAAGGTGCTCGTCACCAACACGCCCGGCGTGCTCACCGAGGCGACGGCCGACCTCACCTGGGCGCTCATCCTCGCGACGACGCGCCGGTTGATCGAGGGTGTGGAGCTCGTGCGCAGCGGGCAGTGGACCGGCTGGCATCCCGAACAGCTGCTGGGCCTCGAGCTGCGCGGCCGGATCCTCGGCCTGTTCGGCGCGGGCAGGATCGGCCAGGCGGTCGGACGGCGCGCGCTGCCGTTCGGGCTGCGCATTCTGTACACGGCGCGCACCCCCAAGCCCGACTTCGAACGCGAGACCGGCGCCACGTGGGTCGACACGACCCGGTTGCTCGCCGAGAGCGACATCGTGAGCTTGCACGTGCCCTCGAGCCCGGAGACCAAAGGGATCATCAACGGTGAGACGCTCGCGCGGATGAAGCGAGGCGCGATTCTCGTCAACACATCGCGTGGCGACTTGATCCGCGAAGAAGCGCTCGCGATGGCCCTCGAGCGCGGACACCTCGGCGCCGCCGGCCTCGACGTCTACACCGACGAGCCGATCATCCATCCGCGGTTGCTCGCCGCGCCGCGCACGGTCTTGTTGCCGCACATCGGCAGCGCGACGGAAGAGACGCGGCGCAATATGGCCGCGATCGCCGTCGCCAATGTGCAGAGCGTCCTGAGCGGCAAGCCGCCGCTGACTCCGGTGTTTTGAGGCGGCGGTGAGGACTCCATCATCAATTCAGTGCCAGAGACACTCTATTGCCGGCCGCCGTGGCTCGCCGCCCCTTTGCCGCCCCTCGCCGCCGTAGTACTTTTTAGCTTCGAGATGCCCCGGCCCCCCAAAGCAGAAGAACGCACGATCCTCCTTGACGCCCGCGCGATGTCGCGGGCGTTGCAGCATATGGCCGTGGAGATCCTCGAGTTGGCGCACGGTACGGGCGACCTGGTGCTGATCGGAATCCAGCGCCGCGGAGTGGAGCTTGCCGAGCGCATCGCCAAACTCCTCGAAAAAGAAAAAGGCGCCGAGATCCCGCGCGGCGCGCTCGATATCACGCTCTACCGCGACGACCTCGGCACCGTAGGGCCGAACCCCGTCATCGGCGAGACGCACATCCCGGGCGATCTCACAGACAAACACGCGGTGATCGTGGACGACGTGCTGTACACCGGCCGCACCGTGCGCGCCGCCCTCGACGAGCTGGCCGATTTCGGCCGTCCCAAACGCATCTCGCTCTGTGTGCTCGTCGACCGCGGCGGCCGGGAGCTGCCGATTCAGGCCGATGTCGTGGGCACATCGGTCAAGACGGGACCGGGCGAGCGCGTGGAGGTGCAGGTGGAGGAATTGGACGGCCGCGATCAGGTGGATGTGATCCGATGACCCCCCCCTCGCCGACGCTCGGGAAAGACCTGACGGGGCTCGAGCACATGACGCCCGAGCAGATCCGGCTCATCCTCGACACCGCGGAGCCGTTCAAGGAAGTCTCGGAGCGGCCCATCAAAAAGGTGCCCGCGCTGCGCGGTAAGACGATCGTCAATCTCTTCTTTGAAGCCTCGACGCGCACCCGCATTTCGTTCGAGTTTGCCGAGAAGCGGCTGTCGGCCGACACGGTCAACGTCGCGGCAACTGGATCATCCGTCTCCAAAGGGGAGACGCTGGTCGATACCGCGCGCAACCTCGAAGCGATGCGGATCGACATGGTCGTGATCCGCCATCCGTCATCCGGCGCGGCCGAATTCCTCGGCAACCGCATCGCCTCCAACGTGATCAATGCCGGAGACGGCAAGCACGAGCACCCCACGCAGGCACTGCTCGATCTGCTCACGATCCGCGACAAGCACGGGAAGATCGAGGGGCTGAAGGTGTGCCTGGTCGGGGATGTGCTGCACTCGCGCGTCGCCCGGTCGAATCTCTGGGGACTGACAAAACTCGGCGCCGAGGTCGCAGTGTGTGGACCGTGGACGCTCTTGCCGCGCGGCATCGAAGAGCTGGGTGTGAAGGTCTTTGGCCGCATCGAAGAGGCGATCGAGTGGGCCGACGTGCTCAACGTGCTGCGGCTGCAGCTCGAGCGCATGGAGAAGGGCTTCATCCCGAGCGTGCGCGAGTACTACCGCGTCTTCGGCGTGACGGCGGAGCGCCTCGAGCGCTCGCCGAAGGCGATCACCATCATGCATCCCGGCCCGATGAACCGCGGGGTCGAGATCGATTCGCGCGTCGCCGATGGGCCGCACAGCGTCATCCTCGATCAGGTGACGAACGGCGTGGCGGTGCGCATGGCGGTGCTCTATCTGCTCGCCGGCGGCCGGGCCGAGCTCGCCGACGCCGCGAAACGAGGCGCTGAGTGAGCCCCGCCCCGGCGATTCTGCTGCAGGGCGGGCACGTCATCGATCCCAGCCGCGACATGGACGGCGCCGCTGATGTGTTGATCCAGGACGGGAAGATCGCGAGCGTCGGGCGCGGACTAAAGGCGCCCGATGGCGCCCTCGTGCGCAACGTGAAAGGCAAGGTCGTCACTCCGGGCCTCGTGGATCTGCACGTCCATCTGCGTGAACCGGGCAACGAAGACGAAGAGACGGTGGCGAGCGGCGCGCGGGCGGCCGCGGCCGGCGGGTTCACGGCGATCTGCGCGATGCCGAACACCGATCCCGTCACCGACAACCAGGCGGCGGTGGGATTCATCGTGCGGCAGTCGGGGCGCGCTGCACTGACGCGCGTCCATCCGATCGGCGCCGTGTCGATCGGCCAGAGAGGTGAGCGCCTCGCCGAGTTCGGGGAGATGGTGGGCGCCGGCGCCGTCGCGGTGTCGGACGACGGCAAGCCCGTCGCCTCGAGTCACCTGATGCGCACCGCGCTCGAGTACGCGCGCACCTTCAACATTCCAGTGGCCGATCATTGTGAGGACCCGTCGCTGGCCGCCGGCGGCGTCATGCACGAAGGGCTCGTGTCCACGCGACTCGGGTTGAAGGGGATTCCCGCCGCGGCCGAAGAGATCATGGTCGCGCGCGACGTGCTGCTCGCCGAGCTGACAGGCGGCCACGTGCATCTCTGTCACATGTCGGCACGCGGGTCGGTCGCCATCATCCGCGAGGCGAAGGAGCGCGGCATTCGCGTCACCGCCGAGGTGACGCCGCATCACCTCACGTTGACCGACTACGCGTGCGAAGAGTACGACACCCACGCGAAGATGAATCCGCCGCTGCGCGAAGCGGCGGACGTCGCGGCACTGCGCGGTGCGCTGAAAGACGGCGTCATCGACTGCATCGCATCCGACCACGCGCCGCACGCCTACGACGAAAAAGAAGCGGCGTTCGATGACGCGCCGTTCGGCGTCGTGGGGCTCGAGACCGCGTTCGCCGTGGCGTACACCGAGCTGGTCGAGAGCGGCGTGTTTACGCTGCCGGAGCTCATCCGCCGCATGAGTACCGAGCCGGCGCGCGTGTTCCGTCTCGCCGGTGGCTCGCTCGCCGTCGGCGCCGTCGCCGATGTCGCCGTGTTCGACACCGCGGCGAAGTGGTCGGTGGATCCGACGGCGTTTCATTCCAAGAGTCGCAACACACCGTTCGCGGGCCGTGCCCTCACGGGGCGGGCGGTCCTGACGATCGTCGCGGGCGCGATCGTTCACGATCTGGATCACACCGGCACACGATGAACCGGAGCGCGGTGGCCCGGCGCATGGCGCTGTGCTGCCGGCAGCTCGCAGCGCAGGGGCTGATCGCCGGGCGCGACGGCAATCTGTCGGTGCGGCTCGGGCCGGAACGGGTGCTGGTGACACCCAGCGGATTCGTCAAATCGCTCGTGAGCCCCGCCGACATGGTGGAAGTCGATCTGTCGGGGAAACCGCTCCGGCGTGGCTCTCGCAAGCCTACCAGCGAGTTGGAGTTACACTTGCGCATCCTGCGGCACCGGCCCGACGTTCAGGCGGTGGTGCATGCGCATCCGCCTGCCGCTACAGGCTTTGCCGTTGCGGGCGAGGCGATTCCGGGCAATTTGTTGCCGGAGCTTATTTTCGTGGTGGGACCGGTGGCGCTCGTTCCCTTTGGGATGTCGGGCACGCCGGAGCTGGGCGACCAGGTCGTCCCCTATCTCGACAAGCACGATGCGCTGCTGCTCGCCAACCACGGTGCCGTGACCATGGGTGGCACGCTCGATGAGGCCTGGATTCGCATGGAAAGCTTGGAGCACGGCGCGCGCATCATCATGGCCGCTCGACAAATCGGTCAACCGCAGCCCCTGAGCGTCGAAGCAGTCCGTGCATTGGTGCAGCAACGGGAGAAGGATGCCTAAGGGACCCTCGAAGAGTGCCGCGACGATTCAGCGGCTGCTGGAAGAACGTCGCCAGTACGAGGCGTGGCTCGCGCGCATCACCGCGACCGCGGACTCGGCGCCCGAGCACGTCCGCACCCGCGTGAAGGCAGACTATGAGGCGCGCCTCAAGGCGGTCACCGAAGAGTTGAGAGCTCACGCCGACGCCGCCCGCCAGCTGATCGCGCAGCGCAAGGAAAATCTCCTCGAGCTCCAGAAGAAGGAAAAGGCTGCCGCGGAGCGTCTGGCCGAAACCGAGCTGCGGCACGAAGTCGGCGAATACGACGAGGGACAGTGGACGCAGGTGCACAAGGATGCGCTGGCCGACCTCGGCGCCGTGCGCGACGAAATGATGGATATCGAGCGCGACATCACCAGGCTCGAGGAGCTCGACACGCTGGTCAAAGCCAAGCCGGGCCCGGCGCAGCGCGGCGGTGCGCCGCCGCGACCGCCCGAGAAGCGCGAGGAGCGTCGCAAGACGCCGGTCGACGAGTTGGCGTTTCTGAAATCGGTTACCGAAGACGATAGGACGCCGTCGCCGCGACGGGCCAGCGGTGAGCAATTTCAGCTCGACGATCCCCAGGACGCGACGCCGCTCGCGCCGATCGACGAAAACGCGCCGGTGGAGAAAACGCTCAAGTGTAAAGAGTGCGGAACGATGAACGTCGCGACGGAGTGGTACTGCGAGAAGTGCGGCGGGGAATTGGCTGCGATGTGATGTGATGACGTGGGCGCAGCATGCGCCCCTACATGTTCAGGTTACGCCGAGGCCTTCTCGCGTAACCGTTTCACCAGTGCCGCCAGGCGGGACTTCTGCCGAGCGGCGTTGTTTTTGTGGATCAGTCCCTTGCGTGCGGCGCGATCGAGCACGCGTGCGGCGAGTGCATAGGCGACCGCGGCGGCGTCGGCGGTCGCGGCGGCGCGAACGTGCTTCAAGGCGGTGCGCAGCGACGAGCGTTGCGCTTTGTTGCGGATAGTGCGCGAGCGCGCCTGGCGCATCGCTTTCTTTGCGGATTTGATCTTCGGCATGGCGCGGAAAGTAGACGGTAAGTTGCGTCGGGTCAAGCGTATACATATCTTTGGCCGTCACCTACCCGAGTACACGCTATCTCCTTTGAGTTTCTGCTTTGGGCGCCAGTTCTGCTGTTTTCGATGGTCGCCCACGAATACGCTCACGCTGAGGCGGCGTACCGACAGGGTGACTCCACTGCATACATGCTCGGGCGTCTGACACTCAATCCCCTCAAGCATATCGATCCGTTCATGACCATAATCCTGCCCCTCTTCACATGGTTCACCTGGGGTTTTGCGTTTGGGGGTGCGAAGCCGGTGCCCGTGAACCCGCGCAATTATCGCAACTACGTTCGAGGCGATGTCATCGTCTCGCTCGCCGGCATCGCCGTGAACCTTGTGCTGTTCGTGATTTTCACGGCCCTGTTTGCCACTGTCGGGACTATCGCCGAAGCGCTTCCATCGCTTTCCCCTACGCTTGAGATTCTGCAGCGGATGATGGCGTGGGGCCTGTGGCTGAATCTCGTCCTGGCGTTCTTCAATTTGATACCGATCCCGCCCCTCGACGGCAGCCACGTCTTCTATCATCTGCTGCCGCCTCGCGCGGGCGCGCAGTACCGGCAATTGCAGCGCTTCGGCTTTTTGCCAATCGTGTTGGTCAGTTATCTATTACCCGGCGTCGTGCGCTTTTTCTTCTGGCCGGCCTTCCAGCTACTCGATGTCGCGAAGCACGTGATCCTTCCTGTCGCGTTGCCGAACGGACTGCCGCCCAGCGTGTTCGGGTTGCAATGACCGGCCCCAGCATGCGGGAACAGGCCGGCTTCGTCGTCGAGCTGGAGAAGTTTTCCGGCCCGCTCGACCTGCTCCTGCACCTGATCAAGGAAGACGAAGTCGACATCACCGATCTCCCGATCGCGAAGATCGCGGATCAGTTCCTGTCGGTGATCGCCGAGCTGGGGCTCAACCAGGCGGCGGACTACCTCGAGATGGCGGCGCGGCTGCTGCGCATCAAGGCGCAGATGCTTCTCCCGCGCCGGCTCGGCGACGACGAGTGGGAAGACCCGCGTGCCGAGCTGGTGCGCCGCCTGCTCGAGTACCAGCAGATTCGCGAGCTCGTGGACTGGCTCGGGCATGCCGCCGATGCGCGCGCTGAGCGGTTCGGTCGGGGCTACGAAGCGCCGCCGCCCGACGCGCCTCCCGCGCCGCTGCAGATCGATCTGAACGACCTGCTCGCGGCCGCCGAGCGCGTCATTGCGCTCATCCCGGAGCCGATGCTGCACCGGGTGGTGCCGCGCCCGCTCGACGTCGAGGGCGCGACCGCGCGGATCCAGGCGTTGCTCGCCGAGCGCGAGACGTTCGGCTGGCGCGACGCGGTCGGCCCGCAGGCCAGGCTCGTAGACGTGCTGTCGACGTTTATCGCCCTCCTCGAGCTCGCCAAACGCAGCTCGCTCACGCTCTCGCAACCCGAACCGTTCGGTCCGATGGTGATCACGCGTGCAATCCCTCGCGAAGCTGCTTGAAGCCGCGCTGTTTGCGGCGTCGCGCCCACTGACGCTGGAGGAGCTCGGCTCGCTCGATCTCACGGCAGGGGAGAGCGTCGTGCGGGCGGCGCTTGCCGAGTTGCGAGCCGCGTACAGCGACGACCATGGCGTCGAGCTGGTCGAGATCGCCGAGGGATGGCAGTTCTTGACGCGGCGCGAGTATGCGGAGACGATCGAGCGCGCGCAGTTCGCGCTGCGGCCGCGCCGGCTGTCGCCCGCCGCGCTCGAAACGCTCGCCATCATCGCCTACCGCCAGCCGGTCGGTCGCCTCGAGGTCGACGAGATCCGCGGGGTCGATTCGGGCGCGGTCATGGACAAGCTGGTGGAGCGTGGTCTCATCGAAGTCGTCACGCGCGGCGAAGGCCTTGGCCGCCCGCTGCTCTACGGCACCACGCCGTCGTTTCAGGAGATTCTCGGACTGAAGAACCTGGAGGACCTGCCGCGGCTCGAAGAGCTGTCGGTCGCCCTCCGGCGCCCCACGCCCGTCGACGAACCCGAATGACCCTCATGCGCCTGCAGCGCGCCATGGCGCGCGCGGGCGTCGCCTCACGCCGCAAGGCGGAAGATCTGATCCGTGCCGGCCGCGTGCGGGTGGACGGCGAGACCGCGACGATCGGGATGAACGTCGATCCCGA
>Ga0193755_1000334_pt1 | contig 13446 bp, 8 predicted proteins | sample H1a2metaG_FD_144921 | JGI IMG/M metagenome (GOLD analysis project Ga0193755, IMG submission 144921) | Soil microbial communities from a riparian zone of the East river system, Colorado, United States - H1a2 | ecosystem: Environmental > Terrestrial > Soil > Riparian zone | place: USA: East River...
CACTACACGCAGAGGGGCTGAGGTGAGCAGCGCCGAACGATTCCTTGAACCATTCCTGGCGCTGCACGATTCCATCCGCGACGCCGTGGTGGACGCGTGCGAGCGGCAGGCTCCGGAGCAGCTCGCGGCCACAGCGGGCGACGCGGGCGACACGATCTATGCCATAGATCGCGTGGGCGAAGAGGCGCTCGTGCGTGGTCTGAGTGGTTTGGCGCGCGACGAACCGGTGTGCGTCGTCGCCGAAGGGATGCCCGATCCGCTGATTCTGCCGCGCGGTGCGCGCGAGGACGACTGCCGCTGGCGCTTGCTGGTGGATCCGATCGACGGCACGCGCGGCCTGATGTATCAGAAGCGCAGCGCCTGGATCCTCACGGGTTTCGCGCCAAATCGTGGTGACGCGACGCGGCTGTCCGACATCGTGCTTGCGGTGCAGACCGAGATTCCGCTCTTGAAGCAGCACCTTTCGGATCAGGTGTGGGCGTTCCGCGGTGAAGGAGCGAAGGCGCGGCGGTGGTATCGCCTGTCGCGAGCGGCGGAGCCACTCGCCTTGCGGCGCTCCACATCGAGCACCATTGCGCACGGCTTCGCGACGATCGTCCGATTCTTCCCGGGCGCGCGGGAGATCCTGGCCGCGATTGACGACGAAGTCGTTGGGGCGCTCGTGAAACCAGAGCCGCGCCGGGCATCGTGCTTCGAGGACCAGTATGCGTCCACGGGCGGCGAGCTGTACGAGCTGATGGCCGGCCACGATCGCTATGTCGCCGACCTGCGTCCGCTGGTGAAGTCGGCGAACCCCCCGCTGTGCTGCCACCCCTATGATGTGTGCACCGCGCTCATCGCGCTCGAAGCGGGCGTGATCATCACCGATCCCTCGGGAGCAGCGCTGGACGCGCCGCTCGACTTGACCACCGACGTGGCGTGGGTCGGCTATGCGAACGAGAGCCTCCGTCGCGCGATCGAGCCTGTCCTGCAGAGCGCGCTGCGGCACCGTGGCTTGCTGAAGTGAATTGGTTTCAGCCGGCCCTGGATCGGCTGCGCTCGCTTCCTCAGGATCCCGATCCCCGGTTACGAACGTTCTTCTCGCCCGATCACCAACTCTACATCGCCCGAGCGCCTGCCCGGCTCGACGTCATGGGGGGGATCGCCGATTACAGCGGCGCGCGAGTGTTGGAGCTGCCGCTCGCGTGCGCGACCAGCGCGCTGGTGCAACCGCAATCCGCGCGTCATTGCGATATCGTCACCCGGCGCGGCGATCGCTGGGATCTCTTCAGCATCAACCTGCCGCTCGCCGAGCCTGACGAGCTCGCCTCGTGGTTTCGCAGGCACGAAGCCGAGCGATGGGCGGGTTATGTCGTGGGAGTCGTGCAAGCGATCGCGGCGCGGAGTCGAGCGGCGGGCGGGCTACGCATCCTGATCGACTCCAGCGTGCCCGAAGGGAGAGGGGTCGCTTCCTCGGCCGCGCTCGAAGTCGCCGTTGCCACGGCGGTCGCGGCGAGCTGCGAAATAGAGATCAGCGCCACGGAGCTCGCGGCGCTCTGTCAACGCGTCGAGAACCACGTCGTCGGCGCGCCCTGCGGGATCATGGATCAGATGACGAGCGCGTGCGGCAAGCAGGACAGACTGCTCCAGCTGCGGTGCCAGCCGGGCACGATCGAAGGGTACATCGATGTGCCGTCCGGCTATCGCTTCTATGGCATCGATTCGGGCATCAGCCATGCGGTTTCAGGAGCCGACTACGGAACGGTGCGCACCGCGGCATTCATGGGCCTGCAGATTATCACGACGGCAACCGAATGGCGCGGTGAGTATCTGGCGAATCTGACACCGCCGGAGTTTGCGCGGTTCGCCCCCTCACTGCCGGAAGAAATGACGGGGGCTGAATTCCTCGAGCGCTACGGCGGTATCACCGACACGGCCACGCAGGTAAGTCCCGAGCGCCGCTATCCTGTTCGGCAAGCGGCGCAACATCCCGTCGGCGAGCAGGAGCGCGTGGATCGGTTCGCGAAGCTACTGGGCGCGCTGACTCACGACCCTGGGGTGGGCACGGAGTTGGGACAGCTGATGTATCGCTCGCACCAGAGTTACACCGCGTGCGGGCTCAGCAGCGACGGTACGGATCGCCTGATGGAGCTGGTGCAGGCCGCCGGCCCCGAGCGCGGGCTGTTCGGCGCGAAAATCACCGGCGGGGGAAGCGGCGGAACGGTCGCGGTGCTCGGCACGATCGACGCCGAGGGCGTGATACGGGACCTGGCAGCCCGCTACGCGGCCGAAACTGGCCGCGCAGCGAGCGTCTTCACCGGGTCCGCGCCGGGCGCCGCAGAGACTGGTGTGTTACGGCGCTAAGTGTTGCATCGCCACCACGAGCACGATGCAGGGGTCTGTGACGAAAACCGGGGTGACGCGGGTAGTAAGGGGTGAATGGCGATGAAACGTACGATCTTGCTGTTGACCCCGCTCCTGTTTTCGGCAGGGTGCTCGGTGACGTCGCCGAGCGATCCGAAGGAAGACGTCGGACCCGTCGTCGCGCGCTACACGCTGACGGCCGAGGATGGCAACCCGCCGCCGTGCTGCGCCATCGACAGCGCCGGCGTGCACATCACCGTTGTAGGTGGAGCGCTCACGTTTCACGGTCCGGCGGGCTATCAGGACACCGTGTTCACCCCGGCCGGCCCGATGTCTGGAGCGTGCGTACACGGCGTCCCCAACGGCGCATTCGTTAACAGCCGCACGTACACCGTTACACTCACTGACGGCACGCGCTACCTGCTGCTCCCATGCGATCGGGGCGCGTATGCACTGATCGTGATCCGCCGGCTCGACCACGAGGGTGGCTCGTCCACCACCGACAGCATTGTGGTTTCTGCCGGGACCTTCAGCGCAAAGCCCGATACGATAGATCTCGCCGACTCGCGTAACTCGAGCTCGTTCACGGCGTCTGTCGCCGCGCCGACGGTTCTCGTGACAGGACCGACCCATCAGTACCGCTTCGACCCGGGAAATTGACGTCGCCTTAGCCGCTCCGTCCAAATTGCCGCGTGTACTTCACGATCAGCGATCGCGACTGCGGCCGATTCCACTGGAAGAATCCGTCCGCTTCCTGTCCTTCGTTGAAGACGACGAACAATCCCGTGCCGGCGGTGCCGAGCCACCCGAACCGAGCGTTGGCGGTCCACGCCTGGGCCTGATTGCTGTATTGCACCAGCGTTTGGAGCATGATGCGGGGCGTGAAGAAGTACGCGACCCGTGGCGCGATCACCACGCGGGTGAAGTTGCCCTGGTCCAGGCGCACGTCGTTGTACTCGGCGAGCAGCGAGGCCGATAGGGAGCTCCCGCGACGCGCCGAGAGCGTCACACTTCCGCCGCGACGGGTCCCGTTGTAGAACCCCCCGACGTCGGCGCGCACCAAAAGCGAAAAGGGAGCACTCGGATTGGTCCCGAAGTCGAACCCCATCGACGTGTATTCGTACGACCCGACCGGCAATGTCACGTTGCGCGCGATCGCGAAGGGCTGCTGTAAACCCTGGTGCTCGATATTCACCTCGGGGCCAACCATGGCACCGCTCGCGAGCGACCATTCGGTGATGTCGAGGTGGATGCGATCTTCCTGCCGAAAACCGCCGAGCCCGTAATAGCCCCGGTAGCCGACGTGCGGATGCCATTCTTTGAGCCACGTGCTGCCGGGATACCGCTTGATCCACATCACGGTACTCTCATAAAAACGATACCCGCCAGGGCGATTCAAGAACCCGACCTCAGGATCGAAGTCCCGTCCGACCTGGATGATCCGCGCCAGGTTGTTCCACGAGCCAGTCTGGTACGCGAGCCGCGCGCTGTATGCGGACGCGTCTCTGTCGGGACCGGGTGTGGCTGACGCCGCCCCCCACCAGTCGATCGTCCACGCGTCATGAATGCCGATGCGGCCGTCGACGCCGGTGACGCGATTCCAGTCTCCCGATTGCGCGGTGGCCATGCGCTGGATGGCGATCACGCCGATGCGGGAGCGGGCGGCGAGCGCATGCTGGAGCCGCAGCACCGAGTACGACATCGCCCCCTGCGTGGTAGCTCGGTCGGTGAAGATCTGAAGCGCGCCCACGGTGACGGCCCCGACCCGACCGGTGAACCGGCCGCCACCAACGATGGGGACCGGCTGCCCCAGGGTGTCGATGCCGATGCGACGCGTGAAGAAGAGATCGACCGCCTGTGGCGTGCCCGCCGAGAAGATGCCGGCATTTTCCAGGAAGAAAGGGCGTTTCTCCGGAAAGAACAACGGAAAGCGTGTGAGATTCGTGCGCTGCTCATCGACTTCGACCTGCGCGAAGTCCGTGTTGTAGGTCAGATCGAGGGTCAAGCTCGGCGTCACACCGTATTTGATCTCTCCGCCGACATCGCCCCGGGTTTTTGCCTCCGGGTCCACCGCGAAGTTGCGTTCGACGCCGGTCAGCGCGTATGGCGTGGCAGTCAGGACCCGGCGCGCCGGCACGCGCACCCCCGTGAGCGTCCCCGCGTGCGAGATCTTCATCAGCGAGAACTGGCGCGGAACGAACGACCAGAACGCTTCTTCATTCTTGCGGCGGATCGAGCGCACGAGGTTGAGTCCCCACGTCTGTTGCTCACCCGCAGCGTAGCGCAATGTGGTGAAGGGAATGCGGAACTCAGCATACCAGCCAGCCGAGTCCACCGACGTGGCGACGGTCCACGTGCCGTCCCAGTTGAGATTGAAGCCGCCGAGCGACCCGGCGCTGGCGCGCGTCTGACCCGGGAGCTGAATCCCGCCACCCTCCCCTTCGTTCACGACCTGCGCGTCGTACTCGATGGCCGCCGGTGTCGTCGTGAAGACGAATCCGTTCTGCCGGTCGTGATAGGTGTCGAGCAGGATACCGAAGTAGTCGCTCTTGGAGATGTCGCCGTCGCGCACCTTCTCACCAGAGACAATCCCGTCGTGGTTCGAGTCGTAGAGCCAGGCGCCGACGTACAGCGCCTGGCCGTCAGTGATGATGCGGACTTCGGTGCGCTCCGTGACCGGCGCGCCTTCGTGGAGCTCGCGTTGGACGAATCCAGTGACGGGCTCGACCGTCTGCCAGACGGCGTCGGTCAGACGCCCATCGATGATCGGCGGCGTGGCGACGACGTGCGCGCGCGCGATGGGATCGGAGGCTCCCTGGGTGGCGGACAGGGAGGGCGGTACCAGGAGCGCAGGGAGAGCAAGGCTGAAGAGGCCTCTAGTGCGACGGGTCATGGCGCAACAGTTTGCGATGCGCAAGACGAACGAGCAAGCAACGCTTCAAGGAGTGGATATGACCGACCACACCCGCCGCGAGTTCCTCGAAACGACCGCCGCCATCGGACTTGGGCTAGCGCTTGCCCCCGAGACGTCGTCCGGCCAGACGCCGGCGCCCTCAAGCACGCTGTTCGCCGCGCCTCCGCTCGAGCGCGTGCGGATCGGCTACGTCGGCGTGGGCGGACAGGGGACCGTGCACGTCGAGAACCTGCTCAAGATCGAGGGCGTCGAGCTCAAAGCCATCTGCGACATCGTCGAATGGAAGGTCGAGCGCGCGCAGGACATGGTGGTGGCGGCGGACCAACCGAAACCCACCGGCTATTCACGTGGGCCGCGCGACTTCGAGCGCATGTGCGCCGAACAGGAGCTGGACCTCGTGTACACGGCCACGCCGTGGGAGTGGCATGTGCCGGTCATGCTCGCCGCGATGAAGAACGGCAAGCACGCCGTTACGGAAGTGCCCGCAGCCATGACGGTGGACGACTGCTGGCAGCTCGTTGAAACGGCCGAGCGGGTGAAGAAGCATTGCGTGATGATGGAGAATTGCTGCTACGATCGCCGTGAAATGCTGGCGCTGAACCTCGTGCGCAAGGGCGTGCTCGGCGAGGTGCTTCATGGCGAATGCGGGTATCTGCACGACCTGCGTAGCATAAAGTACGCGAAAGAAGGGGAGGGCTTGTGGCGGCGCGTGTGGTCGCAGGCCCACGACGGCAATCTCTACCCCACGCACGGCCTAGGGCCCATAGCCCAGTGCATGGACATCAATCGCGGCAATCGGTTCGACTTTCTCGTGTCGATCAGCTCGAACCATCGCGGTCTGGAGCAGTACGCCGCCGAGCATTTCGCCGACCAAGACCCGCGGCGCCACGAAACCTACAAGCTCGGCGACGTCAACACGACGCTCATCCGCACCGTCAAGGGTCAGACGATCTTTCTCAGCCACAACACCAACAACGCCCGGCCGTACAGCCGCATCAACCTGGTGCAAGGCACCAAGGGAATCATTCAAGGATGGCCCGACCGGATTTACGTCGACGGTCGGAGCCCCGAGGATGAGTGGGAGCCGCTCGACCGCTTCTACTCGGAGTTCGAGCATCCGCTCTGGAAGTCGGAGCGCGTGCAGCACGCCACGGCCGGTCACGGCGGCATGGATTTCCTCGAAGATTGGCGGCTGATCGAATGCTTGCGGCGAGGCCTACCGACCGACCAGAACGTGTACGACGCAGCGGCGTGGAGTGCCATCGTGCAGCTGACGGAGCGCTCCGTCGCCAGTCGCGGCAAGTCGCAGGACATCCCCGATTTCACACGAGGCAGTTGGGAGCGCACGCCACCGCTCGGGATTATCGAATCATAGATTGCCGTCAGCGCTGCGATTCCTCGACGATGCGCCGAAATCTTGGTTGTGAACGGACCGCGTCGAATCCTGGAGACCGCAGCCAGAACCACAGCGACGCACCGCGGGGCTGAACGCGTTCGAGCAGCGACATCCCCTGCTCTGCTTGCCCGGTTGCAAGGAGTCCCCACGCCAGGAGCGAGCCCTGGAGTGGACCGGGGCTCCGGAGGTCGAGGCCCTCCATCATGCGTCCGAGCTGCCGGCGGGCCGCAGCGACACGCCCGGCGCGCGCGTCGACGACAACGGACAGAGTCTGGTCAGGAATATGACTGCCGGAAGGAAGGTGCGCCGCGACCGATGCGTCCGCGCGGGCACCGGCTGTGTCTCCCATGAGCAGGCGATTGAACCCGCGAGAGACCCAGGCATCGTAAAAACCCGGATCCACCGCAAGGGCGCTGTCGCTCCAGAGTCGGGCGCTGTCGGGATCGTGCGCCAGCGTGGCCTGAATTCCGAGGAGGGTAAGCGTGGTCGCGCGATCGGGCTCGAGCGCGAGCGCCGCGTGAAATGCGCGCATCGCACCCGAATCGTCACCGAGCTCGCGGAGTGTCGTCCCAATCATGTTCAACGCCTCGGCGTTGCGTGGGTCGAGGTCGGCCGCGCGCTGGTAGGCGGCGATCACACCGCCATAGGTGCGCGGGTGCAGCACCTCGAGGAATCTGCCACGCGCAAGCCATGCTTCGGCCGCGGTTGAATCGACGTGGAGCGCGCTGTCCGCGCTCGCGAAGCCGAGTGCCAGCACACTATCAGAGGAAAGACCACGATACGACCACCCGTAGTACACAACGAGCGCATAGCCGTACGCCAGCCGGGCCAAGGCGTCCACGTACCGCGGGTCGACTCTGATCGCCGCCTGGTATTCGCTGATCGCCTGCGCTACCGAGCGTGCGGTCCGCTGCCCCAGGTAATGATTGCCGCGCAGGTAGTGATCGTATGCCACCGGTTGCCGGGTCGGCGGCGCTTGCACATGGGCGTCGAGGCGTCCCCCGATCTCGCTGCCGACCGCGCTGGCGATATCCCGTTCGATGTCCAGCAGGTTGGTGTCGGCACGATCGAACTCGCCCCCCCACAGTCGGTCGCCGTTTTTGGCGCGGACAAGCTCCACCGTGACTCGCAAACGCCGGCCATCACGGCGGACACTTCCGCTGACCAGATGGCTAACGCCGAGCGCCTGACCGACGGCCCGCGGGTCACCCGCGGCACTGGCGCAAAACCGGGCCGCCGCCGAGCGCGCTTTCACGTCCAGTCGGGGGATCTGGCCCAGGCGCGCCGTGATCTCCTCCGTCAGTCCGTCCGCCAAATAGGCGTCGGTGGTATCGGGAGACAGATTGTCAAAACAGAGCACGGCGACCCGATTCGCTCGTCCATGGAGCAGGAACCAGATCAGCAGCGCAATGCCCAGCACCCCAGCGGCGCCGAGCGTCACGACGGGCGGTCCTGGGAACGGGGAACGGGATCTGGGCGGTACGCGGGACACGGCGGTGCTGAGTGCGGCGGCGAAGTCGCGCGCATGCTGCCACCGATCCGCCGGCGCCTTGGCGAGCGCCTTTTGCACCGCCGCGTCGACTCCATCCGGCAATCCCGAGCGGTGTGTGGCGAGCGGGCGCGGCATCTCGACTTGATGTTGGCGGAGCACGCTTTCGGCCGTGGCTCCCTGGAATGGTGGGATACCGGCGATCATCTCATAGACGACGCAGCCTAACGCATAGATGTCCGCGCGGCCGTCGATGTGCCGGTCACCCGATGCCTGCTCGGGGCTCATGTAATGCAACGTGCCGACGGCGACCCCGACCTCGGTGAGTGTCTCCCCCGGCGCCGCGGCGGCAATCGCGCGCGCCACGCCGAAATCCGCCACCAGGGCATGGCCCCCATGGCGTTGATCGAACAGGATGTTCTCCGGCTTCACGTCGCGATGCACGACATCCTGGCCATGGGCATAGTCGACGGCGTCCGCCACTTCGCGCGTGATCCGCACCACGTCGTCGAGCGAGAGCTGCTTCTCGTGCTCGAGCCGGTCACGCAGCGTACCGCCGGTGACATAGGGCATGACGTAATACAGGAATCCGGCTGACTTGTCGGAGTCGAACAGGGGCAACACATGCGGGTGGATCAGCTTGCAGGCGATGTCGATTTCGCGCAGAAAGCGTTCGGCGGTGAGGGCGGTCACGACGTCGGGACGCATCACCTTGACCGCGACGGTCCGGTTCAGCTGGCTGTCGTGCGCGCGGTACACGGTAGCCATCCCGCCGCGTGCCTGCTCGTGTTCCAGGATGTACCGCGGTGCGAGCGCCGCGCGCAAGCGGCGCAGTTCGTCCGCCATGCGAATAGCATACGGGCTTTCCTGGCGCGCGGCCACCGCGCGCCGTATGCTAAACCGCTCGCGTCGGCGGAGGCCGAATGTCCGAGCCGCGTTCGCTGGAGATTCGGTGCTTCGGCGCGCCCACCGTGCGTGTCGATGGCAAGCCGGCACCCCCACAGGTCCTCTGGCACAAGCACCTCGCGCTCCTCATTTATCTGGCGCTGTCACCCGAGCGTACGCGGTCGCGACCCCACCTGCTCGGATTGCTTTGGCCCGAACGTCCCGATGGACTCGCGCGGCAATCGTTGAACGGCGCCGTGCGCCGGCTGCGGGCCGAGTTAGGTCGCACCCGCCTCCGCTCCGAAGGCGAGAATCTCACGCTGGCCGGTGAGGCGCTGGAGGTGGACGCGCTAAGCTTCGAGGCGCTGCTGGAGCGGCGCCCGGCGGATGCCGCCCCGTTTCTCACGGGCGATTTCCTCGAGGGCTTCACGTTGGACGATGCCCGCGCGTTCGAGGAATGGGCCGACCGGGAGCGGGAGCGGTACCGGATGCGCGGCGCGGCCGCGTGGACAGCCACCGGTGAAGCGGTGCTTGCCGCGGCCCAACCGGCCAAAGCAGTGGAAGCGGCGACCCGGGCACTCACGCTGCAGCCCCACGCCGAGCCCGCGGTGCAGCTCCTGATGCGCGCGCTGGCGCTGGCGAACGACACCGCGGGCGCGCTCGCCGCGTTCCGGCGGTTCGAGACCGCGTTGCTGGAGATCGGCGCGCGGCCGAGTCGTGATCTCGTTGCGCTGGCGGAACGGATTGGTCAACAGCCGGGCCGCCGCGCTCCCACGGCGAGGGCAGAACCGAGGATACCCCTCGTCGGCCGCCACCGGGTGCATCGGGAGGCGTTTACGGCCGTAACCGAAGCGCTCGAGCGCGGACCGCGCGCACTCCTCGTCAACGGCGACCCCGGAGCCGGCAAGACGCGATTGCTCAATGAATGTCTCGACCGGCTCAAGCTCGGTGGGGCCGTGATCGCCACGACCCGGCCGCTCGAGAGTGATCGCGACACTCCCTGGAGCACGCTGCGTTCACTTCTCCGTGGCCTGCTTCATGCCCCGGGCCGCGCCGCCGCCGATCCTGGCGCGCTCGCGGTGCTCGAAGGCCTCGGACCTTCGACTCAAGACCACGCTCACGTGACCGACGCGCTCACGTCGCTGTTCCGTGCGGTCGCGGACGAACAACCAGTTGGCCTGGGGGTCCATGATGCGCACCTGTCGGACGACGCGAGTCTCGAAGCGCTTGGCGCCGCGCTCACCGACTCGCCGAGCGCGCCGATCTGCTTGATCGTGACGGCGCCGAATGCGCTGGATCAGATGCCGCGATCGCTGCTGTGGCTGCGCCGCGAGATCGGACGTCGCATTCCGGGCGTCGCCGTCATCCTGGAGCCGCTCACTGAGGCCGAGACCCGCGAGCTCGTGCTGTCGCAGAGCGCCTGGTGCCTGCACGATGAGGCGCGCGCTCGACTGGCCCGCCGGATCTACTTCGAAACGGGGGGCAGTCCGTTCCTGATCGTGACACTGCTCAGGGCGCTCGCGAACGCATCCGCGCTGCGGGAGGAAGCGCTCGCGTGGCCGCCACCCGGTGGGACGACCGACAGCCCGCTGCCGATCTCGGTCCCGAATCTCGCGCGCCGCGCCATCTCTACGTGGGTCGCGGAGCTCGACGCCGAAAGCCGGTCGGTGCTGCAGGCCGCCAGCATCGGACCGGCGATGATCGACATCGATCTGATCGCGGCGCTCACGGGCCTGCCGACCGCCCGAATCGAGGATTGTCTGGCGTCGCTCGAGCGGCGGCGCTTCGTCGCCTGCGACGGAGAGCGATTCGCCATCATTGCGCCGCTGGTCGCCGACGTCGTGGCCAACGAGTGGCTCGTCCCCGGTGAGCGACGCAACCTGCGAGCCCGCGCGATCGAGGCGCTCGCGTCACGCACCGACCTCGAGTCACTCCGCTTCCGGACGAAGTTGCGCGCGCTCAACGACGTGCGCCGCGAACGGCCCGCCTGATTCATCGCAGCGCGCTCACAATTCACCGGGAAGTAACCGCGCGTCTCTAAGGTTCGCCCCTCACACTCCATCCGGAGGGGCGCATGAAGCGGTGGAAAATCGCAGTTCCGCTGGTCGTCGTACTGGTGATGGCGCTGGGTCTGGTTGCCTGCGCGAGCATCATTCACGGCAGCTCCCAGAAGCTCAACATCGCCACCGAGCCCATCGGCGCCACGGTGTCGGTGGACAATGAAGTCGTCGGCGTCACGCCGGTCGTGGCGAAGCTGCGGCGGAAGGATCCGCACACCATCGTCGTGAAGCTCGACGGCTACCAGCCGTTCCAGATCAAGACTGAGCGTCACACGGACGGCTGGGTGTGGGGCAATATCGTCTTCGGCGGTCTGCTGGGGGTCGTTATCGACTTATCCAATGGCGCCGCCTACAAGCTCACACCGAAAGACGTCGCTGCGCAGCTTGCCCGATCCAACGCCAACGCGAAGATCGAGAACGGTACGCTGTACGTGTTCTTGACACCCGAGGCGGATTCGACGTGGCAAAAGATCGGGCAACTCCAACCGGTACGTTGACTCCTATCAGCCCGCAGCGGCTTCTATCGGTCGCTGCGGGCGCTTCGTGGAGATGAACGATGACAAGGCAAACCATGATTCTCGGACTCCTGATACTGGCGATAACGGGCGGGTGCAGCGTCGGCGCTGGATCGCACGCTCGGAGCACAGCGCTTCCCGCTGCGGTCCTCGGCGGCGGGGCTGCCGCGACGTCAGCGGCCACCGCGCTTCCCGCGCCCCAAGATCTGTATCTCCAGCTAGCGGCGATCAATCGGCCACTCTGGGGATGGCAACTGCTCAGCTTCCGTGCGGTCGTCGAATCGTTGGCGGCACGTCTCGAAATCCACCACGTCGCACGCGCCGATCTGGGCCGCACGCTGGTTTGGGACCAGGAGCGCTCGGCGTACGTTGCGTCCCTACGTACCGACGCTCCAGCAGGGGCGGTTCGTGTCGTCCTCTATACGATCGACCCGGCGTTGGATCGCCCAGCGATCCCGCTCGCCGAAATCGGCGTCGTCGACATGTACCCGCAGAACACGACGATCGGTGGACCGGTGTCGGTTCCGACCATGCACTATGTCGTGTCGGCTGCCGGTCCGAATCCGATGGTGTACGCGGACTTCAGTGCGGTCGACGGAGAGCCCGGGTGCGCCTGCGCGACAGTCGCTGGCTGGGTGACCGACGTCCTGACACGCGTCGATTTCTCCGCTCGGTATTCCTTCGATGAGGACGGCGTCAGGTTTACCGCTACCGCACATCTCGCGTCTCAACCGGGCGTCTTCCAATTCGACGCGACCATGGAGGAGTCGCTCCTCCATAGCGAGGCACGATTCGCCGTGCAGGACGACTCTCTCGAGACGCGCGGGATGCTTCTCGATGACGACGATGGGACGAGCGGCGGGACCTTTACCGTACGGGTCAATGGGCGGCCATTCACTGACAGCAACGCCGACCTCACCACGGTCATCGGTCCGCAAGGCCGATCACTCACATCGATCGAGCGGCTGACGGTGCGCCAGCTTTACGTGCTGACGTACGGGCTCTTGCTGAACGTCGAATTGCCGACATATCTCACATTCAACTGCGGTTGCTGACCGTCCAGGAGGCAAACCACCATGATCCCGCGTCCCTGGCTCCGATTCTACGACCCCGGCGTGCCCCAGGCGCTCGCGGTCGAACCGCACACGATCCCACAGTATCTCGCGCAGGCGACCGCGGAGTTTCCGGACGCGACCGCAGTCATCTTCTTGAACCGTAAGCTCACATACCGGCAGCTGAGCGATGAAGTGAACCGGTTCGCGACGGCGCTAACCCGGCTGGGCGTCCAGAAAGACAGTCGCGTTGCGATCCAGCTGCCGAACTTGCCACAGACGGTCATCGCCTACTACGCCACCCTGTCGCTCGGCGCGCAGGTCGTGTTGACGAACCCACTGTACACCCCGCGCGAGCTCGAGCATCTGTGGAAGGACGCTGGCTGCCGGGTGGCCGTCGTACTCGACGCCATTTACGAGAGCAAGATTCATCCGGCGCGCGACCGGCTCCCGATCGAGGATTACATCATCGCTTCGATACCGGAGTACCTGCAGTTTCCCCTGAACTTCCTGGCGCGCTTCAAGCTTGCCCGCGCCCAGCCGCCACGCGTGGCGACGGTACAACCCGGGCCTGGCGTGCACTTTTTCCGGAAACTGATCCGCAAGACCTCGCCAGAGCGCCCCAAGACACCGCCGACACCAGACGACCTCGCGGTGCTGCAGTTCACCGGCGGGACGACTGCCCGCTCCAAAGCCGCCATGCTGACGCACGCCAATCTGGCCGCCAATCTCCAGCAGACCGGAGCGTGGTTCACCGGACTCAAGCGCGGTCACGAAGTGATGCTGGCGGTT
>Ga0193755_1000335_pt1 | contig 13441 bp, 9 predicted proteins | sample H1a2metaG_FD_144921 | JGI IMG/M metagenome (GOLD analysis project Ga0193755, IMG submission 144921) | Soil microbial communities from a riparian zone of the East river system, Colorado, United States - H1a2 | ecosystem: Environmental > Terrestrial > Soil > Riparian zone | place: USA: East River...
CGGCGGCGGAATCAGCGCATTCTTTGGCGTAACGGCCTGGGCCGCGTTCGCGGTGTCGAAATTAGCGCCGATTACGACTTTATCGCGATAACGATCAAGGGCAGCATGAAAGGCGGGATCACCATCATTGGGCGGACTAAAGATCATGTCGAACATGACCGTGCGCGCGCCCGCGCCAAACAACCGATCGAGTAAAAGCGCCCATACTTCTCGTGACCAGGGGAACGGCTTTTCTGTCATCAGCTGAAACGCGCGGTTGCTCGCGATTTCTTCAGCAGTCAACGGGGGCAACTGCAATGTGCTTTGGTCGATTCCGAGAAAAACAAAATCGGACGGCGCCGGCGTCTTACGGCCTTCGCGTCGAAGAAAGTCCTCAAAGCTCTGTTCGCCGCGCCACGCTGCTGAAATAAATGGAACGGCTGGAAAAAAATGACCGAGAACGATCACGCCTGTCCAAAAAAAGGAGATAAAAGCCAGGACTAACAAACGATGACGCCCGAGCCAGTGCATGCCAGTGGAATCTAGCACTAAAACGTTGAAGGATTAAAGCGTTGAAGCGTGACGTAATCGGCCCACTTTAAAGAGCTCACCGGTTCAACGCTTTAATCTTTGCCTCCGCGAAAAGCAGTTGTCATTCTCCGCTCGCTACTTATTGTTCGTCGCCCGGCGCTTCCGCGTCGTGACGATCTGCGCACCTGGTTCCGCGCAACGGGACTGCCTCAGCGAGTGAGGTCGCGAAGATCGATAATGAAACGAACAGCTCGCTGAACGAGGAACCCCGAAGTGATTTGGGGAAACAACCATGCCAAGAGCTACTAACGCCCCGGCGAGCCGGGCGCGACGCAAACGAGTCTTAAAAAAAGCCAAAGGCTACCGCGGACGCCGTTCAAAACTTTTCCGCTACGCGAAGGACGCTATTATGAAAGGTCAGTATTGGGCCTATCGCGACCGTAAAACGCGTAAACGCACGTTTCGTTATCTCTGGATTGAACGCCTGAACGCTGCCGCTCGCGCAAATGGAATGACTTACAGCCGCTTTGCAGAAGGATTAAAAGCCGCAGGCATCGGCCTTGACCGAAAAATTCTAGCAGATCTTGCCGTCAGCGATGAGATCGCTTTCAAATCGATCGTCGATCAGGCAAAGAGCGCCCTGGAAAAGAAGAACAAGAAAGCGGCGTGACTTGCCGTTGAAGCGTTGATGCGTTGCAGCCGATTCGCCTCAACGCTTAAACTCTTTAACGCTCCAACGTTTCATGCACTCACTCGAGCAGCTCCGTGATGATGCCCTGGGCGAAATCGAAGCCGCGTTCGACGAACAGGCGCTTGAGGCGGCACGCATAAAATATCTCGGAAAAAGCGGTAGCGTATCTGCATGGGGCGAGCAGATGAAAACGCTGAGCAAAGACGAAAAGCCGGTCGTTGGAAAGTTGCTCAATGAAGTCCGTAACGCTCTGGCTTCTGCGGCCGAAGCGCGCGCGGCAAACTTTCGAGCGCAAAAAGAATCGGGCGCGCTCGGCAGGATCGACATCTCGCTGCCGGGAGCCCTCCACGAAATTGGCGCGCTTCACCCGCTCACGCAGATGTGGGAACGTTCGATCGAAATTTTCCGTCGAATGGGGTTCGCGCTTGCAGACGGACCGGACATTGAGGACGAATGGCATTGTTTCGATGCGCTGAATACGCCGCCCGAACATCCGGCGCGAAACGAGCAGGACACATTTTATTTATCTGACGGCCGTTTGCTGCGAACGCACACTTCAACTGTGCAAATTCGAACGATGCAAGCCGCGTCTCCGCCGATTCGTGTGATTGCTCCGGGTGCTGCCTATCGTCGCGATGAACTCGACGCCACGCACAGCCCGCAGTTTCACCAGATCGAAGGGCTTTATGTCGATGAAAACGTAAGTGTCGCCGACTTGAAAGGCGCTCTCGAGTTTTTCATGCGTGAACTTTTCGGTTCGGGAACGGCAGTGCAATTTCGCCCGCACTTCTTCCCGTTCACTGAGCCGAGTCTCGAGGTCTATGTGAAATCGAAAGCGCTCAAGGGCGGCGAGCGCTGGATCGAAGTCGCCGGCTCGGGCGTGGTACATCCCGCGGTCTTCGAGCAGGTCAACAATGCGCGTGGTGACAAAGCTTACGATCCCGAAAAGTGGAGCGGCTACGCGTTCGGTCTCGGAATGGACCGCCTCGCGATGATTCTGTTCGACATCCCTGACATCCGACTGTTTGGGCAAAACGATCTGCGATTTCTCCGCCAGTTCGCATGAAATTTTCCGTCAATTGGCTGCGCGAATTTGTTGATCTTCCAGAAAATCCGGAAGAGATCGCGGATTTGCTCACTCGCGCTGGCGTTGAAACGGAAAACATCGAAACCCGCGGCGCAAAGATCGAGCAGGTGATCGTTTCCCAAATCGTTGCATCGTCACGCCATCCGAATGCCGACCGACTGACAGTTTGTGAAGTGGACGACGGCAGCGGCGCGAACCGCCAAATCGTTTGTGGCGCGACCAATTACAAAGTGGGCGACAAAGTTCCGCTCGCGTTGCCAGGGGCAAAGCTGCCGAACGGACTGGAAATTCGTAAAAGCAAGCTGCGCGGTATCGAATCGGAAGGCATGCTTTGCAGCCCAATCGAGCTCGGGCTCGGCGAAGACTCGTCCGGGCTGTTGATTTTGACACCTGATGCAAAGATTGGCGCTCCGATTGTTGATCTTTTTCCGACCGACACCATTCTTGACGTCGAGATCACGCCAAACCGTGGTGATCTGCTGAGCCATTTCGGTCTGGCCCGCGAAATTGCGGCGCTCACCGAAAAAAAACTTAAGTCAACGGCACGCGAATCGAAAATTCCCGTCAAGAAGACGGGCGTGACCATCACTTCGACGCGGGAATGTCCGTTTTTCTCCGCGCGCAGGATAGACAACGTTACGGTCGGACCGAGTCCGCAGTGGCTGCGTGCCAAGATCGAGAGCGTCGGCATTCGCTCCATCAACAACATCGTCGACATCTCCAATTTTGTAATGCTGGAGCTCGGCCAACCTTCGCATGCATTCGATGCTGATAAATTGAAGGGCAGCATTAACGTGCGCTTCGCGCGGGACGGCGAGAAATTTCTTGCGCTCGACGGAAAGACTTATTCCCTCAAGCCCGATAGTTGTGTCGTCGCCGATCAGGAACGGGTCATTGGAATCGGCGGTGTGATGGGTGGCGAAGAAACGGCTGTGACCGATTCGACCAAGAATATTTTACTCGAGGCAGCTTATTTTCTGCCGGCGAGTATTCGTCGGACCGCACGACAATTAAATTTACCGAGCGACGCCAGTTACCGATTCGAGCGCGGCGTCGATCCTGAAATGGTGCTCCGTGCATCGCAGCGGGCCACCGAATTGATTCAAGAGATCGCAGGCGGAATTCCCGCAAAGGAAATCAACGTCGACGGTAAGCTGCTGGCCAACCCTGCCGATGTTTCCTTGCGCTACGAGAAATGCGATCGCGTTGTTGGAATCGCGATCAAACCGAAAACGGTCGACGAAGTTTTGACCAGATTCGGTTTGAAGAAAATCAGCGCGGCCGAAATAACGAAATGGAAGATTCCGAGCTTTCGCCCCGATTTGCAGCGTGACGTCGATCTTATCGAAGAAGTCGTGCGAGCTTACGGCGCCGAGAAAATTCCGGGAACGGATCGCAGCCGGTTCACGCCTTCGACCGCGGCTGACCACTCGCACGATTTGGAATTACAAATGCGCCGACGACTGGCTGCAGCTGGCCTTAATGAAGTGCGGACCTCAAAGTTGCTTCCAAGGGAAAGACTCGCATTTGGGGAAAATGCGATCGCGTTACGTAATCCGCTAAGTAAAGATCACGTGGCACTACGCCCCAGTTTGTTGCCAGGGTTGTTAGGAGTACTTGACCACAACATTCGTGCGGGAGTGGAACGCGTCGCGATCTTTGAAATAGGTAAAGTTTTCGAACCGCCCACCAGCGCAGAACAGAAACGAGTAGCCATTCTCCTTTGGGGTAACATTGCCAGTAAACTTCATTGGCGGAACGAAAAACGCCGCGTTGATTTCTTCGATCTAAAAGGCGCGATTGAGCTGGCAAGAAGCGGTTTGTCTTTTCGTCGTGGCCAGCATGCCAACTTTGCGCTCGCCGTAGAAATCATTGCGGGTAATCAACTGGTTGGCCTGGCCGGGCTGCTAACGAATTCGCTCACGGCAACAATCGACGCATCTGGCGGCGTCTTTGTTGCCGAAGTATCGATTGATTTCCCGGTTAGCAGTTTGGGGTCGCGAGCGACTTTCCGCGAACTTGGGAAATTTCCTTCCGTCACACGCGACATTGCGATGATTGTTGGCGAAGATTTGACCCACGAAAAAATATGGGAAGTGATTTGGCATCCAACGGAACCGTTGTTGGAACGAGTTGAATTTTTTGATCTCTTTGCCGGCACTGAAATCGGTGAAGGCAAAAAGTCGCTCGCATATCGATTGACATATCGCGACCCGAGTCGCACACTGAGAAACGAGGAAGTGAATGCAGCGCATGCGAAAATTCGCGAGCGATTGCGAAGCGACCTCGGCGCAGAATTGCGGGAATAGTTCTTTGATAGTGCGAGAGTCGTTTGTTGAGGGTTGGGAAGAAAACCAGTGCTTTTCTCTCAACTCTCAACCAGCGGCTCTCATCAGTCGCGGGTGGTTTTCGCGCTTTACCCTGCGATGTTCGAGATTACAGGTGGGATTCCCGAACCGATATTTGGTTGACCTAAGGAGGCTGAGTCGCTCGGAGAAGATGGCAGGCCTTAATTGGAAGTCAGACGCTGCGGCGACGGTCATCCGCCCGTTACGAAAAGGGAACGGGAGATCCGCCTAAACGGCATCAGCGGGGTAATATTTTGAAAAACCCGGATCGATTCTTCGATCCGGGTTTTTCGTTGATGAGATTGAAGAGTTAAGGGCTGCTGCCTTGTTTCAACGCTTCAGCGCTTTACGCTTCAATGAATTTGAAAATTCTGCCCCACAAGCCACAGTGCGCAGTGACATGCGCGCCCTGTTAGCTCTCGAAGACGGCCGATTTTTCGAGGGCGAATCCTTTGGCGCAACCGGCAGGTGCATTGGCGAAGTTTGTTTCAACACCGCAATGACCGGTTATCAGGAGGTGTTAACCGATCCTTCCTATCGCGGGCAGATCGTGGCGATGACTTATCCGTTGATCGGCAACTACGGCACGAACTCACTCGATCAGGAAAGCCGGTTCCCTCACGTACGCGGCTTTGTCATCGAAGAGCTAAGCGAAATTCCCAGTAACTGGAAGAGATTTCGCCGGAAGAAGCGACGCAGGAGGCCATCAAAGGCGAGGGCGTTATCGGCATGGATTACGTTCGCGAAGTTTCAGCGCGCGAAATTTATCAATGGGACCCCGAGGACAAACTGAGTGAGCCATGGTCAATCAGATCAAATAACGGTGGAATCAACCCCACCCTTCCGCCCATCCGGTTTCGAATCGTGGCTTACGATTATGGGATCAAAGAAAATATTCTGCGGCTTCTGCGTCAGAAAGGTTTTGGCGTCACGGTTGTGCCAGCGAACACCACCGCCGAAGAAGCGCTCGCGCTAAATCCGGACGGCATTTTTCTCTCCAATGGCCCCGGCGATCCCGCAGTTCTTGAGTATACGCACGAAGCAACGCGCAATTTGATGGGCAAGAAACCGATTTTCGGAATTTGCCTCGGCCATCAGATTCTTGGGTTCGCGTTCGGAGGTTCGACCTACAAATTAAAATTTGGCCATCATGGCGCGAACCAGCCGGTAAAAGATTTGCGCAATGGCAAAGTGGCAATCACGTCGCAAAATCACGGGTTTGCCGTCGATCCGAAATCCCTGCCGTCAAATGTGGAAGTAACACACATAAATTTAAACGACGGCACCGTTGAGGGAATGCGGCACAAGGAACTGCCGATATTCAGCGTACAATATCATCCCGAAGCTGCGCCCGGTCCCCATGATGCATCGTACCTCTTTGATCAGTTCGCAGATTTGATCGAGAAACGAAAGTAGGACGTAGTCGCTGAGTGCGCTAAACCACATTGTCGTTTCACCCCACACGTTGACCGGCGCTCCGAGTGGGCCACATTGTTTCATGTTCAATTCAACAAATAAACCTGCTGTCTTGAAGGTCGCAGTGACCGCGACTTTCATCGCAGCTCTGGCATGCGCGCCGCTGGCCATGGCACAGGAACATGAGCACGGCAGCGACGCCGCTGCTTCAAAAGAAGTGACCGGCGAGGTGGTCGATATGATGTGCTACGTCGATCATAATGCCGTCGGCGAAAAACATGGCCAATCCTGCGGGGCAAAGTGCATCAAGAGTGGTGGACCTGTCGGTATCGTCAGCGAGGGCAAAGCCTATCTCGTTGTTGGCGAACATAAGCCGATCAACGATCAACTCGCTGAATACTGCGGTAAAAACATCACCGTGAAAGGCAAGCTCGCCGAGCGTGGCGGCGTTGCCATGCTCGAGAACGTTGAGATTGTTAAGAAATGACGCGCGTCTAGTCGCTGGTCATCCTTAGCGAAGTGCAGCGGAGTCAAAGGATCCCGTGGAAATAAACGCGATGGTGCCGCGGGATCTCGACTTCGCTCGGAATGACTAACGCAGTCATTTGTAATACGGGCGCAATGAGGGCCGAAGTTTTCCAACCTTAAGAGCTGTTTCGATTTGCAAATCAGGCACCGGTGCCTCCACGAGTTTTCGGATCTCGCCTGCCTCCAGCGCCGCTATCGGCAATCCGGCAAAAAACAAAATGCGATTTGCGGTGAGCGCCACGATTCGCGCTCCTGGCGTCAGAACGCCTTGCAAATTCAGCGGATCCGCACCGCTCAATGTGATCAGTTCGCCATTTGACTGCGATTTGCGAATAGAACGCAGCAGGCCGATGGCCTCAGGCAGGGCAAATTGTTCGCCGCCGATTCCTCCCACGAAATAGCCACCGCGAATCTCGCCGCGCGCTTCCCATCGGCGATAAATTCGTCCGAGCTCATACCACGTAACCGGGAAACTCTCGCGCTCAAGCAGGCGTCGAAACACAACGCCGTATCGATGCAGCAACACTCGCCCAAATTTTTCAACAGCAGCGTCGCGCGCGGAGCTTTCCGCTCCATTCCCCGATGGCTGCGAGGCGACGTCAGTTCTCAGCAACGACCACCGTCCGGCAAATTCGATGCTGGCAAGATTTGTTTTGCGTCGCCGTTTCCCAGCGTTTCTACCAAACGTGGGACGTTTACTTGACGGTACGAGAAGAGCTCGCAGCCCGTCAAAGCTGTCCGAAGTTACCAGGCCGAGCGCGGCAAGTTGCGACAAAGCTTCTTCAACTTGAGAAGGCAGCAGACCGCTGCGACGCACCAGTTCGCTGAAGAAGAGCGCCCCGCCAGCTGCGAGTGTGTCGAACAGAGTTCGGGCGGCGACGGGAAGTTCCATCGAGGAATTTGCCTGAGTCAGTCGCAGCCAATGCTGGAGGTTTTCGCGTTGATAAAGCGTGATGGGGCTGGTTCGCAACGGAGCATTCGTGCGCGCGTTTGAATTTTGCGGCGCGCTCAAACGTCCCCAGCCAATCCGACCGGAAAAACAAAGGCTATTGAGCCATTCAGGATCGTAGTCGTCGACACGCGCGGCGAGGACCGCTGATTCCCATGCGGCCAACGGCAACTCGCAGCCGTCCAGTTGTTCGAGAACAGATTGCAAACCTTCAGGGCCTTCGACGCGATGTTCCGCATCGGCGCGCTGCCATGCGAAGAGAAAACGATAAAAATCCTGCGCTGAGACCGGCTGAATTTCTGCGCGCAACCGGTCGATCGTGAGTCGATGAACTCGCGCCAGCAATCGTCGATCGCACCACTCCTGGTCCCTCGCGTGCGGGCGAAACTTGCCGCGCAGCACAAATCCTTCCGCTTCGAGCGCCAGCAAAGCCGCGTCGCCGTCCGATCGCGGCAATATCAGTATATCTGACAGCTCACCCACAGTGATCGGTCCGCAAACTTCCATTCGTCCGCGAACCAGTTCGCGAATGGCACTTGCGCGTTCCCAGGTTTCGCCACGCATCGAGTCGGGAATAATCAATTCAGGCTCAACGCGCGCGCTGGGGTAAATCTCCTGAATCATTGGAAGTCGTTCGGCAGCGGCCCAAAAAGTTTTTTCGGCGAATCGGACTTTCGTTGCTCGATTTGAGGCAATGAGTTCTTTCAGCAAATATTCGGCAGACGCGCCGTTTCCGTCACGATGCGTGGAAACCGCGACTTCTTCTTCGGTCATCACGCTAAGCAGCATTAATGCGTCGTGCAGTTCATCCGCATTCGTTGCTTCGGGCCACGCTTCCTTTTGAACTTTCTCAATCGCTGCCGCATCGAGAATCCCCAAGCCTTCGCTGCCGTTGCGCTCGGACGCACGACGCGTGTACACCGCCTGGGTGCGGCGTTCTTCCAAAGGCGCGTTATCCAGAAACGCATACGGCCGGGCGTTGAGAATCTCAGAAGCCAGTGGCGATGGTTCCGGCAAATCACGCGCAATGCAACGAATCTGGCCGTGTTCGATTTTGCGCAACACTTCTTCCAGCCCGTCGATGTCCATCGCTTCGGTCAAACAATCGTCGATGGTCTGCTTCACTAGCGGATGGTCCGGAATTTCCCGGTCACCCACGATATGTTCCAGACATGCGAGCTGATCCGGGAAAACTGCCGCTAAAAGATTTTCCGACTCCATGCGCTGCAGTGGCGCGGCGATTTTTGCGCCGCCACGAAAACGAGGCACCGCAAGTGAACGCGTCGCGTTCCAACGCCAGCGAATGGTGAACATCGGCGCGTCGAGCAATGCCTGAACGAGCAGGTCGCGAACCGTTTTCGAATTCAGATAACGAAAAACTTCTTCGAGCGGAAACGAATGCTGGGTGCCGAGCGAAATTACTATCGCGTCGTCTGTGGCCGCTGCCTGAAGCTCAAAATTGAACGAGCGGCAAAAACGTTTTCGCAAGGCAAGTCCCCAGGCACGATTAATCCGATTGCCGAATGGCGAGTGAAGTACAAGCTGCATCCCGCCCGATTCATCGAAAAAACGTTCCATCACCAGAGTTCGCTGTGAAGGAACTGTGCCAAGCGAGCGGTAAGCGTCGGAGAAGTAATCCCCTAACTGTTCAGCGGCATCAGCTGGTAACTGCATTTCCTGGGCGAGCCATTGAGTGGGATTTTGCCCATCAGCGAGTCTCGTGTCGATTTGCATCCGAAAATCGGATACGGCATTCGACAACTCCGATGTGCGCGCCGGAGCTTCACCGAGCCAAAATGGAATTCCCGGCGGCTGACCTTTCGCATCTTCGACACGGACGATTCCAGAGTTGATTCGCAGAATTCGCCACGAGGCATTGCCCAACTGAAAGATGTCGCCCGCCAAACTTTCGACCGCGAAATCCTCATTCACCGTACCAACAAAAATTTCCGACGGCTCGAGAATCACCCGATAATCGGCGTTGTCGGGAATCGCGCCGCCGGACGTAAGAGCAACGAGCCGCGCCCCGCGCCGTCCACGCAAACGATGATTGACTCCATCGTGATGAATCAACGCTGAGCGCCGGCCACGCTTGGTGCTAAAACCCTCGGCGAGCATTTTCACGACGCTGTCGAATTCTTCGCGCGTGAGATTGCGGTACGGCCAGGACGAACGGGCAAGGTTGAAGAACTCATTTTCATCCCAATCTTCAGCCGCAGTCGCGGCAACAATTTGCTGAGCTAGAACATCGAGGGGTTTTTCCGGAATGATCAGGCGATCAAGCTCACCACGATGAACACAACGAAGTAACGCAGCACATTCGACCAGCTCGTCGCGGCTCAACGGGAAGATGCGGCCCTTCGGCAAACCGCCATGCGTATGTTCGGCACGCCCTACGCGCTGCAGAAGACTGGCGATGGACCGCGTGGTTCCGAGCTGGCAAACGAGATCCACCGAACCGATATCGATGCCGAGCTCCAGGGAAGCCGTGGCAACGAGTGCTTTCAGTTCGCCTCGCTTCAATCGATCTTCCGCATCCAGGCGCAACTTCGCGGAAAGACTTCCGTGATGGGATGTCACCGCGTCTGCGCCGAGCAGTTCACTGAGATGATGCGTCACGCGTTCGGCCATTCGGCGCGTGTTCACAAACACCAAAGTGGTCCGGTGTGCCTGGATCAACTCCGCGAGGCGATGATAGATTTCCTCCCACACTTCATTCGACATAACCGCCTCAAGCGGCGACTTCGGGAGTTCGATCGCCAGATCTAATTCGCGGCGATGACCGATATCGATGATTTCGGAATCCGGATTGCCAGCCTCGTCCACTGAATGGGAGCCGACTAGAAAGCGCGCCACCTCTTCGATTGGTTTCTGTGTCGCAGACAGACCGATTCGTTGAAGCGCTCCGCCTGACACGGATTTCGTTAATGCCGCTAACCGCTCGATACTCAGGGCGAGGTGCGCGCCGCGCCGGTCGTCCACAACAGCGTGAATTTCGTCCATGATGAGCGTTCGGACCGTGCGCAACATGTCCCGGCCCGATTCGGAGGTGAGCAGCAGATACAGAGATTCAGGCGTGGTAACGAGAATGTGCGGCGGTTTTTTGATCAGCGCCTGACGTTGCGCGGCAGTTGTATCGCCAGTGCGAACTTCGGCGCGCACATCAATGTCATGGCCTTCGGTTTCACGCAGCAATGCGCGAATCCCAGCGAGCGGTTCTTGCAAATTTTTCCGGATATCGTTGCTCAACGCTTTCAGCGGCGAGACGTAAACGACCTGCGTCTTATCGAGCAAATCAGTCCGTGCGCCTTCTCGGAACAACGCATCCAGCGAAGCAAGGAAGGCAGCCAGCGTTTTTCCCGAACCCGTTGGGGCAGAAATCAGCACGTGTCGGCCGGATTGAATTGCCGGCCAGCCGCGCACTTGCGGTTCTGTTGGCGATCCGAATCTCTGCTCGAACCACCGTGCGACCGCAGGATGAAATCGGAAGGACTGCCTTGAAAGAAAACCGCCAAACGCGGAACATGTAATTTAGGCAAAGCCACGAGAAAGAAAAGTTCTCGCGGAACCCACCAAGGTGGATCGGCTTCTCCTAAGCTGCCAGTCCGGCTCGGACCGATGTCAGTCGCCGGAGACGCAGTGATCTATTCCACGGCATGTTGCACGCAAAGTCCGTCTGGCGGCAAGCCGCAGCTTTTGCGAACCTTGGAACGTCACCACGCAGCAAAGAATTAGGCTCGTGCTCGCAGTGCGATCACTTCGCGCAACATTCGCAAGCTATCCTTGAAAAACTGAACTTTGCTGCCTTCAGCGTGATTCCACCGCACCGGAATTTCACGAATTCGCAATCCGGCGAGCTGCGCGAGGTAAAGCAGTTCGACATCGAAGGCGAAGCCATCGAGTCGCGCGGCGTCCAGAATCGGGCGGCAGACGTCGAGGCGAAAAGCCTTAAACCCGCATTGAGTGTCCCAAAACGGCAGACCGGTCGCGATGCGCACGAGCAAGTTGAACGCGCGACCCGCCTGCTCACGTCGCCAGGGTTGATGAATGCCAATCAATCCGCGATCCAGAGCGCGAGACCCAAATGCAATGTCGATCTCGCCATTTGCAATTGGCTCGATCAATTTCGGTGTCTCCCCCAGCGGCGTGGAAAGATCCGCATCGAAAAACAGGCCGATCGGTTTTCGCGCGGCAAGCAATCCGGAATGCACGGCGGCGCCTTTGCCGCGATTTGGAAAATTCTCGAGCAAGCGTGTTTCGATCCTGGCATCTTTCAATCTTTCACGCGCAATTGCCGCAGTGGCATCAGTCGATCCGTCGTTCACGACGATCAATTCACTCTCCGCCGCATTGACGGTGAGATACTCGAGCGTGAGGCGAAGCGTCTCTCCAATGCGCCCCGCTTCATTGAAACAGGGAATTACGACGGAAAACGGCGGGAGCATGAGAGTGTTAAACAGTTGGAGCGTTGAACCGTTAAAGCGGGTCTTATTTCAAGCCTCTTTAACTCTTTAACTCTCCAACGCTTTAACACTTCAACGATAGATTTCGATAACAAACTTCCCGTTTGGATCGACGTAGCCCCGATACATTCCAGCGGTATTAAATGGCAAAGCGACATTGCCCTGATGATCGATTGCGATCAGTCCACCGGCGCCGCCAAGTTTGGCGACCCTGTCCAAAGCAGCCTGTGCAGCCTCCTTGAGAGACATCCCCCGGTATTCCATTAACGCCGAAACATCATGCGCAACCGCTGCGCGGATAAAATATTCACCGTCGCCGGTCGCGGAAACGGCGCATGTTGCATTATTTGCGTAGGTGCCTGCACCGATGACCGGCGAATCGCCAATGCGCCCCGGTCGCTTGTTTGTTGTGCCGCCGGTTGAAGTCGCTGCCGCAAGATTCCCGTTTTGATCCAGCGCCACTGCACCCACTGTGCCGTGCCGATCCTGATCGGTAATCAAAAACTTTTTCCCGGCACTGCTCGTGCGACTCTTTTCGGCAGCCTTCATTTTCTGCAAAGCATCCCAACGCTCCTGGGTAAAGAAATATTTCTGGTCTACGAGTTCAATATCGTTTTCCTTCGCGAACGCTTCTGCGCCTTCGCTATCCATCATGACGTGTCCGGACTTCTCCATTACCAACCGGGCAAGATTGATCGGATTTTTGATGTGCTTCAACGAAGCGACGGCGCCGGCAGCGAGCGTTTTTCCGTCCATGATGGCTGCGTCCATCTCGTTCGTCCCGGCGCTTGTGAACACGGAGCCTTTGCCTGCGTTAAAATGTGGATCGTCTTCAAGTACGCGCACCGCGGCTTCCGTCGCGTCGAGACTCGAGCCACCACGCTTGAGTAATTCGTACCCGGCCGTGAGCGCGCGTTCGAGTCCGGTGCGATATTCGCGCTCGCGCTCCGGGGTCATGTTGCTTCGCTCGATAGTTCCAGCACCGCCGTGGATTGCGAGTCCAATTTTCTTTGTTTCCATGCTTGGTTGATTGTCTGGTTCTCCATTGTTTGGAGCCCTCGCCGGAGGTGATTGCCTGGGAGCTGCCAGGAGCGCCTGCGCACTAAATAACACGATGACCAAGAAGCAATTTGTTCTTCGAAACAGTTTCACACGGCGTCGTGGTTAGCCTCTGTCAATTTTAACATTTAAAGGCCAGGCGTCGAAAGGTTTCACGAAACGGCGAACGGTTGAAGCGCTAAATCGCCCCGTCCGTTTTGACTTGTAACCCGTTTAACGTTTTAACGTCTCAATCTTTGCTCTTTTCCCAACGGAGAAGTGAGGCAACTTCTGTCCATGCCGAACGCTGAACCGCCGCCCGTTGTAATTGCCGAGGGGATCGGCCATATCACGCGCTATTTTCTTCGCGAAGTAGGCAGCGTGTTCTGGTTCGTCGTGAACACATTCGAA
>Ga0193755_1000336_pt1 | contig 13440 bp, 11 predicted proteins | sample H1a2metaG_FD_144921 | JGI IMG/M metagenome (GOLD analysis project Ga0193755, IMG submission 144921) | Soil microbial communities from a riparian zone of the East river system, Colorado, United States - H1a2 | ecosystem: Environmental > Terrestrial > Soil > Riparian zone | place: USA: East River...
CGTAGACCTCTCGACCAATGCGGTAAGTCATTGCTGTATAACCGCGCCACCGTAGCTCAGTGGTAGAGCTCTCGATTCGTAATCGAGCGGTCGTCGGTTCAAATCCGACCGGTGGCTCTTGTCCGACCGTCCCCCTAGGTTTTCGCCTCGCCTGATCGCTGAACATGGGGTAGGGCCACCTCTCCATCGCTGTTTACCAGCGGCATCGGCGGGGCCACGGCATGTCCCTGTGCATATCCCACCCCCAGGCCCCGCAGTTTTTCCAGAATGGTTTCGCTCTCCACCTCCTCAGCGATCGTGACGATGCCCATGATTCGGCCGATCTCGTTGATGGCGCTCACGAGCGTGCCGTACACGGGGTCGTCGGCGACACCCCGGACGTAGTGTCCGCCGATCTTCACGTAATCGACCGACAACGCTTTGAGGTGGACGAACGAGGCCAGGCTGTTGCCGAAATCGTCCAGCCCGACCCCGCACCCCGTGGCCCGGATCTCGGCGATGAGGCGGACCAGTTGCGCGAAGTTCCCGAGCGCGGCGGCTTCGGTGATCTCGAAACACAGAGCCCCCGGCGGAAGCTGGTGCTCCCCCAAGTACTCTCGCACGGCGGGAACCAGGTCCGGATCGTCCAGTGAGGAAACGCTGAGGTTGATCGAGCAGAGGGGGAGCTCGAACGCCGGGTGGTCGCGATGCCACCGACTCAGGAGGGCGACCGTCTGGCGCACGACCCATCGGTCGATGGCCGGCATGAGGCGATGGCGCTCTGCTTGCGGGAGGAAGGAGTCGGCGGTCTCCACACCCCCACGCTCGTCCGGCAGGCGCAGCAGAATCTCGCACCGCGGACGTGCCGGGTGGTCCGGCGTCAGGGGTACGATCGCTTGCGCGTACAGCTGAAACTGGCCCTCGTCCACCGCTCGGGTGAGGCGCACGATCCGTCGGCTCTCCACCTGCTGTTGGAGCCCGGGGACCGGCTCCGGTTGCGCCAGGTGGACGCGGTTGCCTCCTACGTCTTTGGCGGCGTAGCAGGCCTCGTCGGCGGCGCGCAGGACGTCAGCCGGGCGTCCGCTCGCCGCGGTGATCGGGATGACGCCGATGCTGACGCCCAGCGAGAAGCTCGTCCCCCTCCACACGTACCGGAAGTCTTCGATCGCCCGCTGGAGCTTCCCCGCGATTTCTTCCGCCTTGGTCGACGAACAGTATTCCAGCAGGATACCGAATTCGTCACCGCCGAGGCGCGCGAGTGTGTCGCGGCTGCGCATACGACCCGCCAGCAGGCCGCCGATCTTGCGGAGGAGGTCGTCCCCGGCCTCGTGACCGCAGCTATCGTTCACGAGCTTGAACCGGTCCAGGTCCAGGTAGCACAGAGCGTGCTCCACCGCACCGGCCGCGGCCTCCGCCAGCACGCGCGCCAGGCGTTCCTCGAACTCCTTCCGGCCGACCAGGCCGGTAAGGGCATCGTGAGTCGCCTGGTGGGAGAGTTTGCGGGCCGTGCGCCGCCGCTCCGTCACGTCGTGAAAGACCAGCACCACCCCGATGGTGCTCCCCTGGCGGTCGTACAGGGGCGCCGCCGAGTCACCGATCGGCACTTCCGTCCCATCGCGGCGCACCAACAGCGCGCCGTCGGCGAGGTCCACCGCGCGCCCCTCGCGGACACAGCGGGCTGGGATGCTCTCGATGGGCTGGCGCGTCGCGTCGGAGACGAGCGGGAGGACGGTGGCCAGGGGCTGCCCCAGCGCTTCGGTGGTGCGCCAACCGGTAAGCCGCTCCGCTGTGGGGTTCAGATAGGTGATCGTTCCCGCCACATCGGTCGTGATGACGGCATCCGCGATCGACGCTAGGGTGACGTCGGCTTGCTCCTTCTGCCGGAACAGGCTCTCCTGCACGACCCGCCACTCGGTGAGATCGCGAATCGTCACCAGAAACTGCGCCTGCTTGCTGGGACCCAGGGGGCTGCGGTGGATTTCGACTGGAAACTCGCTCCCGTCCCGTCGGCGGGCGAAGATCCTCACCGGGGCGCGCTTCGGGGGGGTCCCCGGCGACTCGGCATCGCTCACACTCAGGGCGTCATACACCTGCTGGAAGCGCTGGGGGATGAGCCGACTGGAGGGCTCGCCCCGGACCTCCGCATCGGTCCACCCGAAGAGCCGCTCGGCTTCCCGATTCAGCGCGACCATCCTGCCCCGCTGGTCGACGACGACCATCGCATCGGGGGCAGCGTCGAGCATCTGCCGAAACCGCTTGTCCTGCGCGGGAGACGTGGTCATGGTCGGCTGGACCTCCGCGACACCGGGCGGCGTCGGATCACGGGGCCAATCTAATGCATTGTGACGGAGCCGCCTATCAGGGTCTCCCCCTACGCCGCGAACGTCACCTTGTGCCCCTTGGCCTTGAGCGAGGCCGCCAGTCCCGTCTTCTCGACCGACTTCATGAAGGCCTCATCCGGGCTGATCTCCTTCTTCTCCACCAGGTCGAGCAGCGCGTCGTTCAGGGTGAGCATGCCGAGCCCCTTCGACGTCTGAATGATCGAGGGGATCTGGAACGTCTTGCCCTCGCGGATCAGGTTCGAGATGGCAGGCGTGGTGAGCAGGATCTCGCGCGCGGCCACCCGCCCGCCGCCCAGCTTCTTGCACAGTGTCTGCGCGATCACGCCCTTCAGCGACTCGGACAGCATCACCCGGATCTGCGACTGGCGATCGGCCGGGAACTGGTCGATGATGCGATCCACGGTGGACGCGGCCGTGGTGGTGTGCAAGGTCCCGAACACGAGGTGCCCCGTCTCCGCGGTCTCGATGGCGATGGCGATGGTCTCCAGGTCGCGCATCTCGCCGACCAGCACGATGTCCGGGTCTTCCCGCAGGGCCGACCGGAGCGCCCGTTTGAAGCTGTCGGTGTGGACGCCCACCTGCCGCTGCGTGATGACGCACTTCTTGTTCTCGTGCACGAACTCGATCGGGTCCTCGATCGTGATGATGTGGTCCGTGCGCGTGCGGTTGATCAGGTCGACGAGCGAGCACAGCGTGGTGGACTTCCCCGAGCCGGTGGGTCCGGTGACGAGCACGAGACCCTTCGTCAGGTAGCAGAGCTGCTGGACTTCCTTCGAGATGTTGAGCTGCTCGACGCTCACCACCTTGGCCGGGATCACGCGGAACACGGCGATCGGGCCTTTGCGGTCGCGCGCCGCGTTCACGCGGAAACGGGCCAACCCGGCGATCTCGTAGGCGAAATCCGAGTCCCCTGTCTCCTTCCATTCGCCGCGGTTGCGCTCCGGCATGACCGACAGGAGCATGACCTCCAGCTGGTCGGACGAGAGCGGCGGCGTGGCCTGGCGCTTCATCTCCCCGTGCGTGCGGAACACCGGCGGCTCGCCCACCCGGAGATGCAGGTCCGACGAAGCCGACTGCACCAGGGCCTTGAGCAGCTCGCCCAGGGCGCGTTCGGCCCCCTTGTACTGCGGCGCGGCAAAGTCGGCAGGCAAGCCCTGGGGCGGGGTGGTCCCGGCTGCGGTTGCACCCGACGTCTCGACCATGGGTGCCGCGGCAATCGCGGACGGCTTCGGGGGACGCGGTGGCGGTGCGGTGGGCGCCGGGGCGGGGGCCCCCGCGCCGGCGGATGGCCGTTGGGCCGGCGCCGGGCCTGCCGCCGCCGTGGAATTCCCGATCGGCGCCACCATCGCCGTCAGCCGCCCCATGTCGGGCACGATCCGCACCCGCACCATGCCGCGGTCCGCGACGTACTCGAACTCCGTCTCCCTCATCTGATCGATGTGGTCGGCCGACTCGGACGGCGCCACCTCGACCAGGAGGGCGTAGATGTGCTGATCGGTGAGCGGCTGCCGGCTCACCTTGCGGGGCTTGCCGTCCTTCACCATGGTGACCGGCTCGTCCGGCAGGAGGTACAGCTGATCCCCCTGCTCCCGGAGCAGGACGTCGACGAACGGATCGATCCGCGCGGCCATGAGCTAGCTCAGGGGACGCGCGTACAGCACGTACGCGCGATTGACGTAATGGGTCGCCGCATGGGTCCACACCGCGAAGAAGGGGTCACGGGACGCGTTGAGGTAGTCGAGCAGGCGCGCGTGGTGGTCGGGCAGCTCGGCGCTGGCCCAGCCCCCCAGCTTGGAGCCGCCCATCAGGACGAGCTCGACGCCGAGCATCCGCGCGGCCGAGAGCCGGGCCGGGTCGGCGATGGGCGCCTGGCGATCGACCGAGAGCGAGACCGTTTGCACCTTCGAGATGAGCAGGACGTCGTGGTTGGCCGCGGGCCGGAACGCGAAAAAGCCTTCGGGCCGGTTCAGGAGCTCCAGGACCGTCTCCGGACCGTCGTGGTGCGGGACGCGCTCCATCACGAAGATCTGGCCCGGCTGGGACGCCCCCTGCGTCAAGAGCAGATTCGCGGGGACGGGAGTGCGGGGAAGCGACAGGTCTGACACGGGAGAATCATAATCACTTCGGGCCACATTGCACCGAAACTGGCTCCGTGCGGCCACACCCGATCTGCTCGTCCATCCCGCTCGCGATCGGGCCGCAGGCGGTGCTTTGCGCTCCTTCCCGGGCGGCCTGTTCGGTCGGCCCGACGGCCGCGGCGCAGTTGGTCCGGCCGCGGTACTCCATGCACACGCGGCACTGCACCTTGGCGCGCGCCGTGGTCATGAAAAAAAACAGCGCCGCGACGGCGAACACCGCGGCCAGGGTGTAGAGCGTCGAGCGCTTCATGACCCCAAGGTAGGTTCCGTGCCGAACCTGTCAACGACGAGAGCCGAGCGACGCGTGGCCGCCCGGCTCTCGGGTTTGCGTGGCTGCGCGAGGCCTATCGCTTCGCCGCCGCCTTCCGGCGCGCGGGAGACGCCTCGTGGAACTGCTGCTGCTCTGTGGAGCCCTCCATCGCCGTCACCGACGATTGCCCGCCGGTCGCGATCTGGGTGATCTCGTCGAAGTAGCCGACGCCCACGAACTCCTGGTGCCGCACCGCCGCGTAGCCGTCCTTCTCCGAGGCGAACTCGCGATTCTGTAGCTCGGCGTAAGCGGCCATCCCTCTGTCCTTGTACGCCCGCGCGAGCTCGAACATGCTGTGGTTCAGCGCGTGGAACGCGGACAGCGTCACGAACTGGAATTTGTAGTTCAACCCGCCCAGCTCCTTCTGAAATGCGGCGATCTGGGCGTCGCTCAGGTGCTTGCGCCAGTTGAACGACGGCGAGCAGTTGTACGCGAGCATCTTGCCCGGGTACTTCGCGTGGATCGCCGCGGCGAACTTCGTCGCTTCCGCGAGATCCGGCTTCGAGGTCTCGAACCAGAGCAAATCGGCATATGGCGCATACGCGAGCGCCCGCGCGATGGCCGCGTCCACGCCGTCGCGCACGTGGAAGAACCCCTCGGCCGTCCGCTCGCCGGTCAGGAAGCGCCGGTCGTACTCGTCGCAATCGGTCGTGAGCAGCGTGGCGCTGTTCGCATCCGTGCGCGCGATCAGGATCGTGTCCACCCCGCACACGTCCGTCGCCAGGCGCGCCGCCACCAGCTTGGTGACGAACTCGCTCGTCGGCACCAGCACCTTGCCGCCCAGATGGCCGCACTTTTTCACCGAGGCGAGCTGGTCTTCGAAGTGCACCCCGGCGGCCCCGGCGTCGATCATGTTCTTCATGATCTCGAACGCGTGCAGCGGCCCGCCGAAGCCCGCCTCGGCGTCGGCCACGAGCGGCGCAAACCAGTAGGTCGCCTCGTCGCCCTTCATGTGCGCGATCTCGTCGGCGCGCTTGAGGGCATTGTTGAGGCGACGCAGCAGGGCGGGGACGGAATCGGAGGGATAGAGGCTCTGGTCGGGGTACATCTCGAGCGCGTTATTCGCGTCGGCGGCCACCTGCCAGCCGCTTACGTAGACCGCTTTGAGCCCCGCCTGCACCTGCTGAATCGCCTGATTGCCCGTGACCGCGGAGAGCACGGCGACGTATTCGTCATCCTGGAACAGCTGCCACAGGCGGGCCGCCCCGTACCGGGCCAGCGAGTACTCGATGCCGATCGAGCCCCGCAGGCGGTACACGTCGCCCGCCGTGTATGGTCGGGTGACGCCCTGCCAGCGGCTCCCGGTCTTCCACTCGTGCTCGAGGGAGGTGATGAACTGTTGCTTATCCATGGTACCCGTCCGTGATGGGTCGAGCGGTGTCAGTCCAGATGCTCATACGCTACCGTCGTCAGGAACTCCGCAAAGTCCGCGCCGGTAGCGAGGTCGGCCAGAATCCGGCCTGCCATCGAAAACTTATCGTGCCCGGGGCCCCCAGGCCCTACCCGTTCGGGTAGGGCCTGCACCAATTCGGCGATGATTTGTTGCACCATAGTGGCAGTTACCAGCCGGCCATCTTGCAAACGCGCGCCGTGGCGCAGCCACTGCCACACCTGTGCGCGGGAGATCTCGGCCGTCGCGGCATCCTCCATCAGGTTGTTGATGGGCACGCAGCCCAGGCCGCCGAGCCACCCGGCGAGGTACTGCAGCGCGACGCTCAGATTCGTGTGGAGGCCGTCTGCGGTGATCTCCCCCGCCGGGGTCGCGAGCAGGTCGCGCGCCGTGACGCGCACGTCCTCCCGCTTCCGACCGATCTGGTGAGGCCCGGACATGTGACCGTCGAACACTTCGCGCGCGACGGGGACGAGCCCGGGGTGCGCGACCCAGGTGCCGTCGTGGCCCTGACGCACCTCGCGCAGCTTGTCCTGCCGGACCTTCTCGAGCGCCTGGGCGTTGAGCGCCGCGTCCCGCTTGATGGGAATCTGTGCCGCCATGCCCCCCAGGGCGTGGATTCCGCGGCGGTGACAGGTGCGGACGACCAGGTCCGCATAGGCATGAAGGAAGGGCTGGTCCATCGTGACGCGCGCCCGGTCGGGGAGCACGCATTCGGGGCGGCGGCGCAGCTTTTTGATGTAGCTGAAGATGTAGTCCCAGCGCCCGCAGTTGAGCCCGGCCGAATGGTCGCGCAGCTCCCACAGAATCTCGTCCGTTTCGAAGGCCGCGAGGATGGTCTCGATCAGCACCGTCGCGCGAATCGTGCCGCGGGGGATGCCGAGCGCGTCCTGCGCGAACACGAAGACATCGTTCCAGAGGCGCGCCTCGAGATGGCTCTCGAGCTTCGGGAGATAGAAGTAGGGTCCCGAGCCGCTCGCGACGAGCGCCGCGGCGGTGTGGAAGAACGTGAGCCCGAAATCGAACAACGACGCAGCAATGGGGTGCCCGTCGACGGCCAGATGTTTCTCCACCAGGTGCCACCCGCGGGGCCGCACGACGAGCGTCGCCGTCTGGGGCTCGAGCGCGTACCGCCTCCCCTCGGGGCTCGTGTACGCGATGGTGCGGGTGACAGCGTCGCGCACGTTCTGCTGGCCGCGCAGGTTGTTCTCCCACGTGGGCGCGTTCGCATCTTCGAAGTCGGCCATGAAGACGTTGGCCCCCGAGTTGAGCGCGTTGATCATCATCTTGCGCTCCGGGGGACCGGTGATCTCGACGCGGCGGTCGGTCAGGTCGGCCCGGATCGGCGCGACCGTCCAGTCTGAGTCCCGGATCTGCTTCGTCTCGGGCAGGAAATCGGGCAGGCGGCCGGCATCGAGCTCCTGCTGGCGCTCGCGGCGGCGCGCCAGCAGCCGCTGGCGCTCCGGCTCGAAGCGGCGTGCCAGCGCGCCAAGAAAACGGAGCGCGGCAGGGCTCAGAACATCGGCACAGTCTGACGGTGGGGGGGTGAGGACGCGGATGCCGGGATCGCTCGCGGGCATGGGCGAAAGATAATTGCTAGGTTAGACGGCCCACATGACCACCACGCTCGTCGTCGCCGCCTTATGCCTGCTTCTCCTGGGTGCCGTCATCGGCGTGACGGCGGTGCGGGCGGCCCGCGCGCGGCACTGGCTGGGCGGGACAATTCGGGGCCTCATGGCGCTCCTGTTGCTCGCGCTCGCCGCGCTGGCGGCCACCGTGACGGTGGGCCTCCAGGGGTACCGTGCCCTGACCTTTGAGGAAGTGGCGGCCACCGTGCACACCGAGCCCGTGGCGCCCCAGCGGTTCCGCGCCACCATCACGCTGCCTGACCGCCGCCTCGCGATGTACGAGCTGGCGGGCGATGCCTTCTACGTGGATGCGCACGTCCTCAAGTGGCACCCGCTGGCCAGCTTGCTCGGCCTGCGAACGGTGTACGAGCTGGATCGCGTGGCGGGCCGCTACAACAACGTCGCGGACGAGCGGGCCAAGCCGCACACGGCGTATGCGCTCGCACGATCGAAGCCGGTAGATCTCTTCTTCATCGCGCGTCGGCGGCTGCTCGGGCCGCTGGTGGACGCGGAGTACGGCTCCGCGACGTTCGTGACGGCGACCCGGCCCGCGACCTTCGAGGTGCGCGTCTCGACGACCGGTCTGCTCGCGCGACCCGCGCCGAGCCGGCCGGCTCCCTGACGAAACCCGTCGCGCGCTCGAGCAGCGGCTGCCCCGTCTGCGCCTGCCCGAGGCCTCCCAGCAGGGAGTGGGGGTGCAGATCACAGCCTGTAGCGCCTAGGGCCCCATATTGCTGGAACCCAAGTGACCAACTACCGGGTGCTGACCGGATCCGTCGCGCTCCTGGCGCTGCTCGGGTGCAGTAACGCTCCCGCGACCGCGCCGCCGCCGACGAGCGACACCCTCAAGCTCGTTCCGGTCGTGACGAGCGGGCTCTCCAGTCCGGTATATCTCACCGCCCCGACGGGCGACACGGCGCGCCTGTTCGTCGTCGAGCAACCGGGGCGGATCCGTATCGTGCAACATGGCTTGCTGCTAGCAACGCCGTTCCTGGACATCACCAGCCGCGTGTTGTACGGGGGCGAAGAAGGCCTGCTGAGTGTCGCGTTCCACCCACTCTATGCGACGAACCATTACTTCTACGTCGACTACACGCGCCGCAACGCCGCTGGCGATACTGTGTACACGATGATCGAGCGCTACACGGTGAGCGCCGACTCGAATGTCGCCGACCTCGCCAGCGGCAAGCGGATTCTACAGATCACGCAGCCGCAGCCGGTTTCGATGTACCCTAACCACAAGGGCGGGCTCGTGATGTTCGGACCCGACGGGATGCTCTACATCGGCATGGGCGACGGTGGCTCGGGGGGCGACCCGCAGAATCGCGCACAGCACCCCGACTCGCTGCTCGGCAAGGTGTTGCGGATCGACGTCGACGGCGGCGACCCGTATGCGATCCCGCTGGGCAACCCGTTCAAGAATGGCGGCGGCGCCCCGGAGACCTGGGCCCTCGGTCTGCGAAATCCGTGGCGCTTCGCGTTCGATCGCGCGGCAGGCCTCTTGTACATCGGGGACGTGGGGCAGGGCGCGTGGGAGGAGGTCGACGTCCAGCCAGCGAGCCAGGGCGGCCTGAACTACGGTTGGCGGCTTATGGAAGGCGCGCACTGTTACAACCCAACCAATTGCAGTTCAGCCGGACTCGTGCTGCCCGCGGTCGAGTACGACCACTCCAACGGACAATGCGCCCTCATCGGCGGATTCGTGTACCGTGGCGCCCGGTTTCCTGCGCTCGCCGGCCAGTACTTCTACGCCGATCTGTGTGCAGGATGGGTGCGGAGCTTCACCTACGCGGGCGGCGCGGTGACCGGGCAAACGAGCTGGACTCTCGAACCTGCCCCGGGCAGCCCGCTGTCGTTCGGCGAAGACGCGCGTGGGGAGCTGTACCTCCTCACCGCGGGCGGCGACGTGTACCGGATCGCCCAGTAGCGTCCGGTGGAGCGTGCCCTGGCGGGAGCCCCCCTCGATGGACTTCTATGGTGCGGGGTGCGCCGGCCGCCGTCCTGACAATTCTATAACAAATGACAGCTTGAACAAACCTCGCACCGCGGGTAAGCCTAAGGTTTCGTGGGCGTGCGGTCCCCAAACCGTGAGGAGGCTTGCGATGCGAGGCCGTCTGATGTTTGGCGCAGGGACGCTGGCCGCGGTTCTGGCCGTCGGGAGCTGCAAGGATGACGTCGGGCTGACTTCAATACCACCTGCGCCGGAGCGGTTCGTGGCGGTCCTGAGCGGCGCAAACGAGCCGACCCCGACCACGACCGGCGCGCAGGGGCTCGCGACGATTACCGTCAACGGTAACGTGCTCAGCTATCGGGTCGAGCTTTCGAACATCGACAGTGCGTTCCTGGCCCACATTCACCACAACGTGGCGGGCCTCAACGGCCCCGTCAGGGTGAATCTTTACGTGCCACCCCGTGTCTCCACTGACTCGAACTTCAGTGGGCTCCTGATCGAGGACACCGTGACGGTGGCGGATTCCATTTTGACGTTCATGCGGGGCGGGGCGGGGTACGTCAACGTGCACACCAAGCTGAACCCGGGCGGGGAGATTCGCGGGCAGCTCTTCCGATTCCAGTAACGTTGGACGTCGCGGGGCGCGCGACGTGGTCTCCGATCCGTCGGAGCCACGTCCCGCCCCACGTGTTCTCTCGACATCGATTGGAGGCGCACATGATCTTGTCGCGTTGGCATCGACTGCCTGCGCTGGGCGTGGGTCTACTCGGGCTGGCCTGCGGCGGCGGCGGCAGTGGTGGCGGTATGGGACCCTGCATGCCGGGCGCGGCGACGCAGCTCGTGAAGACGACCGGCGATCCCGCCACGTGGTACTTCAACAATCCGCTCCCCACGGCCTTGAGCGTCACCGCCCGCGACGCCAGCGGCTGTCCGGTTCCGGGCGTGACCGTAAACTGGGCCGTCGCGTCGGGTGGCGGCGGTGTCAGTCCGGCCCAGAGCACGACCAGCGCATCCGGCGTAGCGACCACGACGGACAGCATCGGGTCGACCTCCCCACAGACCGTCAGCGCGACGTTTACGGGTCTGCCGACGGCGGTGACGTTCACCGCGAGCGCGACCACACCGCCGGGGTCCGCCGCAGTGACCGTGAGCAACAACAACTTCAACCCTGACAACAGCGTCATTCAGAGCGGCGGTACCATGACGTGGACCTGGGCTGCCGGAGCGGACTTTCACAACGTGACCTTCACGAGCGGGCCGACGCCGCTGCCGCCGAGCTCGGCGACTCAGAACACGGGCTCCCATGCGGCCACGATCACCACCGTGGGCTCGTATGGCTACCATTGCACCATCCACGCCGGGATGGATGGGACGGTGAGGGTGGTGCACTAAGTAACACGAGCAGGGAGCGGGGAGCGGGTGCTTGCGGACCCGCTTCCCAGCGCCGTTCTTACCCCCATGACGACGCGGCGAGTGATAACCCTGGTGGCGGGCGTGTCGGCGTGGGCCTGCAGCGGAGACACCACCCAGCCGCCTGGCCCGCCGCTCGACCTCATGAAGAGTGGCGGAGACGCACAGAACTGGTACTTCAACAACCGGCTCCCGACGCCGTTAAGCGTGACGGCGGTAGACGCGAGCAGCCGGCCGGTCCCCGGCGTCGTAGTGACATGGGCCGTAACGTCGAGCGCCACCAGTGGCGCGGTAAATCCTCAGCAGAGCACTACCGACGCGAGCGGCGTCGCCACCACCACCGATTCTCTCGGGTCCTCGACGATCCAGACGGTGAGCGCGAGCTTCCCCGGCATCCAATCCGCGGTCACGTTCACCGAGATCGGATCCGCGCCGCCGACATCCGGCGCGGTGGACGTGAGAGACGACAACTTCAATCTGCCGAATATCGTGGTGCAAACGGGTAGCGCTGTGACGTGGACCAGGACGGGCGTAAACCACCATAACGTCACCTTCGTCAGCGGCCCCGCGATTCTGGCCAAGATCTTCGAGACAGACCTCGAGACCGGGACGGTTGCGAGCCGCACGCGCACCTTCGCGGTCGTCGGGACATACAACTACTCCTGCACCAACCATCCCCCCAACATGAACGGCTCAGTGACGGTGGTGCACTGAGCGCCGCTAGACGACGACCCTTCCGATCGGGAGCTTCCTGATCCGCTTCCCCGTCGCCGCGAAGATCGCGTTGCACACCGCGGGCGCGATTGGCGGCACCCCCGGCTCGCCGGCGCCGCCCTGAGGGTCGTTGCTCGGCACGATGTAGACCTCGACCGCCGGCGCCTCGGGCATCCGGACTACGGGGTAGGTGTCGAAGTTTCCCTGCACCACGCGGCCCTTGTCGATGGTGATCTCGCCGTACAGCGCGGCGCTCAAGCCGAACACGATGCCGCCCTGCATTTGCGCCTCGACCTGGCCCGTGTTCACCGCCTGCCCGCAATCCACGGCGCACACCACCCGAGGGACGCGCACCGAGCCGTCCGCCTCGACCGACACTTCGGCCACCTCGACGCACACCGTCGGTCCCCATTCCGCGAGCGCGATCCCACGGCTGCGGCCCTGGGGGAGTGGGGAGCCCCAGCCCGCCTTCTCGGCCGCCAGCTCGAGCGTGCGGCGATGGCGCGGCTTGTCGCGCAGCAGCTCGCGCCGCAGCTCGAACGGGTCGCGGCCGCCGGCGGCCGCGATCTCGTCGAGAAAACACTCGGTCACGAAGCCGTTGTGCGACACGCCCACCGAGCGCCAGGGGCCAAGCGGGACGGCCGGCAGCGTCAGCGTGAGCTGGTCGACGAGCACGTTGGGGATCGCGTAGGGTAAGTCGATGGCGCCGTCGATCAGGCTGTCGTCGATCCCCTTCTCGAGCGGTCCGAACTTGAGCCGCAGCGGCGTGCCGGCGATGCGGTGGGTCCAGGCGACCAGCCGCCCCGCGGCGTCGAGCCCGGCGCTGAATCGGTTGTAGCTCGTGGGGCGGTAGAACCCGTTGCGCATGTCGTCTTCGCGGGTCCAGATCACCTTCACCGGCACTCCCGCCGCCTGCGAGACGCGAACCGCCTCGGAGACGAAGTCCGGCTCGAGCCGGCGCCCGAACCCGCCGCCCGAAAGGGTCGTGTGGATGCGGACTTTCTCCTTCGGGAGGCCGGTCACTTCGGCGGCCACCCGCTGCGCGTCGCCCTGATTCTGGGTCGGGGCCCACACCTCGCACTCGCCGGCGCGGACGTGCGCCGTGCAGTTCATCGGCTCCAGGGTGGCGTGGTGCACGAAGGGCACGTCGTACGCGGCGTCGATCCGCTTCGCCGCGCCGGCGAGGGCCGCGGTCGCATCGCCGATGGTTTGCGCCACGATGCCGGGCCGCGCGGCCAGCGCGAGCAGCTGCGCGCGGATGCTCGCCGAATCGAGCGCGCCCGAGTCTCCTTCGTCCCACTCGATCTCGAGCGCACGCCGTGCCTGGACTGCCTGCCAGTACGTATCCGCCACGACCGCGACGCCTGCGGCGCATCCAGCCGCCCACGCGCCGTTGGTGCCCAACCATGAGCTCGGCTCGAGCGTCACCACGTGACGCACGCCGGGCATCGCCTTCGCGCGGTCGGCGTTGACGCGCTTCACCCGGCCGCCCAGCACCGGCGACCGCTCGATGGATGCGATCAACATTCCCGGCACCTTCACGTCGATGCCGAACTGCGCGCTCCCGTCCACCTTGCC
>Ga0193755_1000338_pt1 | contig 13406 bp, 5 predicted proteins | sample H1a2metaG_FD_144921 | JGI IMG/M metagenome (GOLD analysis project Ga0193755, IMG submission 144921) | Soil microbial communities from a riparian zone of the East river system, Colorado, United States - H1a2 | ecosystem: Environmental > Terrestrial > Soil > Riparian zone | place: USA: East River...
AGCCAGCAGCAATCGCGCGCGGGTCTCGAGCTCCCCCATCGCTCGCCGAAGTGCCGCCGAAACGGCCGAGCTGTAGCGCTGGTGCACGAATTCCAGGTCGCTCGGGTCGGCCCGCTCGGGTTCAGGCCCGGCGCGAACCAACCGGTCCATGTCCTCGGGCTCATCGGTCTGAACAAGGCGGTTTGTCTGGCGATGGTGGTCCGCCGAAAGCTGAAAGACCACCGCTCGAAGCCAACCGCGCAGCGAGCCGCGCCCCGAATAGAAGGAGAACTTACTCACTCGCGCGCCGGCCGACTCGCGCAAGCCGTACAGCTCCGCGAACGTCGAGTCGGCTAGTTGCTCAGCCGCTCCGGCATCCTGGGTCATCGTCCGCGAGATGTTGATCATGTAGCTGCGATACTCGCGATAGAAATCTTCCCACGCCGCTTCGTCGCCCTTCGCGCAAGCAAGCGCGAGACAGAGGTCGTCGCAATTAAGCGTGGCGGAGTATTCGCGGAGCGCCTTGCGCGCAGCCGGCGTTGGCCCTGGATTTCGTGTCGTCTGATCGAGGGTCTCGCCCAGATACTTCTTCGCGGATGCGTGTAGCGCGGCAGCCATCTCGTGGTCCGCAACGCCGTAGCGACGCGTGACCCGCGCAAGGACTTCCCCGATCTCCTTTTGAAAGGCTTGTTGGAACTCCTCAACAGTCATGACTTCCCCAGGCGCTCGCTCTCGATTTGACGCTGGTCGGGATCGTTTAGAGGCGGACTTAATGCTAGCACAAAAGGGCCCCCGGTTGGTAAGAATCGGGGCCAGAATAGCGTCTCGATTTCGAGTGTTTTTTTCTGGACACTGCGTCTTAGCAGATAGTTCGCACTGAAATCCTGCTCACCGTAAAGTCGCTGCGACATAGCGCGGCCAGGGCGCAAACACACAGTAGCTTTCGTCAGGGTCTCCGAACTCCGTAGGAGTGCGATATTTGTAGCAACCGTGCGGACTGACGTCGTCGAACTCCAGGGGAGTGATATGTTCCGGCGTCGTCGAGCGCCAAACGATTCATACTAAGACATCCATTTGGTGTGAACATTCCGCTCCTACGGAGCTAACCAGCCCCTGCCGTCCTCTTGCTACAAACATTCCATCCCTACGGGATTCTTCGTATGGCTCAATTAATCTTCGCAAGAAAACAAGAAGCTGCAGACAGACTCGCTACGCAGAGGCCATGCGGAGAAATAGGACACCACTAGTCAGGAACTCCTCTCGGCGGCGGTGGACTTCTCCGCTTGAAGCGCTTGCCGCACCCGCTCGAATTCCTCTTCAAGGGCGGTGATCAACACAGGCGTGCCTTCAACTGAGCCGGCCCGGCTGAGTTCCTCGATGATATCGCAAAGCGCGGTCATTCGATGGGCGCCCAGGATCCCGCTGCCGCCCTTGAGCGCGTGCACCGTCCGGAAAAGCGCCTCTGCATCGCCGGCGGCCGCCGCGCCGCGAATCAACGCTATTCTCTCCGGTGAGTCACGAAGGAAGGAATCGATCAGTTCGCCCAGCAGGTTTGGCTCGTTGCGTGACTGCAGCGCGCGCAGATTAGAGATCACTCCCGTGTCGATCGGCGCCCGCTCGGCTCCGCCGCGAGTGCCCGCCGGCTCCGGCCGGTTCGAAGCGGTTGTCCAGCGTTCGATGATGGCGGACATCGCTTCCGGCTTTACAGGCTTGCTGATGTAGTCGTCCATTCCCGCGACCAGACAGTGCTCGCGCTCTCCTTCAAGCGCGTTGGCAGTCATCGCGACGATCGTTGTGTGCCGCGAGCTCCCCTCTCGCCGGCGAATCTCAGCCGTCGCCCCGAAGCCGTCCATCTCAGGCATCTGGCAGTCCATCAGCACCACGTCGTAATGAATCCGGTCCAATGCTTCGAGGACCTCCAATCCGTTTGCCACACCGTCAGCAGAGTAGCCCAGCTTCTGAAGCTGGCGCAGCGCGACTCGCTGATTCACCACATTGTCTTCGGCAACCAGGACACGAACCTGCCCGAGCCCCGCGCCGGAACTCCGCTCGCGCTCGGCCGGCGCAATGGAGTCTTCCAATTGCGCGGACTCCGCTTCGGGAGAGCCGCTCGCGACAATGGTGGCCAACCCATCGAAGAGCTGCGATTGCTTGACCGGCTTGCGAAGACAGACTTCGATGCCCGCTTCGCGCAGGAGATCGTCGTCGCGAGGTCCCAGCGAAGTCATCATCAACAGCCGCGTGCCGGCTATCGACTCATCGGCTTTGATCTCGCGCGCAAGCATGAGTCCGTCCATTTCCGGCATCTGCATATCGAGAACCGCGATGTCGTAAGCATCGCCTGCCGTGGCTTCGCGTCTCAGCAATTCGAGCGCTTCGGCTCCGCTGGCAGCGCTCCCGTTGCGCATTCCCCACGACGTGATCTGGTGGTGCACAAGCGTGCGATTGGTTGCGTTGTCGTCGACCACCAGCACCCGCAAGCCTTCGAGCTGAGCTTTTTCGGTCAACTCGGACGTCTTTTGCGGCTGCCGGTCGAATCTTGCGGTGAACCAGAAGGTCGATCCTCTGCCCGGCGCGCTATCGACGCCGATCTGGCCAGCCATCCGCTCGACAAGCTGTTTTGAGATCGCCAGTCCCAGACCGGTGCCGCCATACTTGCGAGTCGTCGATCCATCCGCCTGCGAGAATGCTTCAAAGATTTTCTGGCGAACGTCTTCGGCGATGCCTATGCCGGTGTCGGTCACTGCAAAACGCAACAGCGCGGAGTCCGCGGTCTCGCTCTCCCTTGAGACCCGAACGATGACTTCGCCGGTCTCCGTGAACTTGACCGCGTTGCTCAACAGGTTTGTAAGCACCTGGCGCAGCCGGCCCGGGTCGCCGCGCAGCCTGGTCGGCACGTCGCTGTAGACCAGCGAGAACAGCTCGACGCCTTTCGACTGCGCCGCTTCGGCCAGAAGCTCGACCGCGCCCTCGACCGCCGTTCGCAGATCGAAATCCATGGTCTCAAACGTCAGCTTACCCGCTTCAATCTTGGAGAAGTCGAGTATGTCGTTGATGATCGTCAGCAACGCATCGGCGCTCGAGCGAACCGCCTCCCCATAATCGCGTTGCTCAGCCGACAAGTTTGTGTCGAGCAGCAGACCGGTCATCCCGATCACCGCGTTGATCGGGGTCCGAATCTCGTGGCTCATGTTCGCAAGAAACTCAGCCTTGAGCCGCGCCGATTCCAGCGCCGCGTCTCGCGCCTCGGCAAGATCGGCTTCCATGCGTTTCCGGTCGGTGATGTCGGTCGAGATTCCGCAGATTGCGTAGGGTTCGCCGTTCGAGTCGCAGATCGGAAACTTGACCGAGAGGTAAATGTGAGGTCCGTCATCGTGAGGCGCGGTCTCTTCCGACTCCAGCGCCTCCCTGGCTTCAAAAACCTTGCGGTCGTTCGACTGGTAGGCTTCCGCCATCTCGCGCGGGAAGAGATCGAAGTCAGTCTTGCCGACGACCTGCGCCTTGCCGACGTGGAACAGAGTTTCGAACCTGCTGTTGATCAGGATGTAACGCCCCCAGAAGTCCTTCAGAAAGATGACCGCTGTTGAATTATCGAGTATCGCCTGGAGCTGCTGCTCGCTTTTCTTGAGGGCGTGCTCAGCGCGTTTTCGCTCGGTGATGTCGCGGAAGATGCTGCGGGTCGCAACGGGCTTGCCGTCTTTGAACCGGCAACTCGAGTTGCCCTCGACGGCGATGGTTCTGCCATCCTTCGTCACAAACATTGCTTCGATCTGATCGACCTTCTCGCCGGACATAACGCGCCCGAACATTTCCTCGCAGTGGGCCCTGCTGGCGGGATGGATGATGTCAAAGATCGACAGCCCGGGAACTTCCTCGGCGCTGTAGCCCAGCGCTTCCCGCCATGCGCGATTGACATAGATCAGCTTGCCTTCCGAAGAGCAGCTCTGGATCAGATCGGTCGCGTTTTCGAAAAGGTCGCGATATCGCTCCTCGCTTTTGCGGAGCGCTTCTTCGGTCTTGCGCAGCCGGTCGAAGTCCAGGTTTCGGTCCCTCGCCTTCTGCGCCAGCGCCTGGATCTCTCCATAAGCCGATCTGAGCCGCTCGATAACCAGCAGCTTGCGCTCTCCCACTCGCAGCGCCGAGGCCTCGAGGCTGTACTGTCTGCCGGACGCGTATGCCTCGGTCCACACGCCCGACCACAGCGGTTGGGTGCTGCGCGATTGCCAGAAGGCTTCCGCTTCGTTCAAGAACTGTTCGAGGAAGAGGAACGCTTCCTGAACCCGCAGATTGGTTCCCGCCTCCGGGTTTGAATGAAAGTGGCTGAACCAGGCGGGTGGCGCGGCGAGCAGCTTGAACTGGCCGTCCTCGAGCCGCTCCATCGCCACCATATCGAGCGCCGCCAGTATGTCCGGGTTGATTTGTTCGTCACTCATTGATTCACACGAGGTGAGTCGCTCACGGGCCACTGTTTCAGCGAGTCATCCGCCAGTCGACCCAAGAGGTTCAGTCTGACAAACGCGATCGCATCAATAGTCTCCGGTGAGAATAAAGAAGACCCAGCCTTCTTTGAGATTGATTGCGCGCACAAAAACACTGAAGACGCCGAACTCGCGAGGAATACCAGCGCAGGCACCAACAAGCTCGCATCCTCCGTTCCCAGGGAAGACGTCAGAGCACAACACCTGCTTATCGGAGAGTCTCCTAAACTCGAGCTTAACTCTAGCCTGAGCGGCAAAGTCTCCTGAGTCCCCTGTACATTCCGGGGCGAGTAAGTCTGAGACTGTGATTTGAAGCTTGCCGTTGTCGGTTTGTTCGCCCTTCTTTAGAACGAAGCTTCCGCGCAGTTTGGTTGTGCCGTTTTTGGAATTTCGCCAGCCGCTAACCTCATTCGGATAGGTCGGCTCTTCATGCGAGCCGGGACAACAGCCTTGAAGCCACAAGCTCAAACTTAGAATAATCAGCAGCACCTTCACGATTAATCGTCTCTACCGGTAGTCACCCTCTGGCCGAGCGCCTGGAAAGTCTCGTTGACTCCCACACCGGTCTTCGCGCTGGTAGCCACCACCTGCCAACCTTTTTCAGACAACGCCGCGAGATCCGGATCTTTGACTTCCCACTCGTTGATCAAGTCCAGCTTGTTGATCAGCAGAATGAACGGCACCTTGCCGATCTCGCTCTCGGCTTTTTGCTGAAGCTCCAACGCCTTGTCCAGAGACGCGCGTCGCGTGCCATCCGCCACCAGTAAGTACGCCGACGAGCCTCGCAGGTATGACATTCTCACTTGATAGAAGTCGTCCTCGCCGGCCAGGTCCCACAAGATCAAGGTCAGCTTTTGGCCTTCAATCCGCACCGTCTTCTTGTCGATCTTCACGCCAACCGTAGTCTGATACTTCTCCGAAAAGATGCTCTTGACAAAGCGCGCGACAAGGCTGGTCTTGCCGACAGCGTATGCGCCGAGCATACAGACCTTTTTTTGAAGAACCGGTTGTGGCTCGCTCATTTGTTTCGGGTCTCGATTAGCTTCACCTTGAACGTAGCAGTTCGAGTGTAGTCCCTCAACTTGCTCGAGGCTTTGGGGTCGGCGATCTCGAGGTCGGTCTGGTTGACGCCGAGTGCGACCAGCGCGGACACGACTCGCTCCGCGCGAGCCGCGATAAGCCGGTCGTTTAACTCTTGCGAGCCCGACTGGTCGGCGTGACCCCAGACCTCGACGCGCGCCTGAGCACCTTGCGATCGAGCGAGCAACCCGAGCCGCTGAACCTCCGACAACACACGATTCAATTCGTCTTTTTGGTCCGGTGTCAGCTCGGGGCTGCCAACCGCGAAGCGAATTGCGTGTTGTTCGATCTCTCGCTTGACCGATTCCATTTCGCCTCGCGCAAGATCCCTGTCGACAAGCCCCTCTTCACCGAAGCGCACCACACCCGGGATAATCGTCGCGAGCCGCCGCGCCTGGACGATCCACTCGTGCGAGGCCGACCCGCGTGCTGCGAGCACGCCATCTTCGAAGCCGAGTGACACACCGTCTGGAGGCTGTAGCAGACTGGTCGCGCGCGCGATGATGAACTCGGGATGCGATGATTGATAAGCCTCCCAGCGGCTTATGACGTCCTTCGGGTCGATCTTTGAAGCCGGCATGAGAACCGACGGGTCAGCCGCCATCGGATCTCGCAGGCCGGTAACGTGATACTTACCGCCGCGCTTCTCCGTCGAAACCACAACGAGTCCCGGCTCTGCGTTCAACCGGCTCACGTAGTCATTCCAGCGACGGCTCTCGCGAATCCAGAAGAACAACCACAACCCGATCGCGAGCAAGATCAAGATTACTGCAGCCAGCAAAACCGGCGAGGGCTTCTTGCGAGTCACGGCCTCGGTCTGCATCTGAATGCAGCTCTCGAGATGCGGACGGCTGGAGACGAAGGGCGTTGTGTCTCCGCCGAAGTTCTCGAGCACCTCGCGCTGCTCGACGTGAATAGAATCGAGCGCATCCTGCATGAGCCGCCGCAGTTCGCCGGGCGCGTTGCCGCGAAAGACGACCGCCAACACCGCTTGCGAGCCTCGCTCGACCCACACCGTCAGGTCGCCTACCTGCATCGAGTCGAGGGCGTCATTCTGCCGGCCTCCAAACGAGTCGTGGACGAAGTCCTGAATCGCGGTCAGCATTCCCGAAACCAGATCGGCATCCTGAACCGCGGCGGCGCCCGCCTCGACGTGTTGAAGCAGCAAGCCTGTCTCGCGATGAATCAAGAACACCTGCTCTACCCGGTAAAGCAGCGTGTGCGAGAGCACGACTTCGGCGAACGACTTGCCGGTGCGAAATGCTTCGAGCCGCCACTTCAAACCCTTTAACGAGACGCTGTACTCCAGCGTCTGGTTTAGCGACTGGACCATCTCGCTGAACGCGGCGGCGATTGCCTTGCGAATCGCCGGACCCATCACCGGGAAAATCGCATCCACCAGGCGTTGCGGGTTTTTCTTTACCGAGACCCCGATTGCCTCTTCCACGGTGGGCATCAGCGCATTGGAGAGTTTTTTGCTGCGCCGTAGACTGAGCGTGAACGCATCGGGAAGCACTCGGCTTATGTCTTCGGCATGGCGGGCGGGGTTGTCGAGCCGCTCCTGCAGGCTGCTGAGCTGAGTCTGCTCCGGAGCGAGAAGCAGACCGCGAAGTTCGGACAGCTCATCAGGCGTCGAATCGCTACTGTTATCCGCGGCCTCGTCGGGGCCCTCCTGGACAGCAGCGTCAGTCATCACTCAAGGTCCTCCGCACTTGGAATCTTGAACTCATTGTTGAGCCGCATCGCGACTTCCATGAACAGCGCGGCCAGCGCCGCGCGGTCGGTCTTCTCGTCGCGAAGTTCCGAAGTCGCGCGTTCAACAACCGAAGTGATCGATTCGTGCTTCTGGCGAATTTCGTCCGAGAGGTTTTTCGACTGTTCCAGAAGCTGCTGACGAAGTTCTCGCTCGCTTGTCGTCAGGTGCTCGCCGAGCTGCCCGGTCTTTTTCTCGAAAGCGCGTGCGGTCTCGTTAAGCCCTGCCGACAATTCCTTAGCCGATTCGGTGCGTTCATCTTGCTCGACTTTGAGGCTTGCGGTCAGCGCCTCGATCTCCTTCTTGATATAGACCTCGAGCGTATCAAAGCGCCGCTTTAGATCTTCCCGCAGGTCGGCGGCTTCTTTGAGCAGCCGATCTTCAAGCCTCGCAAATCGCTTCTCGTACTCACGCGCCTGCGAGCCGAACAAAATGTCCCTGACCTTGTCGAGGCTCTCGCCGCCCGACTTACCCGTCGATTGAGACCCGGGATCATCGGGAGCTTCCGACTGAGCCGCTGAAGCTCCTGCTGGGTTGTTTTCGTTTGCCATGGCCTGGACTCGCTCCTCTTCTATTGAGATCGCACGCGTCGGACAGCGCGGTTGGTTTTGGGCAGCCGGTTTGCGCGCAATGCGCATCCCGGTTTGGCAACTGGGTTGTCGTGCGCGCTGCCGTCGCGTTTCCCCTCGAAGGGTGTTGACTATACCACAGGCCGATTGAACAGGGAACGAGAGTGAGGTGACGGTAGTGTCTCAATTTCAATTCTGAGCGTCTCAGTGTCTCGGCGCCTCCGCGGTTAGCGGAGTTTGCGGCGCCGCTAACCGCAGAGTCGCAGAGAACGCAAAGGCAAACGCAAAGTAGATTCTTGAACTGAGACACTACCGAGGTGACAAACCTCTACACAGTTTTGGCCGACTGAGATATACTGCCTCGGCCTCATAGGGAAGTCAGATTGGCGCGAACGAGAGGGCGGGCAGCGAAGCGCCTCACGAGTCGGATTATTTCATTCTAAAACTCAGCCTAACCGAACAAAGGCAAGTCTCCTGAGTTCGTTGATGACAGATGGAGGAAATCACATGACAGTCAATCGAAACCGGAAGATGCTGGTTCCCGTAATGATCGTTCTCGTGTTGAGCATTGCGGTAGCTGCAAAAAAGCACCAATCCGGCCGCAGCTTTGGTGAATTTTGGGGGCCGCTTTACAGCGCCCAGTCCGAGAGTGCCCCGCAAGCGGGGCTCCCCGAAGTCTCAGAGGCGACCGCAGCCTCGACGCAGGCTGTGAACGCGGCTAACACCATGCTCCTGCGATGGAACGGGATCGCGGTCAACGCCAGCGGGCTCGATCATACACCCGTAGCGCCGGGCGAGAACCGCGTGTTCGGCGAACAAGTCGGGCCTTGCCGGGCTGCCCGGGCGATAGCCATCGTCCACATAGCGATGTTCGAGTCGCTCAACAGCATCGTCGGCGGCTTTAAGAGCTACGTCGGTTTTCTTCGCACTAAGTTGCCGACGTCGTCGGACGCCGCGATCGCGCAGTCTGCCCACGATACACTGGCAGCCCTGTTCCCCTCGCAGAAGCCAGCCTTCGATCAGCGGCTTGCTGAAGACCTGGCGGCGATCCCCGCTGGACAACCAAAGACCAACGGAGTCAAAGTCGGCCAGAAGGCGGCCGATGCGATTCTGACACTCCGCACCAATGACGGCTCACAGATACCTGAACCTCGGGTAGGGATCGATTTCATCACGAGCAACGAGGCCGGGAAATGGCGTCAGGATCCGATCAGCCATCACCCGCTTGCTCTGGGCGCGCGTTGGAGTGAGGTCACGCCGTTCGTGCTGGCCTCAGCGCATCAGTTCCGAGTTCCGCCGCCGCCTCCGATGAATAGCCCGGAGTATACCGCCGCTTTCAACGAGGTTAAGAACCTGGGCGGCGACGGCATAGGCACTCCAACAGCCCGCACGGCTGAGCAAACTCAGATCGCTATCTACTGGGCCTACGACGGAACGCCGAGCTTGTGCGCGCCACCGAGGCTCTACAACCAGATCACGGTGCATCTCGCCCAACAGATGGGCACGAATGGCATCAATCTCGCCCGGCTTCTGGCGCTGACCAATACGGCGATGGCCGACGCCGGCATCGCAATCTGGGAATCGAAGTACTTCTACCAGTTCTGGCGTCCGATCATCGGCATACGTGAATCCGACCCTGGAACGGGTCCAAGCGGTACGGGCGACGGCAATAACGATACGGTCGGCGATCCGACCTGCTCGCCCCTGGGAGCGCCGGCCAGCAACCTGATGGGGCCCAACTTCACTCCGCCTTTCCCTGCGTACCCGTCGGGACACGCCGGTTTTGGAGGCGCGTTGTTCCAGGTCTTGCGCGAGTTCTACGGCACCGACAACATCGCCTTCACCTTCACCTCGGACGAGTTCAATGGGATAACGAAGGACAATGCCGGCAACATTCGCCCGCTCATCCCGCGCAGCTTCTCGTCATTGTCCCAGGCCGAAGAAGAAAACGGTCTGAGCCGGATTTACCTCGGCATCCACTGGGTGTTCGACAAGACTCAGGGTATCGCGCAAGGACGAAACGTCGGCCACGCTGTTATGAAAAAAGTGTTCGGCCCGGCAAATTGACGGACGATGTCTTTTAGATCGAGGTCAGGCTGCAATTCCGCCCTGGGGCCGAATTCTGAAGGGACATAAACGAGCAGGTGTTTGGGGCCCGCAATACCATCGGGTGTTGCGGCCCCGGAGCCGCCTGTTCTTGCTAGCTATTTTTAGCGGCGTGTATACTCGCTCGTGCGAGCAAGCCCGCACCACTCGCGCCGTTTAGCAGTGTCAAATTCTCTGCCAATCAAACTTCGCTCCAGCCTCAAACCTACCAGGCGCGCAATTCGGTTTTTGATCATCATCGCAGCACTCGCCGCGGGGCTCTCGGGGAGTCTTCTCGTTAGTCAGAACGCGGCCCAGACAGAAACCGCTTCGATCAGCGGCGTGGTACAAGACGAGCAGGCTTCGCCGGTAGCAAACGCGACCGTTCGAATCACCGCCCAGGACTTCGAGGATTCGAGACAAACGCAGACCGACGGTAAGTTTGAGTTCAAAAGACTGAGACCCGGCAAGTATCGACTCACCGTCTCCGCCGCCAGGTATCGCAAAGAGACTGTGAACATCACGATCGGGCGAGCCGATGAGATCGTTACGACCGCGATCAAGCTCGCTCCCTCCTCGCTGCACGTAGCCGTGCTCGACGCCGGCAATCAGCCGCTGGGCGGCGTCACCGTCACGCTCTATTTCAAAGAGCGCGGCGCTGAACGGGTGCTTGCCGAACGCAGAACAACTGACGAAGCCGGTGACGCGTTCTTCGGACGATTGACCCAGGGTTCGTATCAACTGACCGCGACCTCGCGCGGTTATGATGAGTACCGGAACGATGTCTTCATATCGTCGGGCATCACCACTGAGTTTCCGCTTCAGCTTCAGGTTGCGCCGGTCATTCCGATAAACGAAAAGTCGGTCTCGCGGTACGGTCCGCCGAATCTGCCTTCGAAGAACGTTCAATGTGTTTTTCAAGACAGCGAAGCTTGGATGTGGTTCGGAACGGACAAGGGCCTCGCCCGGTTCAACGGCGCTGATTTCAAGTCGTCAGCCACTGCAGGTTCGAGCCTCGAACAACTGGCCGGCGAAGACGTGCGCTCCATAGCCGAAGACCAGACGGGCACGATGTGGCTTGCAACCGCGAAAGGCGCGCGGCGAATCACCAGGAACGGAGCCGATCTCACGCCGGAGCTTGCCGGCCAGGACGCGCGCCACGTTTCGATCGATTCACACGGCAACGTTTGGATCGCGACGACCGCCGGACTCTTTAAGTTCGACGGGAATGTGTTCGCTTTGTTCACTCGCGCGCAAGGCCTTCCCTCAGACGATGTGAGAGCCACGGCTGAAGATAAGAGCGGAAAGCTGTGGATTGCGACAGCGGCGGGCACGGTGATTCTTGAAGGAAACAAGATAAGACAGCTCGACCGAGAGGCCGCGCAAACCGCGACGCCGGCTGTTGCTGGTCCGGCTACCGCATCCTCGAAACAACTTCCAGGGGGGGCGACCGGAGCGAGTGCCGCTTCGACCGCCGCCGCATCGAGCGCGTTTGTAGACAGCCGCGGGGCGGTGTGGCTTGCAACCGGGAAGGGCGTGGTGATCTTCGACGTGAATCGCACGGAGGCTGTGCCGATGCCCGCCGGAAACGTTGGTGTGCGAGCCATCACCGAAGATCAGAATGGTCGAATGTGGTTTGCGCTCGAGTCGGGCGGCGCGCTGGTCTACGATCCTGCGAGCGGCGAGCGCCAACGGCTGAGCTCGCTCGATCGCGATCACGTTGCGGCGATTTACTCGGGCCGGGAAGGGCACATCTGGTGCGCGACCGACAACGGCGCCGTCAACGCCGACCTTTACAGCTTTGTCGATTTTACGACCAGCCGCGGGCTGGCGGACAACGACGTGCTTGCGGTTGTCGAACCTCCTCGCGATCAGTCGCGGCTCTGGCTGCTGACCGCGTCAGGCGTATCCCGCGCCGAGGGCGAACGGTTTGCGCCGCTGGAAGGGTTTCGGGGCAACGTCAGCGTGCACGCGGCTGCCTTTGACCGGGCCGGCAATTCGTGGTTTGCAACCGAACAGGGCGCGCTGCGGCTCACCGGACAGACCCTCACCCAGTTCAATGAAGGCAGCGGGCTGGCTGGAAACAATGTTCAGTGGGTTACAGGGACACAGGACGGCGCGGCAGTTGTGTTCGCGACCTCGCGCGGGGCGAGCGTATTCAGCGACGGCAAGCTGAGGAGTATTGACGCGCTTGCGGGCTACGACGTTCGTCACGTGTTTGAGGATTGGGATGGCCGCCTGTGGTTTTCGACGGCGCGCGGCGTTGTGAGCTTCGATGCGAAGTCCGGCGAGATTCAATTGCTCGACGAGGCGCGCGGGCTTGCTGACAACGATGTCCGGTGGATCACTCGCTTCGGCGACAGATTGTTGATCGCGACCCGCGGAGGTGTTCAATTCTATGGCGGCGGGACAGACTTCCAAACATTGGACGGCGAGGCGGCAAGCACGTTGTTTGTGGATCACGACGGCTTTCTGTGGGACGGGACCGACGACGGACAAGTCAAGAAGTTCGTGTTGTTCGGGGGCCACACGTTGCAGATGGTCTACTCGGGCGAAGTCCACGCGTTGACAGCCAGTCGGATCAATTCATTCACCCAGGACAGCGCCGGCCGAATCTGGATCGCAACCGACAAAGGCGCGGTGCGACATATTCCGGTGACGGCGGCGCCGCCCGCGAAGGTATCGCTGGACGTAGATGGGCGCGCGAACGATACTCCCGAGGCGGGCTCGTACCGGATTCCTTACGGTCGCCACCGGCTCACCTTTCACTTTGCGGGAATAAGCATGAGCGGCCCGGTCCGCTACCTGTACCGCATCAACCCGGAAGGTGGGGAGGCTCGCTGGGAGGCGCTTCCAGTTCAGCAAGGCGCCGAACGCGAGGTGTCGCTTCCCGACTTGAGCGAAGGCGCGCACACGTTCGAACTGATCGCGCTCAACCGCGATCTGTACGGCTCGTCCGAGCCGGCTGCGCGGATCTTGTTGCGTGTAGGCGCGCCATTCTGGAAACGCTGGTGGTTCTATGCAGTCCTGCTGGCAGTCGCGACATTGGCCGCAGGAGCCGTTTTCGCGGCGCAACGCCTGCGCGAACGCGAGTACGTCTTGCCGCGCGAGCTTCGAAGCTTCGTGCCGATTGAGCCGAACCCATACATCGTCGGAAACCCGATCCGAAACGAGCAGATGTTTTTTGGCCGCGAGGACGACTTCCGCTACGTGCGCACCAAACTTGAAGGCGCGAGTCAGGGCGTCGTCATTGTTTTTTGCGGCGACCGCCGAGTGGGGAAGAGCTCGATTCTCTACCAGGTGCTGAACGGGCGGCTGGGCGAACGATTCGCGCCGGTCTTTGTCGATCTGCAAGAGATGGTTGTGGCTTCGGACGCCGAGTTGTTCGCGCGAATGTCCCGGCTCATAGCTGAGGCCGTAGCTCGCGCCGACGGTCCGAGTTTGGCGCCACTGAGCGCCGGG
>Ga0193755_1000339_pt1 | contig 13397 bp, 9 predicted proteins | sample H1a2metaG_FD_144921 | JGI IMG/M metagenome (GOLD analysis project Ga0193755, IMG submission 144921) | Soil microbial communities from a riparian zone of the East river system, Colorado, United States - H1a2 | ecosystem: Environmental > Terrestrial > Soil > Riparian zone | place: USA: East River...
TACTCGTTGATGATGAGTTGAGTCGGTACGGTCACCGTGAACGGCACCGAGTTGGAGACGACGCTGTTCAGGTTCTCGACGGTGACCGGGTGAGAACCCGCGACATTGGTCACCGAAGTCGGAATGGTGGCGGTCAGCGACTCGGAGCTCACGAAGCCGGTCGTGAGTTGCGCGCCGTCTACGCGAACGTGCGAGCCGTTCTGGAAGTTGGCGCCGCTGACGGTGATCGGTACGTCGCCGCTGCCCAGGGTTGCGCCGTCCGGTGAGATCGACGTTATCACCGGATCGGTGGAAGTGAACGCCGCGCCGTTGACGCGCGCGCCCGGTGAGAAGAGCGTGCCGCCCGACCCGGTAGCAGATGCGTGCGGGGTGAAGGCTCCCGTGACATCAGGACTTCGAGTGATGGACTGGTTCGCGTTGCCTTCAGTCGAGCCAAAGGTCACGGTCGCCACCGTCGCGCCCAGATTATCTTTCACGGTGATCGTGTCGCCGCCATTGTTCAGCGACAGGCCGCCGCCTCCAACAGCGAACACCAACCCGTTGGCGGTGCAATTCCCGAACGCGCCGGTCGGCGTGCCGCCCCCGAAAACGACTGCCGCTTCGCCCGTTGGAATGATCTTGCCCGCGGGAATGGTGAACCGGACCTGCGTTGCGTCGCTTATGGTGAAGAGGCCGACATCGAGCGGCGCGGCCCCATCATTCACAATCTCAACGAACTCATCCTGCGCGGCGTCGCGAGTTCCGTCGCCGTTGGCATCGCCGGCAATGCCGTCCGGCGGGTCCGCCAGGTACTCGTTAATCACCAGTGTGACTACTTGCGGCGCGCTCGTCTGGTCCGGATGTCTGGCGCCAGTGCCTGAGGGATTGGTGATCGAAGATGAGACCGCGGCAACCAGTAGAACACTGCACACAAGGCAAGCGACACAGGGAAGGGAGAGGAGTGATCGTTTCATCGCCACGCTCCGGCAAGCCCTTCCCGCTTGTGCTTAAGCTGGAACGGCTGAGATGACGATTGTCCGATCGGTCGAGCTGCATTCTAACACCCCCGACCAAATCCCAAAACCAAAACATGAGCCAGGACTTTTGCTCATTGATCGGGCGGACACTTTAAGGCGAGAGCGGAACACTTTGCGGCGAGAGAGGGCTCAAAGACATAATACTCTGGAGCTCCCTCCGGCTTTGGGACAATCCCACATCTCTGATTTGGTGGCTTTCCGGACTTTATCAGTCTGCAAATATCGGACAAGACTGATTTATTGTCTCCGAAGTAAGAATGGCTCAGGAATCCAGTGTCCAAAGCCGATACATCTATCGTGTCTATGCCGGGAAAGATGACGATCCCGGAGCCGGCGTCACCGACACGGGCAAACTTGTGAAGCCACTTGGAGACACCCAGGGCTTTATCGGCCGAAGATGCATACAGCGTTATATGATCACTCGTTCGCTTCATTCCTTCAGCTAATTGCTTGAAGGTTCCAACGTCAACATCAGGGGCCGCTAGTATGAGTTGTTGAAATCTGGGCAGCGGGCCGGATCGCTGTTCCATAGCAATCGAATTCAGGGCCCTCGTTAAAGCGCGGTTCCCCATACTATGCGCGATGAGGTGGACCGTGGTGGCATGAGATCTCGCGGCGATGTCCTCGAGGAACTTCTGCAGGTGAGACGCAGTCCACTCGATGGTTGCCTCATCCGCTGAGTAGGACGACACACCTCCCTGCGAGGGCCAACTATAGAGAATCGGAGCCCCATCAAAGGACAGATCATATGACAACTGAGCGACCCGCCGCGCTGCGTCTTCAAATGTCACATTGTATCCATGTATGAACACGAACGCTTCTTTCCCTTTTGACCGCTCTACGCGCTTGGACAAGGCTTTGAAAAAGCCATCATAACTCCGCTCTTTTACGCTCAAGAGAACGATATGCAACGCGGGGTCGGCCTTAAACTCCAGTCTCAGGATAGATGGCGCTTCGAGGACAGCCAACCTGTGGTCTCTAGGAATGCTTACTTCGCAGACGCCGTACGAAAGGGCTTCGTCAATGACCCGCGAGCTGCCGTAGAAGTTAGCCGGCTGCTGGGTACCGGTCGCTCTCCGGTCAGTCGCATAAAACACTCTAACCGTAGCGTAGTTCTTGGTTTGTTTGTCGGATTCATCGGGAGCAGCAACGGCCGCGGCCTCCATTTCCTTTGTGGCTACAACGGCGGCGGTAATAATCCGCTCTTCGATTTCCTTGGTCGCGTCGGGCGCTGTTTCCCGCGGTTTTGAAGCAGAGGTTTCCGTCCGGTCGAGTTTAATGCCTACCCCTTCTGAATGTGAGGCAACAGCAAGCTTGATGTCAGCCGTGGTTGAAGCTCCCACAACAATATCAAGAGTACGCGTGTATTGCTTGAAGCCCGGCACCTCGACGGTTAGCGTGTGATTGCCTGGCTCTATTCCACGAAAGACATAAACGCCCTCGTCGTTTGTCGTAGTGCGCAGTTCCTTTCCGGTACTGTTACTTCTTAGGTGGACGGCCGCGCCGCGTATGACCGCGCCCTGCAAATCAGACACCCGTCCAGTGACCGTGGAGGTCGCCGTTTGTGACATCGCCTCAGCGCTTAAAGCAAGCGCCATCACTGCAATCCCGACCGCGTGCACCAGCTTCTTCATGGTCACACCTCCAATGCTATGTTCATCCTGCTGTCTTACCTAGACGTGAAAGGCGGTCCTTACACTGCAAAATCCGACGGTTTTTCCGTTGTGGCGGGCCACTTGAAAAAAGCCCGGGGATCAATCATTATCAAGTCCCCTCAACGGGCGATCTTTCAGATCAGACATCATTCATCAGCACCAAAGACCGGAGGCGTTCCGATGATCGAACGAAAAATGGAGCACGAACTCGGACTCGAGTTCCTACGAGTCGTCGAAGCTGCGGCAATCGCTGCCGCGCACACGATGGGCAAGGGCGACCGCAAGTATTCTGATCACGTCGCCGTCGAATCGATGCGACAGGTCATGGATACAGTCCCGATGCGCGGCGAGATCGTCATTGGCGAAGGCGAACGTGATGATGCGCCTATGCTCTACATCGGAGAGAAAGTTGGACTCGGCCATAAAACGGCCACACCAGACGTCAACCGCTTTCCCGAAGTGGACATAGCCGTCGATCCGTTGGAAGGCACGAACCTCTGCGCGACCGGCTCGGCTAATGCGATTGCCGTGATGGCATGCGCCGAGCGGAACGGCTTGCTCCACGCGCCCGATCTTTATATGCAAAAACTGATCGTCGGACCTTCGTCGAAAGGCGCCGTGGACCTGGACGCGCCGGTGAAGGACAACCTCCGCAGCATAGCGCGGAGGCTGAACCGAGACATCGAAGACCTGGTCGTGATCGTTCTGGAACGCCCTCGTCACGAAAAACTGATAAACGACATCAGGGAAGCTGGGGCTCGCATCCGACTCATCTCCGACGGCGATTTGTCGGCGGGCATCTCGGCTGCAGTAGCAGGCTCGGGAGTTCACGCGGTGATGGGCACCGGCGGAGCGCCCGAAGGAGTGCTGACCGCTGCAGCAATGAAGTGTCTGAACGGACAGATACTCGCGCGGTTTGTCTTAAAGGAGCAGCTCGAAGATCTTGAAGATCGAAGCCGCATTCCCGAAGGGGCGGTTGAGCGGATGCGCGAGATGGGAATAAGCGATCCGCACCGGATCTACGACACTGACGATCTGGCGCCGGGCAAGAAGATCATCTTCGCGGCGACCGGAGTCACCGACGGGACGATCCTGAAAGGCGTGCGCTTTTTTGGGACCGGGACCCGCACTTCTTCAATCATAATGGCGACGGAGCGGACGAAGATCGTTCGCTTTATCGACACGGTCCATGTCGAAGGCGGTCCGGATACGGTGGTTCGCTTCTGACTCCGCCGCAAGTAGCGGAAGCCGACTGCTGGCTCGCTTACGGCCCGCGACAATCTAAGGAAATAAGACCTTGACCGAGAAACCCAACAAGCTGCAGCCATCTCTCGTCGGAGGATTGATAGCCGGACTGTTATCTTCGATTCCACTGATCGACGCCGGCAACCTGTGCTGCTGTTTGTGGGTGCTGCTTGGTGGCGCGGTAGCCGCGCGTATGCTCATAAAGCGATCGCCTTACTTGCCGATCGCGACCGGCGAAGGCGCGGAAGTGGGAGCGCTTGCAGGAGTAGTCAGCGCGGGCATCAATCTGGTGATCGGCGTGCCGGTGGGTCTTTTGCTCAGTTCGAGCAGTAGCGAATCGCTGAGCCAGATCGCCGATTCCGCGGGTAATCCAGCTTTTCGAGAAGCGGTTGTTCAAGTCACCGAGATGATGCGCGATCACGCTTTTCTGTTTGCGCTTCTCGCCTGGTTTGTCCGATCGATCCTGTACATCGCGTTCGCGACTGTCGGAGGGATGATCGGCGTCGCGATCTTCGAAAAGCGGAAGGGCCAGCAGCCGCCGTCTCCGCCTCCCTCGCCGGCCTATGGTGGGCCGGGCTATGCGCCGCCGGGTCCGCCTCCCGGTGGTCCACCTCCACCGAGTCAGTCACCTTATGGACAAGGCCCGCCACCTAACTACTAGCGCTTCTAGGCCTGAGCTGTTCCGTTTGTCCTTTGCATTTCTTCGTAAGTCATTTCTTGTCGCTCCGCCAACGGACTCACGATTGCTCGGGTCTAGCGCAATTAGCCTTTTCACCCCAAACCAGGTTGATCTCCTTGAGTGACAGTCCCGGGGTTTGCGTCACGTTCTCACGCGAGTAACCAGCGCGGGTGTAGTTCTTTCCAGCCGCGTTCACGCGGCTTTCCGCAGGCAAATAGGCCAGCCGTTTACGGCTGGTTCGCCGCGAGACGGGTCGTGTGAGCCCGTTTCAACGGGCTTCTCATTCGGGCTTTAGCACCAGGCAGTCAAGGCTAAAGCCGCACCCTGGAAGCACGCTAAAGCGCGCTGTTGTGGTTGGTCGCGCAGCGTCACCAGCCCTGAAGGGCTGGCCTATGTACCCTTCGGGCAAGCCCGATAAATCGGGCTCGTCGCTTCCGCGAAATTCTGACGCGCACCCCAGTCGTCGGCCTCATCTTGAATTACCCCCTGCGCATCCCTATACTCTAGCGCTTGATCGCAAGTCTCTATCGAGATCGTCTGACGCGCATCGAATCAGTATGACTAAGCTATCGAAATCAACGCTGTCCGCCCTTCTGCTCTGTCTGTTTGTTGGTGCAGCGTGGGCAGCAGCTCCGGCGCCGCTGAAGGCTCAAGCCACGACATCCCTCAAGGGCAAGATCAGCGAAGTTCGGGGCTACATCATGGCTGGCCTCACCGTCACCGCTCGCAACAAATCCAACGGCGAGGAGTATCAGGCGATCTCGGATTCGACTGGTGCTTTCGTGTTCGAAAACCTCGAGCCCGGCGCTTACGTCGTGGACGCTCAGTGCCAGGGACTCGAACGCATTATCGGCGCGGCTAAGGTTGAACCAGGTAAGACAGCCGAGCTTAACCTGCTCGCGCTTCCGCTCCAGGAGACCGGCAACACCGCAGTAGACAAGTTTATCGCGTCATCCTCAGCGCAGGGAGGACGCTATCCCGCCGGCAATATCAGCTATCTGAACGTGAACGATGCGCTGGATCTTTATTTCATGTGGGTCTACTTCGCGATCCTCGGGTTGCTGTCCATCTACGGCGCGTATCGCTATCGCCTGACCTATCTTTTTCTTCGCTATCGTAAGCACACGCCTAAACCAAAATCGCGATTCGAATCCAACCGGCTCCCGCGAGTTACTGTTCAGTTGCCTCTGTTTAACGAGATGTATGTAGCCGAGCGGATCATCGATGCAGTCGTGAAGTTCGAATACCCACGCGAGTTGCTCGAGATCCAGGTGCTCGATGATTCGACTGACGACACGGTTCGGATTGCATCCGCCGCGGTTAAGAAGTATTTCGATCAGGGCTTCGACATCAGCTACCTCCATCGCGACAACCGCGAGGGCTTCAAGGCGGGCGCGCTCGAAGCGGGGTTGAAGAAGTCTTCCGGCGAGTTGATTTTGATCTTCGACGCGGACTTCGTGCCGCGCCCGGACTGCATTAACCGTATGGTCGACTACTTCACAGACCAGCGAGTCGGGATGGTCCAGATGCGCTGGAGCCATATCAACGCCGACTACTCGCTGCTGACAAAAGTCCAGTCGATCATGCTGGACGGTCACTTTGTGATCGAACAGACCGCGCGGAATCGCTGCGGCGGCTTCTTCAACTTCAACGGGACAGCCGGAATGTGGCGGCGTGAGACCATCGAGTGGTCGGGGGGCTGGCAGCACGACACGCTGGCCGAGGACACCGACCTTTCTTATCGCGCGCAGTTGATGGGCTGGCATTTTGTTTATCTGATGGACGACGACGTCCCGGCTGAGCTGCCGGTCGAGATGAACGCCTTCAAGTCTCAACAGCGGCGCTGGGCGAAGGGCGTGGTGCAAGTAGGAATGAAGCTGATGAAGCGGATGTGGCACGACCCGCGCCTGCCGCTAAGGGTGAAGCTTGAGCAGTTCTTCCGCTTGACAGGAAACATGGCCGCGCCGCTGGTGATCGTGCTGGCGCTGATCAATCTGCCGATCCTGATCGTGCGGTACAACCAGGGGCTGTTTCATCTATTCGCGCTCGATGTTCCGATCCTGACTTTCTCTACGTTGTCGGTCGTGGTTTTCTACGTCGTGACTCAGCGGCAGCTTCATCCGCAGACCTGGAAGAAGACGCTGAAATACATGCCGTTCGTTATGAGCATGGGCATTGCGCTGACGTTTTCAAACGCGCGAGCAGTGCTTGAAGCGTTGGTGGGAATCAGGTCGCCGTTCGTGCGCACGCCTAAGTATCGAATCGAGGAAACCGGCGACACGACCTGGACCAAAAAGAGCTATGTGCCGCGGCGGGTGTCGCTTCCGTGGCTCGAGTTGTGTTTTGCGATCTACTTCGTCTTCACGATCTGGTATGCGATCGACAGCCATATTTTCGGGACGATCCCGTTCTTGTTGATCTACCTGTGCGGCTACGCGTACGCGGCGGCGATGTCGATCGCGCAGACGCGGGTGAGCTTCCGCCGCAAGTAAACATTTCCCATCACAACCCCACCTGTCAAAGGATTGCACACCGATGCAGGCTATAAGGTAGAATCCTGATCCTGTGTTTGCGTTTTCCACCGAGGCCTGATTATGAAAAGGACCGCATTAGCCTTTATTCTGTCTGCGCTTTTGATCCAATCCTTCGCTGCGCCGGTTGTCGGGCAGCCCTCTGAGGCCGGATACACCAAGACTTCGTTGCTTTCTGACAAAGAGATTACGGCGCTCGCCGCTGAGATCAACGGCGTGATCGCAAAAGACACCATCACCGAGTTGGCTCGGTATCACCGAGTGCAAGCGTCGTCCGGCTTTTCACAAGCCGCCCAGTTCGTCGCTTCGAAAGCTAAAGACTACGGATTGGATCAAGTCCAGATCGAGCGATTCCCAGCCGATGGCCATAAGACTTACTACACGCTCAAGTCCACACCCGGTTGGGAAGCCGAGCGCGCCGAGCTCTGGGAGGTCGAGCCGCGCAAGACCAGGATCGCCGACTGGGAGGAGATGCGGGTTGCGCTTGCCGACTATTCGCAGAGCGCGGATATCACGGCGGCGCTTGTTGATGTCGGGGCCGGAGTCTCTGCAAAAGACTACGAAGGCAAAGACGTCAAAGGCCGGATCGTGCTGGCAGGCGGAGGCGTCGCCGCGGTTCACAAGCTGGCTTGCGACGATCGTGGCGCGGCCGGCGTTCTGAGCTATCAACAGAATCAAGTCACCGGGTGGTCGGGCGACTACGTGGACAACGTTCGCTGGGGACATCTCTCGCCGTACAACGCCGACAACAAGTTTGCTTTCATGATCTCGCTTCGGCGCGCCCGCGAGTATCAAGCGCGGCTTGCGAGCGGCGAACAGATCACTCTTCACGCGATCGTGAAAGCCGAAATCAAGCCCGGAAGCTACGACGTGGTGAGCGCTGTCATCCCCGGCTCCGATCTTGCGGGCGAAGAGATCGTCTTCTCGTGCCACCTGTGTCATCAGAAGCCTGGCGCTAACGACAACGCATCGGGCGCGGCGGCGATACTCGAAGTAGCGCGCGCCCTCACGACGTTGATTCGACGCGGCGAGCTTGAGCGGCCGCACCGCACAATCCGATTCATCTGGCCGCCCGAGATCAACGGCACGCTTGCGTACTTCGCCGAACACCCGGAGATCGTCAAGCGCATGAAGGCCGCCGTCCATTGCGATATGGTCGGAGGCAACTACGCGATCACCAAATCGGTCCTGCACGTGACACACACGCCTGCGTCGATTCCCAGTTGTGTGAACGCGGTCGCCGATAGTTTCGCCGAGTACGCGATCTCCGGCGCCCTGAAAGCGGCCTCCGGCGCCAGCCCCGAGGACGCGCTGGTTTCGCCGGAAGGCTCGAAGGACAGCCTGGTCGCCGACATCACTCCGTTTGAGATGGGCTCGGATCACGACATATACCAGGAAGGCTCGTTCCGAATCCCGACGATCTACTTGCGCGACTGGCCGGATGTTTTTATCCATACCAACAATGACACGCCGGCAAACATCGACTCGACCAAGATGAAGCGCTCGACGTTTATAGCGGCGGCTTCCGGCTACTTCCTCGCGCGTGCGGGCTCGCGCGAAGCGGCTCGGCTTGCCGACGAAGTCTTCGGGCAGGCGCTCGCTCGCGTTCCGAGGGAGAAAGAAAAGGCCCGAGCGGTCGAAGCCGCCGGTACTCAAGAAGCGGCGGACCAGGCGCGCAGCATCATCGCGCACTCGGTCGAAAGCGAAGCGGAAGCAATCTCGTCCGTGCTCCAGTTCGCTCCAAACGACAAGAACCTCCAGACAAAAGTCGAGGGGCTGGTCGATCAACTGAGCGGCGCATGGTTGCTGATGACCGGCAAGCTCACCGAACAGCGAAAGGGAAACCGAATCGTCTTTACGCTTGAACAGAAAGAGCCGTCGAAGGATTCGAAGCCGCGCAATCCGAAAGACGCGGCACGCGCGCGGCCGGCGGGCGCCGACTTCAAGCGCGTGCCTGTGCGAAAAGTGACCGGCCCGATGAACGTGTACTACTACGATTACGTAGCCGAGCGCGCAAACGGCGATCTGCGAGCGGTGGAGCGAATCGCTTCGATGCCCCGAGGCGAGATACTACTGTACGAGATATTGAATCTTGTCGACGGCCAGCGGAGCGTCCAGGCGATTCGCGATTTCATCACGGCAGCTTACGGGCCGATCGCGGTTGAAGACGTGACCGAATACCTCAAACTGCTCGAGAAGATCGGAGTGGTTCGAATGGAAGGGTGAACCGAGTAGTCGAAGTACCGATACCGGAGAATTCCTGCCACAAAGACACCAAGGCTCAAAGCAGCACGAAGTCCTGGTGCAGCTTTGTGTCTTGGTGTCTTTGTGGCGCTGCTCTGACTGGCTAAGATTGACGCTGGCGCCTTAACGAAAAGAGCGTGATGATCACCAACGAGAACAACCCGCCGCTGGCATCCAGAAGCGAGTCCCAAACCGAGCCACCTCGGGTGCGTGTGAAGGTCTGGTGCCACTCGTCCAATGCTGCCCAACTCACGATAACCGCAAGTGAGTAAAGCGCCCACTTCAAACGCCAGCGGTAAGCGCTGTCCGCTCGAAACGCTCGAAACAGAAGCGCGGCCAGCACCGCGTACTCGGAAAAGTGAGCGGACTTGCGCACGAAATAGTTGATCCTGAGAAGAGATTTGTTTCCGGGATGGTAGCCGAACCACGAGAGGACTGTTTCGATGATTCCGCGAGTGTTCTCGCCCGAGAGAGCATCGGTCGAGAACCAGTACATCACCGCAAGCATCCCCAGAACCGGCAGCCAGTACCTGACTACCTTGTAACCGAGAGAGCTTTCAGCGGTCGTTATACTTTCAGCCATACGAAATCCATCATAACAAATACAACCACGGTTTGATGACTGTATGGGAGCAAGTCTGCGGGGAGGGAAGGAGGAACATGTAGGGGTGGCCCTCCGTGGCCACCCCAGATCGCGCGGTTTTAGTCTGGGGTGGCCACGGAGGGCCACCCCTACATATTCCTTTTCATCTTCGCCGCCGCCGCTTTCAATCGAGAGCTTGAGCGCCGGAGACTACTTCGATGATCTCGCGAGTGATCGAAGCCTGGCGAACGCGGTTGATCGTAAGCGTCAGTGCGTCGATGACTTCGCCGGCATTGTTTGAAGCCGAGTCCATCGCGGTCATCTTCGCGCCCAGCTCGCCGGCGGTCGACTCCAACAACGCGTAGAAGACCTGGTTCTCGATGTAGGCGGGAAGCAGACTGCCGAAGATCTCGGCCGGCGGCTGTTCGTAGAGGTAATCGATCAAGACCTCGCCTTGGTCGCTCCTGGCTTCGGGTTGGGCGGCGGGTTGCGTCCCGAAGCTGTCCGTCCCGATGGGGAGAATCTGTTTGACCACCGCGCGCTGCGTGAGCGCGGTCTTGAATTCGCTGTAGATCAGAAACACCGCGTCGATTGTGGACTCTTCGACCGTGTACAGCTCCATTACATCACGAGCTATGGCGGCGGCGGTTTCGGAACTGACGCCGCGGTCGGCCACGTTTGTGTACTCGCGGACGATGCTCGCCTGGCGGCGGCGGAAGAAGTCGCGGCCCTTTTTGCCAATCGTGACGAGCTCTATTTTCTTGCCCGGATGCTCGCGGATAAAGAGCTGCGCAGCCTTGGTAAGGTTGGCGTTGAACGCCCCACACAAGCCTCGATCGGCCGTGATCAGAACAACGACGTAGTGGCTGTCGCCGCGCGCACCAAGCAGCGGATGCTTGTATTCGCCGGCGCGTTCGGCCAGCCTGCCGAGCACACGCGCCATCGTGTTGGCGTAGGGCCGCGCCGCAACGACGCGCTGCTGGGCACGGCGAAGCCTCGACGCCGCGACCATCTTCATGGCCTTGGTGATCTTCTGCATGTTGCGGACGGAGCCAACCCGTCTGCGAAGCTCTTGAAGGTTTGGCATAAGTTCGAAGAAACCTGTACGGGCGTCTCTCTGTGGGCGCCCCTTTCTGCCAGCACGTCAAGCTGCCGCGACGAGGGGCGCCCACAGAGGGACGCCCGTACAGGCATCACTCTTATTTCACGCTTTTGCGCTGCTGCTTTTCTCCGCGGTGAAGCGCTCCTTGAATTCGGCGACTGCGGCGCGGAGCTCGTCACGTATCTCATCATCGATAATTTTTCGCTCGCGCAACTTCGCCAGAAGCCCGCTATGCGCATTCTCGAAGAAAGCTCGCAGCTTTATCTCAAAGTCTTTGACGTCTTCGATGGCGATGTCGTCAACGTACCCGTTAGTGCCGGTCCAGATGACCACGACCTGCAACTCGACCGGCATCGGCGAGTACTGCGGCTGCTTGAGGAGCTCGGTCAAGCGCTGGCCACGATTGAGCTGTTGTTGCGTTGCCTTGTCCAGATCCGAACCGAACTGCGCGAAGGCGGCCAGATCGCGATACTGCGCCAGATCCAGCCGCAGCGTCCCGGCTATCTGTCGCATCGCCTTTATCTGCGCCGAGCCGCCGACCCTGCTGACCGAGTTGCCGACGTTGATCGCAGGTCGAACGCCCGAGTGGAACAGGTCGCTCTCGAGAAAGATCTGGCCGTCGGTTATTGATATGACGTTGGTCGGGATGTACGCCGAAATGTCGCCTGCCTGGGTCTCGATGATGGGCAAAGCGGTCAGGCTCCCGCCTCCAAGCTTGTCCGACAACTTAGCCGAGCGTTCGAGCAATCTCGAGTGAAGATAGAAGACATCGCCCGGGTAGGCCTCGCGTCCAGGCGGTCTTCGCAACAGCAACGAGATCGCGCGGTATGCCCACGCGTGCTTGGACAAATCGTCGTAGATGCACAGGACGTGCTGGCCGCGATCGCGGAAGTACTCTCCCATCGCGCAGCCCGCATAAGGCGCGATGTACTGCATGGCTGCCGGCGACGACGCTGAGGCGTCAACGATTATCGAGTAGTCCATCGCGTCGTAGTCTTGCAGCGTCTTTCTTACCAACGCCACGGTCGACGATTTTTGGCCGATCGCGACATAGATACAAATCAGGTCTTTGCCTTTTGAGTTGATGATCGTGTCGAGCGCGATTGCGGTCTTGCCGGTCTGCCGGTCGCCGATGATCAGTTCGCGCTGGCCGCGGCCGATTGGCACCATCGAGTCGAGGGCCTTCAAGCCGGTCATCATCGGCTCACGCACCGGCTGGCGGTCCATCACGCCCGGCGCAAGTCTTTCAAGCGCGTTGAACTTGCCGCCGGTGTCGACCGGGCCTCTTCCGTCAAGCGGGCGCCCGAGCGGATCCACCACCCGGCCGATGACTTCTTCGCCGACCGGAACCGACATGATTCGCCCGGTGCGGCGGACTTCGTCGCCCTCCGCGATCTTGTCGTAGTTGCCGAACAAAACCGCGCCAACAACATCTTCCTCCAGATTGAGCGCGATTCCCGCAACCTCGTGAGGAAGCTCGAGCAGCTCGCCGGCCATCACTCGCTCGAGACCGTGTATCTCGGCGATACCGTCGCCGGTTTGAATCACTGTTCCCACTTCGCTTATTTCGACGCCCGCTTCAAAGCCCTCGATCTGCCGGCGTATGATCTTGCTTATCTCGTCAGCTCTGATTCCTTCCATCGTTGTTATTTCCTCTCGGGTTGCGTGGCGGTGAGGAATGCTCCGGCCGCAACACCTAACCGATATCCCTGTCTCCCTGCTTGAGTCGCTGTTCAATCTCATGAAGCTGAGTCTTAATCGAGCCGTCATAAACCATCGAGCCGACCCGCGTGACAACGCCGCCGATCAGCGAGGAGTCGGTCTTGAACTCAAGCTGAATTTGTTTGCCGGTCATCTCGTGAAGCCTGCGTCCCAACGACTCTTGCTGCGAGGCCTCGACCGGCCTCGCGGTCGCAACGTGCGCGATCACGATTCCCTTGCGCGAGTTCATCTCGCGGCGAAACTCCTCGTGAACCGCGCCGACGTACTGCAAACGATAGTTCCGAAGCAGAGTTCGCAGCAGGTTAGCGGTCAGCGTGTCGGGATGAGTGCGTTCAATGATGGCGTCGAGCACTTCGCGTTTCTTGTCTTGAGAAATAACCGGACTGGCGAAGAGATCGGAAAGCTCCTGGTTCGTCCCGATCATCTCGGCATACATCGCGAACTCGCTGTCGATCTGATCGGCCTTGTTGTGAGCGATCGCGACGTCGGCCAGGGGCGCGGCGTATCGTCGAGCTACGGCGATGAGGCTCATCGGTTCACCCCCGGAAGATCATCGACGAACCTGGTAAACATTCGAGAGTTGTCTTCGGGTCGGATCTCGTGGCGAATGATGTCTTCAG
>Ga0193755_1000340_pt1 | contig 13336 bp, 17 predicted proteins | sample H1a2metaG_FD_144921 | JGI IMG/M metagenome (GOLD analysis project Ga0193755, IMG submission 144921) | Soil microbial communities from a riparian zone of the East river system, Colorado, United States - H1a2 | ecosystem: Environmental > Terrestrial > Soil > Riparian zone | place: USA: East River...
GTCATCCGCAACCGAACAGCGTGGATAAGGGTGAGAACCAGGGCATCCAGACTAGAACCAAGCCGCCAAAGAAAGCTGCAGACCCCAAGCTGGGGCCTGAGTTCCTGACATAGGGCTGGCCAGGTATCGTGACGAAGTGGTTGGCTAGCAATGCTCTACAGAAAGGTCTGTATTGAAACCCGCAAGGTTCGATTGTCACATAACGGTAAAGGCACGACTTCACTCTAGGTCTCGGAGTGGGTATTCGCGCCGCCTCGCAATGGTGTGTGGTTCATGCCGATAAGGATATTGATCGCGGACGATGATGCCGCGATTCGCCGGTTGTTTCGGCGGCTGCTCGAGGCCCATCCCGATTGGCAGGTTTGCGGTGAAGCAGTGAATGGAGTAGATGCCATCGAGAAAGTGGCGTTGGAGTCGCCGGATCTGGCGATCCTCGACTTGGGGATGCCACTGAAGAATGGCATCGACGCGGCGCGTTCTATTTCCCAATCGAATCCGGCCCTTCCGCTCCTTCTGATCAGCGTGCAGGAGATGTCCGACCAACTGGTGGCGGCAGCCCAAGAGGCGGGATTCAAGGGAGGAATTACGAAGAGCAGGGGAAGCGAAGTTGTAAGAGGCGTTGAGGCAATTCTACATAACGAGTTATTTTTCCATAGAGAGGGCTCGAGCGCCCTCAAGTGAGCTCGCAGGCTCCCTTGAAAGCAGATTGGAATTGGAAGCAGATTGGAAACTGAGGCTTAAATCTAAATGCGAAATATTCAAGAAGTACTGCGACAAAAAGAAGCGGATCTCACTCGCGTGCGAGGAGAAGTGGATGCACTACGCCTGGTGACCTCCTTACTCACTGAGAACGAGGCGCGTGGCACGCTGCCTGAAGCCAAAATAGGCTCCGAATCTGTATCGTCCACTGACAAATTTGCGCACGGTTCGTCTCGGCGGCAGGCATAATTCCTCTGTTCGGCTAGGAAATAGCCGAGCTAGGATTAACACGTCGAAGCCCACGCGAAGGTTAGGACTGTCGCGGTGATGGAGTTGCTTCCCGCGCAAATTTGGCAGCGAATTTGTGACGCCGCCGGAGGAAAAACCGCGCGATCGCCGGTCCCGCAGCAGCTCCCCACATGGAGAACAGCAGTAGGTATACAGGTTCCGGGGTTTTTATCGTCTCTTCCACAACGAACCGGACCAGAAATCCGCCGGAAATGCCAAGCAGTAGATCGGCAATTCTGCCGTAACCTCGGTCACCAGCGATCTGGCCCGATATCCACCCTGCGAGAGCGACGATGGGTAACCACAAAAAGTAAGACATGGCCGACGAACCCCTGTACCGTTAGGAAAGCAGCCGGTGAAGAATTTTCCGGCGATGTGCGAGTGTGCAATCCGCCAGAACCCGCGTCCATCGGGCCTTTGCTGTAGAAAATGGACCGTCACCGTTTAATTGCAAAACGCCTCCTCGCGGAGGGCTAAGCGGCGGTGGACAAGTATCGCGAGTGAGCGACTTGAGTGGTAACCGGCCCAGATTCGTGAAACGCGAAAGGAAAGTCGTTTTCGGCGGCGCTTCCGAGTAATCGGTTCAGGTTGAGGAGCGCTTCACTCCCACAGGCCGCACAGTGACCATTCAAACCCTCACTAATGACTTCACAGTTTGCGCACAGGACCGCTTTTTGGAGGCGGACCAGATTCGCGTTGAGCCAGGTCTGAACACTCATATTGGACACTCCTTCCCGTATCGGATGGTTCGCCAGCCGGGCGCGCCAGCCAACAAAGAGGCAGTTAACTTGCCAAAGTGGATGTCTCGGAAGTCACTTACGGGAAGGGGATTGGGCCGGTTCTCAGCCTGCAAAGCAGCACAAAAAGGAAAAAAACTTGCGCACATCGCACCTGCCCGACGCACTCACAAAAGCATCGGGACAGCAAACAGTGCCTAACGTTCAGGAACCATCCCCAAGGTCGGCAATTCGAGGATCCGATCGAGGCCATCGAAAAAACGGTCAACATTTGTGCCTCAGGGCACAGCGGAGCAGAGGCAGCACAAAGCCGTTGCCTATGCGACGGACAAACGCATAGCGATGGTATTCGTATAGTATTCTGTGGCTACAAGGGCATCTAAATCAAATGTGGCTGGCAGTGGGCAACGGCTGAAGAAGTCAGAATTCGTGGTGGGAGGATCGCGGAGTGGGAGCTTCGATGCCTGATCAGAATAAATTTGTGTGGCAACGCATTCTTCACGAAGCATTGGTCGAACTTGATCCCGAAAAATTGAAGGGAAAAGTGGCCGAGGCAGAAGCAGTCATATTCGAAAGAATGCAGGATTTGGGCCAAGGCGCGGACGATACGGACGAGCGCCACGCATTGCAGGATGCCTCAAACTCTTTGTTGACTCTGAAGAGAGAGGTACTAAAGTTTCCCGACTGGAGACAGAACGGTTCAGGCGGTGCGGAGTAGTTCGCGAGCTTTGCTGATCAGAGTTTGCATGTTCTGGGCTTTGGAAAAAACCGTTGTTATGCCTGCTGCAGTTGCCTCTCTCTGCAAGACTCGATCGGTGTGAAGCGAACACAAAATCAAGGGCACGGAAGGCATGATTTCATGAAGGATTCGCGCCGCTTCCAGGCCGTTCATGACGGGCATCGACAAATCCATGACAATCAGGTCTGGACTTAGCATCTTGGCTTTTTCGATGCCGTCCCGGCCATCGGCAGCTTCGCCGCAAACTTCCCAACCGGGGGTGAATTCCAGGATATTCTTCAGGGCGCGGCGAATCGCTGGATTGTCGTCCACGACCATGATTCGTTTTGCCACAGGCTCCTATCGTTGAACTTTGAGCGAGAGCCACACAATCGGGTGTAGGCTGTACAGCGTAAACATTCAGCCATCCGAAACGATATTGCAGGAACTAAGTCATTGGGGAATCCTTCCAACACGGCATAGCCGGCTAACCTGGGGCGCGTGGGCCTTCCCACATCGCAGCCAGTCGACTTCACTTTCCCCGGGAAATACTGTATTGAAGCCGATCCCGAGTGGCTCTAGTGTTTGCATACCTTGGCTCCCTTAGTTCGGGCGGAATTGTTACCGACGTGCCCATGTCCCGAACGCTGCGAGCCCTATTTTTTGGTGTCTGGCAGCAAAAGATTTAGGCAAATCTTGTCTGAAAGTTGGGAAGTCATCGATGTAAGACTTCCCAACGCGACCTCTTGTCGCTCCGCTGACGCAGCGGCGCAGATGATCTCTCATTGCGCATGGAAAGGAACTGGAGGAACGGACTGGATTGAGCGCGGTAAATCACAAACGACCGAACCAAGGGGGAGATGTATGAAAGCAAAACCAAGCATGACCCATCCCGGTGTTGTGCAAAAGATTATTAAGCCCGGCATTCCAGGCTTTCCGGAAAAAGCAGAAATCGCTGTCGAGGGCGCCGATGACCTCTATAAGGAGATTCGCATCGAAAACTCTCTTACTGACGAAAACGGAGCGGAAGTAACTCTAAAGCAAGGCGCGACCGTGGACGTCACGATTGAGGCGAACGCGAATGATACAGTGCCCAAGGCATGAAGACTGGCGTCGGACCGCACTACCTGTTCAGCTAACGAACATCGAGAGTTTGAGTATTCTCTAAACCGTCCACGGGCATCGAAGTAGCCGGCTTCTTTACCTCATCCTGGAATTGGACTGGGTTGGTTGGGGGATTGCCTTGCGGTGCGGCCGCGGGAATTTCCTGGAAACGCAGCGTATTCACCGTCGGAATTGGTTTCGGCCGTTGCATTTCCGATCGTGCCATCAGGGACGAATTGCGTGAACGGGAGCGGCTCACGGAATCGTTGTTGACGGTGCTTTGCGGCGCCGCCGATTGCGCTAAGGCCGCTGCGGAACATAAAAACGCGAGCAGGGTAATCGATGCCAAGCGAGTAGTACACATAGGGTCCGTTCCCGACGACTGAGTAATTTCGGCTATTCTCTGCTGATCGTGTCCGTTTCGTCCATACAGAGTGTCTTGTAGCCTTTTCCCAGCGGCTGGCGGAGTCTACCGCGAACCGTGCAGATCAAAATTTCTTGCTGCCGGGCAGTTTCTCCAAGCCGTCGTGTCCGATGACGCGCATCTCCATGAGCCTTAGAACATATGCGTCTGGCATGGCGCTTGCACTCTATATTCGTGTCCCTAAATCAATCACATAGTGGAATTCCGAACGAATCGGAGCAAATGATCATTAGGAGGAACCTATGATACCGAGAATCTTGACAGTGATACTTGCTGTAGGTTTGAGTGGAGCAGGCCAATTGGCAGCTCAAGAACAGCAAAAGCAGCAGCCGAATGACCGGCCAAACGCTCAGCAACAGCAAACAGATACGAGCAACCGGCAGTCCGCTCAAAGCTTCCAGGGCAAGATTACCCGAGCGGGAAATCAGCTGGTGTTTCAGGATGCATCCACGCAGACCGCTTACCAGCTCGACGACCAGAGCAAGGTAGCGCCTTTTGAGGGAAAGAGTGTGAAGATGATGGCAACCGTCGACTCTAAAACCAATTCATTGCACGTGATCGACGTTTCGCCGGCCGAGAAGTAGTTCATTCATAAACGCAGCAACGAAGCCGGGGACAAAATCCCCGGCTTTGTTTTTAGAGGTCTTATTTTCTACGCCGGCAAGCTCAGGTCTCGCTGGACAGCAGAGCGACCGGGAACGAATGCAGGATCGTTGCAACCGAAATTTCCCCGAGTTCAGAGTCCAAGCGGTGACCGGTGAAAACATTGACCCAATGTTTGGGAGCATCCTTCGGCAAAAGGATGCAGGTCGATCCCCAAGACAACGGGTCGCCCTGGCCACTGTCGTCCGTTACCAAGCGGGTGGTGAAACGCGGTACCACCACGATGCCCCAATTTCCTCGGAATCGGCGTGCGAAAGCGATTACGCATTCGCGATCAGGGCCCTCTATCTGGAGTGAAACATACGTACCCTTCAAAAAGAGCGAGGCATTTTCTCTTCGGAAGCGCAGACCGGATTGCGTGATGTGCATCTTGATCCGGCCATCTCTCCAGTTCGTCAGCAAGGTGCGTACGTCGGGGGTATGGAGGTTGGAGGTCTGCAAGTCGTGCCGTCCCATGGAGGTCTGCAATTCCTTTCGGATTGCAAAATCGACGGGCTTCCGGTTGTCCGGGTCGACGAGCCTCAGGTCCCATAATTCCGTTCCCTGATAAAAATCCGCGACGCCTGGGGACGCGAGCTTTATGACAAGCTGAGAAAGACTGTTAAGGCTGCCATGGTACGCAACCCTTTCGGCGAAAGGCTTAAAGTCTTTGAGGAACTGGTTGTCGGGTGAGTCACTAAGAATTGCTTCGACGAAGTCCATCAATGCTTGTTCGTGGTCGAGATTGGGAACTGTCCAGCGGGTATGCACCATGGCCTCCCGCACCGCTTTCACCATGAAATCTTGAATGCGTCGCGTGTAACACGCACAAACAGGCTCCCCGATGGGCCAGGACCCAAGCAGTATCTGGTACAGCAAGATTTCTTCATTTCGCTCAGGGGCGCGAACCCCTTTCACCTGCTGACATTTCGAGTGATTCCACTGGCTCCAGAGGCGGAGGCAACGCTCCCATTCCTCGGGCAGTTCGGAGAGAACGTTGATGCGTGCACGAACATCTTCAGCGCGTTTCGCGTCGTGAGTCATGGTGGCATTCATCGCGAAAGGCCATTTTTGGTGACGTCGTTGCATGAAAGTATGGAATGCCGCCAGAGACAGGTCTACGTCTTGCGGAGAAGAGCCGACTTCATTCAAGGAGATCAGACGGTTGTAGACGTAGAGCGCCGAGTCTTCCACTCCCTTTGCGGTGATGGGCCCAGTGAACTGCTGCCACGTCATAACAAATGCCAGTCGGGATTCACGCTGCTCGGGTAACAGGTGCGGTCCAGGTTGCAGGAGAAGGACTTCTCGCAAAAACTGGAAGCAGGCCGAAGCGATGGACGGATTGCGACGCTGCGCCTCCCGCAATGCTTTTTCGATAGGGGCTCGTTCCTGCGCGTCTACCTCGAATCCGCGGATGTAAGTTCGGTAGGGCTCCAGACATGCGGTGGTCTCAACTAGAGCTCGAGTGAGTTCCGCTCGCGAGAGCTCTCGTGCATATCGGTCTTGAGACGCGAGCACGCCGAGGTACCGGCCGAGGGTACGCATTTCCACGGCCAGCAAGGTGTCCATGACCTGCTTTTTCTTTTTGTATGCCAAGTCCGGGTAGCGGATCTCTTCTGATATGAATCGCGCGTAAATAGCCTCCAGCGCGCGCAGGTTCGAAGGGTCAGCGAACAGTCCATTGACGGCGTTAAGGAAGTCGTAGCCGGTTGTCCCATGGATCGGCCACTCAGTAGGAAGAGATTCTCCAGGCGATAGAATCTTTTCCACCACGACGTAGAAATCCCTGAGCCGGGAGCCAGCATCGGGATGAGTCTTTTCTTGCAGCCGGCGCAGGTACCCGAGGGGATCGCGCAAACCATCGATGTGGTCGATGCGCAGACCGGTCACCATACCCTTGGTTGCAAGGCGCAAGGCGACTGAGTGAGTGGCCTCGAAGGTTATCGGGTCTTCGACGCGCAGGCCAACCAGATCGCTGATGGTAAAGAAGCGGCGATAGTTGATCTCATTGTTTGCCGTTCGCCAGAACGCGAGCACGTAGGCCTGATCGGATAGCAACTGGTCCAGCAAAAGGAAAGTAGCGGGCACTCCTTTCCTGCCATTGAACAAGCGCAGGTTGCCGTCGAGAAAACGTTTTACTTCTGACGAAGTCGTATAGAGGCGCCAGAGGCGTTCCTTAACAGCTTCACGATGCTGGCGGCGTTCTCCGGCGGCCTGGACAGGTGCGCTGCCGGGAGCGGGAATCTGTTCAATTGCAGCTTGAATTCCCTGAAATTCCTGCCACACCGGAGCGTCGGGACCGACGGCCCGTTCGAGGCGGTCCTGGCGATAACTGAGCAGACGGTTGTAGGAACGCGTAGCGACGGGAAGCGTGAAATCGAAATAATTCACAAAGAACCCACTCTGAGAGTAGGTCAGGCGCAGTTCCCGTCCTTCCAATACTTCCGCGTAAGGTTTACCGAGGATCGGGAGCAGTACGCGATTCTCAAGCGACCGGCTGGGAGGATGCCAATCGACATCGAAATAGGACGCAAAGGTTGATCGAGGCCCGTCCTCAAGCAGATCCATCCACCAGGGATTTTCACTGCTGGCTGCCATGTGATTCGGAACGATGTCGAGCAACAGGCCCATGTCGTGCTGCTGCAGCTCACTGACGAGAGCATCGAATTCCTCGTTCGTCCCCAACTCCGGATTAAGGCGCGACGGGTCGGCAACGTCGTAGCCGTGCATGCTACCGCGCTTCGCCTGAAGCAGCGGGGAGGCATAGATATCGGTGATCCCGAGTTCGTGCAGGTAGGGAACCAGCGCCCGCGCGTCGTTGAAACGCAATTGCCGATTGAATTGCAAACGGTAGGTCGAAACGGGGATGCGTGCTTCGGTCATAGCGTCATTCAATCGGCAAAGGATTCTTGGACATGCGCACTCCTAACAGGAAACACGTGATGAACGGGAGCTGCGCTCGAATACACAAAGACTCTTTGGTGCAATGATTAGATGCGAGTTACCATCGGTTGGAAAAATTTCAGGTACCGCGCTACCTGGACCGTTCCACTCGACATCAGCGGAATTCAGGTGCTTTTGCCAAGCGCCGTGCGGAATGTCGGAGCTGCAGTCGATACAGTTGTCTGAAAAGTTGAAGATCACCATGATTTCGTTCTGCGCGTAGCTGCGCAACATACGAAGGCAACCGTTTGTTTCGTTTGCCGTGACTTCACGAGTTGCCTCATCGAGTTCGTTAACAGCAGGCATGCTTTTGCGGAGCCTAAGCAGTTCCTGATAGAAATTCCACAGACCCAGATGGCTTCCGCCGTTGCGAAGACGATGGTCTAGTTTGGAGCGCATGAAGGTCGATTCAGCTTGCGGATCAGGCGGATCCGCACTGTGATAGAAACCGGAATACTCCGCGCGCCGGCCCTCGCGAACTGCCTCGCCAAGCTTGGGATCCGAATGGCTGGTGAAATACAAGAACGGAGCGGTTTCACCATATTCCTCGCCCATAAACAAGAGGGGGAGATTCGCCGAGAGAATTACAACTCCGGCCGATAGCTTCAAAGCCTCGAAGCTGATCAACGCGCTGGAACGCTCGCCTAACATCCGGTTGCCGACCTGGTCGTGGTTCTGGGAATACACGACCAGTTGTGATGGCTGGATGGCTGCGGAGGAATTTCCGTGGCGTCGCTGGCGAAACCTGGAATACTGCCCTGTATAGACGTAGCCATTCTGCATCGCCTTCTGAAGATCGCCAAGAGAGCCGAAGTCCTGGTAGTAGCTGGCTCGTTCCCCGGTTTGAAGGCAATGGACCGAGTGATGGAAGTCATCGTTCCATTGGGCATGGAGGCCGTATCCGCCCGAACTGCGAGGCTGTAAAAAACGGGCGTCGTTTAGATCGGATTCAGCGATCAGATAGACGTGGCGGTTCGCCTTAGAGGCGAGCTGGTCCACCGCACTACTCAGGGAAGCCAGAAATGGTTGGGCACTTCGATCGAAGATCCCGTGGATGGCATCCAGGCGGAGGGCATCGACATGAAAATGTTCCAACCAGTACTGGGCATTCTCGACGAAAAAGCGAACCACTTCGTCGCTGTGGGCGTCGTCGAAGTTGATCGCCGCGCCCCACGGAGTGTGGTAGCGATCTGTAAAATAAGGCCCGAAATTGCTCAGGAAATTTCCTTCAGGGCCCAGATGGTTGTACACCACGTCCAAAACAACGGCTAGGCCTTCCTGATGGCAGGCATCCACGAATCTCTGCAGGCCGCGCGGCCCTCCATAACTGTTTTGGACGGCGTAGGGAAAGACCCCGTCGTATCCCCAGTTTCTGGTTCCAGGAAATTGAGCCAGCGGCATAAGTTCGATGGCGGTGACACCCAGCGACTTCAGTCTGTTAACATGTTCGATCAGTGCGTCGAAGTTTCCGGCCGCCGTGTAGGTGCCGACATGGAGTTCGTAGAGAACGTAGTCTTTGAGTTGCAGTCCTCGCCATGCCTGGTCGTGCCAGCGAAAATCTGCAAGATCGACGATCTCTGAAGGGCCGAAAACTCCCTCCGGCTGGTAGCGCGATGCGGGATCGGCTCGCTCAACTCCGTTTGCAAGCTTGAAAACATAGCGCGCCCCGGGTTGCACATCGGAAACGACGGCGCGGTGATAGCCACGCTCCTGAGGAATTAAATCGATGGTCCGCTGTTCATTCCGGACGGAGACCTGAACTAACTCTGAGTGCGGTGCCCAGACCGTGAATTCGCAACTGCTATCGGAGGCACACACAACGGCTCCCAGGGCCGCTTCCCCTCGGGTTGGCCGGTCGACATGCGAGCCCGTTGGTTTGTCTTGCGCACTGGATTGCACGGTCAGCATTGGTTTCGAAAATACTAGGCATTGCCGCGTGGGATCGTTAGGGCACAACGAGTCGGCCGTTCGAACTACCTATCAAACCGGATGATGACTAGCCGAGGCATCCAGTAAAGGCCTTAGGCGATTAAGAAGTAAGCTGTACCCAACCATTACAACCGTTGGGGGCATCTCAGGAGTTTACTCCAAACCAAGGCGAATCCTGTGCAGACTCAAGCCAGTGGTACGACCGATCAGCGGGCAGTTCAGGCACGCTCTCCATTCGAATTCAAATCCGCAGCACATCTACTGTTTATCGAGCGGCACCGGGCTTGCAACATCGATGAGCTTTTGCAGGCACTGCGGTCGTGTCCCGAGGAATCGATTTTCCAACATACTTTTCGAACGCTGCAAGAACACCACTACATCAAGGAGGGTTTCTCCAACGATTTTGCGCACTGGACGTATCTGGAACTGGGAGAGGTCGGGTTAGGCGAGCGTCTGGCAAGTCTCGACGTCCGGGAATTCACGTCGCTTTCGGCATTACGCTCGCGCCTGGTGGAAATAGTGGGGCAGTACGGTGCGGCCAATCCTAAATCGCGAGAGCGCAGTGCGGTCGCTCCGTTTTACTTTTGCTCGTCCAAAACGATTGTCCTGGAAGCGCAACGCAACGCGTCGACGCTGGCGGAATTTCCAACGACTTTTCAATCTGGCTACAAAAGGAGCTGGGATTGGAGCGGGAGGCCGCACTGCTGAATCACATCGACATCTACACCTCGACGTTGGAAGGTGTTCGTCGAAAAATCATACAAATTCTACAAACCGCGGTTCAGTGAGCCCACAAAGCGAGGAAGCCATGGACAAACAGAGTGGGTTGACAACCCCGCAATCAGAAAGCTCTTCTTCCCAACCGGTGCGTGAGGACGTCTCGAAGATTACCCCTGAACGCGAACAGGGCGGGCTGACGCGAGAACGCCGGAAGCCACGAATTTCCGAAACTCCACCGGCCGCCCCGCCAGCACCCCGGCTGGCCGACTATGAGGCGATCATTGGCAAATCCCAGGTCGATGAACTCCGCTTTGTGGCGACTCCATTGAAAGGGAAGACAGCCAAGATGGTCAACTCGACGGCGGTCGGTGGGGGCGTGGCCGAGATGCTGAATCGGCTCGTTCCATTACTGGATGAATTGGAGATTAAGACTGGCTGGGAAGTGATTACGGGGGGAAATGATTTTTTTGAGGTAACCAAGGCCTTCCACAATGCCCTGCACGGCGAAGAGTTCACTCTGACGCAGCATGCGCGCGACATTTTTATGTCGCACACGGAACAAAACCGGCAGCGGATGAATTTTGACGAAGATTTTCTGGTAATGCACGATCCCCAACCCGCAGGCTTGATTGCCTCCAAGTCCAATTCGTCTTCCCGGTGGATCTGGCGATGCCACATCGATCTTTCGCATCCCAATCCTCAGGTCTGGGATTTTCTCCAACCGATGATAGAGCGCTACGACGCGGCCATATTCTCATCGCCAGCGTTTGCGCGTAGCCTTCCGATTCCGCAAGCTCTTTTCTACCCTTGCATCGACCCCCTGTCAGAGAAGAACAGGGAGCTTGACGAGGGCTACATTCAGGAAGTGTGCGACAACTTTGGTGTGGATCGGAGTCGGCCGATCGTGACGCAAATCTCGCGGTTCGACCGACTCAAAGATCCTCTGGGCGTCATCCAAGCCTACAAGATGGCCAAGAAGTACGTGGATTTCCAACTGGTATTGGCCGGCGGGGGCGCGAGCGATGATCCTGAGGGCGCAGTCGTACTAAAAGAGGTGCAGGAAGCAGCCGGAGAAGATCCAGACATTATCATTCTGGAATTGCCACCCTGGTCGGCACTTGAAATCAATGCACTGCAGCGCGCTTCGACCATCGTCGTGCAGAAGTCGTTAAAGGAAGGCTTTGGCCTAACAGTTACTGAAGCTCTGTGGAAAAGTAAACCAACGATTGCGAGTGCAGTCGGCGGCATTCCTACCCAGGTAATTGACAAGCAGACGGGTGCGCTAGTTCATTCGGTGGAGGGATGCGGATATCAGATTCGCTACCTGCTGACGCATCCGGAATACGGTGCTCAGCTGGGGCGCAATGGACGGGAACACGTAAAAGAAAACTTTTTGATGACGACCAATGCCCGGCGCTGGGTACTGTTGTTTCGAATTCTATCCGGATTGGGTTCCTAGCCGGCACATCCCAGCAAGGAAGCCAGCCAGGATCGGTATCCGCCGAAGAACTACGCTAACCACGGTACTGGACGCCGCGGAGTGAGTAGCAAAGCGATCAGCTCTATGCCTCACACCTCGCTAGGCGGATGTTGAAAACTACAACGTTCTAAAAATGATACATGGTTTGGCTAACCGGTAGGTAGTAAGGACAACCAAAAAGTAGTCTGGTGTCTCGTTTTGAGCCCCCAGATGTTGCTGCTGTTGTTTAAAGGGGTTAGAAGTGAGATAGTACTTGGCACCCTTACTGGCGAGTGCAGACCAAGGCTGTGTTCCTTCTTCATTCCGGAGGTTGGTTGTGTGCGCTGAAAAGGTGGCTTGTGCCGCTGAAAACTTAGCTTGCATTGATGTCTTTCTCTTGGCTGAGAATCGATTATTGCGCGAAGCGTTGGCCAGAGTACTCGAGAACAAGAGCGACATTCGCGTAGTTGCAGCGGTTGCCTACAACTCTAATGTTGCTGAGCATATCCAGGAGCTAAGCCCCCAGTTACTGACATTGGACTCGAGTGTTTTCGCTCGGATCGGTCTGGATGTAGTTATCTCAATTCGCAGCATTGTCCCGGCGATCAAAGTACTCATGGTGGGGATGGACAGCGACAGGGAACTGTTCCTGCGCTGCGTACGGGCGGGAGTTTGTGGGTATGTGCTAAAAGAGGCGTCGGCCAACGAAGTAGCTGCCGCAGTGCGGAGCGTTGCATACGATGGAGCGGTCTGCCCACCGAAGTTTTGTGCCGCCTTGTTCGAGGAGATAGCGAGTTCAGGCTCGCAACTGGGCCCGTACCGAGGAAAATCCCACTTTGGTTTAACTCGCCGAGAGCAGCAATTGGTGAAGATGATTAGTGAAGGGTTGAGCAACAAGGAGATCGCCAACCAGTTGAATCTTTCCGAGCAAACCGTGAAAAACCACGTTCATCGCATGCTGCGAAAACTGGGAGCCAGCGATCGATTAGGTGCGGTAGAAATGTGCCGGGTCGAAGGGATCGTTGCATGATCTTGGTGGACCGGCAGTAAGGCCACTTGGTACTTCGTAGTACTCGAATGGTCCTGGTGGGTACTTCACTCGCAGTTCTTGCCTCGTCGGTCGTGGTACTTCCCAATACTGCCACAGGCCACAAATTGAACCTTTTGGGGGGGCGACCCCAAGGATTACCCTGTGCGCTACCCTGTGCGCCGGGAGATCGGCCGTGCGAAAAATTAGAGTGCTTGTCGCTAACCGTCCGCGGCTGATGCGAGAGCTAGTGCTTGCCACGATTGCGGACCAACCAGACATCGAAGTCGTCGGCGAAACCCAGAACGAATCGGAGATTGCCGAATTGGTCGATACGACGCGTCCCGACTTTCTGATCATAGCGCTCGATCAAACGGCGGGACGTCCCGAACTATGCGGCTTCCTGCTAGGTCGGTATCCCGGGATGAAGGTCCTGGCTGTGGCTCCGCAGGAGAACAGCAGCATTTTGTATTCAGCATTTGTGGACATTCGCGCTAAGCAGGTAGAGAACTCTGAGCAGGGACTGCTGAAGTCCTTGAGGCATCCGGAACTTGCCGAGATCCAAGTGCGTGCATGTTGAACTTGAAGCGGCGTTTATAGGCGTGGTCGCGGGTAGAGGCGACCGCATTGATTTGGCTCGATCATT
>Ga0193755_1000342_pt1 | contig 13328 bp, 9 predicted proteins | sample H1a2metaG_FD_144921 | JGI IMG/M metagenome (GOLD analysis project Ga0193755, IMG submission 144921) | Soil microbial communities from a riparian zone of the East river system, Colorado, United States - H1a2 | ecosystem: Environmental > Terrestrial > Soil > Riparian zone | place: USA: East River...
AAACTGGGAGCGCTTGTCAGGGTTGTGGCGCAGCCAGTGGAGAAGCTTGGAAAAACCCCACTCCGACGAGTACACCCCGCCGCACCATTGAATCGCCTCCAGACCTTCGCGATGAGCAGCGTCAGTGATCTCGGCGGCTTCGCCCTTCGCGCGATGATCGCACCATAAGTAGTATTCGCCGAGTGGCTCAAGATTCTTGTCGACCGCGATGACGGAAGAACCGGTCGTGTCCAGGGCGATGGCTTCGACCTGGTCGCCCGCGATTCCTGCGTTCTTGACAGCCTCGCGGGTGGCCGCGGCGAGCGCGCGCATGTGGTCCGCGTGAGACTGGGTGGCATACTCGGGATCTTCTCGCTTGCGATGGAGGGGATACTCGGCAACCGCCGAGGCGAGCAATCCCCGCTCGCTATCAACCATGGATACGCGAACGCTCAGGGTTCCGAAATCGACTCCTGCCACAATCGCCATCAGCCGGCTCCGTTGGGGCCATCGTGCCAGTGCATGTCCCAGCCCAGGTAACGCGTAGCGGCTTCGTGAACCGCAGCCGCGACAGTCGAAAGATTTGCCGCCACGTGATGTTCGAAGCCTTTCTCACAGATGAAATGAAGCAGTCTCTGCATTTCTGGAATTTCCACCACGCCCGCGCCACCGAAAGTGTTCAGCGGATCGTCGGTAAACTTTCCTTCTCCCACATAGCCGCGCATTTTGCCCGCGGTGTCATCGGTGGAAAAGCGCGCAAAGCTCATTTTCTCGGGCTTGATGAGGCCGACACAGGTCCCGAAAGTGTTTTCCTTCCCCACCGTGCCCGCGATGATCTCCTGGAAGTCCATTTTCACAGAACGGAAGAAATGCTTTGGCAGGTTGGAGCAGTGGAAGCACACGGCTTTGTTGGGGTCCGACCCGTAATTGTTGTTCCAGTCGAGCAGAGCGGAGGGCGTGCCGGAAGCCAACCGGAGGGCATGCATGCCGAGCACACCGCAGATGTCGACCTCGCAGGCGCTCGACAGCAGGCTATCGCTCATCATACTCATGACCGTGCATGGGACAACGCCCAGATTTTCTTCGATGGAGGTCCAGCACTGCACGGCGCTGATCACGACCTCCGTGTCTGCCATCCATCGATCTACGACCGCACCCAGTTTGGCCATCTTCAGCAGCGCCGCTTCCGGCACGGAACTGGCATCGACGTACTTCTTGATGGCTGCCAATTTGGCTTGCGCAGCATCGTCATTGTCCTTGGTTCGCTCGATCCGCCCCAGCACTTCGGAGAGATCGAGAGTCTCGATGGAGATGCCCTGGGATTCGAGAATCTTTTCGCTGTAACGGACGGTATTGAAGGCGGTCGGGCGCGCACCGATCGCACCCACGCGAAGATTGCGAAAACCCTTGACCACGCGGCAAGTCGCAGCGAACCATTCCAAATCCTTGGCGAACTCGGCAGAGTCCGGGGTCTCGGTGTGCAGGGTTGTGATCGAGTAAGGGATTCCGTATTGCCGGAGATTGTTGCAGGCCGACATCTTGCCGCAAAAGCTGTCGCGGCGGAACGCGATGGTCATTTTCTTCGGTTCGTCGGGCGTAGCCTGGATCAGTATGGGGACGCGCAAGTCTGCGAGTCGAAGCGTGTCGGCGATGGCTCGCTCTTCCCCGAAGTTGGGAAGAGTCACGAGGACGCCGTCGATGCGGTCACGATTCTGCTTGAAAAGGTCGGCACAACGGCGGGACTCCTCGCGGGTCTCAACCGCGCCGTACTTGCTCTGCTCGGGAGTGAGGGCGACCACGTCCATGCCTGCGGCACCGAGCACGCGGAGCATCTCTTCGCGGCCACTTTTGGCGAGATGATCGGGGAAGAAACCGCGATTCCCCACGATCAATCCCATCGTCATTTTCCTGGTAGCCATAAGGACTCCCCATGAGACGGACGCATCAACTAGCTTGTCTCTTGGGAGAAAACCGCACGCAATAAAGCAGGCCCAGCAGAAGCAAAATCGCTCCCCACCAAACATTGGCGTGATATTGAAACAACACCACACGGGTTTCAGGGGGATAAATCAATTCCCATATACCGGCGGCGGTAATCAATATTCCGTTAACCAGCAGCGAAAGGCCGATGAAGAACCAGATTGAGATTCCGTGACCATGCATCGAATCACCCCTGACAGCCTTACCAGAAAATAATGTTAAGGACCACGAAGACGCTCGCTACTACCGCCGCCCAGAACACCGGCCGCTGGTAGAACGGAACTTCGTCTTCGTGAGGAATAGCGGTGGCCCCATAGACCAGGCCCTTGAGCTCGCTGTCGGGCCGGGCCTTGGTCATGTAGCTCACAATAATGGTAACCGCGAAGCAGACCAGGCAGGACCACAGCGCACGGTACATGTTCTCGGCCATATCCCGCGCATTCGGTGAGAGTGCCACGTAGCGCAGGGCGTGCGGGTCCAGCTTCACCCATGCCCACATCCCAATCGATGAAAGTGTGCCTGCCAATAAACCCCAGAACCCGCCGGGGCCCGTCGCCCGCTTCCACAACATGCCGAGCACCACAGTTCCGAACAAGGGTGCAATGAAGAAACTAAAAAGAGCTTGAACGTAATCCATGATGCTGGCGAATTGCATGACCAGGTAAGCGGTGCCCACACTGATGAGAACACCTACAACCGTCGTCCAGCGCCCCATGCTCACGTAGTGGGAATCGGGGGCATTCTTGTTAACAAGCGCCTTATAGATGTCATATGTCCACACGGTCGTGAAGGCGCTCACGTTGCCCGCCATCCCTGACATGAATCCGGCGATCAGCGCGGTGACTCCCAGGCCCAGAAGGCCGGGACCGCAGTAACGAGCCAGCATGAGAGGAAGAACTTCGTTGTAGCTATGACCACCGCTGGCTACCGCTGCGGTTTCTCCGGTCAGTTTCACGGGCAGCAATGCGAGCCCGAGCAATCCGGGCAGGATCACGATGAAGGGGACCATCATCTTGAAAGCGGCGCCGATGATGGGAGCCATCTTGGCGGCGCGCAAGTCTTTGGCAGCCAGAACCCGCTGCACCACCAGGAAGTCGGTTGTCCAGTAACCAAACGAGATGATCGCACCCAGGCCGAAGACAATGCCCGTCCAGTGAATGCCCATCGGATTGTCGTTGAATGACCCTAAGGTGGACCAGAGATGCACGTATTCGTTCGATGCGTTGTGCGTGATCTGAGCCTTGAGATTACTCCAGCCTCCGGTCTCGATCAGCCCCATGATCGGAATGAGCGCTGCACCGGCCCAAATGAGGATAAATTGCAGGACTTCGTTGAAAATCGCCGAGCGCAGGCCTCCCAGCGCGACGTAAATCGCGACTGTCAAGGACGACACCCAGATACTGAAGTTGATATCCCAGCCGAGCACAACCTTCATGACAAGGGCCATCGAGTACATATTGATCCCACTCATCAGCACCGTCATGAATGCGAACGAAACTGCGGAAAGCGTCCGGCTGGACTCTCCGAAACGGAGTTTGAGATATCCCGGTACCGAGTGCGTTCTCGAGATGTAGTAGAACGGCATCATTACCAGCGCCAGGAACAGCATGGCCGGAATGGCGCCGATCCAATACCAGTGCGTGGCGAGAATGCCGTATTGATACGAAGCGGCAGCCCAGCCCATCAGTTCCAAGGCGCCAAGATTGGCGGACAGGAAGCTGAGGCCCGCGACCCAGGCCGTCATCTCGCGGCCCGCCATAAAGAAGTCTTCACTGGTATTGGCCTGGCCTTTCAGGTAAAAGCCGATGGCCAGCACCAAGGCGAAATAGAAGACGACAATGACAATATCCACCGGAGACAAGTGAACGAGCCGGTCTGCCACAAACACAGCCAAGCCTGGCATCATTTCGGTTCCTTTTTCTGCCCGTAGTATGCGTTCGTGCCGTGCTTCCTTAAGTAATGCTTGTCATGAAGAGTGCGTCCCACCGGTTGCGCCTGTTCGTTGATGGAGACAGTAAAGAAAGCCATGCGGGCTACCGCCTCGAGGATCGCTGCGTTGTGCGCTGCTTCCCCGGCGTCCTTCCCCCAACTAAAGGGCCCATGATTGGCGACCAGGACTGCCGGGATGGCGGCGTAATCGACTTTTTGAAACGCCCGTACGATAGCATGGCCGGTATTGAGCTCGTAGTCGGAGGCGATTTCAGGATCGGGCATGGTGTCTGTAACTGGCACCGGCCCGTGAAAATAGTCGGCGTGCGTCGTACCGAAACAGGGGATAGGGCAGCGAGCCTGTGCCCAGGCCGTGGCATACGCCGAGTGTGTATGAGCGACTCCGCCAATAGTTGGAAACGCATTGTACAAAGCGAGATGGGTTGGAAGATCAGAGGAGGGACGCAGTTCGCCTTCTACAATCTTTCCGGCAAGATCGGTAACCACCAGGTGAGAAGGCTTCATGGCGTCGTAAGGGACGCCACTCGGTTTAATGACGACCAGGTTCTTGTCCCGAGCGATGCCGCTAACATTTCCGAAAGTGAAGAGAACCAGCCCCTGCCGAACCAACTCCAGGTTGGCGTGCAACACCTGTTCGCGCAAGTCGGGCAGCAGCATCGGGGAAGAGGTCCCTACGACGGGCCTGGAAAGCCCTGGTAATCGTTTACCACGTCCCGTGAAAGTAGAGCAGCGGGCTGCTTTTGTCAATCTCGCCAGCCGCACACATCCCGACGTTCTCTTGATATATGTACCTGTCAGTGACCGCGAACAGGCATTGTGGCCGGCGCCCACTATCGTACGCCCACCTCCGCATTCAGGCTGCACGTGGCCTCCCAGAGGTGAACGTTTACCATGCTAGAATTCCGTAGTTTCGAGACTGCATGGACATCCGGGAAATCGCAAAGCGAGCGCGAGTCTCCACCGCCACGGTGTCACGAGTCGTCAATCGCGTGCCCACCGTCAATCCGCAGATGGCCAAGCGCGTATGGAACGTCATCGAGGAACTGGGCTACTACCCCAACACACAGGCGCGCGCTCTGGTTTCCGGGCGAAGCCGAATTTTCGGTTTAATCATCTCCGACATCACCAATCCATTCTTCCCCGAAATCGTCCAGGTGTTTGAGGCGATTGCGGTCCAGCATCGCTACGAGATCCTGCTCAGTTCCACCAGCCACGATCCGAAACGGATGGAAAGCTCGGTGCGGCGGATGATCGAACGCCGTGTTGAAGGTGTCGCGGTGTTGACGTTCGGCATGGAGGAGCCGTTGCTTGAGCACCTTCATGTGCGCGAGGTCCCCATAGTTTTCGTGGACGTTGGTCCGCAGCGTCCATGGGTGAGTAACATCCGGATCGATTATCTCCATGGCATTCGACAGGCGGTTCAGCACCTCGCGGCCCTTCGGCATGAGGGAATCGCATTCATCTCCGGGCCTCTGAAACTGAAGTCGGCGCTGGCCCGGCAGCAGGCCTTTCTGCGCTCCATGCGCGAGATCGGACTGGAGGCCGACACCGCCCTGATGGTGGAGGGCGACCACACCATGGAGGGTGGGATGGCCGCCTTTGCAAAGCTGCTTGCCCATCCCGCCCGTCCAAGCGCTGTGATCTGTTCGAATGACATGACGGCGATCGGCGTTATGCGAAAGAGTCACGAGGCTCAGATCGCCATTCCACATGACTTGTCGGTGATTGGATTCGACGATATACGACTTGCGCAGTTCATGATTCCGCCGCTCACCACGATACAAATGTCGCAAGCGGAGTTAGCCCGGCTTGCCTTCGATGCGCTCATGGCAGACGTTGAGCGAGAAGCACCGGCACCGAACGGGACTGAGTACGTGCTCAAGACAAACCTGGTCCTGCGCCAATCCACAGGGATGAATTCAGCCGCGACCAAACGAATCAAGTGAAACAAGGTCAGCAGAGCGACTAGCCAGAATTGGCTGCCCGCATCGACTAACCTGCTACTTCTCTTCGATCTTTAATTGTTCCATGGGAGGAAATATCAAGTTCCTCGGGATCGATGTCGGCACCAGCGGTACCCGCGCCCTCATCATGGATGAATACGGTCGGGTTGTAGCCTCCGGTACCGAGGAGCACATCCCTTTCGCATCTCCCCAACTGGGATGGGCGGAACAAGATCCGCGTGATTGGTGGCGAGCCTCCGTATTGGCCGTGCGTCAGGCTCTTGCCGGCGTGGCATCAGGAAAAGACCAGATTGCCTGCATCGGGTTTTCCGGACAGATGCACGGTGCAGTCTTGCTCGATGCCCAGGGCGAAGTCGTTCGACCTGCGCTCATCTGGTGCGATCAGCGCACGGAACCGCAAGTCCAGGAACTGTCCGACCTTTTCGGCAGAGATCGTCTCATCCGGCTCACCTGCAATGCACCCCTTACCAATTTCACGCTCACCAAACTTCTTTGGGTGCGTGACAACGAGCCGGAGAACTGGCAGCGGGTTGCCCACGTGCTGTTGCCTAAGGACTACGTTCGCTTCCAACTGACCGGCGAACGCGCTACTGACGCCGCGGATGCTTCGGGGACTCTGCTCCTGGATGTTGCCAAGCGCCAATGGTCCTCTGAAGTCTTAAGCACCACCGAAATCGACTCGCACGTCCTGCCGCTCTTACGCGAATCGTCGGAGGTGTGCGCTCGCGTGTCTGTTCGCGGCGCACAAGAAACTGGCCTCAGCCCGGGAACACCCGTGGTCGCCGGCGCAGGGGATCAAGCCGCGGCCGCGGTCGGCATGGGAATCGTTCGTCCGGGTACGGTGAGCGCGACCATCGGAACCTCCGGCGTGGTCTTTGCGGCCACTGATCGTCCGGCACTCGATCCCAGGGGTAGAATTCACACCTTCTGCCACGCCCTTCCTGGCCGATGGCACGTGATGGGTGTAACCCAGGCGGCCGGCCTCTCCCTGCGCTGGTTTCGCGATCGATTTGGCGGGGTCACGAAAAATGACGGTGATCCCTACGAGCAACTTACGCGCGAGGCCGCTACTGCACCTTCGGCCTCAGACGGCCTCTTATGGGCGCCTTACCTGATGGGGGAACGCACTCCGCATCTTGATCCAAACGCCCGCGCTGCTTTGGTGGGTCTCTCCGCAACCCACACCCGGGCCCACGTGATCCGCGCGATTCTGGAGGGTGTGGCCTTTAGTCTGAGGGACACCTTCAACATTTTTGAGGAGCTGAAGATCCCGGTGGATCGTATTCGTCTGGGTGGCGGCGGGGCCCGCTCAGTTCTATGGCGGCAGATTCAGGCCGATGTCTACGGACACGCTGTCGAAGTGGTGCGCGCCGAGGAAGGCGCCGCGTATGGTGCAGCGATCCTCGCCGGGGTCGGCGCGGGGAACTGGCACTCGGTCGAGCAAGCCTGCGATGCTGTGGTCCAGACGGCCGAGGAACTTCAACCTGATCCAAAAAACTCCGCAATTCTCGACGCGGCCTACCGTACTTACCGCCAAATCTATCCCGCACTTCAGCAGATTTCAAATCGCGGTGCCGTTGGGTGAGGCGTCCACACTACATTGTTGGGTAGTCTTTAGGATGCACACCCGGCGCTTTTCTTCTTGGACATCGACGGAAAACAGGAGAGGTCGATGCATTTGATTCAATTCTTAACACGCATCGCGATGGTCACCTTTTTAATAGCGGGCTACGCCATTGCACCTTTGTATCTGTTTGCCCAGGCGGGCGCGTCTGCTCCCACGGCACCGTATCTCGACCCTGGCTTGCCCATCGATCGGCGGGTGGACGATCTTGTCACTCGCATGACGTTGGAGGAAAAAGCATCCCAGCTTGTTAATCAGGCTCGTGCAATTCCGCGCCTCCAGGTGCCGGCCTATGACTACTGGAGCGAAGGTCTGCACGGCGTCGCCCGGGCCGGCTTTGCGACTGTCTTCCCACAAGCCATCGCGCTCAGCGCTACCTGGGATGCAGCACTTCTCCATGATGTGGCGACTGTCATCGGTACCGAAGCCCGAGCCAAGCACCACGAAGCCATTCGCCAAGGACGTCGCGACATCTTCGAAGGCCTGACCTTCTGGTCGCCAAATATCAACATCTTCCGCGACCCGCGCTGGGGACGCGGTCAAGAAACCTATGGCGAAGATCCGTTCCTCACCGCCCGCATGGGCGTTGCCTTCGTCACCGGACTGCAGGGCGACAATCCGAAGTACCTCCGTGTCGTCTCCACGCCCAAGCACTTCGCTGTCCACAGCGGGCCCGAGTCCCTCCGTCATGGGTTCAACGTTCCCGCGTCCAAGCACGACGAAGAAGACACTTACCTGCCGGCGTTTCGCGCCACCATTCTCGAGGGTCATGCCGCCTCGACCATGTGCGCTTACAACAGCATCAACGGCGAGCCCGCTTGCGCAAACCGCTTCCTGCTCCGCGATCGGCTGCGCGGGGCATGGCGGTTCGACGGCTTTGTCGTGTCGGACTGCGGCGCCGTAATGGACATCTGGTCTGGCCACCACTTCAGCAAGACGAAGGAAGAAGCAGCCGCCGTTTCCCTCAAGATGGGCATGGATAACGAGTGCATCGATTACACGCAAAAAGTTCTCGATAACTCCGATTACGTGAAGTATCTCGACGCCGTCAAGCGGGGTCTGCTTAGTGAGAAAGACCTGGACATCGCTCTGCGCCGGCTGTTCCGCGCTCGCTTCCTGCTCGGGATGTTCGATCCGCCGGAGATGGTCCCATATGCGCAGATCCCAATCGCGGAGAATGATACGGAGGCAAACCGCAGACTCGCCTTGACCACAGCCCGCGAAAGCATGGTATTGCTCAAGAACGACGGCATCCTGCCGCTGACCACTGCGCCCACGACCATCGCGGTGGTGGGCCCATTGGCCGACAGCGCCCGAGTCCTGGAAGGAAATTACAACGGGACCCCATCTCGTTCGATCACCGCGCTAGACGGTATTCGAAAGCAATTTCCCGCATCCCAGGTTACGTTTGTTCCTGGAACCCACTTCCTTCGCGATCCCAAACCCATCCCCGCGGATTGGTTTACCACTCCTGACGGCAAAGCCGGTCTCTTAGCTGAGTACTTCAAGGGCACCGATCTGAAAGGCACGGCGGCTGTCACGCGCGTCGACAAAAACATCGAGTTCGACTTTGTGCGCGAGCCTGTTCCAGGCTTCGAATCCGGCGCCTTCAGATCGGAAAATTTCTCTGCCCGCTGGACGGGCTTCATCACCCCTTCAGAATCTGGCCGGTATCAGATCGGCGTAAGAGTCGATGACGGCTTCCGCCTCTGGATCGATGGCAAACTTATGGCCGAGGACTGGTCCACGCACGGCATCGTCACGAAACTGGTGGACTTTCAGATGGAAAAAGGCCGTAAGTATGCGATCAAGCTGGAGTACTTCCAAACCAGCGGTGGCGCCATTGCCCACTTAGTCTGGACGACCGACGTGACCAAGACTCCAATCGACGACGCAGTAGCCGTGGCGAAAAAGAGCGATGTGGTCGTCGCCGTGGTTGGCATTACCTCGGACCTGGAAGGCGAGGAGATGAACGTTCAAATCGAGGGTTTCCAAGGCGGGGATCGCACCAGTTTAGACCTGCCTAAGGAAGAAGAAGCATTGTTGAAAGCCGTGCAGGCCACCGGGAAGCCGCTGATCGTCGTGCTCATGAGCGGCAGCGCTCTCTCTGTGAACTGGGCCAGCGAACACGCGAACGCGATCCTCGAGGCCTGGTACCCAGGCGAAGAGGGTGGAACGGCCATCGCGCAGACGCTCGCCGGCGTCAATAATCCCGCCGGGCGCCTCCCCGTTACGTTCTACAAGAGCGTCAGCGACCTTCCGCCGTTTGACGATTACTCGATGTCGAACCGGACTTACCGTTACTTCAAGGGCACACCGCTTTATCCGTTCGGCTACGGGCTCAGCTATTCGAAATTCGAGTACAGCAATGTGAAGTTGTCTCCCAATCAACTGCAGGCTGGCAATTCCCTCATTGTTGATGCCGACGTGAAGAATACGAGTCGGGTTGACGGTGAAGAAGTGGCCGAGATTTATTTGAACTTTCCCAAACTTCCCGGGGCACCCATCCGGGCGCTTCGCGGATTCACGCGCGTGCATATTGGGGCCGGAAAAACCGAGCACGTCCGTGTGGCTCTCGATCCTCGCGACCTCAGTCACGTAAACGAGGCGGGCGCGCGCATAATCGCGCCCGGCTCTTACCGTCTTTCGATCGGCGGCGGACAGCCGGACACAGGTGCGCCTGGCGCTGAGGTCGCTTTCACCATCACCGGCCAGGCTGAACTTCCCGAATAAGGCACGCAAAGCGCCAGACGCGTGTCGACGAAATCATAGCGTGGAATCAGTGGGTAAACGTGATCTCAAAATGCAGGTTTTGCTTGACGAGAAGGCGAGGAGCGGAAGATGATCGCGAGGCTCCGCATTCCAATTTCAGGTTGGAACATGCCTGACAACGTTTCAGTCTCAGGACTACGGTCCTATCTTTCGATTCTCAAGCTAGCGTGGTGTGCGCTTATGGTATCCATCCCGCTCGCCCCAGTTTGGGCAGCACCGGCACAAGAAACCAAGAACGCTCTGCAGATCTTCTTTGTGGACGTTGAGGGCGGGCAAGCAACCTTGTTCGTGACGCCGGCCAAACAATCATTGCTGATTGACACAGGCTGGCCGGGAAATGATGGACGCGATGCCGACCGCATCGTCGCCGCCGCCAAGAAAGCGAACATCAGCAAGATCGACTATGTTTTGATCACTCACTTTCACGACGACCACGTGGGTGGTTTGCCGCAACTGGCCGCCCGAATTCCGGTGGGAACCGTCATCGATCACGGCGACAACCGCGAGAGCACGGACGCTCCAACCGTTCAAGTCTGGCAGGCCTACCAGGCGCTATTGGCAGCCAAGAAACTCAAGCGCATCACCGTCAAACCGGGAGATAGCCTTCCGATCCGCGGAATCCAGGCGACGGTCCTGAGTGCGGATGGTGCCGTGATTGATCGTCCGTTGCACGGTTCGGGGCAGGAAAACGCCGCCTGCAAGAACGCCGAACACTATCCCGCGGACCAAACTGAGAACATTCGCTCCCTGGGGATCGTGGTTACATTCGGCAAGCTGAGAATTTTGGATCTGGGTGATCTGACCCGCGACAAGGAAATGGAATTGGTGTGCCCGAACAACAAACTGGGAGCGATCGATGTATATATCGTTTCTCATCATGGCTGGTATCAGAGCGGCAGCCCTGCTTTTTTGAATGCGATCGCCCCCCGAGTCGCAATCATGGACAACGGAGCCAAGAAGGGTGGAACTCCTTCGGCGTGGGACATTATTGAAAAGTCGCCACGACTGGAGAATCTGTGGCAACTCCATTTCTCCGATGAAGGTGGCGCAGCACACAACGTTGCACCGGAGTTCATCGCCAATCCAGAAGGCACGGATGCGGCTAACTACCTTGAGCTAACCGCCTGGCCCGATGGCAGCTTTGATGTTTTTAATTCCCGAACAAAGAATGCCCAACATTACTCGGCACACTAGGCCTGCAGCCTGGATTCGGTGGGCGATTGAGCTGGTGGCCGAACCCCAATGAGCCTCCATCGCACGTTGACCGTTGGGCAAAGCGCCCGGCGTCATATCGCAATTCGTTTGCTTCCCTTCCTCTGGTTTCTGTATGTGATTGCGTTCCTCGACCGCGTGAACGTCGCTTACGCGGCCCTGGAAATGTCCCATGACTTGGGGTTCAGCGACCGGGTGTTCGGGCTGGGTGCCGGAATCTTTTTTGTCGGGTACGTTCTGCTGGAGATTCCTGGAGCCCTCATCGTCGAACGCTGGAGCGCGCGCATGTGGATCGCGCGCATCATGGTCACTTGGGGAATCATCACGGTGTTTGTGGGATTTATCCACACCTCTCGCCAGTTTTATGTCATCCGGTTCCTGCTGGGAGCCGCCGAGGCTGGTTTCTTTCCTGGAGTGATCGTCTATCTCACGCATTGGTTTAGCCGGCGGGATCTGGCGAAAGCGGTGGCTTCTTTTATGGCTGCGCTGCCGCTCGCCAACTTCTTGGGCTCGCCCCTCGCCGGCAGGATCTTGCGGATCCATTGGTACGGTTTGGAGGGCTGGCGCTGGCTTTTTATTCTCGAAGGAATTCCTGCCGTAATTTTCGGAGTCGTCACGATCTTCTATCTCACGGACTGGCCGGCACAGGCGGGTTGGTTGCCCGCTGAAGAACGTGAGTGGATCACGGCGGAACTGGTTCGCGAAAGAGAAGCCAAGACAGCCGTGCACAGCTATACGATCGGGCAGGCGCTGCGCCAGCGCGAAGTGATCTTGCTCGCCTCCATCTATTTTCTCAGTGTTACCGGATTCTATGGCTTCACGATCTGGTTTCCCACCATCATCAAACGGGCGACAGGACTGCCTACGGGGACAGTTACGCTGCTCGTAGCACTTCCCTATCTCGTTGCGTTGGCCGCGACGTTGCTGAACAGTTGGCACTCCGACCGGACGCAAGAGCGCCGTTGGCACACGGCCGGCCCCTTATTCGTCGGCTCGGTAGCGTTGCTTTTGGCCATCCTTTTCGGCGCCCACTTCTGGACGCAACTGGGATTTTTCACGCTTTTTGCCGCCTGCGTTCACTCCTACCAACCAACCTTTTGGGCTCTGCCAACCATTACTCTAAGCGAGGCGGCAGCGGCCGCTTCCATCGGCTTGATCAACGCGATCGGAAACCTCGGGGGCTTCGTCGGTCCCTTCATCCTCGGTGCGCTCGTCACTCGCACTGGCTCTTTCACATCTGGGCTAGTTTGGCTGTCCGCTGACCTCATGATTGCTGGAATTGTGGTGCTGTGCCTGCGCGGCTTCAGGCTTCCTAAGGCCTGAGGGCGCTCCGACGTCGACCATCGAGTAAACTTCTCGTGTTGGAGACCCTCAAACATTTTCTCGCCCGCTATACCGGGTTTGTTTGGGCCCTGCTCAAGCCTCTGGGCTCCTGGGCGGTGTTCGCCATTGCCGCGATAGATTCCGCATTCTTTGGACTGCCGCTCGACCCGGTGGTCGCAGGTTATGTTTATCAGGACCGTCCGCGCTTTCTCCTCTACGCCGTAATGGCCTCGGCGGGTTCCGCGGTGGGTTGCATCATTCTCTATTTGATCGGCTACAAAGGTGGAGAGGTTCTGCTCGAGAAGCGGATGTCCGGAACGAAGTTCAACCAGATCCGCAGATCGTTCGATCGGCACGAATTCTGGGCATTGATGTTTCCTGCGATGATTCCCCCACCCTTCCCTTTCAAGTTATTTGTGCTGGCCGCCGCGGTATTCGAAATGAATTTCTGGCACTTCTTGCTGGCAATTTTTGCCGGTCGCCTGGTTCGTTTCCTAATTTTGTCTGCGCTCGTCCTGAAGTTC
>Ga0193755_1000343_pt1 | contig 13322 bp, 9 predicted proteins | sample H1a2metaG_FD_144921 | JGI IMG/M metagenome (GOLD analysis project Ga0193755, IMG submission 144921) | Soil microbial communities from a riparian zone of the East river system, Colorado, United States - H1a2 | ecosystem: Environmental > Terrestrial > Soil > Riparian zone | place: USA: East River...
ATAAGAACGTTTCGGCGATGAGCCGTGTGCCTTATGTTCGGGGCGGGATCGAATAAGTCACCGTAGCGTGTGCGACCGGAGACGGATCGCTTTCCGAGTACATGGTCACTTCGCCTACCGCCAGCCGCGCGCCGAGCTTAAGGATGCGGCACTCGGCGATCACGTCGTTTTTTGTGGGCTTGCGGAGGAAGTTGATATTGAGGTTTGTCGTCACCGCGAGCAGCACCGGGCCGATCATCGCCAGCACCGCTACATACATCGCCATGTCCGCAAGCGTCATCAGCGATGCTCCGGAGATCGTCTCCCCGGGACGCAGATGCCGGTCGTGATATGGCAGCCTGACTCGCGCGGTCATCTCTCCGACAGCTTCGACGCGCGCGAGCGAATCGCCCGAGTAGGGGAACTCAGACTGAAGGAGAAGGTTCAGATCGTCGGCGCTGAGCTTGGGCGTCATGGTGTTCTTTTGCGCTGTGACGAAAGGACGAAAAGGACGAAAGGGACCGAAATCACTACTACAGAAACCGTCCTTTGAGTCGCCTCAGCTTTTTCGTCCTTTCATCCGTTCCGAACCAGGATCCTTTTAGTCATCAGCAACGCTTTCCGCCAGCTCGCGTTTGTATTCCTGATAGAACTGCAACTGGTAAAGCCGCCAGTAGAGGCCGTGCTGAGCCAGCAAGTCCTGATGATTTCCGACCTCGCGTATTTCACCCTTGTGCATCACGATGATCTTGTTCACCGATTGAATCGTTGAGAGTCGGTGGGCGATGACTATCGACGTGCGGCCTTCCATCAAGCGTTCGACCGCGTCGCGGATCAACAATTCGGTTTCGGTGTCGATCGAGCTTGTTGCCTCGTCAAGGATCAGCACGCGTGGGTCAAACGCCAGCGCGCGCGCAAAACTGATGAGCTGTTTCTGCCCGACTGACATCCCCCCGCCGCGCTCGCGAAGCTCTGCCGCGTAGCCTTCAGGCAACCTGCTGACAAAGTCGTCCACGTGAACGTCAACCGCGGCAGCGCGCAACTGCTCGTCGGTTATCGCTTCGTTTCCAAGCCGGATGTTCGAGGCTATGTCGCCCGAGAACAGAAACACATCCTGAAGAACGATGCTGAAGTTTGAACGCAACTCGTGAAGGTCCAAGTCGCGAATGTCCACGCCGTCCAGCAATATCTGTCCGCGCTGCACGTCATAAAACCGCAACAGCAGATTGGTGATTGTAGTCTTGCCGGCGCCGGTGTGGCCTACGAAGGCTACGCGCTCGCCGGGCTCCGCGGTGAAAGAGATGTCCTTGAGAATCCAGTCTTCGTTCTTGTAGGCGAACCACACGTTGCGAAACTCGAGACTGCCGCGCGCGCGTCCGATCGGAACGGGCTTCTCGGGAGAAGCAATCGTCACGGGTTCGTCCAGCAGCTTGAAGATTCGCTCGGATGACGCCATAGCGGACTGGAGGATGTTGTACTTCTCGCTGATGTCGGAAATCGGTTCGTAGAACGATCGCGCGAGTTGGATAAAGGCTACAAGCGTGCCGATCGTTGCGACACCCTGGATCACCTGGCCGCCGCCGTACCAGATGATCAGCGCGATGCCGACAGCGCCGATGAGCTCGACCGCAGGATAGAAGACCGCGTAGTAAAAGATCGTGTCGATGTTCGCCTTGCGATGCGCCTGATTGATCTCGTCGAACTTGCGGAGCTCTTTTTCTTCGCGGTTGAAGAGCTGAACGACGGGCATGCCGGTGATGTGCTCTTGCAGAAAAGCGTTGATGCGAGCTATTCGCACGCGAACTTCGCGGAATGACGTTCGCGCGCCAAGCCTGAACCACGTAGTCAGCGCGGCTAACAACGGGAGGATCGCAAACGACACGAGCGCCAGCTTCCAGTTCACCTGGAACATCCAGATAACTATGTAGAAGATCATCGCCAGGTCGCCAAAGATGGCGATCACTCCGGCGGTGAACATTTCGTTGAGCGCGTCGACGTCGGTGGTTAGCCGCGTCATCAGCCGGCCAACCGGATTGCGGTCATAGAACTGGACGGGCAGCTTCTGAAGATGAGCGAAGATCTGCTTGCGAAGGTCGTACATTATGTACTGACCCATCGCCTGCATCACGATCGCCTGTGTGTACTGGACCGCGAACGCCGCAATGTTGGCGAGCAGGAAGACGATTGCGATGAAGGCGATGCCCTGGTAAGCGTTTTCGCCAAAGCCGAATCGCCCGGCTAGGTGCTGGAGTAAGAGCGCAAAGCCGGAAGCGGGCTTTGACGGGTCAGGCGCGAGGAACAGATCGATCGCAGCTTTGGTGAGCGGCGCCCCTGCGAGCACGAGCGGAGCGCTCCCCATCGTAAGGATAAGCGCTGTGAGCGCATACCACTTGTACGGCCACAGATATCTCAACAGCCGCCGCATCAGGCGGGAGTCGTATGCCTTGCCCAGTACTTCTTCTTCGTGATGATCAGCCATTAATCCTGGTCACTAGTCCCGACGAAGGACGAACTTTGCTAGCTTGCCGCCAGCTCTTCTTCCAGTAGCTGTTTCTCGTACAACTCCGCATACAGGCCGCCCCGAGCGACCAACGAATCGTGCGTGCCGCGTTCGGCGATCCGCCCATCTTCAAGCACTACGATCAAGTCGGCGTCTTTTACGGTTGAGACTCGATGTGACACGATCAGACTGGTGCGGCCTCGCATGATGCGGCGCAGGTGCGCGAGTATCTTCTCTTCGGTGTAAGTGTCCACCGACGATAGGGAATCATCCAGGATCAGAATCTTCGGCCGGCGAATCAATGCGCGAGCGATTGCCGTCCGCTGCTTCTGCCCGCCCGAGAGCGTGATGCCCCGCTCGCCGACGATTGTTTGAAAGCCTTTGGGGAACTCGTTGATGTCTTCGGCGATTCCAGCTTCAACAGCCGCCAGCTCGATCTCTTCGATCGCTGTGCTATCGACTCCGAAGGCTATGTTCTCCGCGATCGTCTCGCTGAACAGGAAGGTCTCCTGCGGTACGTAGCCGATCGAGGCTCGCAGCACACCAAGCGGGAATTGGCGAATCGGATAGCCATCGATTAGCACCTGCCCGGGTTCGGCGTCGAGCAAGCGGGTAACAAGGTTCATCAGCGTCGACTTGCCCGAGCCAACCGCGCCTACGAAGGCAACTGTCTGACCTGGCGCGATTCGCAAGTTTATGTCTTCAAGAGCCGGCCTCGCCGTCGCCTCGTAGTTGAAAGTCAGATTGCGAAACTCGATCTCACCTTCGATGTCCGAGAGGTTGTCCGTCTCGGCGGTGTCGCGAATCTCAGGCTCTATCGACATGATCTGGTGCATTCTTCCCATCGAAGCCATCCCGCGCTGAAAGATGTTTATCACCCAGCCGAGCGCGATCATCGGCCACACCAGGTATCCCAGATACAAGGTGAACTGGACGAACTGCCCGATCGAGATAGTGCCTCTGATCGTCAGCGTCCCGCCGAACCAGAGCACTGCGATAAACCCCAGCCCGATAAAGAACTGCAAGATCGGATGAAAGATGCCCGACAGCCGGATCAGACTGAGGTTGCGGTTCACGAACTCGCGATTCACCCGCTTGAAGCTCTCGATCTCAGGCCGCTCCTGCGTGTATGCGCGGATGACGCGAACGCCTGCAAGCGATTCCTGTGCGCGGTTCGAAACCGTTCCGAAGTATTCCTGGACTTTCTCGAAGCGGTCGTGAATTCGCTTGGAGAAGAAATTAGTGGCGAAGGCGACCAGCGGCATCGACAGGAACGCGAGCAGCGTCAGCCGCCAGCTTATCGAGATGATCTTAGGCACGATGATCGCCATCGCGAACACAGTATTCATGGAATACATCAGCGCGGGGCCGACGATCATTCGCACCGCTGAAAGGTCGTTCGTGGCTCGTGCCATCAAATCGCCCGTTCGATGAGTTTGATAAAACTCGAACGGGAGCTTCTGAAGATGGGAATAGAAATCATTTCGGAGATCGTACTCGATGTCGCGCGACATATTGATGAGCAGTCTCCGTTGCGTGAAAAGGAAGACGCCTTGCGCGACCGTCATCAGCACAACTAGCGACCCGTACTTGATTAGACTTGCGCGAGCGCCTTCTTTGATCAAGGCTTCCGCCGCGTCGGGCACAAACTGGGTGTGGAGCCTGCTTAACTCGTCCATCGCCGTTTTCAATGAATCCATCGCGCGGCCCACCAAATCAGGCGTAATAAGCTTGAAGATATTGGTGCCCAGGACGCACGAGACACCCAGCACAAGCGTGCGCTTGTACGGAACGAAGTAGCTGATCAGTCTTCGAAGAGGAGTCAGTGTGCTCAAATGAACCTTCAGTGTCGGCTACAGTTGTTCTGCGATCGTTTGCCGGTCGAATGAAATAGAGGCGGGGCCCGCGCTCCCGCCACTCTGGCATTGTAGCTTTCGCTTTCCACTAACTCAAATCGGCGTCTTATCAGGATTTAGTCAATTGTCGCGGACGTATTGTTGTAGACGGTATTCGGGCAGGACCCAACGACCAATCGGGGCTCTTTGAATACTGTTTGCGCTGGATGCTCATTCCCCGGCGTTCTTGTCCGCTGGGTCGTCCAATCGGATGTAAGTGAGCAACCCTTTGGCTGCAAGCCGCCCCGCCGAGTCGAGCACATCGCACTCGGCCACGACGATTCGGCGGCCGTCGCGAATCAGCCACGCTTCGGCGGTTATGCGGCCTTCGCTTATCGGCCGCAGGTAGTTGACCTTCATCTCCACGGTCGTAAAGCGAGCGCCGGGTTCGGACGCGCCTACAATAGCAAACGCAACCGCAGTGTCGATAAGAGCCGCTGTCGCGCCGCCATGCATCACACCCTGCAATTGCGTCAGCTCCTTTCTGACATCGACGCTTAGAACAGCGCGCCCCGGCTTAACCGAGTCGATCTTGAATCCGAGCAGTCGAGAGAAGTGATTGATCTCGAACTTCTCGCGAATCGCTCGTTCTTTTTCGGGTGTGATCTCCATTGATTACTTGGCCCTGACTTTCCGCTTGTTGGTTGGCCGGTTCGTAGCACGCGCCTTCCCCGGAGTTTTCCTCGTGCCTTTTTGTCTTGGTGGCCGAGCCTCGGCGAGTTTTTTTCTTGTCTGTCTTTCACGTGGCGACCATTGATAGGTTTGCAAGTCGCACTGGCCCCGCTGTTCAAACACCACGCCCTCGGCTTCAAGCAGCAACCGCTGAAGCTCGGGCTCGTGAAGCAGCAGCCTTCCGGTCGAGATGCCCCCGCTTGAGTTGATAACTCGATGCCACGGAATGTCTCGGCCATCATTCGGTGTTGCGTGCATAGCCCAACCGACCAGACGGGGGCTGTAGCGGTCCTCCAGCAATCGCGCGATCTGTCCGTAGGTCATTACCCTCCCTCGCGGAATGCGGAGAACTAGTCGGTAAATCCTCTCGAAGACCCGCTCGAACTTCGCCGGCACAGCCTTCGCGCTCTCAACGGATTCTTGTGTGGTTTTTTTCTTTGGCATCGTCGTTCAATTGCTCATCAGTTGATGGCGCGGTTCAAGTTTCAGTTGAGTTCCGTGCTTCAAGGTCAAGCCGGTATTATCCGGGTAAAGGATAAAGCTCGCAACTGCATGGTGCGTCCGTGAATGACCGGTCGTCGACTAGGTTCTCTCGAGGCGATATGTGTCACCGGTCGGTGGCAAATTGCGTCGAAATCTTTCGGAATCGACTTACCAGCTCGTTCTAATTTGTTCACAGCTGTTCACACGTAGGCCATTTTGGGGCATCCTCGGCAGCGACCAATGCCACAAATTGTCAGTCAGGCGTGACGAAATTTGTTAGTGCCAAGGCTCCTCTTGACGGATCAAACTGAAAGTTGCTTCTCAACCGGGCGGGCTTAATCCGAAAAATGAAAGCGTCTCGTCTCGATAGCGTGACCGTGGTATCATCGTTGGCACAGCCATTGCTCAGTCAAGCCCGGTTCTAGCAGTTCGACAGTGACTAAAAGAAACCTCTTCTGCTCAGAGCAACTGCGGGATGCAGAACTAACGCTAAGAATGGAAGGGAGGATGGGGGCCCTGCCTTCCATTCGAAGCAACCTTTCGAGAGGCGAGCAGGCCGCTCGGAATTGAAGCTTAAGCATTACTGAGAGAAGCGACAGACAGTAAGCATTCGAGATGTAGAGGCACAAGGGGGCGTGGCTCTACATCGAGCATTTCGAAGCCGCCGGTGACGTGAGTTATCGGCGGCTCGTATTCTTTTGGGCTGTTGATTCCTTGAGCCTGCTTTGTCGGGGTCTCGCGCGGCTCCATCAGCAATCGCGTGACCGAACTACGCCTCGTGGACCGTTCACTGATCCTGCTTTTCACTCTTCGATTCCGGTTGATCAACTCTCTTGCGTAGCGCCTCGACCCGAGCCCGAAGCCGTTCTGCCTGGGCGTTAAGCTCAACGATGCGCTGCTGATAGCTGGATTGCTGGTTGTGCACATCATCGAGTGCGCGCTGCAGCTCTCCCTTGACCGCGGCCTCAGCTTCCTCTCGCCGTAAGCCGCCGCGTGTGAGAAGTTCGCCCGGGATATTCCTCATTCGCCGCTGCAGGTCTTGCTCGCGCGCATCAAGCTGAGACCTGCGTTCCGTCACATCCTGAATCTTATCTTCGAGCTTAGCCAGGCGGTCCTCGTTGAGCAGAAGCTCCATGGTTTGGGCGTTGCGGTCGGTGACCTTGCGCAGCTTTTGTAGTTCGGCCCCCAACGACTTGACCTCGGCCGCGAGATGATCCAGCGTCTGCCGCATCTCGTCTTCGGAGCCTTTTTGCGGTTCTTGCTTCTCCGCCTGTTCCACCTGGGGTTCTTTTTGAGCTGGACGGGTCGCCTGGGGCTTAGAAAACGCCGGCCTTTTGGCGGGTTCTTGTGCAAGCGCAGGCTGAAAAAGCGCGGGAGGCAAAGCCAATGCGAGACAGACAGCGGCAAAACGTGATCGTACTATCATCCGTGTCCTCCTGCGACGCATGGCGCGCCGTGATTGATTCAACGCTGAAGGCTCAAGGTTAGTTGGAAATCTTCGAGCCTTCAACCCCAACGAGAGCAAACATCGCCGAGGTAAACTATTGCAGCAGATCGCGCTTCGACATAAGATGGGCCTGTTTGTCGCTAAGGTTCCTGCGTCCGCCCCGGTCTCCTCAGAACAGTGCTATGGGGTTATCCATGGATCCCCGTTTACATGGAAGTCTGGGCGAAAGCCTGCTGCCAGACTTGATCCGCGAGATCGCCCGAAGGGGCGCTAGCGGAGCGCTTCGTCTTTCAAGAGAAAACGCGGCGAGATCCATCTATTTCGACTCGGGCACGCCTGTATCCCTGACCAGTGAACTGGCTGACGAGCAACTCGAGAGCCGGCTACTAAGGGACGGACGCACCACCGCCGGTCTCATTCATGCGGCGCGTCGAGCTCAGCCAATGTCACCCCTTTCTCAGTCTCTGGTAGACAAGGGTGTCTTGTCCGAAGAAGCGGTTAGCCTCACGACCGGCGAGCTGGTGAAGCAGATAGTCCTCTCCATTTTCGAGTGGGAGGAGGGCGAGTATGAGTTCGACGAGGGCGCCCGACCGGCCGAATCGACGGCGCTGCACTGCACACCGGCGGACCTGATCAGAGGCGCGCGACACGCCGCCGGCATAGGACGGCTTGCCAAGGCGATTGCACCTCCCGACTTACTCATCGCCCCGGCCGACACCACCAACTACTTCCTCGCGTCGTTACCAGCGCTGGACTCAGTAGAAAGCTACGTGCTCTCGAGAATCGAATCGTCGGTGCGCGTGAGTGAAGTGGCCGACCTTGTCGGCCTTCCTGAAGAAGATACCCATCGCGCGGTTTGCGTGCTCGTGGCGCTCGGGCTTCTAGCTCGTGCGGGCTATGCAGCGCCGGAACCTGCCGGCCAATCGGAAGCCTCGCGAGATCCGCTGCTTGCTGCCGTCTCGCGCAAGCTCCAACTCCTCGAGACAGCCGATTACTACGAGGTGCTCGCCGTTGATCTGTTTGCAAGCGCCTTAAGCGTCACGGTGGCGTTCGAGGAATTACAACGAATGTTCGACTCTTACCGGGCCCTCTCCTCCGACAACCCAGAACTCCACAGCAAGCTGGACGCTCTCTTCTCGAAGGTGACGGAGGCGTATCAGACGTTGAGCGATCCAACGAAGCGATGGGCTTACGACAAGACTAAGGCGTCAACGAGCAGGCAAGGTCATGAGCCGACAATACACGAGGGCAGCGACTTGGGGAGCCGATCTCGGAACTCATCACAGAGGCTTTCGCATCCGCTCGCTCCAACGGACGAGGTGTTTGACTTCGACTCAAAGCGCAGCGAGCCTCGAGCTGGCACACAAGTGCAAGGTCTTGGAATGTCCGCGACTCCGATTGTATCTTCCATGACCCCAGATGGTTCTCACGCTCCGAAGCGAGTCCCCATTCCCGGGCTCGCTTCCGCGCCGATCGAACTCTTGCCACCGCCGGCTACTGCTGAGCTCCAGCAACCCAAACGAGCGCGTATCCCGAGTCTTGGCTCATCACCCATCGAAATACCGGCTGCGCCACCCGGCGTGACGCTCGCAGAGCGAGAGCCCGGTCAACAGCCAGATCAGCCGCAGTGGGTCACCGCTTCACAGACGGCGCTTCGCAACTACAACCAGGGGAAAACACGTTACGAGCAGAAGGATGTGAACGCCGCTCACCATCTGTTCCGCGAAGCCTGCAGACTTGACCCAATCCAACCCCACTACCATTTCTATCTCGCCATGACATTGATCATACTTTCGCAAGCAAGGCGGGAGCATGCTCACCACGAAGGCTGTCACGTGACGTGCAGCCTGGGCGGCGCGTTGGTGTCAAATCCGCGCATGCGCTACGAGGCCGAGCAACACCTGCTCAAGGCCGCCGAGCTTGATCCCGCAAACCCGCAAATACCGTTGAGGCTAGGGCTGCTATTCAAAGACGCCGGCCTGACGAAGAAGGCCGAACACTACTTCAATGAGACCCTTCTGCGCGACAGCAGGAATAGGACGGCGTTGTTCGAGCTTGAGTTGTTGCAGGAGACCGACAAGCAAAAGACGGCTGACCTTAACGACCAGGAGACGGACGGATAACCCGATCTTTATGCGAGCGTTCGAGGGCGCTGCACCAAAGGCCTTTGACGCGCAGTTGTCGAAGCTCAGTCTTGCGAACCGCAAGGATGTTAGCTACTATCGTTGTTTCGCGCTCGGGCTGAATTGAGAACCGAGAGCAGGCTCTCTGAATCTTGACTCGTTCGTCTAGGGGCCTAGGACACCGCCCTTTCACGGCGGTAACACGGGTTCAAATCCCGTACGAGTCACCAAGGGACACCGATTCGTGAAGAGTGCCTGAACAAACCGGGCGCTTATCACGGGTCACTTTGTCGGGCCGTTCAGCGTTGAAGTCTCTGACCTGGCGGCCCGCTCGATTTTAGGAATGTTCAAACTCGTAGCGTCCGCCATTCTTTCGACCTTGCTTCTGTCTCCGACCGCGAAGCCCGCGACTGCCGACACAATTGTCACTATGCCGTTCGAAAATCTCTCCGGCCGCGCAGAGTACAACTGGGTCGGCGAGAGCTTCGCCGCCGCACTCTCCGACTTGCTCGACAAGCCCGGCCTGGTAGGCATCAGACCCGATGAGCGCAACGTCGCCTACAAGCAAGAAGGGCTTCCACCAAGCGCAATACTCACTCGAGCGACGATGATCAAGATCGCCGAGCGAGCGGGCGCGAATCTTGTCGTGATGGGGACATATCGGATCGCAGGAGAAGGCCGCGACAGCACCATAGCGATCACCGCGCGAGTGATCGACATTCGCGAAGGCCGGTTGGTTGGCAAGGAATACAATCGGGGTGGGCCGCTCGTTGACCTTCAAAGGCTGCAAGGCGACCTAGCGTACGAAATCCTTTATCAGCACAACCAGGCGCTGCCTTACTCGCGCGACCAAATCGTCATCGATGCGACGCAGGCCCCCATCGGTGCGTTCGAGAACTTCATCAAGGGAACGCTGACCCGCGACCGCGACGCGCGAGTAGGTTTCCTGGAACGAGCGATCAAGGAGTTTACCGAAAAGACAAAAGGCCAGTACATACCGGCAGTCTTCGAGCTTGGCCGCGTGCACCTTGAGGCTGGCGAATACAAGGAAGCCGCGGAGGGGCTGGCGCTGGTAACCGACAAGGACCCCCGTTACGACGAAGCGCGGTTTTATGTTGGAGTCGCCCAGGACGCGCTGGGGCAAACCGAAAAGGCGCTCGAGACGAATCAAAATCTCGCTGGCCGGTTGCCTCTGTTTGAAGTCTACAACAACATCGGCGTGCTGATGCTCAAGCTTAAGCGCTATGCCGACGCTATCAGCCATCTGAAACCGGCAGTCGACGCAGCGCCCCGAGACACCGACACGCTGTTCAACCTTGGATACGCGTACTTTCTTTCGAAGGACAACGCCAACGCGACGGCTACGCTGAAAAACGAAACGAGACAACGGCCTTCGGATGGAGAGGCGTTCTACATCTTGAGCAAAGCGCTTGCAGCGAGCGGTGACCAGCCCGGCGCAACTCAGGCTTCGGATCAGGCGAAGAAACTGCTTCCGGCGTTCGCTCAATGGGAGACAAAAGGGATTCCTGCCATCGCGCGGATAAAGACGTCATTCAGCAAGATTAATTATTATCGCTTCAAGCGCGAACAGGACGAGCGGCTGAACTCGCAAACGGCGGTGAGCAGTCTCGCGCCGCAGGTCGAACAAATGTTCGAGCAGGCGCGGAACGCTTTTTTAGCGGGACGCGATGAAGACGCGTTGGCTTCGCTGGGCAAGCTCTTGCAGTCCGCGCCTCAGAACTACGACGCGCACCTGTTGATGGGGAGGATTTACGAACGCCGCGGCGATTTCGAGAGAGCGATAAACGCGTTGAAAGCGGCGGTCTTCTGGAACCCGAAGCTCGGACCGGCCCACATATTGTTAGGCCGCATAGCAGTTCTGAAAAACGACTGTGCTGCGGCTCAGGTATCGGCGACCAAGGCGCTTCAGATTGATTCAAACGACCAGGACGCACAGGCGTTGAAGCGGCTTATCGAACAGAAGTGCAAGTCCGGTACTTGAAGCGCCGAAGGCTGCGAGTTTTTCCCTCTGGTGAGTGAATGTATTGCTGCTCTTGCTCTTGACGTTTGCTGTTCCGAGTAAGAGCATTATTGCCATGAAAAAGCCAATCAGTGCTTTAGCCTGCATCGTGTGGGTGTTGTCGGCGACTGAGGTTGGGGCGCGCCAATCCAAGTCCAATCAAACCGCGCCTCCCCGGCCCAGTTTCACCGGCACCTGGATACTCAACATCGGTAACAGCAAAATCCCTACGCGACGAGTGCCGTTGAAGATCCGCGCAGTCACACTCTTAATCTCTCACGAAGGACCCGCGTTGACGCTTACCGAGACAACTGACTATGAAGGCCGCTCGGTGACCGAGAAAACGACGTTGTACACCGACGGACGCGCCGAGAAGAACCAGAGGTCGATCGGCGCCGCCGTGGTTAAGTCCAAGACTCGTTGGTCTGGTTGGCAGCTTATTACGAAGATCCCAATAGACGAGGTGGTCCCGTCATCCGAAAGTCGAGAGGGCCCAGCACTGAGCTCGACCTACAACGGCGTTGGGGGTGTCGCGCGGGACAATGTCGGCAACAACAACCCTGAATTTGTAACATTAATGGGCCTCCAAATTAGACACTCCAGCGCTACAGTTAAGAGAGAACTTTCGGCGGACGGTCAAACTCTCACGATCAGTACTTTTAGAAGGTCCAGCCAGCCGGTCGTTAGGCAAGTATTCAAACGAGTGCCTTGATCGCAAGCCGTGTTACCGCAAGATACCTGCGACGGCCGATTAGGTGATGTAGTTGCTCGTTCCGAGAGTCTAGCTTTCCGATTCAACACAGCAAGCTTTTGCGGAGGATCGCAGCGTGACGAGCCCCAATATTGATTCCGTGCTAAACGAGACTCGCGTCTTTGAGCCTCCACCAGAGTTCAGCCTGCAAGCGCATATCAACAGCGTCGAAGAATACGAACGTCTCTACGCGGAAGCGGAAGCCGATCCCGAAAAGTTCTGGGCGCGTATCGCAAGCGAGCTTCACTGGTTCCGCGCGTGGGACAAAGTGCTCGACTGGCAGTTGCCCTGGGCGAAGTGGTTCGTCGGCGGCAAGACAAACATCTCTTACAACTGTCTCGACCGCCACGTGGCGACCTGGCGGCGCAACAAAGCGGCTATCATCTGGGAAGGCGAACCCGGCGAAGTTCGCACCCTCACTTACCAGCAGCTTTTGAGCGAAGTCTCGAAGTTCGCAAACGTCTTGAAGAGCCTTGGCGTCGCCAACGGCGACACAGTCGCCATCTACATGGGAATGACGCCTGAGCTGCCAATCGCTATGCTCGCGTGCGCGAGGATCGGCGCTACCCACTCGGTTGTGTTCGGCGGCTTTTCGGCAAACGCGCTTGTCGATCGAATAAACGACGCACAGTGCAGAGCGGTTATCACTCAAGATGGAGCCTACCGGCGAGGTGGGGAAATCCGGCTCAAGGCCACAGTCGATGAAGCGCTCACCGCTTGTCCTTCGGTCAAGGCGGTGATCGTCTACAAGCGGACGGGAAGCGAAGTTCAAATGACGTCGGGGCGCGATCACTGGTGGCACGATGTGATGAAGGATGCTTCGGACGCCTGCGAAGCCGAGCCGCTCGACTCTGAACACCCTCTCTACATCCTTTACACTTCAGGCAGCACCGGAAAGCCCAAAGGCGTGGTACACACGACGGGCGGGTATTCGGTCGGGACCTATATAACCGCAAAGTGGGTGTTCGATCTGAAAGACGACGACGTCTACTGGTGCACGGCGGACATCGGGTGGGTGACGGGTCACAGCTACATCGTATACGGACCGCTGCAAAACGGGGCGACGACCGTCATGTACGAAGGCGCGCCCAATCATCCCGAGCCCGATCGCTTCTGGAGAATAATCGAGCGGCACAAAGTCAACATTTTCTACACAGCGCCGACCGCGATCCGCGCTTTCATGAAATGGGGTGAACGGTGGCCGCGGCGCTACGAGATGAACAGCCTTCGTTTGCTCGGATCGGTCGGCGAGCCGATCAACCCCGAGGCATGGATGTGGTATCGCGAGGTGATCGGCCGCGAGCGCTGCCCCATCGTCGACACCTGGTGGCAGACCGAAACCGGAATGATCATGATAACTCCTCTGCCGGGAGCGATCGCGACCAAACCCGGCTCGGCTACGAGGCCCTTTCCCGGAATCATCGTCGACGTTGTCACTCGCCAGGGTGAATC
>Ga0193755_1000344_pt1 | contig 13300 bp, 19 predicted proteins | sample H1a2metaG_FD_144921 | JGI IMG/M metagenome (GOLD analysis project Ga0193755, IMG submission 144921) | Soil microbial communities from a riparian zone of the East river system, Colorado, United States - H1a2 | ecosystem: Environmental > Terrestrial > Soil > Riparian zone | place: USA: East River...
TCATCGGCAGATGGACACCAAAGGTTTTGTTCTCGCTCGACGAAAGGCCCCATCGGTACGGGCAGTTGCGCCGACGGCTGGGTGGCGTTTCACAACGAATGCTCACCAGGACGCTTCGCAATCTCGAATCCGCGGGCTTAATCGCCCGGCGTGTGACGAAATCGAAAGCCATTGCTGTGGAGTACTCTTTGACGCTGCGGGGAAAAACCATCATCGCTCCACTCGGAGGCATGTGCCGCTGGGCAAAGCGATACCGCAAGGACGTGAGCGCTGACGTGCGGATTCGGGAAGGCGAACCAGGATAAACACACAGGCTCTGTTATGGGACGTATCCTCCGTGCAAGCGATACGCAATTCCACGTATAGAGGACAACCGTAGAGAACTTATGAACATCGAGAATAAAACAATCTTGCATCAACCGCCGTATCGGTCGGGCCCTGGTTGAGGGGACCTTGAGGGTGTACGCCGGTACGCGCCAGCTGCCACGAACGAATTAGAAGTTCAACAGGAGGGACATATGTGCCCAGCATGCATCGCAAGCACAGCAGTAATGGTCGCCGGAGTCGGATCCACGGGAGGAATTCTGGCGGTGTGCATCGGCAAGTTCAGGGAACTTTTTAAAGGGAAACGTCTCGGTCTATTTCAGAAAATAAAGGAGAAATAATATGGCAACAAACAAAGAGAGAAACAAGGAACACGGGAAAGGGCATCTCGCGATGAAGACACCCCCGACCGTGTCGCAGCAGGAGTGGCAGGCCGCGCAGCAGCAGCTCCTCGTGAAGGAAAAGGCCATGACCCGCTCCCGTGACGCGCTGGCCGCCGAACGCCGGCGGATGCCGTGGATGGCTGTGGCGAAGAAGTACGAGTTCGAAGGGCCCAAGGGTAAGGTTAGCCTGCTCGATCTGTTCGAGGGCCGCCGTCAGTTGATCCTGTATCGCGCCTTTTTCGAGCCCGGAGTGTTCGGCTGGCCCGAGCACGCCTGCCGGGGCTGCTCCCTGGGCGCCGATCAGGTCTCGCACCTGGCCCATCTGAACGCCCGCGACACCACCCTCGCCTACGCCTCGCGAGCGCCGCAGGCGGACATCGCGCGGCTGAAGGCTCGGATGGACTGGGAGATGCCCTGGTACACCATCACCGACGGCTTCGACAAGGATTTTGGCGTCGATGAATGGCACGGGCACAACGTGTTCTTCCGGGATGGCGACCAGATATTCCGCACATACCTCATCAACGGCCGTGGCGACGAGGCGATGGGCACGATCTGGAGCTACCTCGACATCACGCCCCTCGGCCGTCAGGAGACTTGGGAGGACTCGCCCGAAGGTTACCCACAGACCGAGCCGTACAAGTGGTGGAACTGGCACGACAACTACGACGCCGAAGCCTCGCCTGACCCGAAGTGGGTCGATATATTAACCGACCCTCAAGAAGCCGCCCGAAGGCGCGCCGAAGAGGCGAAAGCGAGCTAAAGAAGGGCGACCACTTCGTCGCCTTCGAACAGTCGGTTCTTTTCGCATAGAAGCGAGAAGGCGACGCCATTGCAGCCGCCCGCCGATGGCTCCCCATGGTTGAGGTGGACGGTGCCACACCGCTCATTGGCGAACGTGGCGTGGTGACACTATTGGACGCGTTTGAGGGACGCCGGATGCTCATCGCCTACTACTTCACGCCTGAAGGCCGGGTATTCAGACGAGTTGGGAACCGGCAGGCGCTGAAACCGAGAGGCAGTCGGCACAATGCTTCGATGACCGGAGAATGCCCGCATTCGCATTGTTTGGCGCTTGCGGGTTGTCGATCATCTGTGCCGACGCAGCATCCACCAACTAAGCCATCGCAACAAGAGTGAAGAACATTCGTCCACCGACCATGCTGTCCTCCTGTTTGCGAATCTCAAATCGCTGGAGTTGCCAAGATGAAGTTTCCGTCATCGAGTGGGAGCGAAGCCTTCGAAATTTCCTACTGACCTTCGCAGGTCACGTTGTTGTTCCAGTCCACGAACGCGCCGTTGGGATTCTCCCGCCAGGCCCAAACGTGCAACGCGAAGAACGCCGGCAGGTTATACCGATTCGGGCTACCGACCAACTGAAAGACTTGGCCCTCGAGCACTGGCGGAGTGTTGTTGTGATTTGCCAGCCACGTCTGCGCGTCCACGATGAACTCAACGCCTACGAGCCGCATTCGGCCGTTCGATGGTTCGTATATCAACGCTTCTGGCCGCAAGGCATCAATCTCACCGTCACCGTACAGACCGAGGTTGACGTAGTGCACGCCCATCGCGCCATGGTCGGGGCCGCTGACGCAGCCAAGGAACGGGCCGTAGCTGGCCGCTGTCGCGGCATTGACGTCAATGAACTGACGCGTTGCATCGCGAACCACTTGCACCAATTTCGCGGGGGCAGCGTGCCCGTGCGCCGCGTCAGCTGCCACTGCGAGCAGCGGCACCAACATGACAAGGTTGCTCAACAGAGCGAGGGGGAAAATCCTGGTCGATATGCGAAGTGAAGTCGGGATAAGTGTTTTCATAGCTTTCTCCTTCAACGTAGTTGTGGAAATGTTCATGCGTGTGCGGGCGTCCGGTTCGAGTACGCAACGATTCCTGCCGAGACCCCATTGCATGAGTGCCTCATTGATCCCATGCTCTTGGATGGCATCGTTTCTGCCGATCTTGCCGAGTGAAGCACTCTCACATTCAGTACGACGCTGGTACTGTCAGAAAGTTCCCGGGTAGGCCCATCGATGCGGAGAAGGCAGAAAGAAGTGTGCTGCAAAGATCGTTCGCGAGACGTACTGCGGCTTCAATGGCATTAGGTGACCGGCAGGTCTATAGCGCGTCGCCTGTCGTCAACGACTCGTCAAGCGCACGCATCTCGACGTGAGCGTCTATCCGGCATCGTGGCCGTTTGCAGTTTGCTTTGTGGGCTGTCGGGGGGTTAAATCCGATGAGACTGCTTGGCAGTCAGGCAGGCAGTTTCTCGCCCGATGTCTGGTAATTATGAAGGAAAGGATCGATCACAGTTTGGTCAGAATCCCAGTGTTGAAGCGCCCTTCACCATTGCCTCGACGACCATGGCCGCAGTCACGATCTTGGCGCCCGCGATCAGGTGGTCATCGGTAATGCCGCGCGGTTTCGTACAAGCGCCACAGGCCCAAATCTGTCCGCCGTTTGCCAGGAAGGAGTCGATAATCTCTTTGAGCGGCTGGAGGCCTTGCTTGTGAATCTCTTCTGCATATCCTTTCGTGGCGATCCAAACACCGTCGATCGTCAGCAACACAATCGCCTCCTGGTCGGCACTCGCTGCAACGTTTCCCACAATAAACGGAAGAGTGGCGCGCTCCGGGTTTTCTTTGCCGCACGTACAGTTGGTCATTATTGTTGTCGCCACAATCTGGTACCTCCTGTTTCGATTGTCGAGCTGGGTCTAGGTCTGTGGGGTTGCATTGTTCCCCAATGGGCTAAGCAATCCGAAGAGGCTACCATTAGTAAAGACGCGCCCGCCGTGAAAAAGTTCCCTGGGGCACGGTCAGCGCTTGCGCAGAAAGAAACGCGTGCGACGATCATCGTCCTCGATCGTCGTGATCAACGCGTGGCCGGTGAGGCGACTCCAGGCCGGAACGCCTAGCCGCGCCACCGGATCATCCGCGCGTATTTCAAGCACCTGCCCGCTTGTGAGGGTCCGCATATGGGACTTGATGACCGGCTCGAGTTTCCCGCACGGTTGCCCGTAACCATTGAGGACGGCGTCCGCCGTCGGAGCGGCTGTGGCCGCCGCGACATGAGATGCTTCCGCCGGAATGTCGGCCGGGGACGCGGGAGGCCAACTTAACGCAGGCGGAAATGGGGACACAGGCTGCTTCATGGCGCGCACAACGAACGAGCAGGCGTTGAACGATCGGGCAATCATGCGGGTTTCGGCGTTGGCGCTGGCCGAGAAATAATCAAACCGCCCAAGCATCTCGATACTAGCGAGCCCGGCAGCCTCCATGAGAGCGAGGTACTCATCCTCCAGCGTTGCGCCCACAATACATTCTGCCCAGAATCTGGGTTCTGAAAGGCAGTTTCTGTCTAGGGGAAGACCGAGCGCGATATCAGCGATCTGCAGGCGTCCACCGGGTCTCAGGACGCGGTGGATTTCCGCAAAGGCTGCACGCTTGTCCGGTACGAGATTCAGGACGCCGTTACTCGTGACCACATCTACTGAAGCATCGGGGAGAGGGATGTGCTCGGCGTTTCCTTCCAGCGCGCGCGCGTTCGACACGCCTGCGGCAGCAACGCTTGCTTGCAGCTTCTCGAGCATGGCTGTGGTGAGATCCAGACCAATAACCTGCGCTGATGGCCCAACAGCCTGCGCGGCCAGCAGCACGTCTGTGCCCGAACCGGAGCCGATATCGAGGACCTTGTCGCCGGCACGGATCACGTTTGCGACGAAAGGGTATCCCACGCCGGCAAAGGACTCTACGGCGGATGTCGGTAGCCGGGCAAGTTGCTCGGTCGGATAGCCGACAAGCTTGCAGGCCGCACTGCCGGTCGGAACGTGGTAGCCACGGGCCGGATCGTGCGCGATGTCGGTGTACATCACACGGATCGCGTTAAAGATCAGGTCTCGGTTCTTGGAAGTGATGTAAACCATGGCACGTTCCATCCGCGACGTCCGATTCCGGTGTCGCACTGCGCACGGTATCAGCTTTTGAAGGTGTCAACCAATGCGCGGATGCGGCGCTCGAGATCAGGAGGCACAGGTTCGCGGCGAAGCTCGGCGGTGCACGACTTCAGCCGCTTCTCGAACTCAACACGCGAGAAACAGCTGCGGCAGCGTTCGAGGTGTTGCTCCATCTCGCGGCTTGACTCGCCAAGCAACTCGGCGTCGAGGTATTCGGCCAACCGCCGCAACGCTTCTTCGCAGTTGATCATGCGGTCCTCATTCATGGTCCATTGTCGCTTTCAAGTGCTTGGGCCCCACCAGCCCGGCATCCTGTGCATGCGCCCATAATGCCTTTTGCAGCAGTACACGCGCCCGGGCGAGACGCGAGCGCACCGTGCCGATGGGTACCTGCAGCGCCTCTGCGATTTCCTGATACGTAAAGCCGTGCATCTCGGCGAGCACAACCACCACTCGGAATTGCTCGGGCAAGGCATCCACGGCACGAGTGAGATCTTCGCGGAGAAGTTTATTCAGAAACTCTTGCTCCGGCGAACCCCACCACAACAGGATGGGGGCGTGGAGCTGCTCGAACAGCGAAAAATCACCGTCGTTGTCGTCCAACGATTCTTGTATGCCGTGCCGGGCGTCAGTCCGCTTAATGCTCAAGAACGCGTTGGTCAGAATGCGAAACAGCCACCCCTGCACGCGTGTCCGGTCTGCCAATTCATCAAGATGGCTCCACGCGCGGGCGACGGCCTCAGCCACCAAATCTTCGGCATCCGCCCGGTTACGCGTCAGGCGGAGCGCCGTGCCGTATAAATCAGACAGCAGTTCGACGACGATGCCCTGGAACCACTCGCGATCCGCGGCCGACCTACGGGAATCGATCGTACCTACAGTCACGCCGTCCTCAGGTGTCACCGCGACCTCCGGATTAACCTCGTGGCTACAAACACATCGGCTACCGTCATAAGAAATGACGCCGAACAGCGATAAAAGTTCCCGCAATGACGCTTGGAGCAGGAGCCTACGCCCATCGCCTTGAAAGGAAAAAGCGTGCCTCCGCCCCGCCCTTCAAGGTGCGATCTTCTCATACTTGACTCAACCCGGCGATCTCAAGGCACGTCGTCAAATGTCGCTTCTCATCCCGCCATCGTTCGTGTTGGGCTCAGCGGCAGAAATGGCCTTGAATTGGCTTGAGAACCGGCAATCTGGGGTTATTAGTCCGCCCGTCGGATTAGTAACGAGAAACGCCCTGGTGTTTGACCGATTGGGTACGCTGGCTCACGCGCTTCCTGCTCAATTGCGGCTCGCGACATCGGCACGAGTAGAGTGTGGGCTGGCTAGGTCCTCGAGTAATTGCACCGTCGAAGAGTTGTGAGCATCTTGCAAGATGCGCTGGCCAAGAGCTTGCGCACTTGAGCGGTAGTGGGATGATTGCAGGATTTCCACAATCGCTTTGCGAATCCTCCGCACGCTGGCATCAGGACTCAAACGCAGACCCGCACCCCGCGCGACGACTCGTGCCGCGTTGTCGTTTTGATCTCTCCCCATCGGCATGCACAGAAGTGGGACTCCAGCTGCGAGAGATCGGATCACAGTGCCGTGTCCAGCATGCGTAACGACAACAGCTGAGTGTGGGAGCAACTGGCTGTGCGGCGCCGACTGACAAATGAACACGTTGGTCGGTCCCGCCAGTTTTTGTGGATCGACCGCTGGCCCGACTGTTATTACAGCCCGAACCTTCAGGTCAGCCAAAGCCGCGACGATCCTCCCCAGTATGGCTTGTTGGTTTTGAAACGTGGTGCTGAACCCAACCACCACCAGAGGGCGATCATCGTTAGTCGGCCAGGGTGAACTCCAAGGCTCTGCCCACTCCGGATCTCCAATCTCTGGCCCAGTGTAGACCACATGTCTCGGCAGGCAGGTAGTCGGGAAATCGAATGCGCGACTCGTCAAGACTAAGTGCTTTGCGATCCGCGCTGCCTGCTCGAACGGATGCGCGAGCGGAGATAGCCCCAGCGTGCGGCGTGTGACGTTGAATGATGTTGTGCCCCTGCCGAAGACTCGGAGGCTGAGACTGCGCACCACGGCGTCCCGCAATCGCCCGAGCGGCCCGTTGGCTGGCTGGAAACCGGGGCCGAAGGGTGGAACTCCTGGCAGCGGATACAGGTAGACATTCGGAGATAGGCCGACACAAGGTATGCGCGCTGCCTCGGCAGCGGCCATCGCTCCCAAAAGCATCTCATTGGCGACAACCACATTGGCGGGGAAACGATCGAGTTCCTCCAGGAGATCGGTTGCAAAAGCCAGTGCGGGTCCGACGAAAATGCGGTCGCGCACTCGCGCAATCAGTGCCAGCGGCGATCGAACCTCCCAGTCCTTCATGGGATCGCTGGCGGCGGACTTATCCAAGCGTGGTGGGATCCGCTTCCACGCAAAGAAAGACGCACCAGTGGCTTTCACTTCCTCTTGATTACAGAAGTCGCTCAACACTCGCACTTCGTGTCCTCGATCGACGAGACGGCGCGCAATCGCGAGAGTCGGGGGTGTGTTCCCGCCCCCTTCCCAGTGCGCGAAGAGAAACCGTTTCGGTGTTGGCGCAGCAAGCATGGCGCAGATTTCCTCAAATGATGGATGCAGCAATGTCGACTCCCGATGCGTGTGAAATATCAATCACCTGCCACATCCAGCTACCTGGACTTCCCTGATCACCTAGGAGAGGAAGAGACGACAGTGGCCGCGGAGAAACCGAACCAAGAGAACTGCTGTCACCCTCAATTAATTGTGAAGCCCAGTACGCGGACGTCGTAATTGAGTCTGGCTTCGAGATCGTTAATCCGCAGCACAAACATAACCCTGTCGTTAGAAAAGGAGCTGTAGCGCTGCGTGCCGTGTAGTTGTTTCTGGCTAATAGCGAGAATCTCCCCATTATGGCGGACGAAATTACACCTTAGAGACTCTTCTGCGACCCAGTGCATCAACGACTTGCGGACTTTGGCTAGCCTGTTGCAGTTAGGTGGGCGGAACCTTGCTTTCGGAGGTGCATCATGACCGAAGAGAGACGGGAGTGGCGCGAAATCTGCGTGGCTGTTGTAAATGAACAGGACCCGGTGAGGCTTCTTGAGTTACTGGAGGAGTTACTGGTCGCACTTGATGAGCGTGAGGCCAGGCTCCGCCCAAATGGAACAAGAACTGACGGTGCCGTCGCGAACGACTAGTCGAGTCAAGCGGTTTTTCGCTTTTGCCTCCACTTCGCCCACCGCGCTTTCTGCGCTGTCGCAATGCGCCTTCGGGCGGCTGCTGACATCGATCTCTTGCGGCCAGAGATTGAAACGACTTTCCGTCCCTTGATCTTGGCCCATCGCGCGCGCTGAGCAGCGGCGATCCGAGCACGGCCCGCAGCAGAAATAGTTCTGCCGGTTCGCTGGTTGTCTGTTCCATCCAGGGCCGACAATGCGCGACCGAGACCTTCAAGTTGAGAAGCGAGACGGGTGCGTTCCTGTTCGAGTTGATTGAGTACCAACGTGAGATTGGTCATGGCAGAGTATTGTACTAAACGAAACGTCCCAGCTGTGGGTATTTACCCAAGCAGGGACGCTCGTCGAACGGCTCTCCCCCATTGAAAGGGCCGCTCGATTGCACTCTATGCTCTGCCGGAAGGTTCGAGAATGGCACGGACGTGACGTTTCTCCTGGCGCACGGGGGGGTCGATAGGCGCCGAGCAGGGCTTGCATCCACAGACCGCGAACCGACTGTCAACCCCGCGCCAAGTGCTGCTTTGGCGTATGGCGGTCGTCGTGGCCGATGACGACCCAGCTACTTCCGCGTCACTCGACAAAATCTTTAGTTGCTGAATTGAGCTTTCAGCCGATCTATGACATTGCGCTCACTTGCGCGCTTGTGGTGACAGGGCCGTAGTCGCGGGGAATGATCACCTCAAGCAGTGTCCCAGGATTGGCGTTGCTTAGGCGAAATTGCCCGCCGAGCTCCTTGGAACGTTGTCTCATCCCTTCAAGGCCGACTCCGACGCTGTCGGTGCGCAACTCTACAACCTCCTCAGGAAGCCCCTTGCCGTCGTCACGCACCATGACCACGACCCCCTTTTCTTCGTGGCTCAGCACAACCCAACTCTTGCTTGCCTTCGAATGTCGAAAGACATTAGTCAGGGCTTCCTGAATGATGCGAAAGATCGCGGTCTCCACGTTTCCAGGAAGTCGTGGGAATTGACGCGGCTGGATGTCCAGCGAAATGTCGATTCTGCTGCGCTTGGTCACTCCGTCCAGGTAACACCGCAGTGCGGAGGCCAATCCGACCTCGTCCAGCAGTGGCGGGTGCAGAAGGTAGGACATAGTGCGAACCTGCTGAATCGCGCGATCGACAAGGTCGGTCCCTTCCAGGGCGAGGTTGTCCTTGGACGGAGCTGAGCTTTCTTCAACGATCCGGGCGAGCATCATTTTGATCGCGCTAAGCTCTTGACCTAGACCATCGTGCAATTCTCGCGCAATGCGGCGGCGCTCCTCATCCTGCACTCTCATCAAGCGGCTGGAGACTTGCTGCAGCTGAGCGTTCAGGTCGTCCATCTCCTTTGCTTTTCGATGCAACTCAACAAAGACGCCGACTTTTGCGCGCAGCAGTTCTGGGACTACCGGGACGGAAATGTAATCTGCGCCGCCCATCTCGTACCCCTTGAGCCGATCTACGTCGGTTACAAGCAGCGCCGACACGAAGATAATCGCTGTCTTGTGAAACCGCGGATGCTGTCGAATCATGCGCGCCAGTTCAAAGCCGTCGATTTCAGGCATGCTCACGTCCAACAGGACAACAGCAAAATCCATTCTCAATAACATCCCTAAGGCTTCTCTCGCGGAAGTTGCCTTGACGAGGTTCTCGTCTAGCTCGCGGAGTATTACGTCGTAACTGAGGAGCTTGCCGGGCTGGTCATCCACCAGCAGGATGTTGACCTTCTCTTTCGCGCTCATTGGCTCCTCGCTTGCTTCACAAGATGGCTATCATCAGACCCGAGAGTAGGCATGGGTGGGCGACTGGCGCTCCAGTGGCTGCCAGCAGAATGTGTACCTGTACCACTAAAAGTTGCGGTTGAATCTACTTTGTTCACTGTAGATCTTCTAGCGCCGGAATCGTAGCTCGAGCGAACGCCCGAACCGCGTAGGCAAGGAAGCGCGGGGCGTGTCAAGCTCACTAAGCAGGAATGGCAGGGTGTGCACCCGAATGGGATCCAAAACGGGGTCAATGAGTGTAATTGGGACGTCCTGTTTGTAACCACTGCCGGGGCGACGACCCGGACTCTCAATCCTCAGTGACGATCGAAAGTTGCACACCCGCGTGGCTTTCATTTTCGATATAGAAGCAGGCCTAAGCCCAAGCGTTCAGACCCATAGAGCCGTCCTCAGGGAAGCTTCCGATTATGACGCAGCCGCTACTTGCATGGGAATGCTTCTTTCATGGCTGAGCCGAACAGCGCCGCAGTTGAGAGATGGGCTGTTGCGGGATTTGCTCGAATGTACTTCAGGAGGATTCGAGCCACCTGTGCGTTGGTTACGTCTCCGCTCACACAGTACGGAAATAGTTCCACGTGACCCGGGGAGCGCGACAAAGAAATTTGCAATAAAACGCCATCTAGTAGGCCCTTCACGTACGAAAGGCAGACGTTGGCAGATAGCAACTGACTGCTTTTCAACTCATTGACCGGCTTATCTACCACTGAGCAGTCTTGAAGAAAAGCATTCCCCGACCTTGAGGGCGCTTCTGGAATCTCTTGGGCGAAGAGTGGCACGGCTGCAAAACAGACCAGGCCCAGTAAGAGAGGGCAAGGATTTCGCATCGGGGTTCTCCTTCACAGGTGTCACTACTGGCCGTGAACCGGAGGAAGCAAACTAGCGCTGTAGCTGCGCTCTAAACTCGTCACTTTCGTCTGAAGCTGCTCAACACTTCAGCAATCACGCATTGCTGAGCATCCGCAATGACTGAGTCTCAGACCTTACGTTGCCGCTGCCATCGCATCAATTGAAACTTTCACGAAGGCATGCTAAGGCGTTTGTAGTGTTCGGCTGCCATCGTGCCACGAATTATACGTGGATCACTCGGGCTTGGTGATAAAACGATCTCCGCGCACGTCAGCCAGATATGGAGAGTGTGTGTCTGCTCCGGCGTTGCGACGTCATCATTGGCTGGCCACGGTCCCGACAGCCGAAGTCCACCAAGCGACAATTGTGGCCGTCGCACGGCAAAATAGGTAGGGCAAAGGAAGGCTTACACCTCTCGCCTGTAGCATGATCACCCCCCCGTCGTCAGCAGAAGTCAGCAGACGCAAACGTGCTTTGGCCGCGTCAGCTACCGTACGCTGTTGTGTCGGTTGGATGGTCGGGGTATCCCCGATTGACGGCCGCGCGGACTTCTCGCAAAAATACGTCTGGAAAAGGAGAGCCTGCGCCAGTTCTGTGAACAAGCTCCTGGTGAGCGCGACGGCGAGCGGCTACGGAACTGGTCAGGCCTTCGACGCGTGCATTAGACCCGCTCAAGGCGGAGATGAGATGACTGAGGCAGGCGCGAGCAGCTAATCTGCGCAACGTGCGATGAAGAGTAAGGATCTCACCCGCCAACAAGTAGAATCTGTGCCGTGTCCCACTTGCGGTGCGGTTGGGGAATCCTGTGAACTCAACACAGGGGCTCTCCGAACCGAGCCGCACCGAAATCGCAAACTTGACGCGGCCGAGGACGTGGAAACGAAACTCCATAGACAATAGAGTCGCGACAAGTCACTCAGTAGGTCCACCCTGCAGACCACTCGTGTTACTCGTTGCTAAATCTTCCTGAGCCACGGTTGGTGAAGCCTCTTACGACCGTCATCATCCCATTTCACGACCGCGTCATCTTCGTTAGCTTGCTCCACTGTGCCAAATTCTCCGGTCAGTGTTCCGAAGTTGCCCAAGCCCTCGACCCGATCCCCGGGATGCAGTTCCTCGGCCGTGGCAACGGGTTCGGCAAGGCGTGGCTTCTTGGCACGGTCTGAGTCAGGGGTCGCCCCCGGATGTGATAAGGGCGGTTGCAGAGCTTTACGCAGTTTGGGTATTCGTTTATTGGTGATATGGGTCATTGTGTCCAAGAGGCTTTAGCAGCGCCTTCGCTGCACCTCAGTTGCTCGTATATGGATAAAGCATAGTCTTGGAAAGATGGTTCTGCAGGTCCAAATTGCACAGTTCCGACAATTAGTTTGGCTCGATGTGCCTTTGCTCGGCATCAGCTGATCACGACGAAAATGACGCCGCTATCCGGACCAGACCCAGGAAATGCTTGATTACTCAGTGCTGTCTGAGAGTTCACTTGTGGGTTGTCGCGGTCCGGAATCTAATCGTGGAGGACAATGTTCAGAAGTGAATCATAGACCTTCAATGCAGCGCCGGGGTGATAAGGTGAAAGAATGAAAGCGAAGAAGGACGAGAAATGGAGTTGAAAGTCAACCGCCTCTGCTATCGCCATTCTTGCCCGTTCCCAGTGACACTTTGATCAACTCGTCGGTGATCTTCCCCCACACGGAATCGAAATTTGCGCACCCGTAAACTGTCCACTTTTGACCAGTTTTCTACTTTGGCGGTCGCCTATGATTCGTGCTTCAAACTTTGCGAGCCTAGGGGGAAGTCATGGAAGACTTTTCAAAGTTGATGCAAAGGCTCCTCGAAATCCAAAGCGGCGGAAGAAAACGAAGCCCAGAGCTAATCGCGGAAGATGACCGCTTGATGGATCGTCTGCAGAAACGAACTATGGCGGGCAAGCCGCCCACAAGCGGTGAAGTTCAATCAAAATGATCCGGAGCAGACACGAGTTAAGTTTTAGCTTCTTTTGCCTCCGAGGCTCGATCGCCAGCCCCACTCAGTGCACAGTGAAGCCCACGGTTTGCTTGGGGTTCGTCCGCACAATTGCCGTTGTCCGCCCAAATCGTACAGATGTATTCAAAAAAGATGCGGCGCAGTGGGTGCGATTGGGGTGGGGTTGCAAGTTAAAACCTGCTCACCCAGGCTGCGCCACATGGAGAGAAGAGGCGACCACATGAGTCGCACTCGTTTCCGTCTCGTATGCATCGAATCTACGATGGTTGCGTTATCACGTCTGCTCAATATTGCTCAACCATTCACAAAAGAGCACCCGGCCCGACTGTTGATTCTCGGACCCTTTAGTGTCACGTCTGCGCAAGAACATGACGATGAGTATACGAGAACTCCCAAAGCGGAATTTCGACGCCGACTGCGCAACAATAACTGACGGGGTGTTGCGGGCTGATGCTACTAAAGGAAAGCGGAAAAATCTCGATTTTGCAATCCCGGTGAGAAACAGGTCCCATGCACCTCGGAATTTCCGCAATTGGATGAACCTAAACTCCAGACTTGTCACACTAGCAGAAGAGCGGATTCTGAATCTGGGCGAGTTCCACGGGCGTAGTGCATTCTTCGTCGTCATTGGTCACGTGGTTAATTCGGGTGCTCACGGGATAGCACCGCGCCAGCCGCGCATCGTAGGACTTCGATCGAGCCATAGGTCGTAGGTGTTTGGATCAAGAATTACTGGCATGCGGTTGTGGACCGCTGATGCCACAGAGTTTGGGATCATGGTCAGGATCGAGCAGGTCTCCACCGTATTGCAG
>Ga0193755_1000346_pt1 | contig 13238 bp, 31 predicted proteins | sample H1a2metaG_FD_144921 | JGI IMG/M metagenome (GOLD analysis project Ga0193755, IMG submission 144921) | Soil microbial communities from a riparian zone of the East river system, Colorado, United States - H1a2 | ecosystem: Environmental > Terrestrial > Soil > Riparian zone | place: USA: East River...
CTGATCCGCGACCCCAACGACACCGGCGACATCCCGCACCCCGACCTCGTCGACACCCACGTCCTCGACGTCGGCGAGATCACCCAGGCGATCCGCTCGTACGAGCTCGACTATCCCGCCCTGCGGCGTTCCGACGCGACCGGTGAGCTCCCGCTGTTCGACCCGGCGCAGACGGTTCGATTCGCGTTGCCCAGCGAGGCAGTCACCGAGGGGATCCAGGGGCCGCAGTCGCCGCCTCCGCCGATCCCGCCCAACCCGGGTCCGGTCCTCCCGCCGAGGCCGAAGGGCTGGCTGCGGCGGCTGGTGTACGTCGGCCAGCACCGCGCCGACCGGTCGTACCGCTGGAGCATCCGGTGACCACGATGGCCCGCGGTGATATTGCCGCCTCGCTGCTCAATCTGGTCCGCAAGGACGCTCGGCGTAAGTCCCGCCGGAAGGCGCTCGCGAAGTTCATCAGCACGCTGGTCCTTGCCGTCCTGATGGCGTTCGGGAACGGCTGGTATCTGATGCTCGCCGTGGGCATCGTCCACCACGAGTGGATCCGGTCGTGCCCGACGCTCGGGTACTGGTGGGCTGTCGCGATCTGTGCGCTACTGCGCGCAGCGCTGCTGCCGGTCTCGACGAAGAGCGGGACCGACCGGTGACCGCCGCAATCCGCGACTACCACGGCGTGAAGGGCTGCGCTGCGGTGATGGCGGCCGAGTACGGGGAGCACCCGGAGCAGGCCGCGCAGCGGATGCGGTGGGCAAGAGCGGAGTTGGCCCATGCGTGAGCAGGCCACCGTCATCCGCTGGGAAGACCCGAAGCCGTCCAAGCAGGCCAGAGAGCACAGCGCGCCGTGGAGCCGCTACCGGGCCGTCGCCGCCGAGCTCCGCGCCCAGCCGGGCCGCTGGGCCGTCATCGGCGAGTTCCCCGGCCGCAACCGCACCGCGCTCGCCACGCACATCCGCAGAGGCGCCATCGACTGCTTCACCCCAGCCGGCGACTTCGACGCAGTGGCCCGCCAGGTGTTCGGCAACACGGCCATCTACGCCCGGTACGTCGGTGATGACGCATGAGCGCCGTCGAACTCCTGCCGCCGAGCGGCCTAATCGAGGTTGGCGTAGACCTGCGCGACGGGCTCTTCGCCATCGTCGACGCTGCCGACGAGGCAATCGTCGCCGGCTACCTCTGGACCCCAATCCGGATGAACGGCAGCGTCTATGCGCGCGCACTCGCCGGCCGCGACCGGATGCTGATGCACAAGCTGATCACCGGCTGGCCCGGTTGCGACCACATCAACGGTGACGGTCTCGACAACCGGCGCACAAATCTGCGCGAGGCGACGCGAAGCCAGAACATGGCCAACCGCCGCAAGAGTGTGCCCGGCAGCGCCTCGCGCTTCAAGGGCGTCTCCCTGCACGCCGACCGTCGGCAGTGGCGTGCGCAGATCGGCATCCGCGGCAAGAGGGTCTACCTCGGCCTCTTTCCGAGCGAAGAGGGCGCCGCTCGCGCGTATGACGAGCAGGCCCGGGTCGCGTTCGGTGAGTTCGCAGCCCTGAACTTCCCGCGGCCAGGGGAGGCGTCGTGTCTGCGGTAGAGCTGCTGCCACCGGGCGAGGCGACGCCCAGCAATGAAGCCTGGCACCAACTGCGCCGGGCTGGCATCACCGCCAGCGAGATTGCCGTGGTGATGGGGATTTCGCCATACGACTCACCCTTCAACCTCTACCACCAGAAGGTCAACGACTGGCGCTGGGAAGGCAACGACCTGACCTCGGTGGGCCGCCACCTCGAGGACGCCATCGCCGACTGGTGGATGGCCAACCGCGACCCGATCGAGAACCTCGACATGCTCCCGGCCGGGTTGTATGCGTCCGCCGAGCGACCTTGGCAGCTGGCCACACCCGATCGGCTGCTGTTCCTGAACTGCGATGGATGCGGCGGCGAAGGCTGGTCGGTCCGGCTGGCCACCGGCTATAGCTGCCGCGATTGCGACGCGCGTCCGCCGGTCGCCCTGCTGGAGTGCAAGTGGGTGGCCTACTCCTGGGACGGCTGGGGCGAGCCCGGCACCGACCAGGTGCCGGTCCACTACCGGGCGCAGGCCCTGTGGCAGCTCGACACCCTCGGAGTGGACGAGGTCCACTTCGCCGCGCTCGGACCGGGCGGCTTCCGCTCTTACCTGGTCCGCCGCGATGAGGCCGACCTGCTGCTCATGCGTAAGGCGGCGCTGGACTTCGTGGGCCGGCTGCACGACTTGGAGCCGCCGGATCTCGACTCGCACTCCGCCACCCTCGGCGCGCTCAAGAAGCTGCATCCGTCGGTCGGTGAGGGCGACATCGAGGTGAGCGTCGAGCTGGCCACCAAATACCGAGTCGCCAGGGCGGCCAAGAAGGTCGCAGAGGAGCGCATCAACGAGTGCGAGGCCGAGATCAGGGCCGCGCTCGGCAGCGACCACGGCCGGGCCATGTGCGCCGGCAAGCTCGTCGCCTCCCGGTCCGTCTACGAGCGCGCGGCGTACTCCGTCGTCGCCACGACCATCGACAAGCTGAACCCCGGAAGGACCAAGGCATGAGCGCCGACAACTGGGCTCAATGCCCGCGGTGCGCCTCGGCTGGCCTTGCGAAGTTGCAGGCGCGTGGCGAAGCCCTCCAGGCGTCCTACGGAGCCGTCCCTTTGGACGAATTCGACGCTGCCCGCAGCGCGCTGGAAGCCGACAGGTCCGCGTTCGACCGGCGCTCTCCCACGTTCCGTGAGGACTACGAGATCTACGGGGCCGAGACGGGCGTGGTCACGGTCGGCTATTCCGGCTCCTGCCAGAAGTGCGGCCTCGAACTCGACTTCACCGAAGAGCACCCGATCCCTGATTGGAAGACGTCATGACCTCCGTCAGCCAGGCCGTCGCCCAGCGCGACCAGTCACCCACGTCTCTCGTCGCCGGCTACCGCGACGACTTCGCCGCCGTCCTGCCCTCGCACCTGCCGCCCGCCACGTTCGTCCGCCTCGCCCAGGGCGTGCTGCGCCGCGACCAGAAGCTCATGGAAGCCGCGATGGGCAACCCGGGCTCGCTGATGGCCGCGATGCTCGACTGTGCCCGCCTCGGCCACGAGCCCGGCACCGCGGCCTACTACCTGGTGCCGATCAAGGGCGCGATCGAGGGCTGGGAGGGCTATCGGGGCGTCATCGAGCGCATCTACCGCGCCGGAGCCGTCCAGTCGGTGCGGGCCGAGGTGGTCCGCGAGAGCGACTTCTACGAGTACGAGGAGGGCATGCCCCACCCGATCCACCGCTACGAGCGGTTCGCGCCGCCGGAGAAGCGCGGCCCGCTGGTTGGTGTCTGGTCGTATGCGGTGATGGCTGAGGGCGGCATGTCCAGGCCGGTCGAGATGGGCCGCGAGGAGGTCCTCGCTCACCGGGACATGAACTCGTCGAACAGCCGTTCCGACTCCCCGTGGAAGAAGTGGGAGCGGTCGATGTGGCTGAAGTGCGCGGTGCACGAGTTGGAGAAGTGGGTGCCGTCGAGCACCGAATACCGCCGCGAGATCACCCGCTCGGCCAGCCCGGCGCCGCAGCTCGTCGCCCCGGCCATGCACGTGCCGCCCGCCGTCGGCGCTGGTCGGCAGGCCGATGCCATTGATGGCGAAGTGGCCGAGGACTGGCCGGCTGCGGCCGAGATCCCGGGTGGCGAGCAGTGACCGGCTTCCGTTCCCCGTTCAGCCCCGCGTTCAACCGGTCCGACGCGAAACGCCTGGCCGCCGTGATGAAGGTCGTTGCGCAGCCGCAGCGGCTGCGGATCATCGCCATGCTCGCCGCGGACGGTCCGCTGACCGGCGCCGAACTCATCGCCGCGCTGGGTGACATCGCTCAGCCGACGATGGCGCATCACCTGAACGCGCTGACGACGGCCGGGTTGATCCACGGGCGTAAGGAGTCCACGGCGATCCGCCGCACCCTCGACGTGGATGCCCTCGCCAACCTCGCGGGTCTGCTGGCCGGTGGCCGGTGAACGGCTGGCAGGACACTGTCCAACTCGGTCTCTGTCTCGCCGCTGTGATCGCCGCGGTCTGGGTGTTCGCGTGGGCGGTGACGAAGTGAGCGTCCAGGATCCGGGTGCCGCGACCGGCCAGCAGCCGTACGAGCCGACCCGATGCGGCTGCAAGCACCTGGTCACCCTGCACGTGATCAACGGCAAGGGACAGCGGGCGGCGTGCTCGTCGTCGCGGTGCGCCTGCCGCCTGTTCGTGGCCGCCGGGGCGGTGAGCCGGTGATGGCCGAGATCGCACCCCGCCTGACCGTCGATGACATCGGCTGGGTCACCCCGGACGAGCCCCGCATAACCGGCCGGGACTGGCGCCGCGCTGACCGGCGTACCGCCGACAACCTCCGCGCTGTCGACCGTGGCCTGTCCGCGTGGGTCGACTTCGAGCCGAAGGGCCCGGGGATGGACCTGCTGCTCGACGAGCGGCTGTTCTGGCGCCCGCCGGACGTCATGGCCACGTGGCCGGTCCGGGGGCGGCAGCAATGACGACTGACGACGACCGCGCGCTGCGCGCCGCCGGCATGCCGGGCGCCGAGTCCACCTCGGCGCGGCTACGGCAGGCCCTGCGGGATCTCGCCGCGTCGCAGACCGACCTGACCAGGGTCGAGCGGGACTACGACGCGCTGCTTGCCGATAACGATCACCTCGCTGCGCGGTTCAAGCGGGAACGCGACCTTGCCCGCGCCGAGCTGGCCAGCGCGCGCAAGGAGTTGGCCAACGCCGCCCGGTCGAGCTGGATCGTCGCCCGTGACGGCGGCCGGGACTGCGTCTCCTGCGAGCAGGAGATCCAGCGGGGTGAGGCCTACGAGCTGCTGCCGGGCGTCGACGAGCTCCAACACGTTCATTGCCCCGCGGCCACCTGCCAACCAACGGAGAAGAACTGATGACCGTTTACATCTCGATCGGAAACTCCGACGACAAGCTGACCCAGAACGATTGGAGCCAGTTCTACGCCTCGACGGATTTCGTGATCCGGCGCGGAGCGCACCAGGTCCACGGTGCGTGGGTCTCACCGGCCACCGATCCGTGGCAGAACGCCTGCTGGTGCATCGAGACCATGCCCGATCCGGCGTCGGTCGAGCACCTGAAGATGCGCCTCGCCGAGACGGCCGCCACGTTCCGGCAGGACTCAATCGCCTGGGCTGAGGTCGGCAAAACCGATTTCCTGGGCGGCTCCTGATGCGTAGCCGCCTGTTCCTGCTCGCCGTCCTGTGCATCGAGCTCGCCGCCTGCCGACGTCCAACGGCGTGTGCGGATGTGATGCGTGATGCCTGACCTCCTCGACCGCACCGCCCGGCAGGTCCGTCTCCCTGGCGGGATCGTCCACGCCCTGCGCAAGGCCGACAGCAACTCGCTGGGCGGCGGCCGCCGCTACTGGACGGCGTGCGGACGGATGCTCACCGCCGCTGAGGGTGCGGTGCTCACCACGCACGAGGTGTTCTGCTCCTGCTGCGAACGGATGACGTCGTGACCAGCATGCGGAAGCTGAACCGGCGGCTGCTGCGCTGGCGCCGGTACATCGACAAGACGTGCTTCAACCCGCGCATCGTCCAACCGTGGGCCTGGCAGCCGTCCCGCGGCTACCAGCGGGCCGCGTGGGCGGTCGGGCGGGACCGCCGGGAGCGCCGCTTCTGGGACGAGACACCGGCGCTGATCGCCGACGTCATCGGTGACGACTCCGACGAGCAGCACCGGCTGATCGTCGACGAGCGGGTCCACGCCGCACGGAGGCTGCCGTGAGCGACCTCTACCCGACGAAGACGCGCCGCAAGCTGATGCGCGCTGTCGAGCACCGCCGGGTCGTCGCGGCCAACGGCGTCGTCCTGTGGCATGCCGATGGCAGCTACAACCACCGGTGCGACGCCAAGGTGCGTGAACTGGAGGCGGCGGGCTGGGTGCGGCCCGGGGTGAACGGCATCTACGAGCTCACCGAGGACGGCCAGGCCGTGCTGGACGGTGCCCAGTGATCGAGCCGACCGACGAGATGGAGCGCGCGTTCAACCTCGCGTGGACGGCGGCCCGCGGCGACACGGGCGATCGGCGCCGCGCTGGCCTGGCCGCCGTGCTCGCCCTCGTCGAGCGGGACCTGCGCGAGCAGATCGCCGACCAACTAGAAGACCAGGCCGCCTACCTTCGCGGCTCGCCCTTTCGGCGCGGTGACCTCAGCTTCGACACGATCCTCGGTATCGAGGCGGCAGCCGATGCGGTGCGCACGGGAAAGCCGTGCGCACCGTGATCGAGCCGACCGACGAGATGATCCAGGCCGCGATCGCGGCCTTCAATCAGCGCGCTGCCACGCCAGGGACGGGCGTAGACGAATGCCTCCGAGCGTCCGCTATCGCCGTGCTCGCCATCGTCGAGCGGGACCACTGCATAGAGGCGCGCGGTCACGTCATCCAGACGCGCTGCGGTGCGGTAGGGCCGGATGGCATCACCTGCCAGCGCGCGCGACACCACGCCAACCATGCCGCCGGTGACGATCAGGACAGGCTGGTGCGCTGGTGAGCCGGGCCAAGACGCGCGTCTGCGGTGGCCTGTTCACCCCCGACCCCGACCTACCCGCCGACCACCAGGGCCGCCGGACGTGCCGGTGCGGGCTGCTCGGTGAGGCAGGGGACGCGCACCACACCCCGCCGGAACCGGCTGACGACGTTCAGCGGCGCGCGGCCGGCGAGAGGACGGAGGGGACGTGAAGCCGCCCGTGCCGTACTTCGGCGGGAAGATGACCATCGGGCCGGCCATCGCCGCAGTACTGCCCCCTCACGCCCACTACGTTGAGCCGTTCGCCGGCTCCCTCGCCGTGCTGCTGGCCAAGCAGCCGCTGGCACACGAGACGGTCAACGACCTCGACCAACGGCTCGTCACCTTCTGGCGCGTGCTGCGCGACCGACCGGTCGAGCTGGCCCGGGCCTGCGCGCTGACCCCGCATTCGCGGGTCGAGTTCGAGGCCGCGGTCGGCTTGGACGCCGTGGACGAGCTGGAGCTGGCGCGGCAGGTGTTCGTCCGGCTCACCCAGGGACGTAGCGGCCAGCTAAAGCGAACAGGGTGGCGCCAGTACCTCAAGCCGGTCGGTGACACGTCGATGCCTGACTACCTCGCCGGCTACGTCGACCGTATCGCCCCCGTCGCCGAGCGCCTGCAACACGTCAGTCTCGAGGCCTCGCCCGCGCTCGACATCATCACCAGGTTCGGCCAGTACCCAGACGTGCTCCTGTACGTGGACCCGCCGTACCTCGGCTCCGTGCGGAACAAGACCTGGCGCGGTTACGAGCACGAGATGCGCGGCGAAGACGAGCACCGCGAGCTGGCCAAGGCGCTACACGACGCCACCGCCGCGGTGGTCGTCTCGGGCTATCCGTCGGACCTGTACGACCTCGAGCTGTACGCCGGCTGGGATCGCCACACGATCACCGCCTCGACCGGGCAGAGCGGCGCCTGGGCGAATCGAACCGAGGTGCTGTGGTCCAACCGGCCGCTCGGCCACACCCCAGCGCTGTTCGACCTGCCCGCGAGAGGAGCCGCCTGACACCGGCCGAGACCACACCCGATCGCGGCCGGGCCGCAATGGGAATACGCACGCTTCGGCAATTTGTGTGGCTGCGCGAATAGCGAATTAGAGCACGAGGTAATGGTGATCAGGAATACAGAGGGAACCGGCGCGGCGGACGGCGATTCAGCCATTCACATGCGGCTCTACCTGGGAGAATGGTGCTGCGCGGGACGAGTGCGGCTAACACCCGCCCCGCAGGCCCTGACCGCTTATCCCGGAAAGGAGCCCTGGCTCATGCTGCCACGGCTTCGCCCTCTGTCGCACCATCGCAACGCCGTGCATTCGGTCACCGAACAGGCGTACGGCTGATGGGCGCCAATCTCGTCACGCAGGTGCTGGCGCATTGGACGCACGTCAGCGACCGCGCCTTTCGCGTGCTGGTGCGGATGGCCGTCACAGCGCTCGACAACCCGACGCCGAAGCAACCGGCCGCGATCTACCGCGCCGGGCGAGAGCTGCTCGCCATGAGCCTGCGAAGCGAGGGCAACGCGTCGACCCGCTACCGGTCGGTGAAGCGGGCCGTCGCAGAGCTGACCGAGGCGGGCGCGATCGAGCATCTGACGACCGGCTGGGCGGGTCAGAACGCCGTCTACCGGCTGACTCTCGACCGCTCTAAGTCCGCCGTCGAGCCGGACCGAATGGGGGGTCTGAGCGACCCCCCTAAGGGGGGTCTGAGCGACCCCCCAATGGGGGGTCAAAACGATACGGAATGGGGGGTCGCTCAGACCCCCCCAAGGAACCAAGAGGAGTTCTTAGGCGAGCGAGATGAGGAAGAAAGGGCTGATCTTCGGACTACCTCTCACCCTCCGCGCGCGGCTCCGAATCTGAATCCGAAGCCCACCCCGGCTCGCTGCCCCGATCACCACATCCCGCTGAAACCTCGCTCCGACAGAACCGAGGCGTGCCCGATGTGCCGTCGAGGCGTCCCGCCCGCCGAAGCCACGCTCGCCACCGTCACGCCGATCGACTCCCGGAGGACCGCCTGATGCACGACCCGTCGTTCCTCGCCTACGCCATCCCGCGACCCATCCACCTCGACGTGTGGCACGACGAGCCCGGCGGCGCAGACGCCCACGAGGTCTGCGGCCGACCGCCCCAACGCGGCCCCGCCCGCCTTTGGTGGACGATCCGGCACGTCCGGCACCTGCACTACCGCTTCTGGCCCTGGTTGAACGTCCGCCGCTGGATCTGCGACCGGTGCGCCGACTGCGGCCGACGCTTCCTCTGGAAAGACGCCCGGCACAGCTACCAGAGCACCGACAAGGTCTGGCACGACCAGTGCATGAGCCTGCGGCACGTGCGTGGCCAGCTCGACGACCTCACGGCATTCGTCCGGTGCACGGCCGACAGCAATACCCGCTGGCGCGCCGAGTACCGGCTCGACGGCATCGAGGAAGTCGCCCGCCTCGCCGACGAAGGGACCGAAACCGCATGAGCACCGAGCAGGAATTCATCCGCCTCAACCGGGAGCTGCACGGCATCGCGCTCCCCGCCGGCGCGCTCATCGAGACCGCGCACGCCCTCGGCTACACCGTCGCCCTCATCCCAAGGCAGGACGCATGACCGACATCCCCGGCCGCCAGCAGCTCACCGGCTACCGGCTCCGCGACCCCGACCACCTCGTCGCCGCCCTGCGCCAAGCCCAGATCAGCCGAGGCCCGACACTCCAGCGCATCGCCGAGCAGGTGGGCTGCGCCAGATCCACCGCCTCCGGGCTGCTCAACGGCAACCACACCGAGATGCTCGCCCGCTGGTTCGACCTCGCCGACGCCCTCGGCTACGACCTGGCCCTGATCCCCCAGGAGGAGGCGTGATGCGCTCACACCTGCCCCGCACCAGCGGAGGCGCAACGATCCCGTCCGAAGCGTGGGACCACACGCACCCCGACCACGAGTGGTGGGTCAACGGACGCGGTTGGTGCTTCGACGATTCCTGCCCAGATCACACCTACGGCCGCCCCGTCGATCCGAAGCCCGAGGAGCGAGCATGACCTACCGCACCGGCAACCACCACGGCGTCACCATCGTCAGCGAGGGCGACGGCGCCCGATGCGGCCGGGAAGGTCACGACTGCGCGCGAGGCCACCTCGTCGCCGTGGTCATCGAGGGCGGTCTGGCGATGGCCGAGCGGATCTGCATGCTGCTCAACGGGCCGCCCTACCCGAAGCGCTGCACGATGGAGATCGGCGTACGCGGCTGCGTCTGCGAGCCGTGGCCCGACTGCTACACGGCCAGGCACACGCCCGACGTCGACCACGCACGCGGTGCCGCCGAAGCCCTCGCTCTGGTGCGACGGCTACTCGACCGCAGCTACCCGGGCCTGAAGGAAAGCACGGCGCGAGTTATCCGGGTCGCGACGGCAGAGCTGGGGCTCGACTGCCCGGAACGCGGGATCGGGGATCACGACTGCGCCGAGCACCCGTCGTCCGGCCCGCCCAGCGCCCCGCTAGCGGCCGAACAGCCCTCGGTAGTACCCGCGTCTAGCCCGGACGATCTCATCCGCCCTGAGGCGAATCTGTTTGCCCGCTGCCTGGCGTGGTGCCGCGAGCACGGGCACGAGCTGCCGGGCTGGGGTGAGAGCTGATGCAGGCGGCAGAGGCGATCTGCGGGCGCTGCGTGAGACCGATCGACGGCTACCATCGCACCTCCGGACGATCCGGCCCGAACGGGCCGATCGAGCCCGAGACCATCCTGGCGGTCCCGTGCGGCCACCCGATCACCGCTCAACAGGCCGAAGCGCTCCTCGCCGAGCAGAAGGCGGACCAGCCGTGACCCTCGCCGACCAGATCATCGAACACGGGCCATGCGCCCAGGACTACCTGATCGGTCCCGGCTTCGCTGGTCCTCTGCGCTGGCTGCGCGCAGCCGAGCTCAACGAGCTCCGCGACGATCTGATCGGCGCACGGAAGACACGGGAAAGCTGGGACCGGTGGACGATCACGGGCTACGGCAGCCGCGACAGCAACGACATCCACCTCCGCCACCAATGCGGCTGGGAAGAGTGGATCGACAAGTCCCTCACCCTCGCCGAGCTGAACCAGCGCGCCGACGAACACACGGAGGAATGCCGGTGAGCCTCGACCAGATCCGCGACTACGCCGACGAACTCACCGAACCCCACGTCAACCGGGAACGCTACGAAATCTGGACCGGCTCACGACACCGCAAAGTCCACCACCATGTCACCGTCCAGCACGGCCTCCTCCAGCAGCTCTACCGCGCCGCCGTCCTCCCGACCGAGGCGGCCATCGACGAGCCGGGCGGCGGCATCCCCGCGAGCAGGCCACCACTCGAGCTCGAAGGCCTATCCCGATACGACCAAATCGAGACGGGCGCTGTCCGCTGGTGCCTCGACCTCGAGCTGCAAACCCGCGCTACCGCCGAGTCCAACATCCGGGCACTCGTCGGCGCAGCCGGCAACCTCGACGACCAACAGCAGAAAGCCCTATACGCCGACCTTCGACGCTGGGTCGGTTGGTGCCGCGTCTACCTCGGCCTCGAACAAGTCCGCCGTATCCCCGGCGTCCGCTGTCCCATCTCGGCCTGCATCCAGTTGGGCACGTTGCGGATCAACCTGACCACCTCCCATGGCCTGTGCACCGCATGCGGCGCCACCTGGGACCGCGACACGATCGGAGTCCTCGCCGAACACATCAAAACCAACCGCCCACGGGCGGCAGAGAGCGAGAGCGCGGCATGAGCGACGAGAAGATCACCATCAGCCTCGAAGACGCACGGCACCTGTTCGACCTGGCCATCGACACACCACTGTTGTGCTCCGGCAGCTTCGAGACCGACGACGTGGTGCTCCTGCGCAAGCTCGCAGAGCTGATCGGCGTCGACCCGGCCACGGCCACGCCGAGCGAGTTCCTGCGCGACTTCCCGCATCCGTTCAAGCCGTTCAACGTCAACATCGAGCGCAACCAGGTCGGATGCGGCCCGCTGACCAAGGGTGTGGGGCGTCATGTGCCACAGCCAGACGCGCCCCGAGACGGACGAGGAGGTCTATGCCCGGCTCGGTGAGGGACCTGACCGATGTAGCGCGGGCGATTACAACAGGCCGTGCACCCGACCGGCCGACGACCCGATCCACGCGGCGGCACGCGAGGCCGCCGAGATGGGAGCATGAGCGACATGGCTGACCTGACCCGCGGAGACAAACCGAGCCCGACCGGCTACGCCGACCTCGTCCGCGTCGTACTCGTCCGAGAGGGCGTCACCTACGAAGTCGAGCTCGGCCCCGGCTCGACCGTCGAGCTGAACATGGAGTTCGACAGCAGGGAAGTCCCGACCACGACCCTGTGGCGGCAAGAGGAGCTCACCGGCTATGCCACGGTGAAGCTGGAGGCGCATGGCAAGCTGGTCAAGTCCGATCGGCGGCCGGCTCTCCTTCTGCGCGACGAGGCTCAGGTGATGCGGGACATCGAGCATCTCAGCGCATTTAACGTGAAGATCCTCGGCTTCTTCCGCCGCATGGTCCGGAATGGCGGGTGACCGCCGTGGATGAGCTGGTCGCGTTCGCGCTGGTCGAGCAGGAGGACGACACCTACGACGTCGGCAGCCACGACGCAGTGATGCAACTGTTCACCGCCCGCACCGACGCCGAACGCGTCATGGCCGAGCTGATCGGCAAGGTGCGCTTCACGGATCCGTACCGTTCTCGTGAGCTGTGGCGTGACCATAATCTGAGCATTCAGGAGATGACGGTCCGATGACGGACGACCTGGTCACTTGGCTCCGGCAGCAGCTGGACGAGGACGAGCGGGTAGCGCTGGAAGCGTCGCGTCACGGTGAGCATGGGACACCGACGGGCGAGCACTGGCAATGGGTGGAGATCGAGCACGACCAGGTGCTGACCCTCGATCCGATGCTCGACGAGTACGTCAATGACGGATCGCAGGCAGCGCTGCGTAGCGTCGAGGAATACCCGACGAGCATGCCCTACACGCTGCCGCACTTCATCGTGACGAGCGAAGAGGTGTCGACCGTCTGTGGCATGCACATCGCCCGCTGGGATCCGGCCCGCGTGCTGGCCGAGGTCGAGGCCAAGCGCAGCCGGATCGGTTTCCTAGTGCTGCTGCTCGGTGATCCCGAGATCGAGGACGAAGCGAAGATGTTGCTGCGCTTCGAGACCCAGCCATACGCCGGACAGCCCGGCTGGCGAGAGGAGTGGCGGGCGTAGACAGCTCTACAGTCCTGGTGTAGACTCATCTACATGACAATGCAGCAGCGCGAACTTGAAGCCTGGCTCGGCACCGACTGGACGCCCGAACAGATCGAGCAGATCGCCGCCGATTTCCGCGACTGGGAGACCGAGAACCCTGACGCCTCCGAGGATGAGTCGACCGCGATGCTCATCGCGATCAGCCAGCACCACGACGGAACTCTGGACATCGCCGAACTGGCCGCATCGGACGGGAAGGCTCAGGCCGCCGCCGCCGAAGCGCGTCGTAGCCTCAAGGCCGCTGCGATCGTCCGCTACCGCCTCGGCGGGATCAAGGAGGCTCCTGCCGCCCGGGAGGCTGGCATGGACCGGATGACCATGCGGAAGTGGCTGGGTAAGCGGTAGCAAACTCGATCAAGATCATCCGAGAAAACCCTGGTTCAGGTGTAGACAGGTATACAGATTAGGTGTAGACTAATCTACATAAGGAAGAACAAGACCAGGGGAG
>Ga0193755_1000347_pt1 | contig 13221 bp, 22 predicted proteins | sample H1a2metaG_FD_144921 | JGI IMG/M metagenome (GOLD analysis project Ga0193755, IMG submission 144921) | Soil microbial communities from a riparian zone of the East river system, Colorado, United States - H1a2 | ecosystem: Environmental > Terrestrial > Soil > Riparian zone | place: USA: East River...
GTTCTTCAAGGGCTATCGGCCGCAGTTTTACTTCCGGACGACGGACGTGACGGGCAGTGTCGAGTTGCCGGCCGGGGTCGAGATGGTGATGCCGGGGGACAACACGAAGATGACGATCGAGCTGATCACGCCGATCGCGATGGAAGAGCAGCTGCGGTTCGCCATCCGCGAGGGCGGCCGGACGGTTGGTGCAGGGGTGGTTACGAAGATTCTGAAGTAGAGGCTAAGGGGCTAAGGACCTGAGAGGCTAAGACAAACATGGCAAGCAAAATTCGGATCCGGTTAAAGGCTTTTGATCATGCTCTGATAGATCAAGCCGCGGCGGATATTGTCCGTACGGCCGAGAAGACGGGTGCCCAGGTCTCTGGTCCCATTCCGTTGCCGACGAAGCGGCAGCTGTGGACCGTGCTGCGGAGCCCGCACATCGACAAGAAGAGCCGGGAGCAGTTCGAGCTCAAGACGCACAAGCGGCTGATCGACATCCTCGATTCGCGCTCGCAAACCGTGGACGCCCTTACAAAGCTCGATCTGCCCGCAGGGGTGGATGTAGAGATCAAAGTCGAGTAGAGACATGAACGGACTGATTGGTCGCAAACTGGGAATGACGCGAGTTTTCGATGCCGCCGGCACGCACGTGCCGGTCACGGTGATCGAGGCGGGTCCGTGCCCCGTCGTCGCTGTGCTCGACGGGCGCGTGGAGCTTGGCTTCGGCGCCAAGAAGCCCAAGAACGCCCCCAAGGCGCTCGCGGGCCACGTCAAGAAGGCGGGCGTCGAGACGACGCCGCGCGTGATCCGACGCTTTGACGTGACGGGCGAGGCGCCGGCGGCCGGCACCGCGGTCACCGTCGCGATTTTCGCGGAGGGCGATCGCGTCAAAGTCAGCGGCGTCTCCAAGGGCCGTGGCTTCCAGGGCGTCGTGCACCGTCATCACTTCCACGGTGGCCCCGAGACCCACGGCAACACGCGGCACCGCAAGCCGGGTTCGATCGCTCCGGGGACCGACCCGTCGCCACCGAGATCGGCCTGCGCGTCGTGAGGATCGACGCCGAGCGCAATCTCTTGTTCGTGCGCGGCTCGGTGCCGGGTCCGATGAACGGCCTGGTCACGGTCCGCAAGCAGGGAGGGCCGAGCCGCCATGATTGAGGCTCCTCACTACTCCGCGGCGGGCGCCAGCAAGAAGGCGGTCTCGCTGCCCGAAGCGCTGTTCGACGGCACCGTGAACGAGGACGTGCTGCACCGCGCGGTGATCACGTTCCTGTCCAATCAGCGCCAGGGCACGAGCAACACGTTGACCCGCAGCGAGGTCTCGGGCGGCAACCAGAAGCCGTGGCGCCAGAAGGGCACGGGTCGAGCTCGGCAGGGTTCGACGCGCGCGCCGCACTGGCGGCACGGCGGCATCGCGCACGGGCCGCATCCGCGCAGCTACCGGCTGGGGATTCCCAAGAAGATGCGGCAGCTGGCCAAGAAGTCGGCGCTCAACGCGCGTGCGCGTGAAGGCGCGCTCCTGATCGTGGACGCGCTCGAGTACGAAAAGCCGAAGACCAAGGACTTTGCCGGCCTGCTGAAGAAGCTGCACGTGATGCGCTTCGCCGACGCGACGGCGTATGAGATTCTGTGGGCGCAGACGGTGGTCGTGGAGATCGGCGCGCTCACAGAAGGCGCGACGAAGCAGGAGACGAAGGAGGCCAGCGATGCCTGAGCTGCACGACCTGATCGTCCGGCCGGTGGTCACGGAGAAGTCGTCCGCGGCCTATGGCGCGCGCAAGGAGTACGCGTTCCGCGTGCATTCCGAAGCGACCAAGCCGCAGATCAAGATGGCCATCGAAACGCTGTTCAAAGTGTCGGTCACCGGCGTCCGCACGATGGTCATGCGGGCCAAGCGGCGCACGTACGGGCGTTACCAGGGCCGCCGGCCATCCTGGAAAAAGGCGATCGTGACCCTCAAAGAGGGCGACGCGATCGAGGTGTTCGAGGGCTAAATGGGAATCAGACAGTTTCGGCCGATGACGCCGGCCACGCGCTTTCGCTCGGTCTCCGACTTCTCCGAAATCACGAAGACCGAGCCGGAGAAGACACTGCTCGAGCCGCTGCGGCGGACGGGTGGGCGCAACAACAAGGGCCACATCACGAGCCGGTATATGAGCGGCGGGCACAAGCGGCAGTACCGGCGCATCGACTTCCGGCGCGACAAGTTCGGCATTCCGGCGAGGGTCGCGAGCATCGAGTACGACCCGAACCGGACGGCCCGGATCGCGCTGCTGCACTACGGTGACGGCGAGAAGCGCTACATCCTCGCGCCCAAAGGGCTGAACGTCGGCGACACGGTGGTCTCGGGACCCGGTTCGGACATTCGCACCGGCAACGCGATGCCGCTGTTCGAGATTCCGTTGGGCACGGCGGTGCACAACATCGAGCTGAAGATCGCGCGCGGCGGCCAGCTGTGCCGCGGCGCGGGGACGAGCGCGCAGGTCGTGGCCAAGGAGGGCAACTACGTCACGCTGCGCCTCCGCTCGACGGAGATGCGGATGGTGCGAGGCGAGTGCCTCGCCACGATCGGCGAAGTCGGCAACGCCGAGCACGAGCTGCTCTCGATCGGCAAGGCCGGGAAGATGCGCTGGCTCGGCCGCAGCCCGCGTGTCCGCGGCGTGGCCATGAACCCCGTCGATCACCCGCTGGGCGGCGGCGAAGGCAAGAGCTCGGGTGGGCGGCCCCCAACCAACCCGTGGGGCAAGGTCGAGGGCAAGAAGACGCGCCATAAGAAGAAGCATTCGACGAAACTCATCGTGCGCGGCCGCAAGCGCGGGAAGGCGACGACGTAATGGGACGCAGCGTCAAGAAGGGCCCGTATGTCGAAGAATCACTGATGGTGAAGATCCGGGCCCTGAACGAGCGGAACGAGAAAAAGGTGTTCAAGACCTGGTCGCGACGCAGCACGATCACGCCGGACTTCGTGGGCCACACGCTCGCGGTGCACAACGGGAACAAGTTCATCCCGGTCTACATCACCGAGAACATGGTGGGTCACAAGCTGGGCGAGTTCGCCGCGACGCGGTTGTTCCGCGGCCACGGCGCCAAGGGCTCGGCGGCGGAGCGTGAGGCTGAAGCAGCGGCGGCGACGGAAGGCGGCGCCGAGGCCGGCGCCGAGAAGAAGAAGGAGTAGGCGATGGAAGCTCGAGCGATTCAACGCGGCGTGCGGCAGTCGGCGCGCAAGATGCGCCTCGTGATCGATTTGATCCGCGGCCAGGCGGTCCCGGAAGCGGATGCGATTCTCCGCTTTTCCAAGAAGCGGGCCGCGCGGCAGATCCATAAGGTCCTGAAGTCCGCGGTGGCGAATGCGCAGCAGGCAGCGCAGCGCGACAACGCCGCGTTCGACGCCGACAGCCTGCGCGTCACATACGCCGTGGTCAACGAAGGGCAGACGCTGAAGCGGTTCACGGCGGCGGCCATGGGCCGCGGCACGCCGATTCTGAAGCGGACGAGCCACGTCGAGATTCGCGTGGCGGGTGCGGAAGCACCGGTCAAGGCGTCGCCGACGGAGAAACCGGCTGCGGCGAAGGCGGAAGCGAAAGGCGAGAAGAAGCCGCGCGCGAAGGCGAAGAAGAAAGCGCCGGCCAAGAAGAAGAAGACGACCAAGAAAGCGAGCAAGTAAGTGGGACAGAAAACACATCCGTACGGTTTCCGGCTGGGCATCGTCAAGCAGTGGCGCTCGCGCTATTTCGCGCGCCACAACTTCCCCGAGCTGCTCAAGGAAGACGAGCTGATCCGGAAGTACCTGAAGACGCGCCTCAGCCACGCCGCGATCGCCGACGTCCACATCGAGCGCAAGCCGGGCAAAGTGACGGTCACGGTGCATACCGGCCGGCCCGGTGTCGTGATCGGCAAACGGGGCGCGGAAGTGGACAAGCTGCGCGACGAGCTGGCACAGCTGACGGGGAAGGAAGTCGGCATCAACGTCGAGGAGATCAAGCGGCCCGAGCTCGATGCGCAGCTGGTGGGTGACAGCGTCGCGCACCAGCTGACGCAGCGCATCTCATTCCGTCGCGCCATGAAGCGCGCGGTGCAGAGCGCGATGCGGATGGGCGCGCAGGGAATCAAGATCAAGGCGGCGGGCCGGCTGGGCGGCGCTGAAATCGCCCGCACCGAAGGCTATCACGAGGGTCGCGTGCCGCTGCACACGCTGCGCGCGGACATCGACTATGCGACCTCCACCGCCAAGACGACGTTCGGCACGATTGGCGTGAAGGTCTGGATCTTCAAGGGCGAGCGGACCGAGGATCTCCACGGCCGCACCTATTCCACGGGCGTCTAAACCATGCTCGCACCGAAGCGCGTCAAGTTTCGCAAGCGGTTCAAGGGCCGCACCAACGGGATGGCCACGCGCGGCAACACCGTCGCGTTCGGCCACTACGGGCTGATGTCGCTCGATCCCGGCTGGGTTTCCAACCGGCAGATCGAGGCCGCGCGCGTCGCGCTCACGCGCGAGCTGAAGCGCGGCGGCAAGGTGTGGATCCGGCTGTTCCCCGACAAGCCGATCACCAAGAAGCCCGCCGAAACGCGGATGGGAAAAGGCAAGGGGAATCCGGAAGGGTGGGTGGCGGTGGTGAAGCCGGGACGGATCCTGTTCGAGCTCGAGGGCATCGACGAGGCGTCGGCGCGCGCGGCTCTGGCGCTCGCGTCCGCGAAGCTGCCGATCCGGTCGAAGTTTGTGAAGCGGGAGGAGCGGTAGTATGCCGGCGAAACGCGAAAACCGCTCCGACGGGCTGCGCGAGCTCAAGACCGACGAGCTGACGCAGAAGCTGGTGGTACTGACGGAAGAGAAGTTCCGGCTCGAATTCCGCCGGGCGACGGAGTCGCTCACCAATCCGCTGCAGCTGCGGACGATTCGGCGCGACATCGCACGGATCAAGACCATTTTGAAGGAAAGGGCGTCGGCATGACCGAACGCGGCCGCAGGAAGGTTCGTACGGGGACCGTCGTCAGCGACAAGATGACCAAGACGGTCACGGTCTCGATGGTGCGCCGCTTCGCCCACAGCTTTTACGGCAAGCAGATCACGCGGACCAAGACGGTCGCGGCCCACGACGAGCACGGCGCCAAGACGGGCGACACCGTGCGCATCGTGGAGACTCGACCCTTGTCGAAACGGAAACGTTGGCGGGTTGTTGAGATCATCGAAAAGGCGAAATAGCCATGGTGCAGCAAGAATCGCAGGTCAAGATCGCGGACAACTCGGGCGCGCGCCGCGCGCTCGTCATCCGCGTGCTCGGCGGGTCCAAGCGCCGCTACGCGGGGCTCGGCGACGTGGTCGTGGTCACGATCAAGGACGCCATCCCCACCGGCCAGGTGAAGAAGGGCGAGGTGGTCAAGGCCGTGATCGTGCGCACGGCCAAGGAGACGAAGCGCAAGGACGGCTCCTACATCCGCTTCGACGAGAACGCGGCGGTGCTGATCAACGACGAAGGCGAGCCGCGCGCCACCCGCATCTTCGGCCCGGTGGGCCGCGAGCTGCGCGAGAAGAAGTTCATGAAGATCGTGTCGCTGGCGCCGGAGGTCATCTGATATGAAGCCGCTCGTTTACAAGAAGTCGCGGCGCGAGCGTGGGACGGTGCCCGAGCGGCACAAGCTGCACGTCGCCAAGGGCGATATCGTGCGCGTCATCAGCGGCGAGCATCGGGGGAAAGAAGGCAAGATCCTCCACGTGTATCCCAAGAAGTTCCGGATCGTCGTGGAGGGCGTGAACATCGTGAAGAAGCACAAGCGCGCCACGACCCCAGGGGGTGAGAGCGGGATCATCGAGTTTCCCGCCCCGATCGCGGCATCCAACGTGATGCTGCTCGACCCGAAGTCGGGAGCGCCGACGCGCGTGCGCCGGCGCCTGGACAAGGAAGGGAAGCTGGAACGGATTGCCGTGAGATCGGGTCAGCCGATCCCGCGAGTGAGGTGAGCATGGCCGACGACAAAGAGAAACAAGAAAAACCACCGAAGCAGGACAAGCAGCCGAAGCAGGAGAAGCAGGCCAAGAAGCAAAAGGCTGCGGCCTCCGCTGCTCCTGCTCCTGAGCCGGAGTCGACGGAACCCGTCGAACCCGCGCCGCGGGCCCGGTTGTGGGACTTCTACGAGCAGCAGGTGCGGGGCAAGCTGCAACAGCAGTTCGCCTTCAAGAACCCGCATCAGATTCCGCGGCTCAAGAAGATCGTTCTCAACGTCGGCATGGGTGACGCGTCCAAGAACCCCAAGGGGCTCGAGGCCGCGGTCGCCGAGCTGGCGGCCATCACCGGCCAGCATCCGGTGGTGACGCGCGCCAAGAAGGCGATCGCGAATTTCAACCTGCGCGAAGGGCAGGCGATCGGCTGCGCCGTGACGCTGCGCGGCGGGCGCATGTACGAGTTCCTCGACCGCTTCATCTCGATCGCCGTGCCGCGCATGCGCGACTTCCGCGGGCTGCCGACGAAGAGCTTCGACGGGCGCGGCAATTACTCGTTGGGCATCAAGGAGCAGATGATTTTCCCCGAGATCGACTACGACAAGGTCGAGCGCATTCACGGGATGGACATCACGTTCGTAACGAGCGCCGGGCGCGACGACACCGCGCTGGCCCTCCTGCGAGAGCTGGGCATGCCGTTCCGGGTCGAAACCCCGGCAGCGGCCTAGGAGACTTCATGGCGAAGAAGGCGTGGTTGGAGAGGGTGAAGCGGGGCCCGAAGTTCAAGGTGCGGGGCTACTACCGCTGCCAGCGCTGCGGCCGGAGCCGCGGCACGCTGCGCAAGTTCAAGTTGTGCCGCATCTGTTTCCGTGAGCTTGCGCTGCGCGGGGAAATTCCCGGCGTGCGCAAAGCCAGCTGGTAAAGGACACGAGATGAGCGTCATTGATCCCGTCGCCGATATGCTGACCCGGGTGCGCAACGCCTGCATGGCGGGCCACCGCCGGGTCGACATGCCGGTGTCGAAGCTGAAGGTCGCGATCGCCACGATTCTCCGCGACAACCACTACGTCCAGGACTTCAAGGTGCTGGACGATGGGCAGCACGGCCTGCTGCGCCTGTACTTGAAGTATCACAACGACGCGCCCGTCATCCGCGAGCTCCACCGCGTGTCGTCGCCCGGGCTCCGCCGCTACGTCAAGGCACGCGAGATCCCGCGCATCAAGAACGGCCTCGGCATGGCGATCCTGAGCACGCCGCAGGGACTCATGACCGACCGCGAAGCGCGCACCGCCCGGGTGGGCGGCGAAGTGCTCGCGGTGGTCTGGTAGGAGACGAGCGATGTCACGTATCGGCAGGAAGCCCGTGCCGCTGCCCACAGGCGTCACCGTGCAGATCGACGGGCACAAGATCACGGTGAAGGGCCCGAAGGGCGAGATCAGCCGCACGCTGCACGAAGACATGCTGCTGTCGCTCGAGGACGGCACCGTCGTCGTGAAGCGTCCGTCCGACGAAGCGCAGCACAAGGCGCTGCACGGCCTCACGCGCACGCTCGTCGCCAATATGGTCGCCGGCGTCACGGAGGGGTTCGCCAAGTCGCTCGAGATCCAGGGCGTCGGCTACAAAGCCGAACCGAAGCCGTTCGGCGTGCAGCTGGTGGTGGGGTTCTCGCATCCAGTCCCCTACAACGCACCCAACGGGATCAAGATCACGGTGACGAACAACGTGAATGTGAAGATCGAGGGCATCGACAAGGAACTCGTGGGCCAGGTGGCCGCGGAGCTGCGCAATATCCGCCCACCCGAGCCCTACAAGGGCAAAGGCATCCGCTACGCGGGCGAGCAGGTCCGCCGCAAGGCGGGCAAGACAGCCCAGGCGGCGAAATAAGCCATGCGATCCATCCGAAAAATCAAAACGTCGGCGGATCAGCGCTATCGCCGCCACCTGCGCGTCCGCAAGAAGGTCGAGGGCACGCCGGAGCGGCCACGGCTGGTGGTGTTTCGTTCGTCTAAGCACATCTACGCGCAGCTCGTGGATGACGAGCGTGGCCTCACGATCGCCGGCGTGGCTGACACGTCCGAGGGCATGCAGATCGAAGGCAAGGGCAAGGTGGCACGGAGCTTTGCGGTCGGGAAGCTCATCGCCGCCAAGGCCAAAGAGAAGGGCATCGCCAAGGTCGTGTTCGACCGCGGCGGTTATCAGTATCACGGGCGCGTGAAGGCCGTGGCCGACGGCGCCCGCAAAGGCGGATTGGAGTTCTAATGGCACCGGATCAAGAGAACCAGGAAGCGCCGAAGAACGAGAGCCCCGCAGCTCCTGAGGCCCCGACAACCAATGCCCCGGCCGCTGAGGCGGCGGCGGCGGCGCCGGCGGCGCCAGCGCAGGAACACCGGCCCCCCCGCGGTCCGCGCGGTCAGGGCGGCGGCGGTGGAGGCGGTCGCGGCGGCAGAGGTCGAGGCCGCGGCGGTGAGCGGCGCGAGGGCGATCGCGGCGGCCAGCGCGAAGGCGACGGCATGGTCGAGAACGTCGTCGCGATCAATCGCGTGGCGAAGGTCGTGAAGGGCGGCCGGCGCTTCAGCTTCAACGCCCTGGTCGCCGTCGGGGATGGGAAGGGACAGGTCGGAATCGCGACCGGCAAGGCGAACGAGGTCAGCGAAGCGGTGCGGAAGGCCGTCGAGGCCGCGCGCCGCAGCATGAACGAAATCCCGCTCACCGGCGGAACGATTCCGCACGAGATCATCGGCAAACATGGCGCGGGTCGCGTGCTGCTGAAACCGGCCGCGTCGGGAACGGGCGTGATCGCGGGCGGGCCGGTGCGCGCGGTACTGGAGTGCGCCGGGATCCGGGACATCCTGACCAAGAGCCTGGGTTCGACGAATCCGCACAACATGGTGCGGGCGACGATCGATGGCCTGAAGCGCCTGACGACGGCGCGCCGCGTCGCGCGGGAGCGGGGTGTGGAGCCTGAAGCCATTCATTACCGTGCCCGCCAGGAAGGCGTGGTAACCCATGGGTAGGCTGCCCCCGACGCGGAAATACCGCAAACGCAAATCGGGGCGGGACCCGGTCCTGCCGCCGGCCGGGAAGGGCAAGCTGCGGATCAAGCAGGTGCGATCGGGCAGCGGCCACTCCTATCGGATGAAGCGGACGCTCGAGGCCTTGGGCCTCAAGCATCATCAGGCTGAAGTCGTGCACGCGGATCATCCCGCGCTGCGCGGCATGCTCCAACAGGTGCGGCACCTCGTGGAGGTGACGCCCGCCGACCCCGGGGCCACGCCCCGGGGTGAAAAAGGGAAGAAGTAAATGCCAGCGACGAAGACGAAGTCCAAGCGGAAGCCAAAAGCGAAGCCTGAGGCGCCCGTCGCGCGGCTAGCGCTCCACGACCTGAAGCCCCCCGTGGGCTCGCATCGCGCGCGCATCCGCAAAGGCCGCGGGCCCGGCTCGGGAATCGGCAAGACGGCCGGGCGCGGCGGCAAAGGCCAGACCGCGCGTCAGGGCGGCAAGGTCCGTCCGGGATTCGAGGGCGGGCAGATGCCGCTCATCCGCCGGATTCCCAAGCGCGGCTTCACGAATCCGTTCAAGCAGCCGGCGCAGGTGGTGAATGTGCGCCATCTCGTCCTCCTGGCGGAGGGTGTCGAGGTGACGCCGGAAACGCTGTTCGGTGCCGGGTTGGTGCGTCGTCCCGACCATCCGATCAAGCTGCTCGGGACCGGGGAGGTTGCGGGGCGGAAGTTCGTGGTCAAAGGCGTCGCACTGTCCGCGAGCGCCAAGGCCAAGATCGAGCAGGCGGGCGGAACGATCGCGTGAGTAACCCGATTCCCAATCTGTTCAAGGTTCCGGAGCTCAAGGAAAAGCTCCTGTTCACCTTGCTGTGCCTCGTCATTTACCGGATCGGGGCGCACATCGCGACGCCGGGCGTGAACGTGGACGCCCTCGCGAACTTCATGAGCACGCGCGGCACCGGCACGCTCTTCGGGCTCTACGATCTGTTTTCGGGCGGCGGGCTCCGGCGGGCCACGGTCTTCGCGCTCGGCATCATGCCGTACATCTCGGCCAGCATCGTGTTTCAGCTGGCGGGGCCGGTGTTCCCGGTCATCGAGAAGATGCAGCGCGATGAAGAGGGCAAGAAGACCCTGACGCAGTGGACGCGCTACGTGACGGTTCTGCTCTGCATTTTCCAGGCGTACGGGTTCGGCGTGTTCACGGAATCGCTGCCCAACGCCGTCGCCAATCCGGGGTTCGCTTTCCGGATGACGACCGTGTTGACGCTGACGACCGGCGGCGTGTTCGTCATGTGGCTGGGCGAGCAGATCACGGAGCGGGGGATCGGGAACGGGATGAGCCTGCTCATCTTCTTTTCGATCATCGAGCGCATTCTGCCGGAGACGGTGAACACCTTCGAGGCGCTGAAGACCGGGACGCTGAGCTTCCCGGTGCTGATCATCGTGTTGATCATGATGCTGCTCGTCGTCGCCGGGACGGTCGCGATTACGGTCGCGGCGCGGCGCATCCCGGTGCAGATCCCGCGCAAGGTGATGGGCCGAGGACGCATTCGCGAGGGGCAGAAGACCTTCATTCCCCTGCGCATCAACAGCGCCGGCGTGATGCCGATCATCTTCGCGCAGTCCCTGATCATCGTCCCCGGCACATTGGCGACCTTCAGCGGCGTCCCCTGGCTCAAGACCTTCGCCGAATACTTCAACACGACGTCGGTGTGGTATCTCGTGTCGAACGCCGTGCTGATCGTGTTCTTCGCATACTTCTACACGTCCATCATCTTCAATCCGGTGGACCTGGCGGAGAACCTCAAGAAGCAGGGCGCGTTCATCCCCGGCGTGAAGCCGGGCGCGGCAACCGCCGATTACATCGACGAGGTCCTGACTCGCATCACCCTGCCGGGCGCGCTGTTCCTGACCTTCGTCGCGCTGCTCCCGATCGTGATTTCCACCACCCTGAACATGCCGTTCGGGTTCGGCGGCACGGCGCTGCTCATCGTCGTAGGTGTGGCGCTCGATACGGTGCAGCAGGTGCAGCAGCATCTGTTGCTGCGCCAGTATGATGGCTTCATGAAGGGTGGTGGCTCGGGCAGCGGGGGGGGCACCTCGCGGGTTCGCTTCCGCCGCTAGTGCCTGCACTGTAAGTGTTCATCCTCATCCTGGGAGCGCCAGGCTCGGGGAAGGGGACGCAAGGGAAAATCCTCGCCGAGCGGCTCAAGCTGCCCAAGATCACCACCGGTGATCTCATCCGAAAGGCGATGAAAGACGGCACGCCGCTCGGACTCGAGTTCCAGAAATACTACGACGAGGGCAAGCTGGTGCCCGACAGCATCATCCTCGGCATGATCAAGGACGAGCTGGCACGCCCGGAGGCGAAGGACGGCGCGATCCTCGACGGTTTCCCCCGCACCGCGGCGCAGGCCGAGTTGGTGGACAAGACGCTGGCCGAGCGCGGCCAGCGGTTGAATCACATTCTCCTGCTCGACGTTACCGAAGACGAGCTGGTGCGTCGCATGAGCGCGCGCTCGCAAGTCGAAGGGCGCCCGGACGACTCGCCCGAAGCCATCGCGACGCGTCTGCAGATCTATCAGCGCGACACCGCGCCGCTCATCGCGCACTACGCCCAGCGTGGCATCGTGCACCGCGTCCCCGGCACCGGGACGGTCGAGCAGATTGCCGGGGAGATCAAGCGGATCATCGGGCGATGATCACCATCAAGTCGCCGCGCGAAATCGAGACGATGGCGGCCGCCGGCCGCATCGTCGCCGAGACGCTGGCGCTGGTCGGCCGAAGCATCCGGCCGGACCTCACCACCGAAGACCTCGACCGCCTCGCCGAGACGTTCATCCGCAGCCACCCCGGTGCCCAGCCGTCGTTCAAGGGGTTGTACGACTTTCCGGCCACCCTCTGCACCTCGATCAATCACGAGATCGTGCACGGCATCCCGTCGCACAAGCGCGTGCTCCACGACGGCGACATCGTGAGCATCGATGTGGGCGTATGGCTCGAGGGGTTGCACGCGGACTCCGCGGCCACGTTCCCGGTCGGCGACATCGGACCTGAGACGGCTCGTCTGCTCACGGTGACGCAGCAGGCGCTCGCCGCGGGCGTCGCGCAGGCCCGCGCGGGCAATCACGTCGGCGATATCGGTCATGCCGTGCAGCAGGTGGCGGAGGGCGCGGGGTACTCGGTGGTCCGGGAGCTGGTCGGCCACGGGATCGGCGCGGCCTTTCACGAGGAGCCGCAGGTGCCGAATTACGGCAAACCGAGGCGCGGCCCGCGCCTCGCGCCCGGCATGACGATCGCGATCGAGCCGATGATCAATATCGGCGGTTCGGCGATCCGCACGCTGGACGACAAGTGGACGGTCGTGACGCAGGATGGCTCGCTGTCGGCGCATTTCGAGCATACCGTGGCGATCGGTGAAAATGGAGACCCGCCAAGAATCCTGACGGCAGCGTAGCCGGCTACTGCACGCCGGACTGTTTTGCCCTCGCCTGCTCCGACATTCCCGCCAGGTTCGCGTTGACGTTCTCCGTAGCCCCGTCGATCGCGGTTCTCGCCAACATGCCGGCCACACGCGCGTCGCTGACGGCGTTCTTGTTGCCGATGTGCTCGATGGTTTGGGCGAGCGCGAGCACGCGACGCCCGAGCTTCACGACTTCGGCGGGAGGACGCGCCGCCGCCAGCAGGGCGTCATCGATCGCCTGAGCGCGCTGAGGGTCGCGCTTCGGAATCTTGTATGCGCGGCTCACGCCTTCGTACGCGGCCGCGTCTTCATCCACCAGCCGTCGCAGCAAGATTCCGAAGCGCTCGGCTTCGTCGAGAATGTCGCGGGCCTGGGCATCGACGGCGGCATACGCCTTCCGTCCCACCGTCAGTCGCGCGACCATCGCTACGAGCGCCGCCGCGAGTGTGCCCGCAAGCGCGGCGGCGCTGCCGCCCCCGGGCGTCGGCGCCCCTCCCGCCAGCTCGTCGATCCATCCATCAAGCGAAGGCCCGGCCGCGGGCGGAGCGCCGGCGGCAAGCGGCGCGGCCGCGCGGATCTTCGCTTCCAGGACGTGGTCCCCGGCGTTGGAGAGCCGCAGCAACGATTCCGCGGCGCCGATGAGCGCGCGCTCCGGAACGAGGCCGACGATCTCGCTGTACTGCACCCCCACCCCCCGCTTTTCTGCGCGGGCCTTGATCGCATTGAAGACCACGGCGGGCGACGTGATGTCGATGTCCAGGAGGTTCATCGAGACCTGCGCGAGGCCGTCCACGATGAAGCCACTCGCCTGCACGCCCGGCAATCCGCCGCTCGAC
>Ga0193755_1000348_pt1 | contig 13167 bp, 13 predicted proteins | sample H1a2metaG_FD_144921 | JGI IMG/M metagenome (GOLD analysis project Ga0193755, IMG submission 144921) | Soil microbial communities from a riparian zone of the East river system, Colorado, United States - H1a2 | ecosystem: Environmental > Terrestrial > Soil > Riparian zone | place: USA: East River...
CGACTTCGCGCCGAGCGTTGCGTTGTTCGGCGCGTAGTAGCTGTCGAAGAACCCCTGGACGTCGGGCAGCTTCGCCGCGTCAAGATCGGCCATCGACCCGATGACGGTATGGGCGTACGGGAAGCAGCTGGTGCTGTCGAACGGCCAGGTGAGGCCGTCCGTAAAGGCGGCCTGGTAGGGTTGATTGTCGACGCGCAGCCGACGCTCTTCCTTCACCGCCTGTCGCTGGTTCTCGAAGTTCTCTTCGGTGATCGCCAGCGAGCGCATCCGGTCCGCCTCCGCCCAGAGCGCCAGGTTGAGCCGATTCGACGGCACCGTCTCCCAATAGTTCGTGCGGTCCTCGGCCGTCGACCCATTGAAGTCGCCGCCGGCGCGCTCGATCAATTTGTTGTGTTCGGCCTTTTTGATGTGCGCCGACCCCTGGAACATCATGTGCTCGAACAGGTGTGCGAACCCCGAGCGGCCGGGGCGCTCGTTGCGCGAGCCGACTTCATACCACACGTCCACCGTGACGATCGGCGTCGAGTGGTCTTCGGAATAGATGACCCGGAGGCCGTTCGGCAGCGTGAACTGCTCGAACACGATTCGTCCGGCGGGAGCAGTGGGGGGGGCCGGGGCGGCCTGCGCGATCAGCGTTCCAGGAAGCATCACCAGCAGCGCGAACAGTTTACGCATGGGTTCGAGACTCCATAGGGAAGAGCGCCAGCGCGTTGGTTTCGAGGATCGCCTGTTGCTGCTCGTTCGTAAGCGGCAGGGCCAGGAACTGATCGATGTTTTGCCGGAGGTCTTTCACGCCGGGGCTGGGCCAGTCGGTGCCCCACAGCACGCGGTCGCCGATCTCCGTCAGGCGGGGAAAGTACTCCAGCAGCTTGGAGGGCGGAATGCCTGAGACATCGAGCCTGACTTTCCTATGACGTCTCAGGATGAAAAACGCCTCCTCCATGTACAGCGGCCGCCCGCCGTGTGCCATCACGAGCTGCAGGTCCGGAAAATCGATGGCGACATCGTCGATCTCCATCGGATTACCGAACTTTGACCGCGCTCCGGGAAAAATCGACGTGCCCGTATGGATCATCACCGGCAGGCCGCGCTCTTCGCAGCGCTGGTAGATCTGGCCGAGCGCCGTGAGCCCATCGGTGTACGCGTTGGCGGGGAAGGCCTGGTGTGGCGGATGGACCTTGAGCAACCGGATTCCAAGGTCGATCAGCCGATCGACGTCGCCTGAGGGGTCGCGGGTGTAGCGCGCGTGCACACCGCCGTAGGGCAACAGCCGCTCCGGATTGGCGCGGGCGTACTTGGCGGCGAATGTGTTGGTCGAATCGTCGAACCCCATGATGTCGGGGCTGGGATAATTGACGAGGCCGACGCGCCAGACGCCCGACTTGTCCATCACCTCGAGCAGCGCACGCGGATCGTCCATCAGGGCGATGAGGACCTCCCAATGGTCCTCTTTCCCCCTGCGCATCGCCTCCTGGACTTTGGGCTTGAGGTCGCGCCACGGTTGGATGTGGATGTGAACGTCGGTAATGCGGCTCAATCGCTCCAGGTGTAAAACCCCTTTCCCGTCTTCTTCCCCAGCTCGCCCTTCTTCACTTTGTCTTTCAGAATCTTCGGCGGTTGGTACTGCGGCTTGCCGAGGGTCGCATGCAGATACTCGGCAATCGCGAGTCGCACATCGAGGCCCACGAGATCGGTCAGTTTCAGCGGACCCATCGGATGGTTGTAGCCCAACTCCATCGCCTTGTCGATGTCCTCCGCGCTCGCGACATCCTGCTCGAGCATGCGCATTGCCTCGAGCCCCAGGACGACGCCTAGCCGACTGGACGCGAAACCCGGGGAATCGCGCACGACGATCGGCTCCTTGCCGAGCTGCCGCGCGAATTTGACGGCGCGCTCGGCGGAGGGGCCGCTGTTGCGCCCGTGGGTGACAACCTCAACCAGCTTCATGACGTAAACGGGATTGAAAAAATGCATCCCGACCAGTCGCGCCGGGCGTGTCATCGTGGCGGCGATCTGTCCAATCGATAGAGAAGAGGTGTTCGTAGCGAGCAGGGCATCCGCCGGCGCCGCGCGCTCCAGCTCTGCAAAGAGACGCTGTTTGATCGCAAGGTCCTCGACAATCGCCTCGATCACGATGTCGGCAGTGGCGACGGCGGCACCGAGCTGGGGCTCGGCTCGCAGCCGCTCGTGGGCCTGATTCCGCTCCTGCTCAGTGATCTTCCCGCGCTTCAAGCCACCTCCGAGCAAGCTCTCGATCTTGCTCATCGCCAGGGGCAGGGCATCGGGTTGTGCGTCGGTGAGCCTCACCTTGCACCCGGCGAGCGCCGCGACGTAGGCGATGCCGTGGCCCATCGTGCCGGCGCCGATGACCGCGACGCGAGGGGATTTCACGCTGCTTGGGGCGGGGGCGCGTCGACGACCCGCCGCGCGCGCTCGGGATGGTTGGTGCAAAGGCCGTCGACGCCCCAGTGTGCCAGGCGCTCCATGTCGGCTGGATTGTCCACAGTCCACGCAATGATCGTCGCGCCCAGGCCGTGTATCGTCTGCACGAGCCGCTCATCGATCGTCGATTGCTCTGGCCAGAGTGTCTGCGCCGCGGCGTCCGCGAGGATTTGCTTGGCGGACGGCGAGCGGACCTCCGAAAGAATCCCCCGCGACAGGGTCGGCCGCTTCTCACCCAGTCGCCGGATGACGGGCTCGAGGAAACTGTGCACCGCGTAACCGGCCGGGTTCGGGCCGCGATCGAGCGTTGCCAGCAGGCGATCGTCCCACCGGGGATCGAGCACTTTCACTTCGACGAACACTCTGAGGGTGCCCAGCACGTCCAGCGCCTGGGCGAGCGTGGGGATGGGCTCGCCGTTCGCAAGTGGCACGGTCGCGAGATCGGTCGCCCGTGTCTGCGCGATCGGGAGACCCATGATCGACGGATCGTGATGGACGACGATTTCCCCATCGATCGTGGCATGCACATCCAGCTCGACGGCGTCGGCGCCCTGGCCTCGGGCGGCGCGGAACGCGGCCAGGGAATTCTCCAGCTCGATGCTGGAGGCGCCCCGGTGGGCAATCACCAAAGGCTTCACTGCTGGAGGCTGTCGGCTTTTTTCGGCTCGATCCAGTCCGGCTCTTTTTCGATGTCGTGCACGGTCGCGATGTCTACGGGGCGCGGCAGCACCGATTCCAGGTAGGCGGGATACTTGGCCGCATCGATCGGCTGCCCCTCAACTGTGAACTTCTGGTGCGCGTACATCCCGATCCGCCGGTTGAACTTGAGATCCGGGACGTTGAGCTGCCGCTCGCGCTCCGGGATAAACATGTTGAGCCGCTCCACCAGCTTCACGATCTCCTGGCGATACAGCCCGCGCGCCATCTCGTTCAGCTTGCTCTTGTCGGGCTCGGCCCCGTTGGTGGGATTTTCGCGCTCGTCGTAGCGACCCTTGAGGCCCCACACGTAGGCCCAATGGGCAGAGGACGAATTGTCGGTGCCGAAGAGATCGAACGCCGTCGGAATCCACTTATAGAAGAAGCGCTGGATCACCTCCGGCGGCATCTTGCCGGCCTTCACGATGCGCAAGAGACCGTTGTTACCGGTCCCCAGGTGATAGGACTCCTCTTTGAGCATGGGGCCCATAGAGCGCGACAGCGGATCGAACGCCGAGACGGAGAGCATCTTGAGCTGGAACTTGCCGTCGCGGTCGATGAACTGCGTGTACGTGAAGAAGTCGAGCCAGTTGTCGACGATCTCGTTGAAGGAGCCGAGCAGCCGCTCACCCTCGTCGGCGCGGCGCTCGAGCAGCTTCGCGGCTTCGCGCTTGCCCTCGTCGCCAAAATGCGAACAGAGCAGGTAGGACATCTGCCAGCCGTGCCGCATTTCTTCGGTCATCACCCGCTGCAACGACAGGAGATCGTAGTCCGACGGCGCGTGCTGGAGGAGATTGCGCTGCTGCTCCACCGACGCGAACTCGGTGTCGCCCTGATAGACGATGAGGTTGAGCAGCGCGTCACGGATGCGCTGGTCGGGAATGTGCATCACCGTCGGCCATTTGCGCTGCCCTTTGTAATGCCCGAACTCGATGTGCGGCACTTCGGGCTCGCCGAACTTCGCCTCGAACCCGTACTTGCGAAGATCGCCCTGGGGCAGACCGATCGAGTCCTGCCAGTAGCGGAAGTAATCGATCCAGTCGTCGAAGTTGAGAAGTTTGCGGACCATCAGCGGCTCCTCATGAGGTCGGTCTGATCCTCGATCTCGAGGTCGAGCATGGCAGCCAGCGAATTGGAGTCGGAGCGATACAAGAGGTCCTTGGCTTTGCGCACGGCCAGCGGCGCCATGCCCGCCCAGCGCTGAGCGAGGGCCTGGGTCTCAAGGGCTAGGGCCTCGGGCGGGACCACGCGATCGAAGAGACCGAGCTGGGCCGCTTCCGCCGCCGGGACCATTCGCGCGCTCCACACCAGCTCGAGCGCCTTCGAGATGCCGGTCAGACGCGGCAGGAAGTAGCTGCCTCCCCAGTCCGGTCCCAAGCCGAGCTTGTGGAATACCTGTCCAATCGATGCTTGATCTGAGGCGAGACGGTAATCGCAGGCGAGGGCGAGGTTCGCGCCGCCGCCCGCGGCCGCGCCGTTGACCGCCGCGAGCACCGGTTTCGGCGCGTTGCGAATCGTCAGGGCGATATCCTTGCCCGCCCGCACGAGTTGGTCGCCCTGGGTGCCCAGCACCCCGAGGTCGGCGCCCGCGCAGAACGCGCGCCCCGCACCCGTGATGACGATGACGCGGACGGCGTCGGCTGCCGCGAGCATGCGCAGCGCCTCGAGCAGGTCCTCGCACATGTCGGGATCAAAGGCGTTGAGCTTGTCGGGGCGGTTGAGCGTCGCGGTCCCGATGTGATCGGTGATTTCCACGAGGATCCGCTCGTACGCCGCCATCAGACGCGCTCCACGATCATGGCGATACCCTGGCCGACCCCGATGCACATGGTCACGAGACCGAATTGCGTGTTCGTGCGTGATAAGGCGTGGACAAGCGTGGTGAGGATCTTCGCACCGGTGCAACCGAGCGGGTGGCCGAGGGCGATGCCACCACCGTAGATGTTCACCTTCTGAGGATCGAGCTTGAGCTCGCGGATGCAGGCGATCGCCTGCGCCGCGAATGCCTCGTTCAACTCGACAAGACCGATCTGATCGATCGTAAGACCGGCGCGCTTGAGTGCCATCTTCGTGGCGGGAATCGGGCCCAATCCCATGCAGCTCGGATCCACCCCCGCGACCGCGGTCGCGACGATTCGCGCAATCGCGTTCTTCTTGTCGCTCGACACGAGCAACGCGGCGGCGCCGTCGTTGATGCCGCTCGAGCTTGCTGCCGTGACCGTTCCATCCTTCTTAAAGGCTGGCTTGAGCTTCGATACCGAGTCCAGCGTCGTTCCGGCGCGCGGATACTCGTCCTTGGCAAACGTGGAGCCGTCGGGGAGGGGAACCGGCACCAGCTCGTCCGTGAACACGCATTCCTTGAGCGCCTGCTCGGCCCGCCGCTGGCTCTCGACGGCAAACGCGTCCTGTTCCGCGCGACTGATCTTGTAACGCTCCGCCACGACTTCCGCCGTTTCGCCGAGCGAGATCGTCCATTCTTTCTTCATGCGGGGGTTCACGAAGCGCCAGCCGACCGTCGTGTCAGCGGTCTCCGGAACCTTGCGGCTCCAGGGCTCGCCCGACTTGAGCATCACGTACGGCGCGCGCGTCATACTCTCAACACCGCCGGCAACGAACGTCTCGCCTTCTCCCGCCCTGATCGCCTGCGCCGCGCTCGCTGCCGCCTGGAGCCCCGAGCCGCACAGTCGATTCACGGTCTGGCCGGGAACCTCGACCGGTAAACCGGCAAGCAGGAGCGCCATGCGGGCCACGTTGCGATTGTCTTCGCCCGCCTGATTCGCGCAGCCGAGGATGACGTCGTCGATCGACGCGGGATCGACTCCGGAACGCTCGACGACCGCTTTGATGGGGACTGCCGCAAGGTCATCTGGCCGCACGCCTGCCAACGAGCCACCATGCTTACCAACAGGAGTCCTGAGAGCCTCAACAACGAAGGCTTCCCTCACAGGGCGACCCACACCGTCTTCGTCTCCAAGTAGCCATCCAGGGCTTCACGTCCAAGATCTCGCCCAAAACCGGAAGCCTTGAACCCGCCAAACGGCGCGCCCGAGTCATAGAAGTTGTAGGAGTTGATCCACACGGTACCGGCGCGAATCGCCTTGGCGGCGCGGTGCGCTTTCTGGATGTCTTTGGTCCACAGCCCGGCGGCGAGACCGTAGATCGTGTTGTTCGCGAGCTTCACGCCCTGCTCGAAATCGTCGAACGTGAGCACCGCGAGCACGGGCCCGAAGATCTCCTCGCGTGCGATCGTCATGTCGGGCTGGACACCGTCGAACACGGTGGCTTCGACGTAGTAGCCCTTGCCGTTGGCCTTCGCCGCCTTGCCGCCGGCTACAAGCTGCGCGCCTTCGTCCACGCCCTTCTTGATGTAGGAAAGCACGGTCTCCTGCTGCTTTTTGGAGACAAGCGCGCCGAGGCGCGTGTTCTTATCGAGGGGATCGCCAGGCGTCATTTTCTTCGCGCCCTCGGTGAGCTGCTCGATCACCTGCGCATGCACCGATTTCTCAACCAACAGGCGCGATCCCGCGGCGCACACTTCGCCCTTGCCGTAGAAGATCCCCGTTTGCGCGCCGCGCACCGCGGCTTTCAGGTCGGCGTCGGCGAAGATGATGTTGGGACTCTTGCCGCCGAGCTCCATGGTGACGCGCTTGTTCGTCTCGGCGGCCATCTTCATGACCTGCCGGCCCACCTCCGTCGATCCGGTGAACGAGATCTTGTCGACGTCGGGATGTCGCACGAGCGCGGCTCCGGCCGTGGAGCCGCCGCCCGGCACCACGTTGAACGCTCCTGGCGGCAGTCCCGCCTCGAGCGCGATCTCGGCGAAGAGGAGGGCCGTGAGCGGGGTCTCCGACGCTGGCTTCAGGACAACCGTGCATCCGGCCGCGAGGGCAGGGGCAAACTTCCAGCTCGCGATGTTGAGCGGGAAATTCCAGGGTACGATCGCGCCGACGACGCCGATCGGCTCGCGGAGCGTGTAGGTCAGGAAGGGACCTTCGACGGGCAGCGTGTCGCCGACAATCTTGTCCGCCCATCCCGCGTAGTAGCGCAGCGTGTTGATCGTCATCCCGATCTCGATCTTCGACTCGAACAGCGTCTTGCCGTTCTGTGCCGTCTCGAGCCGGGCGACTTCGTCGAGCCGGGCCTCCAGCAGGTCGGCCGCCTTGAAGAGGAGTTTTCCTCTCTTCCTCCCTGACATGTCCCGCCACGCTTGCGATTCAAAGCACGCCTTGGCAGCGCGGACTGCGTTGTCCATGTCCGCCGCGTCGCCCGCCGCCACATCGGCGATGTTCTCTTCCGTAGCCGGGTTTTCGACCGCGAAGCGCTTCCCTGATGTGGCCGGCCGCCACTCGTTATTAATGAAGAGGTCGGTCTTCACTTCCCCTTGAACTCCGCCATCCGCTTCTCCTGGTTCGCCGCAATCCCTTCTTTGGCGTCCTCGCTCTGGAAGAGCTGCTGTTGCAGCTCCCGCTCGATCGCGAGCGCCGACTCGAACGGAACCTCGGCACCCGACTGGACGGCGCGCTTGATCAGGCCCACAGCCTTCGACGCCTTGTGGGGCGGGCAGAATTGTTTGGCATAGAGGACCACCTGCTCCCAGAAGTCCTTCGCGGGGAAGATCTCGTTCACGAGCCCGATTTCCTTGGCGCGGTCGAACGAGAACAACTCGCCCTTCACCATGAGCTCGATGGACAGCGACTTGCCAAGGAGGCGCGCCATCCGCTGGGTGCCGCCGGTTCCCGGGAGCACGCCGAGGTTGACTTCGGGCAGTCCGATTTTCCCGGCGTTCTCCTTCGCGAGGCGGATGTCACACGCCATCGCAATCTCGAGGCCACCGCCGACGGTGTGCCCATTGAGCGCCGCGATCGTCAGCTTGGGCGTCTGCTCCAACCGGTTCAACGTCTCGTTGGCGTGCAGGCAGAAGAAGTATTTGAAGCGGGGCGTCACGGTGTTCAGCATGCCGATGTTCGCGCCGGCCGAGAAGAACTTGTCGCCATGGCCGCGCAGCACGATCACGTGCACCGAATCGTCGAAGCGCGCGCGCAGGATCGCCTCGTCGAGCTGGCGCATCATATCATAGGTATAGGTATTCGCGGGAGGATCGTCGAGCTCGATGATCGCGAGCCCACCCTCGCTGCGGTATTGCACGAGTGTCTTGACCTGCGGTTCTGTCATCGTTGCCATGGGTTACTTAGCCTCCGGATGAGTCTCGACGAAGCCGCCGAGGAAGATGCTCGCCATGAGATCGGCCAGCCGCGCGGGATCGATCGCGCCGGCCGGGTCGTACCAGTTGTAGATCCAGTTCATCATGCCGAAGAGGATGTAGGTTGCGGCGCTGCGGTCGGGACCACTCTGCTCGGGCGCCGCTTCTTTGAGAATCGATTCGAGCAGATCGACGTAGCGCCGCTTGATGGCGCTGACGCCCTTGGGCGACGCCTCGTGCGACAACACCTTCATCTCCGACATGTGCTGCGCGAAGAACGACACATGGTGTCCGATAAAGGCCTGCAGCCGTTCCTGCGGATCGGTCGCCGCGGCGACCGCGCGCCGCGCGCCTTCCAGCACCTGTGTGAAGCACCGGTCCTGGATCAGGGCGAGCAGATCTTCTTTGCCGCGGACGTAGTAGTACATCCCGGCCAGGGACATCCCGCTCGCAGCCGAGAGATCCCGCATCGTCGTGGGATGGTAGCCCTTGTCCGCAAAGACCCGGGCGGCGCGGGCGAGCAGGTGGTCGAGACGCTCGTCGTATGGTCGCATGAGTTCGAACGATCGTTCGAATCTTCAAGCTATTCCCTTGGGTTCGATGCGGCAATAGGTGTCGGTTCTTAATATTTGAGCCTGTCTCACGTCCACATCCGGAGCCCGATGGCCCAACCGCACATGGTTTCCGCATCCCCCGACGCCGCGCTGATCCTGGCGTGGCAGGCGGGAGACGAACAGGCGGCGGCCGAGCTGGTCGGGCGCCACGCCCGGCCACTGGCGCGATTTCTGGCGGGTGCGGGCGCGCCCGAGGCGGACGTGGACGATCTGGTGCAGGAGACATTCATCCGCGCGTTTCGCAGCGTGGACCGCTTCCGTGGGCAATGTCAGTTTCGCACCTGGCTGCTGACGATCGGCGGCAACGTGCTGAAGGATTTCGGACGCCGCGCGGCTCGGCGCAAGGTAGTGCCGTTGGATGAGGCCGTGCGAGATGTCACCGGTGACCCGCACGAGCATGCCGAGGCGAGCGAAGCCGAGGCGTTACTCGCAATGGGGCTGAAACAGTTGCCGCGGCTACAGCGGGAAGTGTTCTTGCTCCGGGCACAGCAGGGACTGGAATACGGAGAAATCGCGGCGGCGTTGGCGACGACGCCGGGAGCAGCGCGGGTCCATTATCACCATGCGGTGAAGCGTCTGAAGGAGATTGTGAAATGAAAGCCATGAACGGCGACGAAAGGCTCGAGAATCTTGCGAAGCGACTCGGCAGCGCTGCCGCGGCTCGGCTCGACGTCGAGGCGACGGCGCAGAAGGTCGTCGCGCGCCTGCGCGAGCAGCCGGCGCGGCGCATCGCATGGGTCCAGCAGACGTGGCTGCGGATCGCCGCGGCGCTGGTCGTCGTGCTGAGCGGCGCCGCTCTGGTCCGCCAGACTCTCGTAACCAGAAACACGCACGCCGCGCATTTCGTGGCGGACGATCTGCGCGATCTCTCGGCAGACGAGCTGCGCGATGTGCTCGCGACGTTCGATCAGATCATCAACAGCGATAGTGTGGCCGTACCGGAAGGCAGCACGGACCTGCATGAACTCGACGCGCAGCAGCTGCGAGCAGTACTGCGCTCTCTGGAGGGATAAACATGACGAAGCACATCCTACTCAGCCTTGCCGTCCTGCTCGCCGGGGGGGGGGGCCGTCTCGCCGCCCAGCAGCGGGACAGCATGCGCGCGCCGAGCGACACCGCCGAGGCAGGGCGCCTGCGGGCGCAGATCGAGCAGCGGTTCAACGATCGCGTGAAGCAGGAGCTCAACCTGAATGCCGATCAGGCCACAAAGCTGCGCGACACACAGGAGCGGTTCGGCACCCGCCGCCGCGACGTGATGCAGCAGCAGCTCGCGCGCCGGCGGGCGCTCGAGAATCAAATGCAGCCGGGGATCGCGGCGAACTCCGATAGCGTACGCAAACTGATGGATGGAATGCAGGCTGGGCGCGCGGAAATGGTCAAAATCGAGCAGGATCAGGATCGCGAGATGTCAGGGTATCTCACCCCCGTCCAGCGAGCGCGGTATCAGCAAATGCGCGAGCGCCTCATGCAACGTGTGGGCGAAATGCGGATGGAGCGGCGCGAAGGGCGGGGGATCGGACGGGGGCGGATGGGACCTGGAGGGGCTGGTCGTCCGGGGATTCGTGGAGGCCGGCGCCGGGGGATCTAAGGTAAAGGCCTGCCGTAATGTTAGAGTAGTAGGGGCGCAGCATGCTGCGCCCCTACTCATTTCTATGGCACGGCGTCGGTATATTTCGCGCGCTGAAATTGGCCCGAGTGGCGGAATGGCAGACGCAACGGACTCAAAATCCGTCGGGGGCAACCCCATGAGAGTTCGACTCTCTCCTCGGGCATCAGCCATGATGTTGCTTATTCCTCTGCTGTACGCACAGCTCGCCACGGCGCAGCAGCCATCACTCCGCGGCACCGTCGTCAGCGCCGAATCCGGTGAACCCCTCGGCTTCAGCATCGTGAGTCTGCGTCCGAACCTCGGGCGCCAATTCACCGACTCGACCGGGGTCTTCGCATTCGCCGGCACTGCTGCCGGGCGCTACGTCCTCAGCGTCCGTCAGATTGGCTACACGCCGCTCGACACACAGATCGTGGTGCGTGGCGACAGCACGACGATCGTGCGCGTCGCCCTGCGGCATCTCGCGATCGAGCTCCCGCCCGTCACGGTCGCCGGCAGTCAGTGCATCAACCCCGGCCGTCCCGATTCAAGCGACGCGGCGCTGCTCGCCGTGTTCGATCAGCTGCAGGAAAACGCGCGGCGCTTCGAGCTGCTCGCCGACTCCTACCCATTCGAGTACACGGTTGAGTTGTCCGATCGCAACGTCAGCCAGCGCGGCGACACGGGACGACCGGTCGTTCGCAGACTACGATTGTCCAGCACCGACGATCACCCGTACGCGGTCGGCAACGTCGTCGAACCGTCATGGGGTCCGTGGGGCAATAGTGCGACCGTCATCCACACCACCGATCTGCCGGATTTTGGTAACCCGAGCTTCGTCGAGAATCACTGTTTTCATCTGGCAGGCCGCGATACCATCGCGGGAGAAACATTGGTCCGAATCGATTTCGAACCCGCAACCCACATCTGGTCGGCCGACATGGCGGGAGCGGCATATCTCGATTGGATCACGTACGAGCTGCGCTACGCCGAGACCTCGCTCACTCGGCCCGAGCGATCCGAAATGCCGGATGTCCGCGGCGTGAACGTCCGGACGCGCTTTCGCAACATCGCGCCGGGTGTGCCCCTCCAGGACTCGTTGTCTGCTATCTGGACCTACCGCTCCCGTGGCAAAAGGGTGGAGACCCAACGAACCGTAGAGGTGCGTTTCCGCCGCCAGCCGCCTCCGCAGTAGCGTCAACCCTTGCGTAGAAACGGGCCATGGGGGGATATGTGGCCTCCCCAGGAGGTCACCTATGGCTCTCGCGCTCCTTGTCGCTCTGCTTCAGACTGCTCAAGCCCCCGTAGGCTCGGTCGCTGCTTGGTCGCTGCATTTCAGCGGCGAGATCCGGTGGCAGCAGATCACACCAGCGGGTGCCCTGCTGGTTTCGAGCGACGGTGCCCTCGCAGGCGTCGATGTGGAGCGCGGCCAGATCGCGTGGCAAAAGCCAGAGCTCGGCGGACTGCCGGTCGACAGCGTGCGAATGGTCGAGGGATCGTTGTTGATGGAAGCGGCAAAACCCGGCCTCTCGATCATCTTCGACCCGATCACCGGGACCGAGCTGTTCGATTCCCGACGTCTGGGTCTCACACAGGTGGTAACGCGCCGCGTCTTGCCCCAGACGGGGACGCTCATCGTGCATGGCCGACGCGCCTCCGGCCCGCCGATCGTCGCGCTGTACGACCTGAAAACCGGCAATCAGCGTTGGGTCAGCGAGTCGCTGTTCCAGCAGAGCGGCCCGAAGCGGGGCGGCCTCGGCGGGCTGATGCAGGGCCTCGTGCGCATGGCATCTGCAGGCACGCAACTCGAGGTGCTCCAGGCTGGTCCCGATGTCATCGTGGTCAATACGCTGATGAGTCTGCGCGGGCTCGATGCCCACACAGGCGCCACGCGCTGGTCCGCGACCCTTCCCACCGCGCGCGCCGGTAATCCCGCCAAGCACGTACGCCTCTTCCCGGCGATCGATAAGCCCGATCGCATCTACGTGGGCTTCGACGATCGTCTCATGGCGTACAGGCTGTCCGACGGGCAGCCGCTCTGGGCCAAACCCGCGCTGATCCAGGGCTGGGTGCACGACATCGTGCAGCATCCCGGCGGGATCATCATCCTGCCGGAGTCCCCTCCGCCCGACGAAGCGACGGGCAACGTGCGTATCATCAACGGAGTGGTGCAGACCGGCCTCAACATCGCGCGCTATGAGGACGGGACGACCATCGCGGACAAACCGCTGCGGATGCGCGGCACGGTGACGGACGCAATCATCACCGGTGGATCCGCAGTGCTCGCCGTCGATGCTGAATCTCGCACCTTCGTGAATGTTCTCGACGTCGCCACCGCGACGGTGCGGCTTCAGAAGGACGTGAAGATCAAGGGGCAGCTCGCGTATGCCGAGCTGACGCCGGCCGGGCTCCTGTACATCTCCCGCTCCGGCCAGGCAACGAACGGCGAGGTGAACATCATTGATTTGTCGCGGGGTGAGCAGAAATACAAAGACGCGATCGAGGGCACCCAGTCGGCACCGCTGCTCCACGCCATCGACGGGCGCACACTCTATGTGTTCGCCAGCAAGGATCACAGGCTCTACTCGGTCGACCGGCAGGACGGCACCTATCGCGCGCTGAGCCCC
>Ga0193755_1000349_pt1 | contig 13147 bp, 12 predicted proteins | sample H1a2metaG_FD_144921 | JGI IMG/M metagenome (GOLD analysis project Ga0193755, IMG submission 144921) | Soil microbial communities from a riparian zone of the East river system, Colorado, United States - H1a2 | ecosystem: Environmental > Terrestrial > Soil > Riparian zone | place: USA: East River...
TCCTGTACATGTCCGGGTATCCTGGAGACGCAGTCGTGCAGCACGGGACGCTCCCGTCCGGCAGCGCCTTTCTCCAGAAGCCGTTTTCCCCCGATGGGCTCGCGGTCAAGGTGCGCGACGTGCTGGACGCGTGACGTGCGAGCGGCTACCGTAGCGCCATGATAGAGAGCCCGCTCACTGCTCTAGGTCTGTCGGGCGAGCTGTGGCTTGGTCAGTTCGCCCGGCTGGTTGACCAGTTGCCGGTCGTGTTGTGGTCGACCGACCCGCAGTTTCGGATCACCGCAATTCGTGGTGGCGGGGCACTGGCGGGCGAGGAAGGCAAAACGATCGAGGAAGCGTTTGAGAGCCCCACAGACGCCGCTCCCGCCGTCGCAGCGCACCGGGCCGCGCTCCGCGGAGAATCCGTTGCCTACGAAACGGTCTTTCATGGTCGAGCGTTCTCCGCCCGCGTGGAACCCCTCGTCGGTTCTCAGGGTGACGTGGTGGGCGTCGTGGGATTCGCCTACGATGTCACCGATCGCCACGACACTCAGGAACGGCTCCGCACGATCATTGACAGCGATCCGGATTGCGTGAAGCAGTTGGACGCCGAGGGGCGACTCCTGGACATGAATCCCGCCGGGCTGGCGATGATCCAGGCAGAGAGCATCGAGCAAGTGCGAGGCATGGAGATTGCCCAGGTGATTGCCCCGGAGTACCGCGCGGCATTCAACGATCTGCACCGTCGTGTGTTCGCGGGAGGCTCGGGAACCCTGGAGTTCGAGATCATCGGTCTCAAGGGGCAGCGCCGTTGGCTCACGACCCACGCGGTTCCGCTCCGCGACGCCTCCGGCACCATTCAAGCGGCGCTCGGAATCACGCGCGACATTTCCCGCCGCAGAATCGCGGAGCTGGCGTTGGTGGAATCGGAAGAACGCTTCTGTAAAGCTTTCTACGCCAATGCCCTGCCCCTGCTGATCACGCGCCTGTCCGACGGCTTGGTCCTCGACGCCAATGAGGCCTTCACGAAGCTCGTGAATCGTCCACGCGACGAGATTCTCGGCCAGACGACAGTCGAACTCGGTGTCATCGAGCCTGCCCGGCGGGCGGCGGTGATCGAGAGACTCCGCGACGAAGGCGTCGTGAACGATATCGAGCTGGAGCTACATCCGCGGGACAGTGAGTCGCGCACAGGACTGATATCGCTCGTGCGCATCGAGCTCGGCGGACAGGAGTGCATCCTCGGGACGTATCGCGACGTCACGGAGGCCAAGCGGGCCGAAGAGCAGCTGCGCGCGTCCCGGACCGCGCTCCGCAGCCTCGCCACCCGCCAGCAAGACATCCGCGAGGATGAGCGTTCGCGCATCGCGCGCGAGATTCACGACAGCCTCGGCCAGGCGTTGACCGCGCTGAAGCTTCAACTCGTCGCCGCTCAGGATGTCGCCGCAACCGAGACGCCCGCACTCAGCGCCCGGCTCGCCGAGACCGCGTTGATGGTCGACGACCTCGTGAAGAGTGTGCGGCGCATCGCCACGGAGCTGCGGCCACCGATTCTCGACCAGTTGGGTTTGCCCGCAGCGGTCGAATGGCTGGCTCAGGACTTTGGCCGGCGCACCGGCATCCGCTGCCAGACCTCCATTCACCCCACTGATGGGGCCATTACCAGTGAGCTCGCCACCGCGCTGTTTCGCATCGTCCAGGAGGCGCTGACGAACGTGCTCAGGCATGCCGGCGCGACGCGCGTGGATATCGAGCTCGGCGTGAAAAGCGGTTGCGTGATGGTCGAGATCAACGACGACGGCAGCGGCATCACAGAATCCGGCATGGGACCGGGTTCGCTCGGCATTCTCGGTATGCGAGAGCGGGCTGCCGCGCTCGGGGGCGTGCTGGAAGTCGCGCCGCGCAGCAACGGCGGAACGCGCGTCGCCGCATGGTTCCCGCCCCGATGATTCGCATCCTGGTCGTAGACGATCATGCGCTCGTTCGCCGCGGACTCATCGAGCTCCTACAGGGACTGCCGGATGGCGTACAGTTCGGGGAGGCCGGCACCGCCGCCGAAGCGATCGCCCTTGTGTTCGGCGAGCGCTGGGATGTGGTATTGCTGGATCTTGGCTTACCCGATCGCCACGGGCTCGAGGTGCTCCGGGAGGTCCACGCCGCACGGCCCCACCTGCCGGTGCTGGTGCTCACGATGTTTCCGGAGGACCAGTTGGCGCTCCGCATGCTCGAGATGGGCGCGTCCGGGTATCTGACGAAGGAATCGGCGCCGGAAGAGTTGTTGCGCGCGCTGGAGCGCGTGATGACGGGTCACAAGTACCTGAGTCCGGCGATGGCCCAAGCCGTCGCGGACGGTCTTGGCGGACCACCACCTGCACCGCACGAGCAACTCTCCGATCGCGAGCTCGAAGTGCTGCGTCTGCTGGCCGCCGGACGTCCGATTACCGCCATCAGCCGGCAACTTGGCCTTTCTCCAAAGACGGTGACCACGTACCGCGCGCGATTGCTGCACAAATTGCGGATGCGGTCCAACGCCGAGCTGACGTTTTACGCGACGCAGCACGGTCTCATCAGTCCAGCAGCTCTCCGCGCGACGCATAATTCTTCGTAGGCAAAACCCTACCTGCCGACTTCCCTACCGCCGACAGACACGATTCTCAGCATCACCAATCCTGTGGCATGGAACAAGTTCGCGTGCTCATAGTCGAGGACAACGACAATGACGCCGTGTTGATCAACCGTGAGCTCGGGCGTCTCACGCCAGAGCCCGCTGTCCAGCACGTCCGAACGCAGTCTGCATTCGCCGCGGCGTTGGAAGGTTTTGCGCCGGACGTCATCCTCAGTGATCACAACATCCCTGGATTCAGCGGTTGGGAGGCGCTCGAGCTTGCACAGCGTGCGCGACCGGATGTGCCGTTCATTCTCGTAACAGGATCGCTCGACGAAGAGACTGCAGTCCGCTATCTGAAAGGCGGCGCGGCCGATTACATCCTGAAGGACCGGCTCGTCCGTCTCGGCCCCGCAGTGCTCGAAGCCCTGGGGCGCGCGCGCCAGCGGGAAGCGTTGCGTCGGCAGGAGCGCCTGCTGCGACAGATCATCGACGCGAACCCGAGCCTGATCTTCGTGAAGGACTGGGACGGCCGATTCGTTCTCGTCAATGAAGCCACAGCGCAGGTCTACGGAACCACCGTTGCTGCGCTCGTCGGCAAGACGGACGCCGACTTCAATCCCAACGTCGACGAAGTCGCGCATTTCCTGCGCCATGATCGCGACGTGATGTCATCGGGCCAGCCCAAGGTCATTGCCGAAGAGCCGGTGACGCACCCCACGACGCGCGAGACGCGCTGGTTCCAAACGATCAAGATGCCGTTGCGTTCGCCCGAAGAAGGAACGGCCACGCTCCTGGGCGTCTCGACGGAGATTACCGAACGCAAACGACTGGAGGAACAACTGCTCCAGTCACAGAAGATGGAAGCGGTGGGCCAGCTCGCCGGCGGCGTCGCGCACGACTTCAACAATATCCTGACCGCGATCGTCGGCTACACGGACCTCCTGGCCGCGGAGCTGGGCGCGAACGAACAGCAGCACGAGGATCTCGAGGAGATTCGCAAAGCCGCCCGGCGCGCCGCCGCCCTCACCCGCCAACTGCTCGCCTTCTCGCGCAAGCAGGTACTGGAGCCGCGCATCATCGACGTGAACGGCGTGGTGATGAACCTCGACAAGATGCTGCGGTCGCTGATCTCCGAGAACATCGAGCTCAAGACCGTCCTGGCGGACAACCTCGCGGCCGCACGCGCCGATCCGAACCAGATCGAGCAGGTCATCATGAATCTCGCGATCAACGCGCGGGACGCGATGCCCGAGGGCGGGACCGTGACGATCGAAACGCGCAACGCGACCCTCGACGACGCGTACGCGGCGCAGCACGTCTCGGTGATCCCGGGCGAATATGTCATGCTCGCCGTCAGCGACACGGGCTGCGGCATGGACGAGAAGACGCAGTCGCGGATCTTCGAGCCGTTCTTCACCACCAAGCCAGCCGGCCGCGGCACGGGCCTGGGGCTCTCGACCGTGTACGGCATCGTAAAACAGACCGGGGGCAACATCTGGCTCTACAGCGAGCCCGGCAAAGGGACGACGTTCAAGATTTATCTTCCCGCGATCGCCGCGCTGCCCGAGGACATCGGCAAAGTCGCGCCCGCCGAAGCCCTGCCTCGCGGCGGAGGGACGGTGTTGGTCGTAGAGGACGACGAGCAGCTGCGCCGGCTGACGCATCGCGCGCTCGCCAGCCAGGGATACACCGTGCTGGAGGCCGATCGTGGCAGCACCGCGCTGGACATCGCGCGGCGTCATAAGGGACACATCGACCTGCTGCTGACCGATGTCATCATGCCCGACACCAACGGGCGCAAGCTCGCCGAGACGATCCGCGCGGCGCGTCCGGGATTGCGTGTCCTCTATATGTCCGGTTATCCCGACGGCGCGATCGCCAGCCACGGCATGTTGGAGCCGGGCGTCGCGTATCTCGCCAAACCCTTCACCACCGACGCGGTCACCCGCAAGGTCCGCGAGGTCCTGGAGGCACCGTGATGCGTTCGATCCAGCGCCCGTTCCCCTTGTTCGTCATCGCGCTGTTGGGCTCCTGCTGAATCACCCTCCGCAATAAGCGGTGGCCCCCTCCCAGGCTCTGCGCGTTCTGGTGGTCGAGGACCGCACGGAGGACGCGGAGCTCGCGATACGCGAGCTCCGTCGCGCAGAGCTCAATTGCGAGACGCGACGCGTCGACAAGGCCGACGCCTTTCGCCGCGCGTTGGGGGAGTTCCGGCCGGATATCGTGCTCGCCGACTATACGGTGCCGGGGTTTGGCGGGATGGCGGCGCTAGAGATTCTCAAGGCCGAGGCGCCCGCCATCCCCCTGATCATCGTGACCGGCAGCCTGGACGAAGAGACTGCCGCGGAGTGCATCAAGGCCGGTGCCGCTGATTATGTGCTCAAGACGAACCTGATCCGACTGGGTCCGGCAGTCAGCGGCGCCCTCGCCTATGCTCAGAGCCAGGCCGACAAGCAGGTCGCCGAGTCGGCCCTGCGAATCAGCGAGCGCCGGTTTCGTGCGCTCGTGGAAGAGAGTTGGGACGCCGTCGCTCTGTTCGCCGGAGACGGCACCATCCTCTACGGCAGTCCCGCCACCACCCGGCTCCTCGGCTACGACCTGACCGAATTTGTCGGCCGCAATGCGATGGAGCTGATCCATCCCGATGACCGCGCGGGGGTGCTGGTGCGCCTCCAGGAGGCAATGGCGGCGCCACGCGCCCGGGTGCACGTGGCGGCGCGCGTGCGCCACAAGAACGGCAGCTGGCGCTACCTCGAGGGTGTGTTCACCAATCTGCTCGATGACCCGAGCGTCGGCGCGATCGTCAACAACTATCGTGATGTCACCGACCGCCGCATCCTGGAAGAACAGGTCATACTGTCGCAGAAGATGGAAGCGATCGGGCGGCTGGCGGGCGGCGTGGCGCACGACTTCAACAACATTCTCACCGCGATCGGCGGTTACAGCGATCTCCTGCTCGCCGATCTCCCGCCCGACGATCGCCGGCGCCACGACGTCGAAGAGATTCACCAGGCGACGGAACGCGCCGCCGCGCTGACTCAGCAGCTGCTCGCGTTCAGCCGCCGGCAGGTGCTCCAGCCGAAGGTCATCAACCTCAACGGCCTCGTCCCGGACATCGAAAAAATGCTGCGGCGGCTGATCGGCGAGGACATCCTGTTCGCGACGGTGCTCCACCCGAGCCTCGGCAACGTGCGCGCTGATCCCGGCCAACTGGAGCAGGTGATCGTCAATCTCGCCGTGAACGCGCGGGACGCGATGCTGGACGGAGGCCGGCTCACGATCGAGACGCGCAACGTCGAGCTCGACGAGGCGTACACCGCCGAACACCCCGCCGTCAAACCCGGTCGCTACGTCATGCTCGCCGTGACGGACACCGGGGTCGGCATGGATGAAGAAACGAAGGCACGGATCTTCGAGCCGTTCTTCACCACCAAGGTCCGCGGCAAAGGGACCGGGCTAGGCCTGGCCACGGTATACGGCATCGTCCAGCAGACGGGCGGACACATCTGGCCCTACTCGGAGCCGGGCCGGGGCACCACGATGCGTGTGTACCTTCCCCGGGTCGACGCACGGGCGGACCCAATCGAGCGCCCCAGAGACGCGGCGCCCGAAACGCTGCGTGGCAGCGAGACGATCCTGGTGGTCGAGGACGAGGCGCCAGTCCGAGCGGTCACACGCCAGCTCCTCGAGCGAAACGGATATACCGTCCTGGAAGCCCCGGACGGACCGGCTGCACTGGCGCTGGTCGACGGCGAGGCGGGTGGCCGGCACATCGATCTGCTGTTGACCGACGTGATCATGCCGGGCATGAGCGGACGCGAGCTCGCCGCCCAGCTGAATGCACGACGACCGAATGTGCGCGTGCTCTTCATGTCGGGTTACACGGATGACGCCGTCGTCCGGCACGGGATGCTGGAACCAGGTCTTGCATATCTCGAGAAACCATTCCGCCCGACCGCGCTGCTGCGAAAGGTGCGTGGCGTCTTGCTAGAGACGGACCCCGAGACCCAAAGAGAACCCGAAAAAAATCGATAAATATCGATGTTATCGGGCGAGTGTGCGCTCACTTAACCGCTTAATTAAATCAGCGTCAAGTAGTTAGGTATGCGCAAGGCCGAGATTGTAAGTGTACTAGCTTGGCGCACAATGACTTACGCCAGAGAGTGGCGCCGCGCACAGACCCCCCAGCTAGATTCCGCCCATGCCTTTGCCGCCCCTCATCGGGCACGAAAGGGTTAAGACCAAACTGGCGGGCGCCCACGCCTCCGGAAAGCTGCCCCAAGCGCTTCTGCTTGCCGGTCCTCGTGGCGTAGGGAAGCAGCGTCTCGCGCTGTGGCTTGCCCAACTGATCCATTGCGAAGCACCGGGCCAGGAACCGTGCGGCCAATGCCGCTCGTGCCGACTTGTGGTTTCGCTGCAACACCCTGACGTGCACTGGTTTGTGCCGGTGGAGCTGAGCAAACGCAGTGGAACGAGCACAGGCGACGCGGACAAGCAGGTAGACCTCGCCGCCGAGGCGTTAGCCGAGGAAATGGCGGCGCGGCGAGAGCAGCCACTGTACGGTCCGCCGGCCGGACTTGCGAGTCATCCGGTGGCGTCTGTCCGTCTATTGCTCAAGCGGCTCGCGCTGACGCCGGCGATGGGCACGCGGAAGGTGTTCATTGTCGGGGATGCGGAACGACTGATCCCCCAGCTGGGGACGGAAGTCGCGGCGAACGCGCTGCTGAAGGCGCTCGAGGAGCCGCCGGCGGATAGTGTGATCATTATCACTGCCGCGGATCCCAACGCCCTGCTTCCGACGGTTATGTCGCGTGTTGTGCTCGTTCGTGTGGCGCGAATCGCCGACAGTGACGTGACAGCTTTCGCGCAGCAAACGCTCGGAGTTGTCAGTCAAGCTGAACTGGCACAACGAGTTGCGGCTGCTGAAGGGTGCATTGGCAAGCTCTTTGCAACGGCACTGTCCCGTTCCGGACAGCCGGCAGATGAGCAAGTGGGCCGGTTTCTGGAAGCTCCATGGTTGTTCGCGCTTGGGCAGGTGCCGTTTCAAGCACGCGGGGGCTTCACCGACATGCTCGACGCGTTGGCGACGAGGTTGCGGAGTGAAGCGAAGCGCGGTGGCGATACGGACAAGCTGGTCGAGGCTATCGCCCTCGTGCTGGACGCACGCGATCTCGCGCAGGGCAACGTGAACCCGCAGCTTCTCGCTGCCGTATTGGCCGAGGACCTACAGGCGATGAGGCGGTCATGAAGCTGTCGCATCTGGACCACGCCGGCCGCGCCCGGATGGTGGATGTCGGCGACAAGCCGATGATGGATCGGTCGGCGGTCGCGACGGGGACGATTCGGATGTCGCCGGAGGCGTTCCGGCAGGTGGCCGAGCAGGCCATCGCCAAGGGCGACGTGCTCGCGGTGAGCGAGGTCGCGGGAACGCTGGCGGCGAAACGGACGGCGGAGCTGATCCCGCTCTGCCACCCGCTCGGTCTGGACCATGTGGAGGTAGAAGCCAGTCTGACTGAGGAGCTGCCCGGCGTGCGTATCTGGGCGAAGGTGCGGACCGTTGGCCGAACCGGTGTGGAGATGGAAGCGTTAACGGCAGTTACCGTGGCATTGTTGACCGTCTACGACATGGTCAAGGCCGTCGATAGCGGCATGGTGATCGGGGATGTGCAGCTCGTGGAGAAGCAAAAGGCTCCACGCGATGATTGACGGGTGCTTGACGCACGTGCGGCATGCTTGACTCGCAGGAAGTCGATTAACAGGGAGGATTATGCAGACGAAAACTCAACGTTTGATTTTGCGCGGCGGAATTATCGTGCTGGCCGCTCTGCTCGTCAGTACGGTGGGCGGGTGGGCCGGCGGCACGACGACCGATACTGAGCGCGCGCCCGCGTCGGGCACCGAGCTCCTCGGTGAACTGCGGTCGCTGCGTCAGCAACTAGACGCGAAGCAGGGCGAGCTCGAAGTCGCTCGGCTTCAGCTCGACCGCGTCGATGCCATCATGCAGTACTCGACGCACTACCGGCTGCCTGCCGACATGGCAACGGCGGTCTACGACGTCGCGCTCAGCGAGGGGATCGATCCCGGCCTGGCGTTCCGTCTGGTGAAGGTCGAGTCCGGCTTCAATCCCCGGGCGATCAGCCACGTCGGCGCGATCGGCCTGACGCAGGTGCTGCCCAGCACGGCGCGGCTGTATGAGCCGGGCCTGACGACGCAGCAGCTCTATGACCGGGATACGAACCTGCGGATCGGTTTCCGCTACCTGCGGGACCTGTTGGACCGCTATCCGGCCAACATGTCGCTGGCGCTACTTGCCTACAACCGCGGCCCCGCCAAGGTCGAGCAGCTCCTGGGCGCCGGTCGCGATCCTGCGAACGGGTACGAAGCTGAAGTTATGAGGGGATTCCGGCACCACTAACCTCGGGTGCCGGTCGGTTTACCGGCTCGGAATCAGCAGCACATCACCGGGCCGGAGCACACTCCGCATCGTCATGTCATTGGCTTCCAGCAGCGCCATCAGCCCGATGCCGTGTTGTCGGGCGATGCCGCTGGCGGTCTCGCCGCGGGCTACCCGATGGCGAGTGCCATCCGAGCTGCTAATCGTGCGGTAGCGGGTCGAGACCCGACGGACCCGAGGCTCCGGGGGATTGCTCCACGCGCCCCGCGGTACCACCCGCCCGCTCATCGGCACGATGATCCGCTGGCCCACACGCAGCGCGTGCGAGCGCAGATGGGGATTCGCCGCCTGCAGCATGGTGACGGTCACCTGGTAGCGCTGCGCGATGCCCGAGAGGGTCTGACCCGTGGAGACGTAGTGGTCCACGAAGGTCACGCGCTCGTTGACCGGCAGATCGGCGTACCGCTCCGCCACCCGGGCACCCCTGCCCCGCGGCACGCGCACGACGACGGCCCGCTGCGGCGGCGTTATCCCGCGCACATACTGCGGGTTGAGCTCGAGTATCGCCGCGACCGACGTATCGGCCAGCCGCGCCAGGACATCGAGCCCCGTCGCATCCGGAACGGAGACTTCGTCGAAGACGAGCGGCGGCAGGCGCTGGATATCGGTGAAGCCGTAGCGGCTGGGCTGCTTGGCGATCAACGCGGCAGCGATCAACTTCGGCACATAGTCGCGCGTTTCGCGACGCAGATTGCGCCGGTCGGCGATCTGGAAGAACGTCTGATCATCCACGGTGTCGGGCTCACCCGGCAGGCGCCGGATCTCGCGCTCGATGCGGCCGGCGCCCGCGTTGTAGGCCGCGGCCGCCAGATAGACGCTCCCAAGGCGCTGCACGAGGTCCTGAAGATGATTGACCGCGGCGTCGGTCGCCTTGAAGGGATCGCGTCGCTCGTCCACCCAGGGATCGATCTGGAGGCCATAGCCCCGGCCGGTGGACGCCATGAATTGCCACATCCCGACCGCCCGGGCGCGGCTCACCGCCGTGTTCGATAGCCCGCTTTCGATCAGCGTGAGATAGACGAGATCCTCGGGCAGGCCGCGCGCCCGCAGCCGCTCCCGGATCATCCCCTCATAGCGCCCCAGGCGCGATAGCCAGATCTCAAATCGGTCGCGCGCGTCGAGCTGGAAGAATTCCAGATATTCGAGCACGCGGCGATTACCGGCGAAATTCGAGACGTCGATGTCGAACGTCGCGTTGGCGTCCCGGCCGAAGAGATCCTCGGCCTCCTTGCGCACGTCCTCGCCGCGGACCGCCACGTTGGTGCGGGGCGTGGCGAGCGAGTCGGGATGGCGTTCGTGCAGACTGTCCAAGGCCGACTGATCGGCGGCGGAGTCCTGCTCGACCGTTGCGAGTGCCGTACCGAGCTGAACGGCCGAGCTGTCGCGCGTCGTCACGTCGGAGACGGGCAACGATGTCACGGGTGCAGGCGGAATATGGGCGCCAGCGCAGGCGGCGAGCGCCGCTGCACTCAACATCGAGAACCACATTGCCGTCAGTCGTTTCATCGTGTCGCCAGATAATTCCCCAGTAAACGGTTTGTCGCATTCAACACTGCAAGTGCCGCGCCGCGGGGCGGATCGACTTCCGTCAAACACGACCCCACGAGCCGCGTCGTTTCCTCCGCGCGCGCCGACAGCGAGACGATCACCACCGTCGCGTCGAACGCGCGCACCGCCTTCACGCCCAGCAACTCGAACGTGAGTCGCGGTTGTACGGCCTGCTCCAATGCGTTCACGGCTGCAACCGCGCAACAGCGCAGCTCGCCGGTTTGTGACGAAACACCGTCCGATGAGCCCTCGAATCGCCGGCCATCAGACCATGTCAGCACCACCTTGGCCCGGCAGCGGCCGTTGGCCAGCCGCTGAAACCCGAACTCCTGAAATCGCAGGCGCTCGTCGGGCACGCACCACCCTCACTCGAACCGAACTTCGATCTGCTGCTTGACGCCCGGGTCCTGATTCGCTTCGACCACATCGACCTCGAGACGGGGACGGCCCTGCGCGTCTTGCTCGGCCGAGATGACCAGAATCAGCCCGCTGTCGAACTCCACCTTCACGTGCCGCACGTCGGAGCGCACCGTGACATGTTTGACCGTCTCACCACGCAGCCGGGTCACTGCTCCGACGACGCGCCGGAGATCCTGCAGGTTCGCGGTGCTCATGAGAGACGCTCCGCGAGCAGCTGCGATAGCGCTGCGTCGGGGATCCGCTCAGCCTGGATGAACAGTGACGACTTCGAGGTGGCCTCCAACGGATACGGCGTCCAGAACGACCGGCGCCGACCCGGGAGCGACTCAGTCGCGGCGCGAAACGACAACACCAACTGCCAAGCGGACGTATTCGCGTGCCGCTCGGCGACCGCATCCACATGCCAAACCTGGTCCCCGTGCGCAATTACTCGCCATGACATGGCTCACCTCGACCCCGGAAGGAAGCGCAAAGGGGCCCCAATATGGGGGTTAGCTTGTGACCGGTCAATGGATTAGCTCTCTCCAGCGAACTGCGGTGGGAAGTCAGTCGTCCCGAGTCACATAGGCACGGAAGCGGGTCGCCAGGTCTCGCGTGACGGGGCCGGAAACGCCTTTCCCGATCGCCCGGCCGTCGAGTTTTGAAATCCCCACGACCTCGGCGGCGGTTCCCGTCAGGAACACCTCGTCAGCGGTGTACAGGTCGTACCGGTTCATCGGCAGCTCTTCGATGGCGTATCCCGCCTCCCGGCCGAGCTCGATCACGGTGTCGCGCGTGACGCCACGGAGGATACCCGTGTACGGCGGGGGCGTGCGGAGTGTGCTGTTGGACACGGCAAAGAGATTCATGCCGCTCGCCTCGGCGACGTAGCCGGCGGAATCGAGCATGATCACCTCATCGACGTTCGCCGCGATGCCTTCGACCTTCGCGAGAATGTGCGAGAGGTAATTGAGCGACTTCACCCGGGGAGACAGCGATTCGCGATGGAGAATCGGCGTGGCGGCGGTCAGCGCGATCAACCCCTTCTCGTACCGGTCCTGGGGCCACAGTTTGATCGTGTCGAAGATGCAAAAGACGGTCGGCTTCGGGCATTTCCGGGGGTCCAGTCCCAGATCGCCAACGCCACGCGTGACGACCAGCCGAATGTAGTTGTCCTTGATCCCGCTCTTCGCAACGCCTTCCTCGACCATGCGCCCCATAACGTCCTTCGCCATGGGGATCTCGAGCCAAATCGCTTTTGCCGACGCATACAGGCGATCGAGATGGGCATCCAACCGGAAGACGCGGCCGCCGTAGGCCCGGATGCCCTCAAACACGCCGTCGCCATACAGCAGGCCGTGGTCCCATACAGAAACGACCGCGCTGCCGCGGTCGTGCCACGTCCCATCGATCCACACCATGGAGGGCATTGAGGGAATCTGGCTCCTATGGTCGCCCGTGACAACGGGGGGTGAAGATGCAGTGAGGCGGCTGGGGATCGAACCCAGGACCTACGGATTAAAAGTCCGTTGCTCTACCAACTGAGCTACCGCCTCGGGTGGGCGAAAGATAGTCGCGCGCGTTACGTTTTGCCCTGCATGAGCTCTCCCAACCCAATCTCCAACGTTTCCGATACGGCCCGCTGGGTGGCGATGTATCGCGCCATGGAGAGCGAGCGCCCCGACGCACTGTTCCACGATCCGTATGCTCGACGCCTCGCGGGCCCGGCCGGCGAACAGATTCTCGCCTCCATGCCGCAGGGCAAGCGGTGGGCCTGGCCGATGATCGTGCGCACTGCGGTAATGGACGAAATCGTCATGCGCCTGGTCACACAGCAGGGCGTGGACACTGTGCTCAACCTGGCGGCCGGTCTCGATGCGCGCGCCTACCGTCTCGATCTGCCCCGTGAGCTCCACTGGATCGACGTGGACCTCGAGGGCATCCTGTCGTATAAGGAAGCGGCGCTCGCGGGCGAGCGGCCACGCTGCCGCGTCGAGTTCGTACGCGCCGATCTCACCGATCAGGCGGCACGGCGGTCGCTGTTCCAAAGGGTCGGCTCGCAGGCGAAGCGCGCGCTGGTGATCGCCGAGGGGCTGCTCGTCTACCTGAAGCCCGATGACGTGACAGCACTCGCCAAAGACCTTTCAGCGCAGCCGGCG
>Ga0193755_1000351_pt1 | contig 13113 bp, 8 predicted proteins | sample H1a2metaG_FD_144921 | JGI IMG/M metagenome (GOLD analysis project Ga0193755, IMG submission 144921) | Soil microbial communities from a riparian zone of the East river system, Colorado, United States - H1a2 | ecosystem: Environmental > Terrestrial > Soil > Riparian zone | place: USA: East River...
GGAAGCCGCGATTGCATTCGTGCGCCAGCTTCGCGCCCACGACCGCGTGATGGTGGTCGCGTTTGACAAGCGCGCTCACTACCTTACTGACTTCACCAGTGACCGCCGCGCGCTCGAATCGGCGATTCGCAGCACCTCGACCGGCTCGGGCACGAGCGTCTATGACGCCGTATACGAAGCTGTCGCGCAGAAGCTTCGTGGCGTGGAGGGTCGCAAGGCGTTGATTCTTTTTTCTGACGGCGAAGATACGACCAGCAACCGCGCGAGCTACGACGATGCGATCAACATAGTCACCGAGTCTGATGTTCTGGTTTACGGCTTGCGCTATCCGGGCAGCGGTTTCGCCGGCAACATCGGAAACCCCTGGCCGCGGTTTCCGAGCCCGAGAACTCAGATTCCACTCCCGTTTCCATTTCCCTGGCCGTTTCCTCAAGGTAGAAGACGCCGAGGTCCGTTAACCTCGGACCCCAACGCCGATCCTTCGACTTCGAATCCGGCGCCGCAATCTTCGCGTCGACGCGGCGGCAGAGGCGGAGACTTCATGGCCGACCTTGCGGCCGCCGGCGGCGGCCCTGTGTTCGATGCCGAGCATGTTGGCGACATGTCCCGATTGGCGACGCGTATAGCCGACGAGCTTCGCCATGTCTACGTGATCAGCTACTATCCGACCAACCCGCTTTCGAACGGAGGCTATCGCGCGATTCGCGTCTCGGTAAAAGGACGCGACGACATTGCCGTCCGACATCGCCGAGGTTACAACGCTCGTGACGCCCGATCGGGCAGGCCCACCATCTAAGTGAATGCCCGAAATGGGTAACTACATCCTGGTTTGACTCTCGTTTTTTCCTGCCAGACAATCGAACTATTAGCACTTTGATCTCGTGGAAGGACGAAAGTCTTTTCCGCGCTTGCTTCTCCTTTCAACGTTCGTTTGCCGGAGGTAGCCATGAATACTTCAGCCCCCACCCTGCGACGCGAGCAATCCCATCGCGTCGCGTTAGCGCTTTTCTTCGCAATCGCTCTTCTCGGTTCGACAAACACACTCGGCGCACAGGGCTCCTCGACGCGAGTCGAGAGCTTCTCGCTTCAGCCCGGCGGTGAGGTGCGCGTCGAGAACTCTCGCGGGTCCACTCGTGTTGACGCATGGGAGGGGCAAACCGTGCGCGTGAGCGCCGAGAAAAAGGCGGCGGTGCCCTCCGCCCTTGAAGCCGGCGAGCTTGTGTTGATGGGCATGGGCAACACCGTGTTCATCCAATGCAAGCAGGGATCGAGCTCGGCGCGGATCGATCTGACTGTGTATGTCCCGCGGGGTTCGCGGCTTGAAGTAACCGGCGGCGCGTGGCCAGTCGATGTGAGCGGCTCGCTGGCCGGTGCGATCGTAGAGACCACGAGCGGCGTCATCGCCTATCGCCTCCCGAGCCTCGATGACGCGAGAGTCGCGATGCGCTCGACGCAGGGTGTAGTTAAGTCTACGCTCGCGCTCGCCGACTCTGAACGCGACGGAATGCACGGACTTCGGGGAAGAATCGGTGAGGGACTGGCCGACATAGCGCTCAATTCGCAGAGCGGCAACATCACTCTTGCGCCCGGCGCCAACTCGACGACGCTCGCGCGCAACGGGAACACGCCGCGCAGCACGGTGCCGGTCGCCCAACGTCTTAACGACTCGAGACAATCACGCGCTGCGGACTTCGACCGGCCGCCGCTCGCTTCACCGCAAACAAACAGCACGGGCGGCGAAGCGCAGGACGATCAAGTCGTCACTGAAGACGACGGCACTTCGCCGCGTCAGCCGGCGCGCGCCAACAACACGACGTCGGGCAACGGCTCAGTCGTGTTTGCCGGCTCGGATGTCGCCGATCAATCGACGTCTCGTTCAGAGACCGGTAAGCTGGCACGCAACCGCCAGTCGAAAGACTCCAGCAGCGGCAACTCCGGCATGCGCACGCGAATCATCCCCGGCGCGATCCCCTCGTCAGGAAACGCGAGCGGCTCGATCTACCCTCAGCCTGATGATCAAGACGCGGACCCTGATGCCGGCACCGGTTCGAAGCAGCAGCCGAGCCGTCAGCCGTCCCGCAACCAATCGACGCCCTCGAACGGTTCTTCCGGAGGCACGGCGGTCTTTGCCGGATCAGGAGTCTCCGATGATGACGGCTTCACCGCGAAGCGCGGTCCGCTCGAGCGCGAACGCAAAAACAAGGTCATGCGAGGCGGCGACTCGGGACTTCGAGTCAGAATCATTCCTGCCAACCAGGCGTTGGGGGCACCCGCAAGCTCGGATGACTCGATCTTCCCTCAATCCGATGACCCGGACGACTCGCAGCCGAGCGACCAGCCTCAAGCGAAGTCAAAGCCCTCACGCAATTCGCAGTCGGCTCGGACCAGTGACTACGGCCCGGCAAATGGCACGCAGAACTCGCGGTCAACTTCCAATCCGCAGAACAACCGGCGAGACACCAGCGCGGCAAGCGGGGCGGACGATTCCGACGAGATCGCTTCCGCGAACACGCGGACCACTGCGCCGCCGGTGTTGCGCCGAGATTCACCAGGGCTCTCAACGGGCGAGACGACCGACCCACGAACTGCAAGCGGCGGCACGGCTGGCGGAGATTCGATCGTGCTCAAGTCCGCGCTTGTAAACCTGAACGTCTCGGTCACCAATCGATCGGGCGCATCGTTTGGCAACTTAAAGAAGGAAGACTTCCGCGTAGCTGAGAACGGCGAAGCGCAAAAGGTGGAGTTCTTCGCGCCTACTACCGCGCCGTTCAATCTTGTTTTGCTGCTCGATCTATCCGGCTCGATCCAGGACAAGCTCGAAGTAATTAAGTCCGCGGCGGTGCGTTTCCTCGATGTCATCGAGCCGCAAGACCGAGTCGCGGTAGTGACCTTCACCGACCAGGTGCGGGTTGTTTCTCAACTAACATCGAATCGCAACGAACTGAAGGAACGGATACTGGCGATTCGGAGACCGCAAGGGGGCACGGCCTTTTACGAAGCGCTTTGGTTCTCATTGGTGGACACACTTCGGAACTCGCGCGGTGAAAGGAACGCTATTGTAGTGATGACCGACGGCGTAGACAGCTCGCTCGATCGCTACAACCCGGCGCCGACGCGCGTATCGTTCAACCAACTTGCTCACAAGCTCGAGGAGTCTGACACGCTTGTGTTTCCGATCTATCTCGACACCGAGTACGAAGAAGTCTTCGAGAGAGGCAACAGCACATCTGAAGCTTATGCGATCGGGCGAGACCAGCTCGATCGAATAGCGGAAGTGAGCGGCGCACGCTTGTTCAAAGCTGAAAAAGCCAGCGACCTGGCCGGAGTGTATAAGCAGGTGGCGGCTGCGATTCGCACGATGTACAGCGTAGGTTACTATCCGACGAATCCCGATAAGGACGGGACTTATCGGCGAGTGCGTGTGACCGTTGATAAGCCCGACGTTGCGGTGAGAACGAGGAAGGGTTATTACGCGAAGTGAGAGACTCAGTTTAGGTCGCGCCTCGAAGAGGTTTGACGATACCGAGGCGTTCGTCGGTAAAAAGGATAACGGCAGGTTATAGCTCGCCCGCCCGGTTTGTTCTCAGTCTGGCTTGCTTGCAACCCTGATCTTGTGGTCAAGGACTGCCGCCTTGTTCGCGTCTCCCTGCCTTACATAGATACGCTTCGCAGCCTTCAGGTTTTCTTGAGCCTCGGCCTTCTTGCCGCTTTCTACCAAAACGTCGGCAAGCGCCGTGTGCGCCGCCGCTTTTTCTTTGAGGGCATCCGGCTGAACGACGGTGGCTTGCGGCGGATTCGCAATAACCTTCTGATACTCGTGTATCGCACGGTCCTTCTGATTCACCACCACAAACATATCGCCCGTCTTTCGGCTCACCGGAGCATAGATCTTACCCAGCTCTTGTCGCGCTTCGGGCTTTTCGAGTTGCGCGCTGAGCGTTGCAAGCTCATCCTCGGCCTCTTTCAACCTCCAGGATGTATACAACTTTGCCTTCAAAAACTGAGTTGTGGTCTTGCCAAGGCCGAGATTCAGGAGCTTCGACTCCGATTCCGCGAGTACCTTCGCTTCTGCCGGCGAAAGGTCCTTCTTCAACATAAAGAGCTGCTCACCATCCGCCCCACTTCTCGATGGCGGCCACTCCACCTTGCAATCGTTTGTACAGCAGGAGGTGTAAAGCCCCGTGCTCAGCCTGCAGACCTCTTTGCAGGACACGAGGACCGATGAGTTGGCGCCGATTTGCAACGTGTCGCCATCGTAGAATTGAAAGGCCTCGTTTATCGGTTCGAAATCGGTTGCGCCTTTCTGCTTGAGCGCCACTTTGTTGTCGACGAGTACAACTGGCGTTCCGCCGTCGTCTTCCGCGCCGGTCGATCCAACTTGCTTGAGGTTTCCGGTTGCGGCGTCCGTTTCCTTGGGCTTAGAGCCACCGTTGCTCGACGCTTTAACGCCGTCGGGTGTTGAGTTGCGTGGCGGCTTATCGTGATTCCAGCAGCCTGCGCTCAACGTCAACAGCAAAGCGGTCAGCGCAATACCTGCGAACACTCGACTTCTCATTTTTCGTCTCCTTTTTCCGGTTGCTCAACCGGCTTACGGTTCAACAGTCTTTGCTGGGCGTAAGCCGGCCAGCCGGGTTCGATGTCTTTCTCCTGATCGGAGTCTTGCCGGTCGCGCCCGGTGAACAATCCCCACTCTTTTTTGGCCTGCTTGAACAGTTTTGCCTTCAGTTCAGATATTCTTTCTTCGGCCGCTTGCGATTCGAGCAACATTCCGAGCAGGAAGTGAGCCGAGGCGCCGTCCCGAAGGTTAATAGCCGCACTAAGCTCAGCCTTCGCCGAACCGTACGACTGCAGCTTTAGGTGCGCCCAGCCCCTATTCTTGTGATAGTAGTAGCGCTCTTCTTTGGACAGCGCGGAATAGCGGTCTCGCAACTTGTTCAGCAACGCCAACGCGCCGCCGGCGTCCTCACGCCGTAGAATGTAAAGCCGCGCGAGGTTGTTGACTGCGGCAACGTCGTTCTCGTCCAGGTCCATCAAATGTTTGTAGAGTTCGATGGCTTTATCATACTCGCGCGACTTGTCGAGGCTCACCGCAAGGCTGGAGTAAGCTCGGTTGACCCTGTCCTTCTGGTCGGGGTAATGCTCCAGGCGTTTGTATTCCTCTATTGCTTTGTCGTACTCGTGCGCTTCCGCGAGGCAGGCTGCAAGACCGAAACGCGCCTCAACGTGGTCCGGCTTCAAAGTTATTGCTTGTTGATAGCTCTCAACTGATCGCGGGAGCAAGCCTGATTTCTGGTATTCGCCGCCCTTTTCGTAGTAGTACCTGCTGGCGATGACCGGCAAGAAGAGCCAACCAGCGAAAATCAGCCCGAAGACGACAAACGCAAGCCACATCCGTGAAGCACCCTGAAACCTCCGATCGATCCCGACTGCCGAGAATGCTGTGCTGAGCCATTCCCGGCCCGCCGATGTGAACGCGCTTCCAGCAAGTAACGCAAGCACGGACTGAGCAATAGTGCCAAACACTGTAACGTTACTTGTCGTCACGTTCTTGAGAATAGTAAAAGTGGCTGCGCCGAGTGCGATCGATCCCGCGAAGAGCAGCCCGGCAAACAGAGTCCAAAGTGCGTGCGGCTTCGCAAACTCATCCAGGGACCACCACCATTCTGACGAAGCCGGGTGTGCGCTCTCTCTCCAACTGGCCAGCGTCCTGGCCGCCGTTGTGCGATTCCCCTTTTGCTTCTTTGTCCACAGTTGCTTCGCTGCCCACCTCTGCAGCTCCTGGTCCGCGGTTGCGAGCCGCGTGATTGAAGCGGCCGCCGGAGGAGGGCCGTCTTTCACCAGACGCCGGATTTCGTCGCGAGTCAAAACCAGCGCTAGTAACTGATCCTCCAGTGTGCCGCCGGCGGGACCAGGCGAGGGGAGTGTGAAGGCAGTCTTTATGTGCGCAAGACCTTCCCTCAAACCCGTAGACAGTCGCGCCGAAAGCTTTTCCGGCGGAGGGCCGGCGGAAGTATGACCCAAGGCGGTTCGGAGGATCCGAAATGCCTGTTTTAAAGATTCGAACAGTTGGTTCGGAAGCTTATCCCGTTGAGCGGGCAACTGTCTGACGCCAGCCTCATAGCTTCTGATCACGTCATCCAAATCCATCGAAGGCACCTGATCCGCGAACCGATCGGCCTGAAGTTTCTCGGTCCGCCCATGTCTCTATAGACGAAACATGACAGCAATTCAATTCGAACACCGCACCCTTTTTAAGCGCTCGCTTCGGTTGGTGAGCGCGCGCTGAATTTGATCCCCATCACCGTTTGAGTTTGATAGTCGTTGCCGATCCGTTTAGTATTATTTCTCCACAACCATGGACAAGCTAAGAGAAGAGTGCGGGGTGTTCGGCATCTTCAACCACGAGGATGCGGCGCGGCTGAGCTACCTCGGACTGTACGCGTTGCAGCACCGGGGCCAGGAGTCCGCCGGGATGGCTTCGTCCGACGGAGAGAAGCTCCACGCGACACGCGGCATGGGCTACGTCAGCGAGATCTTCAACCAGGATCAACTCGCGCGAGTGCCCGGGCGCTCGGCGATAGGCCACGTGCGCTACTCGACCGCGGGCAGCGTCTCGTTGCGCGAGGCTCAACCCTTCCTGGTGGACGGCTATCGCGGACAGATAGCGCTCTGTCACAACGGCAACTTGCCATATGCCTCCGAAGTCAGATCGGAGCTCGAGCTTCAAGGCGCGATCTTCTCCTCCACCTCCGACACCGAAGTTGTCCTGCACAAGATCGCCAGATCGCGGTCCGTCGATCTGATCGACGCAATCGTAGACACATTCAACGAGGTCGAAGGCGCATACTCGATGCTGTTCCTGACCAAAGACAGTTTGATCGCGGTTCGAGACCCGCGAGGCTTTCGCCCGTTATGTCTCGGTCAGCTTGGCGATGCGTATGTGGTGGCTTCGGAGACGTGCGCTTTCGATTTGATCGACGCGACGTATCTGCGCGATGTTCAGCCGGGCGAGGTCCTGGTGATCGACGCCTTCGGACTGCACTCGTCGTTTCCGCTTAAGAAGGAGAAGCCCGCTCATTGCATCTTTGAGCACGTGTACTTCTCACGTCCTGATTCGATAGTCTTCGGCCGGTCGGTCAACAAGAGTCGCCACAAGATGGGCCAGCAGCTCGCACGGGAGCATCCGGCTGACGCCGACATCGTCGTACCGGTGCCAGACTCAGGAGTTGCGGCGGCGATCGGTTACGCTTCGGAATCGGGCTTGAAGTTCCGGTTCGGGCTGGTGCGCAACCACTACGTTGGACGCACCTTTATCGAGCCCAAACAATCGATCCGCCACTTCGGCGTCAAGGTCAAGTTAAACCCGGTTCGCGACTTGATTGAAGGCCTCCGAGTTGTGCTGATCGATGACTCGATCGTACGCGGGACGACTTCAAAGAAGATCGTGCAGATGGTCCGCCTGGCCGGCGCGCGCGAAGTTCACGTTCGCATAAGTTGTCCGCCTACGATTGCGCCTTGTTTCTACGGCGTTGACACCCCCACGCGAGACGAGTTGATCGGCGCGAACCTGAAGATCGAAGAGATCGCCAGATTTATCGACGCGGACTCTCTGGGCTATCTGAGCCTCGACGGGTTGCTGCGGGCATGCGGCGATCCGAAAGGCAGTCGCCACTGCACGGCTTGTTACACCAACGACTATCCAATACCGGTCACCTCGGCCGCGCGAACCAAGACCGAGCGGGAAGAGGGAGCGCTTCAACGCGATTCGGTTTGGCCCAGGACTTAGACCGGTCACGGCCCGGCCAACCTCTCATCGTGGCGGCCCGGCATTCTTGCGACGACTTACGAAACAGCGAGACGGTTTATCCTCAGTCCTTGAGGATGAACGTAATCTTCATCCTCACTTTGTATCCGGAGATCTTTCCGTTCTCGATGACTACCTCCTGGTCCTGTATCCAGGCGCTAGTCACGTTCCGCAGCGTCTTACTGGCTCGCTCGATGCCCATGTGAATCGCATCGTCAAAGCTCTTGGCTGACGACGCAGTTATCTCCGACACTTTTGCGACACTCATATTCACCCCTTCAGGCCGTGGCCATCATCGCCACTTGATGCTCAGTGGAGTGAGCCACGGCCGATATACAATTGTGGTTGAGGATCTGATCAGCGGCCGAAGAACTTGCTTGCGATACGGCCGACATCGTCCAGGACGCTGCCATCTTTGTTTGAGTCGAGGAGGTTGCCCAGCGTACTCATCATATCCGGCGCTGAAGCCTGCGCTTGCTGTTGTTGGTTGCCCAGGAACTCGGACAAACTGCTCGCGTCTAATCCCTGCTGTTGTTGAGTCTTGCCAAGCGCCCCCATCACCAGTGGCGCAACCGTTTCGAGGAGTTGTCCAGCACTACTCGGGTCAAGGCCGGTGCTTTGAGCGAGTCCGTTCTCGACATTACTTCGCTGCCCGCCAAGCACATGCCCGAGTATACCGGCTCCGTTCCCTGATTCGCTGTTACCGAGGAACCCCATCAGGTTGTCAAGTACTGAGCCATCGTGATCCCTGGCGATCGCCTGGTTCAGAGCTTCAGCACCCGCCGGGGTTGATGAGTTTCGAGCTAACGCCGCCGTCAGCAGCGGGACTGCCAGGGCGATCGCCTTAGCAGTCGTGCCTTCGTCGGCGCCGATCTTAGAGCTGATTTGCGATAGCGCGCCCCCAGCCAGTTGCTGCGTCAGCATCTCCGTTAATGCGTTCCGGTGAAAACCACCTAACCGAAAACCCAGCAATTTACATTTCATCGGGTACTGTGCCCGAGTGTCAGAAGTTGGGAATAACAAGTGTCTGACCCGCTTGAATCTTGTCCGGGTTATCTAGCGTGTCGCTGTTGGCTTCGAAGATTTGCTGGTAGGTGAGCGCGCCGTTCGTGACTTTCTTGGCTATACCGGAAAGGCTGTCGCCGGCCTGCACTTCGTACTCACCAAAGATGTCAGTGCGATCGGCTGTCAGGTTCAAGGTGAGATCACCGGAGCTCAGCCCTGGATCGATTTCCTTGACCTTGTCCCATACCTGATTTACTGCGTACTTGGTTGGAAGTTTTCCGCTAACGGTCAGGTGTCCATTTTCTTCCTGAGCGTTAAGGTCGGTAGCACCCAATTCTGTCGCGAGACCGTAGGCATCGCCGTACTTGTCCGTCAGTTGTGACATGTTCTTATCCCCCTTAGGATTTATTGAATCGTAATCTGCTCAGGTCCCAGGCGAGAGCGAGTTGCGGTTCTGGCGAAAACTTATAACACCGTCATCCGGCGTGCGCAACCGCCGGCTTGCCCGATGCGCGACCGACGCAACTACCGCTAATCAAGTCGTCGCCGTTCGTTGCTTTTCCGGTGACTGTTACTTATGATTTTTGAACTTCGCGAATTTCGTGCAGTTGTGCTTGAGTCGTTCTACAAGAGTGACTGTGGAGGTTGGACCATGGAAGACTATGAGAAGATGGGAGCGTTCTATCTCGGACGCGCCTTCGATCAGAAGAAGAAAAAGCTTGGCGAGTCGTTGGTGCTTTACGACTCGAAGGATCTGGTGACGCACGCCGTCTGCGTTGGGATGACAGGAAGCGGCAAGACCGGGTTGTGCATCGGCTTGCTTGAAGAAGCCGCGATAGACGGCGTTCCGTCCATCATCATCGATCCGAAAGGCGATCTGGCTAACCTCCTTCTCACCTTTCCGCAGTTGAGAGGCGAGGACTTTGAGCCGTGGATAAACGAAGATGACGCGCGGAAGAAGAACCTCTCGAACGCCGACTACGCGGGGCAGCAAGCGGAGTTTTGGAAGAAAGGTCTCTCGGATTGGGGGCAAAGCGGCGATCGCATTCAGCGCTTACGGGACGCGGCGGATTTTGCGATCTACACGCCGGGCTCGAACGCGGGAATCCCGGTTTCAATTCTCAAGTCGTTCGCGGCCCCCGATCAAGCCGTGCTTGATGACGCTGAGCTGCTTAGGGACCGCATCAATACTACAACCACCAGCCTTCTCGGGCTGCTGGGTATTCAAGCCGATCCGATTCAGAGCCGCGAGCACATTCTGATCTCGAGTGTTCTAAACTCCGCCTGGACTCACGGCCAGGATCTGGACCTGGCTACGCTGATCCAGCAGATTCAGAATCCGCCGATGACGAAGATCGGCGTGCTCGATCTTGAATCGTTCTATCCGTCGAAGGACCGGTTCGGGCTGGTGATGGCGCTCAACAACCTGATAGCGTCGCCTGGCTTTGGCGCGTGGATGGAAGGGGAAGCGCTCGACATCGGACAGATGCTGCACGGCGCGACCGGCAAGCCGCGAGTATCGATCTTCTCCATCGCTCATCTCGGCGACGCCGAGCGAATGTTCTTTGTCTCACTGCTGCTCAATCAGGTCCTGGGCTGGATGCGCACGCAATCAGGAACGACCAGCCTGCGCGCGATTTTGTATATGGATGAGATCTTCGGATACTTCCCGCCGGTTGCGAACCCGCCTTCGAAGCTCCCGCTGCTCACGCTGTTGAAACAAGCCCGGGCGTTTGGGCTTGGAGTCGTGCTTGCCACGCAGAACCCGGTCGATCTCGACTACAAGGGACTCGCCAATACCGGAACCTGGTTCATCGGTCGTTTGCAGACGGAGCGAGACAAGCAGCGCGTGATCGAAGGGCTCGAGGGCGCGGCTGCGACTCAAGGGGCCGGCTTTGACAAGGAAGCTATGGAGCGGACGCTCGCGGGATTGGGCAGCCGCGTGTTCTTGATGAACAACACTCACGAAGACGCGCCGGAGGTTTTCCAGACCCGCTGGACGTTGTCCTATCTGCGTGGGCCGCTGACGCGCAACCAGATCAAGGTCTTGATGCAGGCAACCAAGGCCGCGCCGCCGGCGCAAGCGGCCGCAGCACGGGCTGCGGCTTCAGCTGCCCCCGCAACGAAAGCGGCCGCGTCTCCGCCCACCGCGTCTCGCGAGGAGACTTCATCACCGGCGAGCGTTCGTCCGGCGATCGCTCCGGACGTTCAACAGTTTTTTATCCCCACACGCGGAAGCGCACCAGGCGAAACCGCACTGCTCTACCGGCCGATGGTCCTGGGCGCGGGAAGAGTGAATTTCGTCGATACCAAACTCGGAGTCGATCAGTCTGTGGAGGTGTGCTGCCTGACCCCGATCACCGATGAGGCTGTGCCGGTAAGTTGGGAAAACTCGCAAGAAGCCGGCATTGCAGTTTCGGATCTGGAGAAGGACGCGGCGGGCGATGCCCAGTATCATGAAGCGCCTGCAGTGGCGGGCAAGGCAAAAAGTTATCAGGGCTGGACGAAGGACTTTGTAGCTTTTCTTTACGGCACTCAAAAGCTGGAGTTGCTCAAGAGCTCAAGCACGCGCGAGTATTCGAAGCCGGGCGAGTCGGAGCGTGACTTCCGCGTGCGCCTGCAACAATCGGTTCGCGAATCGCGGGACGCTCAGATCGAACAGTTGCGGCAGAAGTACGCGCCCAGGATGGCCGGCTTGCAAGAGCGCATCCGCCGGGCCCAACAAGCGGTTGAGAGGGAATCCGCCCAGGCAAATCAGGCAAAGCTTCAAACGGCTATCTCGTTTGGAACGACTCTGCTTGGCGCTTTTCTCGGGCGAAAAGCGGTGAGCGTCTCGACTCTCGGCCGAGCGACCACGGCGGTTCGTGGCGTCGGTCGTTCGATGAAGGAGCAACAGGACATAGGCCGCGCGGCCGAATCGGTAGAGGCATTGCAAGCTCAGCTAGCCGAGCTTGAAGCGGAGCTTCAGGCGGAAGCGCAGGCTCTCGAGGCAAAGACCGATGCTCAAAGTGAGCCGCTCGAAACCATCAGCATTAAGCCGAAGAAGACGAACATCTCGGTGCAGCTTGTAGCGTTGGCCTGGACTCCGTTTTGGCTTGATGAATCCGGTGACAAAACCGCGGCGTGGGAGTGAGTTAGACGGCGCAAGCGCTTTGACGGCCCGGCGTCGCTGGACACACCTGAAAGGCTTGTGCGGGCGGCCCTCGGTGGCCGCGCCTCAAGACGGACTCTCTGGCTTGGCTTTAGTGAGGGGCTACGGAGGGCCGCCCCTACGAGCACACCAAACAGGAACAATGACAAGACAATTCAGTTATCGCGACGCGGGCGTAGACATCGACGCGGCCAATCAGGCTAAGGACCGAATAAAGCAGCTTGCGCGATCGACATTCACTCCACAGGTGATGACCGAGATCGGGTCGTTCGGGGGCATGTTCCGCGCGGACTTCGGCGCGATGCGAGAGCCGGTGCTTGTTTCTTCGGCTGATGGCGTTGGCACGAAACTTCGCGTCGCTTTCATGACCGGCATTCACAACACGGTTGGCTACGACCTGGTGTGCCATTGTGTGAACGACATTTTGGTTCAAGGTGCTCGCCCGTTGTTCTTCATGGACTACATCGCGGCGGGCAAGCTTGTGCCGGACACGATCGCTTCGGTCATCGAGGGCCTCGCGCGGGGGTGCAAGGAAGCCGGCTGCGCGCTGATCGGGGGCGAGACAGCCGAGATGCCCGGTTTCTACGCCGACGGCGAGTACGATGTGGCGGGTTTTATTGTCGGCGTCGTCGATCGCGAGAAGATAATCGATGGCTCGCGCATCCAGGCCGGCGATGCGGTGATCGGTTTGCCGTCGGTGGGGCTTCACACAAATGGCTACAGCCTCGCGCGCAAGCTGCTGTTCGAAGTCGCCGGCTACGCGCCCGATGCGAAGATTGACAAGCTGGATTGCTCGGCGTCGCAGGAACTCCTGAAGCCGCATCGAAGTTATCTGGGTGCGCTGGATGGCTTGCTTGATTCGGGCGCTATCAAGGGCCTTGCGCACATAACCGGGGGCGGCTTGCTCGAGAACCTGCCGCGGATTCTTCCCGATGGCACGGCAGTTGAGATCCGCGCGGGATCGTGGCCGGTGCTGCCTGTCTTTGATTTGCTCGCTGATACGGGGAACGTTCCCGAGCAGGAGATGTATCGAACGTTCAATATGGGAATCGGGATGGTAATCGTCGCAAGCCCCGGGAGTGCAAGCCGCGTGCGCGAACACCTTGATGCGCACGGCGAGGCGCACTACGATATCGGTCGAATCGTCGAGGGT
>Ga0193755_1000352_pt1 | contig 13100 bp, 10 predicted proteins | sample H1a2metaG_FD_144921 | JGI IMG/M metagenome (GOLD analysis project Ga0193755, IMG submission 144921) | Soil microbial communities from a riparian zone of the East river system, Colorado, United States - H1a2 | ecosystem: Environmental > Terrestrial > Soil > Riparian zone | place: USA: East River...
TATCTGCATATCGACCGACTTGATCGTCGGGTTTCCGGGAGAAACGGAACAGGATTTCATGGCGACCATGAATTTGGTGGCCGATGTCGGATTCGATCAATCGTTCAGTTTTCTCTACAGCCGCAGGCCCGGCACCCCGGCTGCTGCGTTGCCGGATGAGGTGGCGCATGAGGTCAAGCAGCAACGCCTCGAACTGTTGCAGCAGCGTTTGAACGGCCAGGCGCGCGCGATTTCCGAACGCATGGTGGGCAGCCGTCAACGGGTGCTGGTCGAGCGCCCCGCCAGGCGCAATCCTGTGCAATTGGCCGGCCGCACCGACAATAACCGCTGGGTCAATTTCGACGGTCCTGCCGATGATCCGGCGCAGCTCATGAATACGTTTACCGACGTCATCATCACCGAGGCCATGCCGAATTCCCTGCGCGGACGCCTCGCCGGCGCGGGAGCACCGTGAGTTCCGTACGGATGACTCGGGATGTGCTGCTCGATCCCGCCGACAATGTCCGCCTTGTGGAGTTGTGCGGTCCTCTCGACGAGCACCTGCGCCTGATCGAATCCAGATTGGGCGTGGAGGTGAGACGGCGCGGCAATCGTTTTCAATTGGTTGGTTTGGAGCCGGCGGTCAAGCGCGCGGAATCGGTTTTGCAGGACCTGTACGCGCGCGCGCAGCGCGAGCCGGTGGATTCGGAGCGCGTGCACATCGCGTTGCAGGAACTGGACATGGGCGGCAACAATGCCGATGCCGCGCCGGATGCGGACGAATTGAAGGTTCGCACCGCCCGCGGCGCAGTGCGCGCGCGCGGCACGAATCAAACCGAATACCTGAACAATGTCCGCACGCATGACCTGACCTTCGGCATTGGACCCGCCGGCACGGGGAAAACCTATCTCGCGGTCGCGTGCGCGGTGGAGGCGCTGCAATCGGAAAAGGTACGGCGCATCGTTCTGGTACGCCCGGCGGTTGAGGCCGGCGAGCGCCTGGGCTTTCTCCCGGGGGATCTGTCGCAAAAGGTCGATCCATATCTGCGGCCGATGTATGACGCGCTGTACGAAATGCTGGGCTTCGAACGCGTGGCCAAGCTGATCGAGCGCAACGTGATCGAAGTCGCGCCGCTGGCATTCATGCGCGGACGGTCTCTGAACGATTCCTTCGTGATCTTGGACGAAGCGCAGAACACGACCAATGAGCAGATGAAAATGTTTTTGACCCGCATCGGTTTCGGCTCCAAGGCGGTGGTCACCGGCGACATCACGCAGGTGGACCTGCCGAACTCCAAGCAGTCCGGCCTGCGCACCGTGATCGATATATTGCGCGGCGTGCGCGGCATTGCCTTCACCATGTTTACCTCGCGCGATGTGGTGCGCCACCCGCTGGTGCAGAGAATCGTCCAAGCCTATGAGGCGAGCGCTCCCAACGACGGCGGTTAGGGTGGCGCTGCGACTCGAACTCGAGCCGCGACTCGAACTCGAGCTGAGTTACGCGTCACGCTCGCCCTGGGTTCCGGGCCCGCGCCTCTTGTCCAAGTGGGCGGGCGCAGCGCTGATGCCCATGAGAAAGCGCATGGTGCTGTCGGTGCGCATCGTCGGCAACTCGCGCAGCCGCAGTTTGAACGCGCACTATCGGCATAAGGACAAGCCCACCAATGTGCTGTCATTTGCAGGCGCGGGGAATGCTCCCGACGGTCGATATTTCTTGGGCGAATTGGTGATCTGCGCGCCTGTGGTCGCCTTCGAGGCGCGCGCCCAAGGCAAATCCCTGCAAGCGCACTGGGCGCACATGACGGTTCACGGGGTACTGCACTTGCTTGGATTCGATCACGAACGCGCTCCCGAAGCGGCGAAAATGGCATCCCGCGAGATTCAAATCCTTGATCGGCTTGGGTTTTCAGACCCGTATCCGTGATCCGGTATGCTCTGCCCCCATGTCTGAACAGCCTCATGGCGGCACCACCGGCCGCTGGTTAAAGCGAATTACCCAGTCGATGTCCGGCGAGCCCCGTGACCTTGCGGAGTTGGTCGAGAATCTGCGCGAGGCCAGCGAGCGCGGCCTGTTCGACGGCGATGCGCTGGTGATGCTCGAGGGAGTGCTGGCGGTGGCGGACATGCAGGTCCGCGACATCATGGTGCCGCGTTCGCAAATGGTGTTCGTCGAGCGTGATGAGCCGCCGGACAAGCTGGTCGAACTCGTGGTCGAGTCGGGCCATTCGCGCTTCCCGGTGATCGGCGAGGATCGTGATCAAATCTTGGGCATCTTGTTGGCCAAGGATTTGTTGCGTCTGCAGGCTGCGGCCGACGAGGATTTCGAGATTCGAGAATACATGCGCCCGGTGGTATTCGTTCCCGAGAGCAAGCGGCTCAACGTTCTGCTCAAGGAATTTCGCCGCAGCCACAATCACATCGCCATGGTGGTCGACGAATATGGCGGTGTGTGCGGGTTGGTCACCATCGAAGATGTCATCGAGCAAATCGTCGGCGAGATCGACGATGAACACGATGTCGAGGATGATCAAACCATCCGCAAGGAACGGCCGCGCGAATTCACGGTGCGCGCGCTGACGCCGATCGCGGACTTCAACCAGTATTTTTCAACTTCGTTCTCCGACGAGGAATACGACACCATCGGCGGCTTGCTGATGCAGGAGTTCGGCCGGCTGCCCCGCCGCGGCGAAACCATCAAGGTCGGAGACCTGGAGTTTCGCATCTTGCGCGCCGATCGACGCCGCATTGATTTGTTGCGCGTGATCGTTCCCTACGATATCGAGCCGCCGCCCGCCGACGAGTCGATTCCTTGAGCGTCGCTGTGCGCGGCCTCAGGGTCGCGCATTGGAACCCGGCCGTCGCGCGTCTGACGGCCGCATTTGCGGCGGGCGCGAGTCTCAATGCCGGCTTCGCGCCTTTCGGCTGGTGGCCGATTGCGTTGCTCGCACCGGCGGCGCTCTTTGCCCTGATACGCGGCCTGCCGCCTCGCCGTGCCGGATGGACCGGAGCGGCTTTCGGCGTCGGTCTGTTCGCATTCGGCACCTACTGGCTCTACACCTGCTTGCACGTGTTCGGCCTCGTCCCACTTTGGCTCACCCTGTTGCTGCAGACCTTTTTGGTGGCGGCCATGTCTCTGTACTTGGCCGCGCTGTGCTATGTCGCGAACCGTTTCTGGCTGAAACCCGGTGCAACGCGAGACTGGCTGGTCTTGCCGGTGCTGTGGGTATTGCTGGAGTGGTTGCGAGGCTGGTTCTTGAGCGGTTTTCCCTGGCTGTCGACCGGCTATGCGCTGATCGATTCGCCCTTGTCCGGTTGGGCGCCGATCTTCGGTGTGTATGCGGTGACCTGGGCGGCGGCCGCGGTTTCGGTGGCGATCAATGTCGCGTTCATGCCGGCTGTGCTTTTCTCGCGCCGCTGCTTAGGCATAGCAGTTGCCGTGATGCTGTTTGCCGTGCCCGCGTTGCTGGCGCGACACGCATGGACACAGGCGGCCGGCGCGCCGGTCGCGATCGCCGCCGTGCAGGGCGCCGTGCCGCAGGATCAGAAGTGGCAGGTGAAAAATCGCGAGCTCACCATGCAGCGCTATTTGCGCCTTACCGGTGATGCGTGGGGCTCCCGCCTGATCATCTGGCCGGAAGCCGCGTTGCCTGCCCTGGCGCCCAATATTCAGGATTATTTGATGAACCTGCGGGAGCAGGGACGCGCTCACGATGCCGATTTTGCAATTGGACTCGTGAACTATCGGCCGGAAACCAAGCAGTACTTCAATGGCATCCTGGTGCTCAACCAGTCCGGCGATGACTGGTACTACAAGCGGCATTTGGTGCCTTTCGGCGAATACTTCCCCGTGCCCGCCTTCGTGCGCGCCTGGTTGCGGCTGATGAGCTTGCCCTATGACGATTTCACCGCGGGCAGCCCGCATCAGGCCCTGTTGAGCGCGGCCGGGCAAAAGCTCGGTTTGACGATTTGCTATGAAGACGCGTTCGGCAGCCAACAGCTCAAAGTTCTGCGCCAGGCTGCATTACTCATCAATGTGACCAACGATGCCTGGTTCGGGGACTCCACGGCGCGGCATCAGCACCTGCAAATTGCGCGCATGCGTGCACTCGAAGCGGGGCGCTTCTTGATACGTGCCGCGAACGACGGCATCACCGCGGCGATCGATCCTCGAGGAAAAGTCGTCGCACAGTTGCCGCAATTCCAAGAGGGCGTGCTGCGCGCGAGTGTGCAGCCCATGACGGGCCTGACGCCTTACGCGCGGTTCGGCAATGTGCCTGTTCTCGCGGGAGCTTTGAGCTTGCTGGCCATCGCCGCTTGGCGGCGCCGCGCCGGCTGACGCCGTGGCGGTTACCCCGCTTTTCGTGACACACACCCCGGTGCATCAATGGGTGCGTTTCATAGTTATAAAAATGTAGAACCATAAGTCCCAATTTTCAAGAAGCGGCCAGATCTCGCGCATTCCGCTACATGAGGGATGATAAATACGCTTTAGCGAACCAATCGAGGATACATCTTAGAGAGCGAACGGGCTCAAAAGCGTATGCCGAATCGGACGGGTACGAGTTGCACGTCGCTGTCACGGGACGAAATGCGCTGATAGCGCGCTTCGACGAAGAACGAAGTGCCTCCCGGCATGGCGAACTCGCCGCCGAAGCCGGCATTCCAAGAGCTTCGCCATCCCGTCGTGGTGCTCGACCGCTCACCCCCATAGAACGGACCGCAATAATAAAAACTGCAACCGGGCGCGAACTGCTCGAGAACGGACTGCTCGCGATACCAGCCCGCCCCACCCAGCAAGTAGAACTGATAGCGAGAGGAGGGACGTGCCAAGTTGAATTGCAGGTCGGCATCGCCGCCATAGATGTTCTCGTGGCTGTGCAAGTAGGTGCCAGTGCCGGTATCGAAAAAGGCGTGGCTTGCATCGAACTGGCTCCAGCTGCCGTCGATGCGAAGTCCGACGGGCAACGAGCGAGAAGGAAAGAAACTAATCCCTACACCGATGTTGCCGCCATTGTTCAAATTGTCGCCGGTCGATCCGGCGGGCGCGCTAAAACCGCCTTCGATGGCGAAATGAACAGGGCGGTATACGAGTTCAGGCGACTCCCACCAGTACTGCCTCATATACATCGGCTGCGCCGGTGGCGGCGGAGCGACGGGCGGGGAGGAACTGGGGGGTGGTGCGCCGCCGCTCACCGTGTACCCGCGACCGCTCATACAGGCCGAAAAGGCCCGCCGATAATTTTCCTGGCTCATGCGATTCCCCGGTTGGGAAGGATCGTAGCCGCTCTGTCCTTTCGCCCAGCCGTAGCATTCGTACCGGTCGAACTGCTGCTGATTTTGGTCCTGTCCGCGGTTCGGCAAAATCGTTGGCTCGCCCGTCTGGGCTGTGGGCTGTGCGACGGCCGATACGGACATGAACAGCAAAGATGCGCATAAGAGTTTGGACGGCATTGATGAGTCCTCCAAAGTTGCCCTATCGACTAACGCGGCTCATTAAACGAAGTTGACAGCGCCCAGTGACGTTTGTTCATTTGCCGAAAAACGCTGCAACAATCGAGACCTTTGTAAGAACTTCTTTGCACTCCTCATATATTAAGTCTCTACCCTTCTGGCCGCAGGGATAGTCTCGTCGGGGTAAGGGACGAACTCGATACGTTCGACTACCGCCCCGACGCTTCAAACCGTACTAATAGATATCATCCCGTCAGGGAGATGGCGCTGTCGATTAGCGCCGGGTTTTCGCGGATGGAGATCGCCGGCGATGAGAGCATTGAAGCACGACGGGATAGCTGTCGCCTGCGCAGCGAGCGTGGCGCTCTCGGTTGTCACGCTCCTTCTTGGCAGCGCTTGGTTGTTGAGCGGCGCGTCACTCATACCATCGCTGGCGTTGACTGCCATGAGCGTATTGGGATCGGGGATCGTCGCGTCAATAGAATGCAGATCGCCATCGGCACGCCGAAAGCTCAGGCAATCAAGCCGTAGCCCGTCCCGACTGCTGATCGTGCCACAGAGCGCGATCCGGGAAAAACCTCGGCTCGACCCGGGGAGCCATTAACCACACCCGAAGTTCGGGATTAAAGATCTTCGCCCATCCCGACAAATAGGAAGCTGTCTTCAATAAAAACCCACACCGTGACAGCAATAGACAGGTTATCAAGGCCTCCCGACCAATCGCCAGGCCGGGATGGCCGCTGAAATGCACGGGACGATCGCCCACCGGCAGATATTCTGCGGGAGCCGCAATTACCGGAAGCTCGAACGGCCATTTGCGAAAATAATCGGCAAATTCGATCTCGTCAGTCGCCAACATAATTTCTTTTAGCCAGGGCTTGCTGCGCGCAATCTGCGCCGCGTGTTCGCAAACTGTGGACCACGGTACAAGTCCGGCTTCATGCACTTTATCGGTACCGCGATAGTGCACCGCCAGCGTCGTCGCCGAAACGCCGATTCTTCTCATGATTGAGTCGACCTCGGCGCTTACTGCGGCCGCAGGTCGGTAGTGTGCATTGAACAATTCGCTGGCCTCAGCCAAAGATACTCGTTTGTCATACTGCGATTTAAATCCCAGATCCCACTCATTTCGGACTGTCGAGGTTCGAATATCTGTGCGATCGGCAAGCCGAGCAGCGATCGTGGCGGACGGCTTTTGAGTAGCTTCAAAAAGCTCGAGAAACCAATCTATCGTTCCGGTCTCTTCACCATAATTGCCGCCTTTGGCGCTGATGTCGGGATGGAGTCCATTTTTCCGACAATGGACGAGTATCAACAAAATCATTTGCATGATTGCAAAAAAACCCAAGTTCGAATGGATCTCTACCGAGAATATTCCTCTGTTCAAACGCTGTTGAACTCTAACGGTAAGCCGCTTAGGGGCGGCAACCACGTTCTTAAATGCTGTACTGCGTCTGATTGTTCTCGCGAGACTGATTAGATTGGAGTCCATTGCACGCATTGTTGGCCCTGATCTTCGCCGTAGTATTTGCACTGGACTTTGCAGCGCAAAGAAAGTTCACGCGAACGTATCATGGTCTATTGCCGGACTCAACAAAAACCAATTGCACGGCATCACCGCCGGCTCTCGACCTCACTCGCTTCCTGATTGCGGCCCTGCGTGCGCAGCGCATCGGCCAATAGATGACCGGCGCCGCTGAGCGTACGTTGATCGCTGCTGGCGAGCGCAAGAGCCTTGCGGCCGCAAACTTCCGCCTGATGCGCGTCGCCCTCCACCAAGCGAATTCTCCCCAACTCGATCCACAGCAAGGGATTACTGGGCTCGATGCGCAGCGCCCGGTCGAGCGTCGATGAGGCGCCGAGCAGGTCGCCGCGTCCCTGGAGGGTGTGAGCCTGCGCCACCAACGACTGGGTGGCCGGCGAGAGCCTGAATTCGCGCGGCGCCGGTGCCGGACGCGGCACTTCCGGATGCAGCTCAGGGGTCGGCGCGTTGGGTGAGGCGGACGGCGGGCGCGTGGAGACTTCGGGGCTAGGTGAAGTGCGCAACGAAGCGGGACAGCCCGCCAGCACCAAGGCGGCGAGCGGCGCCATGAGGCCGGTCAGTGAACGATACGGTCGAACCATGACTTGATCTTGTCACCGACGCTGGGCGGTTGCGAGGGATTGCAGCGAGGATTGCCGGGCAGCACGGTATTTTTGGGCACACCGATGACCACGGCGGAGGGGCTGCAGGCAGGCGTGGTTTCGAGTCCATCATCGAAGCCGATCCATCGGTCCTCCGTGGAATCCGGCGCGATGGGCTCGAACGAGACCGGTTTGAGACTGGCCATGGTGTCGGCCCACACCGGCAGCGCACCGGCGGCGCCCGTCAATCCCGTGACTCGGTTGTCGTCGTAGCCCACCCAGACCACGGACAGGTAGCTCCCGGTAAACCCGGCGAACCAGCTGTCTCGGGTGTCGGAGGAGGTGCCGGTCTTGCCGGCGATCACCAACCCTCTCGGCAGACGGGCCGCGGCATCGCGCGCCGTGCCGCGGGTGGGTACCAACATCAGCATGCGAACCAACTGGTATACCGCAGCCGGCGGTGCCGCCGGTTCGACTTGGACCTTGAACTGCCTGAGCGGCCGCCCCTGCTCGTCCAGTACGGCACGCACCGCGCGCAGCCGGGCGCGAAAGCCGCCATTCGCCAGCGAGGTATACACCTGCACCACCTCGAGCGGCGTCATCTCCACGGTACCGAGCAGCAGCGACGGATTGAGCGCCGTTGCGGATTCGAGCCCCAAGCTTTGCAGCGTGTCCATCACCTTGGACAAACCCAAATCCATGCCGAGTTTGACGGTGGCCAGATTCAGCGACTCCGCCAGCGCCTTGGCCAAGGTGACGGAGCCGTTCACATTGTGCTCGAAATTCTGCGGCGCCCAGATGCTGCCGTCCGGCAGCTTCATTTCGATGGGCGCATCCTCGATCAGGCTGGCCGCGGTGTAGCGGCCGCTCTCGAGCGCCGTCAAGTACACCGCCGGTTTCACCAGTGAACCGATGGGCCGGCGCGCATCGAGGGCCCGGTTGAAGGTGCCGGCGGTGTCGGTCTCGCGCCCGCCGACCACAGCGACGACATCGCCGCTATTGGGCTCGGCCACGATCACCGCACCTTGCAAGTGCCCGCCGCGAGCCGCCGCCTTCGCATCCAGGCGCTGCAGATCGCGCGTCAGCGCGCGCTCCGCGGCAGCTTGGGCGCGCGGATCGAGGCTGGTGTACACCGACAATCCGGCCGCCGCCAGATCAGCCTCGGCATAGTCGCGCTTCAAATGCCGCCGCACCAGATCGATGTAGGCCGGCACGTAGCTGCCTCCTCCCGGACGCACACCCAGCGGCGCCGCGGCCGCGCGCTGCGCGGCGTTGGCCTCGATCAGGTGCGCGTCGGCAAATTCCTTGAGCACCAGGTTGCGCCGCGCGAGCGCGCGATCGGGATGTCTGCGCGGATCGTAGTACGAGGGACCCTTGACCAGGCCGATCAACAGCGCCAGTTCGCCGGCGTCGAGTTCGCCCAAGGGCTTGGCGAAATAAAATTCACTGCCGAGCCCAAAGCCGTGGATGGCGCGTTCGCCATCCTGGCCCAGGAAGACCTCATTGAGGTAGGCCACCAGGATCTCGTCCTTGGAATAGTGCGCTTCGAGCCGCAGCGCCATGACCGCCTCGGTGGCCTTGCGGTCGAATGTCTGCGCGTCGGTGAGGAAATAATTCTTCACCAGTTGCTGCGTGAGCGTGCTGCCGCCCTGCACCACCCGGCCTGCGCGCAGGTTGACCCAGACGGCACGCAGCACGCCGAGCGTGTCGACGCCGTAATGTTCATCGAAACGCCGATCCTCGATCAGCTTGATGCCTTTGCGCAGCAACGTAGGAACTTCTTCCGGCGATACGACCAGGCGATCTTCACCGTGAATGGGAAAGACGCTGCCGATCACCGGGGGGTCCAGGCGGAACACCGGCAGGTCCGCACCGTTTATTTGACGCATGCTGGTGATCGAGGATGCGTCGGCGTGGATGGACACCAGCTGGGCATCGCGTTGTTCGTCGATGAAGCGCACCCGCCGGGTCTGAATGTCGAAGGCATTGCCGACCCGACGATACAGACCGGGGCCGCCGGCCGGATCGCCGCGCCGATAGTGCACGCGGCGCAATTCCTCTTCGAGATCGTCCGCCGAGATGGGCGCACCGGCATACAGCTCGAGCGGTGCCGCGTAGACATGCGCCGGCACCGACCAATGGCGACCCTGGAATTGTTGAGTCACCACGCGATCCAAATGCATGATCCACGCCGCCGCAACCACCGCAACGGTGGCGAGGACCACGAAGATCACAATAAAGATTTTGCGCCAGAGGCGCCGGCGGGATCGGGCCACTAGCCTGAACTATTCATGACGATCGGAATACGCGCAAGGTTGGATTGGACGGCCTTCTTCATTCGAACAGCGGCTCGACTCCCGGATCCCGCGCAATTCCGCCGTACAAATTGAACCCGCGCTCGAGCCAATCGCGCAATGCGTCGTCGCGCTCCAACAGCGGCAAGGTGCCGGCGCTGGCGGCCCAATAAAATCCGCCGAGCGCTACGTAATCGGCGAAATTGGGCGTGCTGCCCCCGAGGAACGGGTATTTCTGCAAGTGCGTGCGCAGCGGCTGCAGGGAGGCGCGAATCGCCGGCAAGTACGATGCGCGATCTACCGTGAAGCTCTCCAGTGTCTTGCCCTTCATGTTCTTCTCGCGGCTCTCGCGAAAGTAGGGCCGATCCTGCGGGCGCGCGGCGTCGTGCACGTCCTTCACATACACCCGGAACATTTTTCTCAACACCTCGTTCATGAACCATGCGTCGGTGAGCCGTATCACGGCAAGTTCGCCCGGACTGGCGAACAACGGCGGGCGGTCGGGAAAGGCGCGGTCCAAGTACTCGGCGATGTCCCAGCTCTCCGCCAGGACCGTGTCGCCGTGCTCGAGTATGGGAACGGTCTTGAATTTGCCGCCGAACACCGTCGGAATCTCGGTAAACCCCAAGTACACGGTTTCGAATGCAATACCCTTGTGCGCCAGCGCATAGCGGATCCGCCAAACGAAGGGACTGGCTGAACGGCCATTCTCGAGGGCGAGTTCGTAGAGGCGAATTTTGTTTCCGGCAGATTTTGTCATGACTTAAGATTCCATCAACTGCCGAGCCAGCGCTTCATCCACGTTTCGACGGTTGAATACCATTGCACGGAGTTTTGCGGCTTGAGCACCCAGTGATTCTCATCGGGAAAATACAGGAGTTGACTGGGAATGTGGCGAAGCTGCGCCGCACCGTAGGCGCCCATGCCCTGATCGAGCGGCACGCGATCGTCGCGCCCGCCGTGCACCACCAACATGGGCACGCTCCAGTCGGCGACATGATCGATGGGGTTGAAACGCTCCACGGCCTCCGGTTTATCCCAGGTCGGCGCGTCATTTTGCGACTGCTGGAATCCCGGGATGTCCGTGGAGTAGGACATTAAGCGAATATCGAATACACCGTCGTGATTGACCAGACATTTCCACGGCTTGGTCCAGTTCCCGGCGATCCACGCCACCATGTATCCGCCGTAGGACCCGCCTAACGCACAAGCCCGGTCTGCATCCAGAAAGCTGTAGTGCGACAGCGCGTAGCTCCAGCCTTTTTGCAAATCCGTGAGCGGTCGATCGCCCCAGTGGCCGACGATCGATTTGGCGAATGCCTCGCCGTAACCGCTCGAACCGTGAAAATCCACCATGACCACGGCATAGCCCATGCCTGCCCATACCTGAGGATTCCAGCGATAGCTCCACGCATTGCCAAACGATCCATGCGGGCCGCCATGGATCAAAAACGCGACCGGGTATTTTTGGCCGGGATGATAATTGGCGGGTTGCACGACATAACCGTGCACCGTCTCGTCATTCCATCCGCTGAAACTGAATGCCTCAAAGGAGGTGAAAGGCGTTTGCGCCACCACCTGTTTCCCCACATGGGTCAGCGCGCGCGGCGCTTCGCCGAATTTCATGTCGTAAATCTGCGCCGGTGAATCGAGCGCGTCGCGGCTATAGGCGATCACGCCCTTCGCCAGGTCGAAGCTCCCCACGTGACCGTCGCCGGTCAGCGGTTTGACAGCGCCGGTCGCTGCACTGATCGCAAAAATACGTTCCTGCCCCGTGTCCTCGGCGCCGGCGTACAGAGTCTTGGAGTCGCTCGACCACTTGAGCGAGTCGGGAGAGCGATCGAAGCTTTCGGCAAGCGGGCGCGCGCTGCCGCTTTTAAGATCGCGAATCATGATCTGCGCGCGCGGGGCTGTGAACGTCGAGCCTTTGCGCGCCAGGTAGGCCAATTTTGCGCCGTCCGGAGAAACGGCCGGCGTGCTGTCGGAGGTGGCGGCCGCCGGGTCGAGCCGCTGAGGGGCTTTGCTGCCGTCCAGCGGTACGGTGTAGAGGCTGCTCGGATCTCCCAATCCTTGGGCGGATCCTGAAGGGCGTGCGGAGAAGATCACCGCACTGCCGTCTTCGGCGACCACGAACGACGAGTCGTCGCCGTCAGGCCGGCCGACGATGTCGGCCTGATAGTTTCGCGTGAGTGGGACGGCATCGGTCGGCGCGTTGTCGCCGCTCAAGCGAACCGCAAACAGACCGATGTAGCGGCCGTCAAGGTACGTGTCCCAGAATCGCGGCGTGGCGGTGTCGTATACCGTGCCGCTGGTTTTCTCCTTTGCCTTGGCCTCGTCTTTGGCCTTGCTGCACGCCAGGGTATCGCATTCGGCATGCACGTTAATCGCCGCGACCAAAGTATGGCCATCGGGCGCGAGGCGATACTGGCTCACATCGAGCGGCAGCTTGGTGACCTGCCAGCTCTCGCCGCCCTGCGCAGCGGTGCGCCAAACTTGAGTCGAGCCGGAGCGCGACGAGAGAAAATACAGCCACTGGCCGTCACCCGACCAGCGCGGCGCGGTGGAGGACTTTTCCTGGTCTCTCACCAGGCGCGGTGCCGAGTTCGCGGCGCTGCGGTCGATGACCCACAGCGCATTGACTCCGTGGTTACCATCCCAGTCGGTCGAGCGTAGGTTGTAGGCAACGAAACGGGCATCGGGCGAGATGCGCGGATCCGAGACTCGTTCCAAAAGCGCAAGATCCTTGGCCGTGAAGGGACGCGCTTGCGTCAGCCCCGCCGCCATCAACATCAGCGCCATGCAAACCGCGATTGATTTGAACATCCCCGCTATCCTCTGGCCAGTGCAGCGCGCAAGCCTAAACCGCCCGGTATCTTCGTTACAAGCGCATTCCTTGGAAAGGATGCGCATTGCGCTGCTAACATCCCGCTATTCATGTCATTTGCCTCCGACGAAGAAATTGCCGCCATCGGCCGTGGGCTGATCAGTCGCACACTTCCCAAGCCTCAGTGGACGCATGAGGCGCACTTTGCCGCCGCGCTGTGGTTGATTTCATGCCGCAAGGACTTGGACGCCTCACGCGACATGCCGGGCTTTATCCGCGCGTACAACGAGGCGACCGGCGTTGCCAACACCGACACCGACGGCTATCACGAAACCATCACTCAGGCGTCGCTGCGCGCGGCTCGAAGTTTTCTTGGGCAGGACCCGGGATGCAGCCTGTTCGCCACCTGCAATGCATCCCGGGTCCTG
>Ga0193755_1000355_pt1 | contig 13048 bp, 11 predicted proteins | sample H1a2metaG_FD_144921 | JGI IMG/M metagenome (GOLD analysis project Ga0193755, IMG submission 144921) | Soil microbial communities from a riparian zone of the East river system, Colorado, United States - H1a2 | ecosystem: Environmental > Terrestrial > Soil > Riparian zone | place: USA: East River...
CGTCGTGTATGTGCAGGGAATAGCGCGCAGTGGGCCGGGCGAGCCGAAGCACAAATCGAACCCCGCGACGGACATGCACGCCGGCGAGAGCGAAACCTCCGTGAGCATGATCGCCCGACCCGATCTCGTGCACCTCGATCGCGCCGCGCAGGAATCAGGTGCCGATCAGGGGCGCCTGAAACTCCCGGAAGGCCTCTACACCGGCATCTGGTGGTACGCGCGCTTCCCCAATCACTATGCGGGCGAGGGCGCGGTGGCCTCGCGTGAGCTCGGCGATTTCGAGGCGAAGAACTGGATCAACGGCGTGGTGCAGGCGATCCGCGCGGTCAAAGCGGATCAGGAGAGTCTGCGGCTGCAGAACGAGTTTTACGAGCGGAGCAAGCACCCGTTGGACACGCCGCAGTAGGACCGCGATTCGATCAACCGCGAACGATCAGCACCACGGCGAGGAGTGCGGCGGCGACCCCGGCGGTCTGCCACCCATTGAGGCGCTCGCCCAGCACGGCGCGGGCCAGCAGGACGGTGCTGGCAGGATATAGAGATGAAAGGGTCACGACGGGGCTGAGCGGGCCAAGCTGCGCGGCGAGCAGATAGAGCGTGTTCGCCAGCATGTCGAGCGCGCCGCCGCCAACGGCGACCGCCGCCAGCTTCACCGGCATCCGCACCGAACGGCGCCCCACCACTGCGATGACGGCAAACAGCCCCACGGAGGCCAGGCGGGCCGTCAGCAGTGGCCAGAGACCGCTGGCCGAACGCGCCTGCGCCAGCGCGAGCAGGAACAGACCAATCGCAACTCCGGCGATGAGCGCGACGCCGAGGCCGGAGGGTCGCGCGGTTGCCTGCGCGTTCACAGTCGGACGGCTCACGAGCGCGATCGCACCGATGCCCACCAGGATTCCGGCGACCGCAAGCCAGCCCGGTCGCTCTCCCAGCGCGATCGACGCGACGACGGGAATCGCGACCGCAAGCACCGCGGTCGTGGGGGCGACGACGGACATCGTGCCGATCGCGAGTCCGTAATAGAGCAGACCGACACCCACACCACCGGCCAGACCCGCGGCCGCGCCCCACCACAGATCTGCGGACCGCGGCGCCGCTGTCGAGAAGAGCGGCAAGAACACGGCGACCATCACTAACCCGGTCGCCTGCGACAGCAACACCACCGGAATCGTGGCGACCCGCTTCGCCACCATCCCGCCGGTGAAATCGGCCGCGCCGTAGAACACGGCCGCGAGCGTTGCGAGTAGATAAGCCACTCAGGACGCTACTATGGAGCGTCTGCCGAGTGTAGATCATCGTAGGGCAAAACCCACGTTACCTCGCGTGGTGGCCCGGCATCTTCATTCGGTCCGGGACCGGGAGCTCCTATGCCGAGGCCGTCGCAGGGGGTGACGTTCGTCTGTCCGAATTGCCACCAGCCTGTTGATCCTAAGAAGCCGAACGCGATGATGAGCGCGGCCACCAAGGAGTGGCAGCACACCGATTGCTGGCGCGCGACCGCGCCGATCGTACCACCCGAATCTCCGAAGAACAACACGCGGCGCCCCTAAACTCCACGGCAGGAACCTCGCAGCGTTATGCTGAGTAATGCGCTCGGTACGCTGGTATCACGTCGTGCTCTTACTGGCAACGTTGGCCGCCTGCAGCAATGCTGCAGGGCCTGTCGCGCCTCCGCCCCCCCCTCCGCCCCCACCCCCTCCCGATTCCGGCATGATGAATGTCGATATTCGCGGCGCGCTCACTTACCGGGGCAGCTGGGGCGCGTTCGGCCAACTCCGGGATGTGATGGACGTTGACACGAACGACCTGTCTCTCCTCGGTGGCCAAACTCTCGACGTGACCCGGAATTTGAACATGACGCTCGTCTTCCCGGGGCGGCTCGATGTCGGGACCTTCACGATCGGGCGATACACGCCTGGTGTGCTTCCGGCGGGCGCCGCCGCCTACGTCGAAGTGGACACGCTCTTCTTCGCCAGCCTCCCCGGGGGCTCCCTGACGGTCTCCGCGGCCAACTACCCACCGCGTCCGGGGCTCGACTTCGGCATGGCCTACGGGACAATGGCCTTTCGTGCCGTGCGACTCGTCGCGGGGCCGGGGGGGGCGGCGCGCCGGTCACGACGGCGGACACGGTTGATATTCGGATTAGCTTCGCGGCGCGCTGGTACCACTACCTCCGTCCCAATGTCACGATCAGCCTGACCGGTGGCGGCCCGGTCCTGGGCACATCGCTCGTGACGGTCGCGCAATCGGTGGACGACGACCACGGCGGCCGGTTCGTGGACTGGGAGTCAGACTTCGACCGGGCGCCGGGACAAGGAATCCCCTACGAGATCTCAGCGGAGTTTCGGCTCGCCGCTCCAGCCGCCGGGACATTCACACTGGCAGCGACGCCGCCGAGGGACTACAGGGACCCGGCGCGCTGGCCCGCGGCCTACGCGGTGCTGTTTTACCGCGACGATCCACGCATCGCGCTCTCGACGGGTGGCACGCTGACCGTGACGCGGTTCGTCGCACCGACGGACGCGTATTACGGCGAGATTCACGGCACCCTCACCGCTCCATTGGCCTTGTGGGCGAATGATACGACGGTCACGGCTGATACTGTGCAGGTCACCGCGACGTTCGCCGTTCAGCTCTGGCCACTGGGCGGGATTCCTGCCTCTACGTTCCGCCGCGAGTCTCCGCCGAATCCGCTCGCTGCACCAGAAGCACGAAATCTCCTAGCTCCGCGGGCCCCAGGTCCGACACGACCCAATAGGCGTAGGCCGGCGTAGTCCAGTGGAGTAGGTGATAGCCCTGGCGATCGCGAGCGTTGGGCGCGCCGCTCGGGCCGCGAGCGCGAGGCCAGAGAAACACGTTGATGAAGTGCTGACGCCGCCCGTATGTGAGTACTGCGACCGTCCGTCCATCCAGATAATCGAGCCGGCCACCGACGAGCGGAAACCCCTGCGCGACGAAGTCATGCACCGGGGGCGAGTAGTCGAGTTTGCCGTTGAACCACGGCTTCACCGTGTGCTGATCCGAAGAAACAACATCGGTGAGGTGGCCGGGCATTAGGGACCGGATGTGGCTCGACAGCACGTCGTCGGCGAGTGCCGCCCCGGCTGCACGTTGCAACGCGAGGCTCCAGCTTCCGAGCGCCACGACTGCGAATGAGGCGGCGAGTGCGAGCGGGCGCCACCACGTCTGGAGGTTGAAGCGCGACGGGCGTGCGGAGGTCTTCAGCGCTGCCCGTACGCGTCCGCGCAGGACGTCCGATGCCTGGAACGCCGGCACCTCAGCCGCGATCGCCGCACGCAGCGCGAGCCGTCCGTCTCGAAACCGGGCGCACTCCGCACATTGGGCAACGTGCGCTTCGAGCTCACGCGCATCGGTCGCGGCAAGCTCGCCGTCGAGATAGGCGTCCACTTGGGCTTCGAAGCCGGGGTGGGTCACGTCAGTCTTCTTTCCGCAGTGCCCGCTGGAGCTGGGTGCGGGCGCGCGACAACCGCGACATCACCGTGCCGATCGGCACGCCCGCGACGTCGCTGATCTCCTTGTACGACAGTCCCTGGAGCTCGCGCAAGACGATTACCTCCCGGAATTCCGGCGCCAGCCGGTCGAGCGCGCGGCTGAGTGTTTCCTTGGCTTCCGGGTCCGCATCGGCCACGGCGCGGCTGTGCTCGGTCTCGTCGAACTCCGTGGTGAGCGCGTCGTTGCGGTGGCCCTTGTGCCAGGAGTAGGCGGTGTTGCGCACAATCGTGAGCAGCCAGGCGCGCGCGCTGGTGCCCTGCTCGCCACGGAAGGTGTCGAAATACTTGAGCGCCCGTACGCAGGCGTCCTGTACCACGTCTTCGGCATCGTGGTCGTTCCTCGTCAGGTAGCGCGCCAGCGTGTACGCGGCGTCCAGGTGCGGCAGCACGGCCGCTTCAAATCGCGCCAGGTCAGTTGACTCCAACACTCCTCACGATCTCGTGGAGCACGACTTTATTCCCGGTGGAATAACGGCCTCGTGCGCGGAGTCTTCGGCAATGACCACACTGCCGTCGCACTCTCTCTGGAGGAAGATCGCGTATGAATTCCATGCTTGCTGTGCCATCCCGAAACGTCGCCGGGCTTCTATTCACTGCTCTGGCGCTCGGCGGGACCGCCGGGACCCCCGCCAACCGCATCGCCGGTGACCCGGCAGCGGTCAGCGCCAAGTTGTCCGAGTGGAAGGTCGAGCTGTCGCACAACAGTATCACGGCCGGGCCCGTGACATTCACCGTCACGAACACGGGCAACATTCCGCACGCCTTCGAGGTCGAGGGGCAGGGGATCGAGCGGGAGACGACGGTGATCCAGCCGGGCTCGAGCGCCACCCTCACCCTCACCCTCAAGCCTGGGACGTACGAGGTGTACTGCCCGGTGGGGAATGACTCACACAAGAAACTCGGCATGCAGACTGGCCTCAGGGTCTTGCGCGCCGCGGACGCTGCCCCGCCGCCGTACGACGACGCAGCAACGCGCGAGCCGGCGCCAAAGGTCCAGGCGATCCGCGTGACGGGCGGGGGGCCCGTCATCCAGATCCTCCCCGGGCCATTTCCGTTTCCGGACAGCGCCGCGCCGATTCTCCAGCAATTCGGCGACGAGCGCGAAGGGCTCGAGTCCCAGGTGAAAAACGGCCCTTACTCGAACAACGTGACCCCCAGCACGGGTACCTTCACGTTCACGGCCTGGGACAAGGGCGCGGTGCGCGACTCGGTGGACGGCATCGCCGAATTCACCACGCAGGACGGGGTGCGCTGGAAGCTCGTGCTCGATCGCGTGCAGACGAAAGACGTCCCGCATCACCCGCGCTTCGGCGGTGTGATCCTGGGCCTGTATTACCACGGGAATACCGCTGTGCACACGCCGCTCGTGCCGACGATCAACAGCGCCGTGGCGCTCTGGGCGTTCGGGCATCTCTACAAGAACGGCGGCCTCGTGACCGACAATGCGCTGGTGCATGTAATGCTCCTGTCGCGCACCCGGCGGGATGGCGACTACGCGCTTGCGTGCTGGGATTGCTCGAGAAACAAGATCGAGGAGCTCCAGCTCCAGATCCTGCCCGGACCGGGCGAGGCGAAGTTTGACGCCGCCGGCGGCTTTCTCTTCGTGAACTGGGAAAAGTCGAGCTCGAGCAAGCTGGCGAGCTGAGGAGGACGGTATATTCTCGGCATGGCCGGTGACCTGAAGCAGATGCAGGATCCCCTGGGACTCCTTCGCCTCGGCTATGCCGATGCGCTGCTTCAGGTCCCCGCGCGCCAATGGCGCGACGGCTCGTTCGAAGCGCGGACCGAGCAGGTCGTCGAAGAAACCCCCGTGGTCATCGTCTACAACAACATCCCGCATGTCGTCATGATGGCGACGCCGCGCGACCTCGAGGACTTCGCGGTCGGCTTCAGCGTGACCGAGGAGCTGATCCGCTCTCCCGCCGATCTCGAGGCGATCCAGATCGTGAAGTACAGCCAGGGCATCGAGCTCCAGACCGCTGTCGCCAGGGAGTGCGAGGCGGTCATCGCCGCACGCACCCGCCGCCTCACGGGCCGGACGGGCTGCGGCATCTGTGGCTCGGATAGCATCGAGGCGGTGCTCAAGACCTTGCATCCGGTCCCGCCCGGGCCCGCCGTGCCGGCTCGCGCGATCGAGCACGCGTTGCAGTCGCTGTCCGAGCACCAGGAGCTCAACGCGGCCTCGGGCGCGGTTCACGCCGCGGCATGGGCTTCGCTCGATGGAGCCATCCTTCATGCCCGCGAGGACGTGGGACGGCACAACGCGCTCGACAAACTGATCGGTGCGCTCCTGCGAGCCGGCGTCAAACCTGCCACAGGCTTCATCGTCGTCACGAGTCGAGCGAGCTTCGAGATGGCGCAGAAGGCGACGGTGTTCGGGGCAGGTCTACTTGCCGCGATCTCGGGACCTACGGGTCTCGCGGTGCGTGTGGCGGAGCAGGCGGGATTGACCTTGGTCGGCTTTGCGCGGCGCGGGCGGATGACGGTCTACACGCACCCGCAGCGCGTCACCGCCTAATCGGGCCGCGGCGCCCGGTTCTGCACGTACCGCCACCCAAAGCGGCCCTTGATGCAGAGATTCCCGCTCGTCACATCGTGGTCGAGCGGTGACGTCACTTTGACGATCTCGTTGTCCTGCACGTGGAGATCGAGGTTGCACCCCACCCCACAGTAGGGACACACGGTCCTGGTCACGGTCTGCCGTGCCTCATCCCATGTGCCGGCGTGCCGGCGGTCGTACTCCGTCTTGAACATCAGCGCCCCGGTGGGGCACACGGCGATGCAGTTGCCGCAGTAGACGCAGGCCGAGTTGGGGAGCGGCGTGGCGAACTCCGTCGCGATGCGGGCGTCGAATCCCCGTCCCGCCACCGCGATCGCAAACGTGTTCTGATACTCGGTCCCGCACGCCTGCACGCACTTGTAGCACAGGATGCACTTGGCGTAGTCGCGCAGGTACAGGTCGTTATCGATCTTGGGCGGCTGCGCTACGGTCGCAGCGTATCGCGGGTCGGGAGCATGATGATGTCCCGTCACGGCCGCATCGCGCGAGCCGTCGTCCGCTGGAGGTGCGGGTGGCCCGAAGCGTTGGGGCTTCGCGCCGTACTCGTCGAGCCAGTCGGCAACGTCCGGCGTCGTGGACAAGTCCACCGACGACGCGAGGAGCTCGAGCACCAGCTTGCGGCTGTGTCTGACTCGCTCGGAGTTGGTTTTGATCACCATCCCGGCCGCCACCGGCCGCGAGCACGCCGGCACCAGCACGCGCGATCCCTCGAGCTCGACGACGCAGACGCGACAGGCGTTCACCGGGCGGAGCGTGTCGAGATAACAGAGCGTGGGGATTTGTTGGTCGAGTTGTTTGCAGGCGTCGAGGATGGTCGTGCCCTCGACCGCCTGAACCTTCCGGCCGTCGATCTGGATCTCCACCGTCCGCTTGCGCGGCTCGAGCTGGATGAGCGCCGTCATGGCGTGGATGCGCCGTCGAAGAGGTGCAGGCGCGTGACGGCAGATTGGATCGCGCTGTAGGCGGTCTGCCCGAGCCCGCAGATCGATGCGTCCTTCATCGCGACACCGATCTCCTCGAGCAGGGCGAGCTCGTCGCGGGTCGTTCCGATCGGCCGGCGCGCCTGAATCCGGTGCAGCGCCTCTTCCTGCCGCACCGTACCCACTCGGCACGGCACGCACTGCCCGCAGGACTCGTCGCGGAAGAATTGCGCGATGCGTCGCACGATGTCGGTCATGTCGACGCGGTCGTCGAACACCATGATGACGCCCGAGCCGAGCGTGGCCTTGGCAGCCTGGACGCCCTCGAAGGTGAGCGGGATGTCCAGCTCGTCGGGCCGCACGAACACCCCGGCCGCGCCGCCGAGCAGGATGGCCTGCAGCGGCCTGCCGTCTTTCACGCCGCCGGCGAGGTCGAGCAGGTGACGCAGCGTGACGCCGAACGGCACCTCGTAGATGCCCGGCTGCGTGACGCACCCCGAGAGACAGAAGAGCCGCGGGCCACTCGACCCCGGTGTGCCGATGGCGGTGTAGGCGGGCCCACCGATCCGCAGAATCTCGAGCACGTTGACGAGCGTCTCGACGTTGTTGATCACGGTCGGTTTGCTGAACAGTCCGGACTCGACGGGGAAGGGCGGCTTGTTGCGCGGCTCACCGCGGTACCCCTCGATCGAGTTGAAGACCGCTGTCTCCTCACCGCAGATGTAGGCGCCGGCGCCGCGGCGAATCTCGATGTCGAACCCGAACGGCCGCCCCATGATGGTCTCACCCAACAGCCCGCGGGCCCGTGCGCTGGCAATCGCGTGCGACAACCGCTCGTTGGCGAGCGGATACTCGCCCCGCAGATAGATGAATCCCTGCTCGCATCCCGTCGCATACGCGGCCACCGTCATCGCCTCGATCACGCTGAACGGGTCTTGCTCCATGAGCACGCGGTCCTTGAAGGTGCCGGGCTCCGATTCGTCGGCGTTACAGACGAGGTAGTGGGGCCGCACGGTCTGCTTGGCGACGGCGTCCCACTTCCGGCCCGTGGGGAAGGCCGCTCCGCCGCGGCCCATGAGCTTGGCGTCTGTGACTTCGCGGATTACTTCGGCTGGCCCGATTTCGAGCGCCCGGCGCAGCGCGACGTAGCCGTCACGTGCGCGATAGTCGTCGAGGCTCGCCGGGTCAACCACGCCCACGCGGCGGAGCAATCGCAGCGATGGGTCGCCTGCCTGCGGTAGCGGGAGGCGCGAGTCTCCGTCCGGGATTTCGCCCTTCAGCACTTTCCTCGCTCGCGCGGCCGTTACATCGCCGAACAATCGTTCCACGGGCTGTGCCCCCGCGACCGTCAGGAGCGCGGCCGGCGCCTGATCGCACAGGCCGAGACAGGGGCTGCGCAGGACAAGCGTGTCTCCCTGCGATCGCTCCAGCTCGGCGCACAGCGCCTCCGCGCCCTTGCAGCGGCACGCGATGTCGTCGCACACATGGAGCACGCGTTTGGGGCGGGGAGTGGTCGACAGCAGCGCGTAGAACGTCACCACGCCGTACGCTTCGGCGGGGGGCACGGTGAGGCGCGTGCAGAGATAGGTCAGCGCACCTTCACTGATCCAGCCGACGCGCGACTGGACGGCCTGCAACGCGGGCAGCAAAAGGTGTCGCCGCGCGCGCGCCGCGCGGCCGCCCGCAGCGGTGTGCGCGTCACGCGCCTGACGTGGCCCGCCCTCCCATCCTGTGTGCGGCGCGCCGAGCAGGGCGTCGATCGCCTCGCGCTCCTCGGGCGTTGCTTCGGCTTTGGAAAGATGAATGTCCACGCGCTAGGCCCGGACGAGCTCCGGCTCCACACGGACAGCGCAAGCCTTGAATTCGGCGGTCCCGGACTTCGGGTCGGTGTAGTCCACCGTCAGGACGTTGGTCCGGACTTCATCCTGAAAGTGCAGGGTCATGAAGACGAGTCCCGCCCTGAGCCCCGGATCCAGGTGCACAGGTGCGATGACGCTCCCGCGCCGCGACGTGATGCGGACGATGTCTCCCTCCTCGAGCCCGAGCCGGGTCAGGTCCTCAGGCGACATGTCCAGGGTCTCCGGCCGGCGGAGCGGTGACGTGTAGCCGCCGGTCTGGACGCCCGTGTTGTAGGAATCGAGGCGCCGCCCGGTGGTGAGCTGGAACGGATAGTCCGCGTCAGGACGCTCGAGCGGTGGATCATGCTCGACCACCGAGAACGGCGCCGGAGGTCCGCCACGGGGCTCCTGCCAGAGGCGCGAGTGCAGGAACAGCTCGCCCGGATGTTGCTCGTCGTAGCACGGCCACTGCAACCCGCCTGCCGCTTCGAGGCGCGCGTACGTCATGCCGTGGAAGATCGGGGCGAGCGACCGGACTTCGTTCCAGACATCCTCCGCCGTGGGATGGCCCCAATCGACGCCGAGGCGCCGCGCGATTTCGCAGATGATCCACATGTCGTCCTTCGCGTTGCCCGGCGGATCGAGGGCTTTGCGCAGACGCTGGACGCGTCGCTCGCTGTTGGTGACGGTTCCTTCCGACTCACACCACCCCGCGGACGCGGGCAGCACGACGTGCGCCAGCTCGGCCGTGCGGGTGAGGAAGATGTCCTGCACCACGAGGTGGTCGAGGCTCTGGAGCAGCTTTTGGGCGCGATGCTGGTCGGCCTCGGCCTGGGCGGGATTCTCGCCGATCGCGTAGATGCTGTGCAGCTCGCCGTGCTCCATGGCGTTGAACATGTCGGTCAGGTTCTTCCCGTACTTCGGCGTGAGCGTCACGCCCCATGCGTGCTCGAACTTTTTCTTCACCTCCGCGTCCGTCACCCAGTCCTGGAACCCCACGAGGCGGTTCGGAATGGCGCCCATGTCGCCGCCGCCCTGCACGTTGTTTTGGCCGCGCAGCGGGTTGACGCCTGAGCCGTATTTGCCGACGTGGCCGGTCAGGAGCGAGAGGTTGATCAGCGCCAGGACGTTATCCACCGCGTTGTGGTGCTCGGTGATGCCCAGGGTCCAGCAGATGATCGCGCGGTCGGCGCGGCCGTACGCGTGGGCGGCGCGGCGGATGACGTCGGCCGGGACACCCGTTTCCTGCTCGGCGAATTCGAGGGTGTACTTCTCGACGCAGGCGCGATACGCCTCGAAGCCGCTGGTCGCGCTCCGGATGAAGGCTTGATTCGCGAGCCCCGCGTGAATGATCTCGCGGGCCATGGCGTTGGCGAGCGCGATGTCCGACCCGACGTTGAGGCCGAGCCAGTCGTCGGCCCATTGGGCTGAGGCGGTGCGGCGCGGATCGACGACGAAGAGCGTGGCACCCCGGTGAACCCCCTTGAGCACGTGATGGAAGAAAATGGGGTGAGCATCACGGGCGTTCGCGCCCCAGAGGAAGAGGACATCGGTCTCCTCGACCTCGCGATACGAGCTGGTGCCTCCCCCAGCCCCGAACACCGTCGCCAGACCGACGACGCTAGGTGCGTGTCACGTTCGGTTGCAACTGTCGACGTTCGAGGCCAGGCAATTCACTTCGTTGCTGGCCTTGGAGCAGCTGAAAATGCCGAGCGCGTCGCCGCCCTGTTGCGTCTTCACGCGCGCGAACCCTTCGGCGGCGCTGTCGAGCGCGGCGGACCAGGACGCGGTCCGGAGCGCGCCGGAGCGGGCGCGGACCAGGGGCTCGGTGAGACGTTGGAAGTTCATGGCCATGGGGTCCTCGTGATTCGGTGAAACCGTTGGGAACAACTGATGAGAGAGTAAGATGCCGCTTGCGCAGCCGCAACTCACCCATTTTTGTGCGACTCGAAGAACAAGGGTGAGTCCGCCGGCTACCGGCCCGTGAGCCGCCGCAGTCTGCTTACGGTCTCCTCCACCCGCGCCGCCCACTCCCCTCGCGCCAGGTCGTAACGCTGCAGGAACTCGCGATAGTCAGCCGTGGCGGCCGGCGTGTCCCCTGACGCCTCCTCGATCCGCGCGCGCTCGAACAGCGCCGGCGCGGCGAAGACCGCGTTCGCCAGAGCCAGAAAACGGTGGACCTCCCAGAACACGGCCTCGTGCCACTCGAGCAGCCGGGCCGCCTGCGCTGTATCGCCCGCGGCGAGCAGCCAGCGGCTCGCGGACAGTCGGTTCACAGAATTGAAAAACGGATGGTGTCGGCCGTACCCGTGGTGACGGGTATGCTCGGCGCTCTCCCACTCCACGGCGGCGAGGGCGCGCGCGGCCGCGCGGCGATCCCCTGTCAACTCCACCGCGAACGCGGCGAGCGAGCGCTCGAGCAAATCTGCCTCGGCACTGCCGCTTTCGCGGACCTGACGCCGCGCCCGAGCCAGTCCGGCGGCGTCTCCGCTCGCGTGCGCCAGGATCCCGTCGAGCCACGCCAGTTCCGCCCGACCCTCCGGCCACGTGAGCAACCGGCCGGGGCGCCAGGCCGCCGCCCGACGGGGCTCCACCGCCCCAAAACGGGCACCGGCCACGGCAAGACCGTAGGCCGCGAGCGTCGCCGTGGAATCGTTCGTGAGGCGCCGCCACTGATCCATCGCCACCACCGCGGAGTCCCAGCCGCCCCGGGCCGCGTAGGCGAATGCGTTTCCCATCCACATGATGGCTTGAAGCTCTCGACCGGAACGGAGTGTGAGCAGCGCGTCGTCAAACTGGACCTGGGCTCGCGGAAAACCGTATATGAGGAGCGAGATCCCCAAGAACTCGCTCGGCGCGGCCCCGTAGATCGAAAGGACGTGGCGCGCATCCAGGGCTAGCTGTGTGGGAGCGTAGTTTCCCTTGGAGTCGAGGAGCCGCTTCAGCGCTTTGTAGTAAGCGAGTTGATCGAGATTGATCCGGAACCCCGTGGCCGTAGCGAAGCCTTCCAGCGCCCGCAGCGCCCGAGCGGTGCCTGCTGTGTCTCGTTGATCGATCGCAATCCACGAGAGATGCTCCCAAGCGGGCGCGAATCTCGGGTTCAGCTCCACGGTCCGCTCGAGGGCTGCACGAGAGTCGGCGAGCGTCGTCCCCAAGTAGGGCGTCCAGTGAACGAGGAAATCGGCGTGGTCGTACCAGGCCGGCCAGTAATTCGGGAAGCGACGCGTGATCTGTCGCGAGAGGGCTAGCCGTTCGCTCATGTCGCCCGCGAGGAACTCGGCCTCGATCATCAGCCGGTCGGCCTCGGGGAGCTCGCGCCGGTGCTTCACCAACGCGGTCACTGTCGCGCTGTCGGTTTGCCTCGAGCCCTCGTAGACGCGCGGATACAGCGAGCGCCAAAACGCAAACCAGAAGTTCGAGTCGGCCGCGAACGCCTGATCAAAGCTGCGTACCGCGTCGGGGAACTCGGCCCGCGCCAGTGCCTGCTCGCCTTGTAAGTACGCGCGCAGCGCCGGAACGGAGCGGGTCGTGAGAGCGGCCAGATCCGGCGCCGGCGGCTCGCCGCGCTGCCACACCTGCCGGAGCAAGGCGAGCGTGGCAGCATCGGTCAGGCCTGCGATGTCGTCCGCGGGACCAGTCACGGTCGCGTGGGCAAACGCCGCCAGGCTGTCCACGTCGAACAGGGCGGCATCCAAACGCACCTCGCGTCCCGCCGGCACCAACGTGCCGCGCAGCACGCTGCGCGCGCCCAGACGCCGGGCGAGCTCGGCCCCGCGCTCGGGGGTGAGGGGCTCGCCTTCGGCGACTTGGGCGAGCACCGTGATTGCCTCCGCGGTGCGGATCCCGCCCACGCCGTCGAGGGTCGCGCTCAGGGTTACCACCAGCTCTCGGCCGAGGCGCTCGAGCGCCGTATCCGCCGCGACCGGAACCAATGGCATGACCGCGATCGTCGTGGCTGAGGGGACCACCGCGCCGGCTGCCCATCGGCTCCGCAATAGAAGGAAGGCGACGCCGAGCCCGACCGCCGTGATTCCGACGACGCGGGCGACGATGCGGCGAGGCGAGCGGCTCGCAGCGATGTGCGGCGAAACCAGCAGCGCAGCCTCGAGCGCCGCGCCGAACTGCGCCGTGGTGGCGTAGCGGTCGGCCGGCGACTTTGCCAGCGCGCGCCCCACGACCTGGACCACGGACTCCGGGACCGTCTGCCGCAACTGCGTG
>Ga0193755_1000356_pt1 | contig 13040 bp, 10 predicted proteins | sample H1a2metaG_FD_144921 | JGI IMG/M metagenome (GOLD analysis project Ga0193755, IMG submission 144921) | Soil microbial communities from a riparian zone of the East river system, Colorado, United States - H1a2 | ecosystem: Environmental > Terrestrial > Soil > Riparian zone | place: USA: East River...
ACGATGACCGCGGCGAAATAGACAAAGATGACTGCGACGTCGAGCGGACGCACGCGCCTAGACGCCTAGAAAAGAAAGGGCCCGCGAGATGCGCGGGCCCTGCCTACTGAATCAGGAAGGATCAACGTTCAAACCGTGAACGACGATCCGCAGCCGCAGCCGCCGGAGGCGTTCGGATTCTCGAACGCAAACCCGGATTCCTGGAAGTTGCTCTTGTAATCGATCACCGTGCCGTTCAGATACTGCGAGCTGAATTCGTCGACGAACAGCCGCACGCCCGCGCTTTCAATCACCACGTCATCCGCCGCGGGCTGCTCTTCGATGTTCAGGCTGTAGCGGAAGCCGGAGCAGCCGCCCGGCAGCACGGCGACGCGCAGGCCGGCCGACTCCTGCGAGACCTTCTCTTCGGCCAGGAACTTCTTGACCTCTTCGCCCGCCCGTTCGGTGAGCGTGAGGGTAACCGACCGTTGTGTCGTGTCCATTCATATCCTCCAGTCTGGCAGCAACTTAGACAGGTCCCGCAAGCCTGTCAACCGGTCCGGGACGCTTGCCTAACTCCACGTCGCGCGCCCAATTGGAGGCCCATGCGACTGACAATCATCGACTGGCTAATCATCGGGCTGTACTTCGCATTCAACATCGGGATCGGGTTCTACTACAAGGCCCGCGCCGGCAAGAGCACGACGGAGTTCTTCCTCTCCGGCCGCAACGTCCCCTGGTGGCTCGCGGGCACATCGATGGTCGCGACGACCTTCGCCGCCGACACGCCGCTCGCGGTCACCGGTTTCGTGGCGAAGAACGGTATCGCGGGGAACTGGATCTGGTGGTGCTTCCTCGCGAGCGGGATGCTCACGGTCTTTTTCTATGCGCGGCTATGGCGCCGGGCGCAGGTGATGACCGACGTCGAGTTCGCCGAAATCCGCTATGCGGGAAAGCCCGCGGCATTTCTGCGCGGTTTTCGCGCCCTGTATCTCGGGATTCCGATCAACTGCATCATCCTCGGCTGGGTCAATCTGGCGATGGTGAAGATCCTCCAGCTGATCTTCGGCATCGGCAAGTTCGAGGCGCTCGTCATCGTGCTCGGGATGATCGCCCTCACCTCGGCGATTTCGACGCTCTCTGGTCTGTGGGGGGTTCTGGTCACCGACATGTTCCAGTTCGTCATCAAGATGTCGATGGTCATCATCCTCGCGGTGTTCGCGGTCAACGCGGTGGGTGGTATCGAGGCGATGAAGACGAAGTTGGCGGCGGCTGGTCGCGGCGATGCGTTGAACATTATTCCCGCCGTGGGCTCGGCGTGGATGCCGATGATCGCGTTCTTCGTCTACATCGGCGTCAACTGGTGGGCGACTTGGTACCCCGGCGCCGAGCCCGGTGGCGGGGGCTACATCGCCCAGCGGATGTTCTCGGCCAAGGACGAGCGGCACTCGTTGCTCGCCACGCTCTGGTTCAACATCGCGCATTATGCGATCCGGCCGTGGCCGTGGATTCTCGTCGCGCTGGCATCGTTGATTCTGTATCCGGGGCTCCAGGACCCGGAGACCGGCTATATCCGTGTGCTGATCGATCACCTGCCGGCGGCGTTGCGCGGTCTGATGGTCGCCGCGTTCGCGGCCGCATACATGTCGACGATCGCGACGCAGCTGAACTGGGGCGCGAGCTATCTAGTGAACGACTTCTACCGGCGGTTTTGGAAGCGTGATCGGACCGACGCGCATTACGTGCTGGCATCCAAGGTGGCGACGGTGGTGTTGACGATCATTTCCGCGCTCGTGACGCTCAAACTGGAATCCATCGCCGGGGCGTGGAAGCTCTTGATCGTGACGGGCGCGGGAACGGGCGGCGTGCTGCTCCTGCGCTGGTACTGGTGGCGTATCAATGCGTGGAGCGAGGTGTCGGCGATGGTGTCCGCGTTTGTCGTCTCGCTCTTCCTGCAGCTTGGTCTCGGTTTGGACAATGACAAGCCGATCGACTTCGCGCATATCATGCTCATCACTGTGGCGGTCACCACAGTCGTGTGGCTGGCCGTCACCTTCCTCACCAAGCCGGAGCCGCGGGAGACGCTCGTCGCGTTCTACAGGCGCACGCGGCCGTCGCGCGCGGGATGGGCGCCAATCGCCGCGCAAGCGCCCGACGTAAAAGTGGCGGGCGGCGGGTTGTCCAATCTGCTCGACTGGATCGCCGGGTTAGTGTTGGTGTACGGCGTGCTCTTCGGCGTCGGCAAGCTGCTGCTTCACGAAACAATGCCGGGACTGGTGCTGCTTGCGTTCGGAGCGTTGGGCGGCTTCGTGATCTACCGTGACTTGTCGCGGCGCGGCTGGGCTACTGTGGTGGAGTGAGCGCATCGTTGACGAGGTCGGCCACGCGCCGGCGCACCTGAAGGATCTTGGTGTTGGCGCGCGTGGGATTCACGCGGTTCGTCAGCAGTATAATGAAGAGGTTGCGATCGGGGTCGAACCAGATGGACGTACCGGTGAAGCCGGTATGCCCGAATGCGTTCGGCCCCATTTTCGTGCCGGCGCTCGAGAGCTCGGAGGGGGTGTCCCAGCCGAGGGCGCGGGACGAGCCGGGCGGGATCCCCTGCTTGTGAGTGAAGTCGCGTGCGTGCAGCGAATCGATTCCTCTCAGTCGTAGCAACCAAGTCGCGAATCTGGCCAGGTCGGGCGCGGTGCTGAACAGCCCCGCATGCCCTGAGACTCCACCGAGCCTCCCAGCGTTCTCGTCATGCACCTCGCCGCGCAACAATCGATGGCGGAAGACCGTGTCGTTCTCAGTAGGCGCGATACGATTGCGCCAGCTCTCCGGGGGCAGGAATCGCGTCGATGTCATCCCTAGCGGCCCGAATAAACGAGCATCTAGAAAATCATTGAGGCGCTGCCCGGTTATCGCTTCCACGGCCTGCGTCAACGTGATCGCGCCGAGGTCGGAGTAGACGAACGTGTCGCCGGGTTGCTTCAGGAGGGCGGTCGTGTCGACCAGCGCGAGCGCCTCGTCGCGCGTTTTCGCTTCCGCGTAGAGCGGTCGCCACGCGGGCATGCCGGAGGAATGCGTAAGCAAATGGCGAATCGTGACACGCTCCTTGTTCGCTCCCTGAAATGCCGGGACGTAGCGTTGGACGGGAGCGTCCAGGTCAAGTTTGCCCTGGTCGATCAGCATCATCGCGGCGGTGGTGAGCCCGATGACTTTCGTGAGTGACGCGAGATCGTAAATGGTCTCAGGAGTTACGGGTCTTGGGTCGTTCGCGCCGTAGTGACCCACCGCCGCGAGCAGCACGACGCTGTCGTCATAACCCACAGCAATCGTAGCCCCCGGAAATGCGCTATCCACCTGCGACTGCAGATACGCGACGACCGGCTCGAAGCGGCCGTACGATTGCTGAGCCGTGATCGGCGGAACCGGCCGCTGGTGGGCGCAAGCGATCGTACCCGCGACGAGCGCTGCCGGCGTCAGTCGACGCATCACGGCATGATGACGTGGGCGGGCGGCTTGACCGGCGCCAGCGTCGAATCGGCGATCGTGAGTCCGTGGCCGATGGGATACGCGGGCGGAATCCGGATCGGCAATTTCCCCCGCACGGGCGACCAGCCGAGCAACGCGCGGGCCGCGGCGCGCTCGGCGGGACGCACGCCGCTCCAGGCGATGAGATACGACTTCACCGTCGGCGTCTGGTTCAGCAGGTACGGACTCCCGAGCGAGACCAGCACGGTCGGCTTCACCGAGTCGGTGACCGTAATCAGCCGTGCGAGCGAATCGGGCAGCGCGATGCTGCCCTTCGCCGCGATCGGCCGCACGTTCATCGCGAAGATCACGGTGGGTGCCCGACCGATCACCACGCGCGCCGAGTCGTAGGACGCGGTGCCCGACATCGGCCAAAGCCGGAAGAAGCCGACCGTGTCGCCGCCGGCGCGCATGAGCTCGAGCATGCGCTGCCCGACATAGCTGTTCAGCTCGTCGCCGTACGCGATGATGGCCATCCGGCTGCGCGCGCCGCGCAGCCGCGCCACGATACCGCTGGTATCCCGCACGAGGGTCAGGGACCGTTGCGCGATGTCGTCCGCGGCATCCTGGAATGACTTCGAGCCGACGATGCGCGCGATCGAATCGAGCGGCACGGTCCGCCGCTCGAAGAGGCCCAGCTGCCGCTTGATCGCGAGCACGCGGCTGACGGACGAATCGAGGCGCGCGGTGGTGAGGCGCCCGCTCTGCAGTGCCACCAGCATCGACCCGATCGCCGAATCGGGATCGGCCGGCATGAGCAACAGATCGGACCCCGCCTCGAACGCGCGCACCGCCGCCTCGCCGGCCCCGTACTTGGCGACGATGGCGCCCATTTGGAGCGCGTCCGTCACCACCAGCCCTTTGAACTTGAGCGAATCGCGCAGCACGCCGGTCAGCATCGCGGCGGACAGCGTCGCCGGCGTCTCGCCCGTTAATGCGGGGAAGGCGATGTGGGCGCTCATGACGACCTGTGCACCGGCCTCGATGCCGGCGCGGAACGGCACGAGCTCCACGGAGTCGAGCCGAGCATAGTCGACCCGGATCGCGGGCAGACCGATGTGCGAGTCCGCATCCGTGTCGCCGTGGCCCGGGAAGTGTTTTAGCGTGGCGAGCATACCGTTGTCCTGCAGGCCGCGCACATAGCCGCGCACCAGCCGCGCGACCGCGCGCGGGTCCTCGCCGAACGAGCGGGTGTTGATGATGGGATTCAGCGGGTTGTTGTTGACGTCCGCATCGGGCGCGAAATTCACGTGGATGCCGACGGCGCGTCCCTCGCGCGCGGCGACCCGGCCGATCGTGTAGGCGTCGCGCGCGTCACCGGTGGCGCCGGCGGCCATGATGTAGGGAAACGCGGTGGCGCCGACCACGCGCATCGCGGCGCCCCACTCGAGATCCGCGGAAATGAGGAGCGGCAGTTTGGAGCGGCGCTGCAGAGTGTTGAGCTTCGCGGCGATGTCATAAGGCGAGCCAACGGAGATGATGATGCCGCCGACCTCGAGCGAATCGACCCAGCGCGTCGCGATCTGGAAGGCGGAATCGTCCAGCGCCATGTAGTTTCCGCCCAGCCAGGGCACCACGAGCTGCGCCACTTTCTGACGCGTGGTCAGTTTGCTGAGGACGGCAGCGACGGCCGGCTGCGGCGTCGGTCCAACAGCCCGTGGTCCGCCACATGCGGCCAGCATCGTAACGATCATCAGGAGTCTATGCGCGCGCATCGTCTCGTTTGGATCGGGTTGGGGATTGGCTGTTCCAGCGGAACACGCGTCCCGTCACCTATCGCGGCCCAGGTTCGGCCCGGCATCGAAGTCCTGCTCTCGGATTCGGCACACCTGATTGCCGGCAAGCGCCTCGGTCTGCTAACGAACAACACCGGCGTCGATCACCTTGGTCGCCGAGATGTGGATCTCCTGCGCACAGCTCCCGGCGCACGGCTCACGGTCTTATTCAGTCCCGAGCACGGCTTTCGCGGTACGGAAGATCGTTCCGGGCTTCCCGACGGCAGGGACTCCGCCACGGGTCTCCCAATCTACAGTCTCTATGGCGGATCGCGTACCGCCGCGCGCGCCGCGGTCGATTCGGTCGATGTGCTCCTGATCGACCTGCAGGACATCGGCGCTCGCTACTACACGTACATCGGGACCACCGTGCAGTTGATGCGCGATGCAACGCGCGCGGGCAAACGGGTCGTCGTCCTCGACCGCCCCGATCCCGTCGGCGGGACGGCGGTGCAGGGCAACGTGCGCGCGCGCGCCGGCGATCCTGATTCCCTCTTCTCCGGTTTCATGCCCGTCGCGATGCGCTATGGCATGACACTCGGCGAGCTGGCGCGCCTGGCCAATGATGTCATGGCGCTCGGCACGGATCTCGTAGTCGTGCCCGCGCTGGGGTGGAATCGCGCGCTGATCTATGACCAGACGGGGCTCCCGTGGGTGAAACCGTCGCCCAACATGCCTGACATCGAGAGCGCGTTGCTCTATCCCGGTACCTGTTTGTTCGAAGGGACGAATGTGTCGGTTGGGCGGGGTACGGCGACGGCGTTTCGCGTGCTGGGTGCGCCCTGGCTCGATCCGGACCGTGTGATCGCGCGTCTCGACAGCTCGGCGCTGCACGGAGTGGAGGTGCGAGCGACGCTCTTCACTCCAATCGCGCCGACCGACAGCAAGTACGCCGGCGTGGCGCTGAAGGGGATCGAGCTGCGCGTCCGCGATCGTCAGGTCTACGACCCCACGAAGCTGGCGGTCGCCCTGCTCGTAGCGATTCGGGCGGCGCATCCCGCCGAGTTCCAGTTTCGCGCGCAGAGCTTCGATCGGCTGGCGGCCGGGCCGGAGCTGCGCACGGCGCTCGAGGCGGGCCGGCTGGCGCGGGAAATCTGGAATTCGTGGAGTAGTGACCTGGAGCGGTTTCGCGAGACTCGTACGAAACACCTGATTTACTAGATTAGAACCATGGCCGAGCGACGCTACAACGACAAAGAGATCGCGGCGATTTTCCGCGCGGCGACGGAAGACGGGTCTCAGAATCCCCAGCGTGAGGTCGCGCGCGACGAAGGGTTGACGCTCGCCGAGCTCCAGGCGATCGGCAGTGAGGTCGGCATTCCTTCCGATGCAGTCGCCCAAGCTGCGCGAGCCGTCGATGTGCGTCTCGGCGCCGCGTCGCGGACGTTCCTCGGACTGCCCATCGGCGTGGCGCGGATCGTCAATCTCAACCGGCGGCTCACCGATGAAGAGTGGGAGCGTCTCGTCGTGCAATTGCGTGAAGTTTTCAACGCGCGCGGTCGCACGCGTTCCGATGGCTCGCTGCGGCAGTGGACGAACGGAAACCTGCAGGTGCTGCTCGAGCCAACCGAAACTGGTCACCGCTTGCGCTTCGGGACCCTACACGGCGGCGCTCGCGCCTCGATCGGTGCCGGAATCGCCGCCCTTGGCGTAACAGCCATCGTCGCCATTTCGAGTGCCCTGGGTGGCACGCTGGGCCAAGCGATTCCAGGCATCGCTGTAATCTTTGCCGCTGGCGTTGGAATGATTGCCAGCGGTGCACTCCGGCTGCCGCGCTGGGCGCGGTTGCGGGAGCGGCAAATGGAGGCCCTCGCGACCCGGATCGCGCTACCACCGGATCCCGGCACTGCGCCTAAGGCTTAACGTGCACGAATAGCGGTCTATAGCCCCAGGGAATCCCCTTCTTGCCGAGTCGGTGCGGCGGCTCCATAATCGTGCCCGCGCCCCGCCCTTGGGTCTTAACCGGGAGTCGCTATGGCTGCACGTTCCGTCCGCGCGTTGATTCGCGGCGCCATCGTCGTCCTGACTGCTGCCGCGCCCGCCGTCTGGTACGCGTGCTCCGACAGCGCATCGAATTCTCCCGCCGGTCCCGCGCTCCCAGTCACGCGTCTCATTCCTGATCTTCGCGCGGCGATCACGGCACAACGGCATCACACCGATGCGTTGCTCGCGATCCCCGGGGTGGTCGGAACTGCGGTGACCGTGGATCCGGACGGACATCCCGGCCTGCTGCTCCTCCTGGAGCGCACCGGCATCACCGGCCTGCCCGGCATGCTCGAGGGGATCCCCGTGACCCAACGGGTCACCGGCCGGCTCATGGCCCTCAGCGATCCCACGCAGCGCCAGCGTCCGGCCCCCATGGGCTTCTCGGTGGGACATCCGGCGATCACGGCCGGTACGATCGGGGCGCGCGTGCGAGATGCGCTGGGACGGGTGTACATCCTCTCGAACAATCACGTCCTCGCCAACTCGAACGGCGCCAGCATCGGCGATCCCGAGTACCAGCCCGGTCCATTTGATGGGGGCACGGCCGCCGATCAGATCGCGACGCTCAGCGACTTTCAGGTGATCTCGTTCGCCCCTAACGGCGCCAACACCATCGACGCCGCCATCGCCCTCTCCAACACCTCGGTGCTGGATAACGCGACGCCCGCCGACGACGGCTACAGCATGCCGAACTCGACGATCTTCGGCGACGCGAACGGCGACGGCCTATTCGATGACCGCAACGCGCTGCTCGGTCTCAACGTGCAGAAGTACGGCCGCACCACGCGGCTGACGCACGGCCAGATCACGGGCGTCAACGCGACGGTCACGATTTGCTATGCGGTTTCGGGATTCACCTGCACGAAGACGGCGCGCTACGTCGACCAGCTGATCATCACGCCGGGCGGGTTCAGCAACGGCGGCGACTCGGGCTCGCTCATCGTCACGGACGACACGAATCTCAACCCCGTCGCGTTGCTCTTCGCCGGCAATGCGAACGTCACGATCGCCAACCGGATCGATCTCGTGCTCCAACGCTTCGGCGTCGTGATCGACGGCTTTGCGCCGCCGCCGCCGGGACCGCTGACCGACCTGGCCGTGACGAGCGTCAGTGGACCCAGCTCAGGGGTGCAGGGCAGTACTTCGAGCGTCACGGTCTCCGTGAAAAACGTCGGCAACCAGGACGTCTCCACGTTCGACGTCACGCTGCAGGATACGACGGAGCACGTGACGGCTGGCACGCAGAGCGTCTCCGGCCTCGTCGCGGGCGCCAGCACGACGCTGACATTCTCCTGGACGCCGGGCACGGCGGGCGACCACGACCTGGTGGCACGTCAGACGCTGTCAGATGACAGAGCCACGAACGACCAGCGCTCCGTGACGATTACGGTCAACCCGCCGGTCACCGACGTCGCGGTAACGAGTTTTAGTGGAGCCGGCTCGGTAATCGTCGGCCACACCGTAAATGTCGGTGTGACCGTCACGAACGTCGGTAATCAGAACGTCACGGGTGACATCCCCGTCACCCTGCAGGACTCGACCGCCGGTGTCGCGCTGGGCACGCAGACAATCCACGGGCTCGCCGCGGGTGCCAGCATGACGCTCGTTTTTAGCTGGAACACTACCGGCGCGACGCTGGGCGGGCACACGCTCGTCGCCACGCACGCCCTGGCCGATGACAACGGCGCCAACAATCGGCGCACCACCGTTGTCACGGTCACGCCCAAGCCGCTTGATGTCGCCACGACCGGCATCACCGGACCCCGCTCCGTGGCGCAGGGCGACACGGCACACGTGGTGGTCACCGTCCAGAACCTTGGCGAGGTCGATGTCACCACCCCGTTCGCCGTGGACCTGAACGACGGGTGGGCCGGACCGTTGGCCGGGACGGGGACCGTTGCCAGTCTCGCTGCTGGGGCGACGACCACCGTCGACATCGCCTGGAACACGGCCGGAGCAACGGTCACCGGGCACACCCTCTTCGCGACGTCGAGGCTGGCGGACGACAACGGCTCGAATAACTCGATCGGGATCGCGATCAACGTGACGGCCCCGGCACCACCGCCGCCACCGGGGCCGCCGCCGCCTCCTCCGCCGCCCCCGCCCCCGCCGGGGACCGATCTCGCCATCAGCAGCATCACCGCGCCCGCGCGCGTGACGCAGGGAGACACGGCTCACATTGTTGTCACGGTGAAGAACGTGGGCGGGCAGGACGTCACGGCCAGCTTCGACGTCGTACTGGCCGACGGATTCAACGGTCCGATCCTTGGCACGCAGACGATCGCCGGGCTCGCCGTGGGCGCAAGCGCGACCCGCACATTCAACTGGAACACCGCGGGTGCGGCAATCACCGGCCACACTCTGTTCGCGACGCAGAAGCTGGCCGACAGTGACCCGGCGAACAACACCGTCGGCATCAGTGTGATTGTCGAGGCCCCGCCAGTCACCGATGTCGCCGTGAGCAGCGTCATTGCGCCGAGCGCGGTGACGCAGGGGAGCACCGCGTCTGTTGGGGTTACAGTCCAAAACGTGGGTGGCTTGAACGTCAGCGGAAGCTTTGATGTCGTCCTGACCGACTCGACCGCAGGCGTAACGCTCGGTACACAGACGGTGGGTGGGCTCGCCGTGGGCGCCACGGCGACTCGCACGTTCAACTGGAATACGACGGGCGCCGCATTGGGTGGTCACCGGCTCGTGGCGACCCACAGTTTGAGCGACGCCAACGCCGCCAACAATCAGGACGGAGTGACGGTCACCGTGAACGCCCCGGTCATCGATGTCGCCGTGACCAACGTAAGCGCGCCGAGCTCGGTGATTCAAGGGAATTCGGCCACGGTCGGGGTCACCGTTCAGAATGTGGGCGGCCAGAATGTCGCGAGTAGTTTCAACGTCGTGCTCAGTGACGCCACGGCAGGCGTGACGATCGGCACGCAAACCGTCACCGGGTTGGCTATCGGTGCGACCGCTACGCCCTCATTCAGTTGGAGCACCACGGGTGCGGCGCTGGGCGGTCACACGCTCGTGGCGACCCAGACCTTTGCGGATGACAACAGCGCCAACAACCAGCGCTCGACAACGGTCACCGTGAATCCGCAGCCGGTCGATCTCGCGTTGACCGCCATCACGGCGCCCGGCCAGGTGACGCAGGGCGATACAGCACCGGTTGTGGTCACGGTGCAGAACCTGGGTGGGGTGGATGTGAGCACCACCTTCGACGTCGTGTTGACCGACGGCACAGCGGGTGGCATCACGGTCGGAACGCAGACTATCGCGGGGATTGCCGCGGGTGCGAGCGTGACCCGCATCATCAACTGGAACACTGCCGGGGTCGCGACGAACGGTCACATCCTGACGGCGACGCAGAAGCTGGCGGACAACAATTCGAGCAACGACGCGCGCGCCATCGCCATCACCGTGAACCCGCCGAATCTCCACGTAGGCAATCTCGACGGGGTTGCTACCAGCAACGGCAATAGTTGGACGGCGACGGTTGTGATCACGGCACACGACTCCCGCCACAATCTCGTGAGCGGCGCGAGCGTGCGCGGCCTCTGGAACGGTGCCAACCCTGAGGTGGGATGCGTAACGGGTCCCGCCGGCACATGCAGCGTCGTGCTGTCGAACCTTCCGAATCCGACCAAGATGGTCTCGTTCGGCGTAACCGCGATGACCCTGTCGGGGTACGTTTACAAGTCAGCCCTCAATCATGATCCGGATGGCAGCAGCAACGGGTTCTCGGTGACGGTGAAGCGTCAGTGATGGTAGCACGCACGTTGGCGTTGGTACTGCTGGCCGGTGCACTCGCGTGCTCCGGTGCTCAGCGCGGGGGAGGGGCAGCCACGGTGACTGCGAGGAGCATCGATGAGGTTCTCGCCGCGCACAACGATTCCCTCATGGCGCTCCCCGGCGTCGTGGGGACCGCGATCGGGTTGTGCGACGGAGAACGGTGCATCAAAGTCTTTCTCGCTGACTCGGGCGCCGATACGAAAAGGAGAATTCCCGCTCGTCTGGAGGGCTACCGCGTCCTCGCCGAGGTGACTGGAACGCTCAGACCGCGCTAAAAGAAGAAGGGTGAGATGACGGTTCTCGGCTTACGCACGGTGATCTATCACGTTGCCGATCTCAAACGCGCCAAGGAGTGGTACAGCTCTGCCTTCGGCGTCAAACCGTACTTCGATGAGCCGTTCTACGTAGGCTTCAACATCGGAGGCTACGAGCTCGGGCTCGATCCCGATCCCAAGAGCGTCAAGCCGGGCCCCGGAGGCTCGGTTGCATATTGGGGTGTCGCGAACGTCGAGAAAGGGGTCGAGCAGTTTATTCGCGCAGGCGCGACCCTCAAGTCACCCATTCAGGATGTCGGGGAGGGGATTCGGGTGGCGACGGTCGCCGATCCGTTTGGGAATCTGATAGGGCTCATCGAGAATCCGCACTTCGCGGCAGCCTGATGGCGAAGACCGATCTTCCCGATCTCTACACCAAGAAGGACGTCGACAACGCCCGCACCAAAGGGGAGTTGGCGGTTTTGTCGTCTACAAGCTGTTCTCGGGCCCGTCGAAGACTAATTGAGTTCGCGGGACGTTAGCCCTACCGTCATTTTTGCCGGAGATTAGCTTCCCCCCGGCAATGAATGTCATTCCCCAGCGTGTCAAAGACGGTTTTGTCAGCCTGATCGGACCGCTGGCGCGTGCCCTGATACGGGCCGACGTGCATCCGAATACGATTACCACGCTGGGCACGCTGGTGGTGATCGGCTCCGGGGTGGCGTTCGCTACCGGCGCCGTCCGGCTCGGCGGATTGTTGCTGCTCATCAGTGGGATATTCGACCTTCTCGATGGGCAGGTGGCCCGCCACGGCGGCAAAATGACGACATTCGGCGCTTTTTACGATTCGACGCTCGACCGGGTCGGCGAGGCGGCGGTTTTTGCGGGGCTGATCTTCTATTTTTTGACGGGCCCCTTGCCGGCCGACATGAAACCGCGGGCCATCGCGGCCGGGCTGGTCGCGCTCGTCGCCTCACTTTTGGTGTCATATACGCGGGCGCGGGCAGAAGCGCTCGGCGTGGAAAACAAGGTAGGCATTGCGCCGCGCGCCGAGCGCATTCTGTTGCTCGGGGTGCCTGCGCTGGTATTGGGTGCGGGGCCGGGGCGCCCCGGTGTCGTGCTATTCTGGATTGTCGCGGTGCTCGCGCTCGTCTCCGCGATCACGGTGATCCAACGGGTGGTTCACGTCGCGCGTGTGGCGCGCGGCGCGCCGCCGCCGTCGCCGATTCTCAAACGTGAGACGTTGCCTGGAATCGCGGCGGCACGCCGCAAAGGACATTGATGGCACGGGAGCAAACGGGGACGGCGATCGTCACGGGAGGCGCACGGGAGATCGCGCCCGCGAAGGGGAAACTGGGCGTGATGCTGGTCGGCCTTGGCGCCGTCTCCACCACGTTCATCGCCGGCGTGGAAAACGTGCGGCGGGGCCGTGCGCTCCCGATCGGCTCGCTCAGCCAGATGGCGACGATCCGGCTCGGCAAGCGCACTGAGAAGCGCGCGCCGAAGATCAAGGAGTTCGTGCCGCTCGCCGATCTGAAGGATCTCGTGTTCGCGGCCTGGGACCCCATTCCCGATGACGCGTATACCGCGGCGGTGAAAGCCGGCGTGCTCGACAAACACGAGCACCTCGAGCCGATCAAGGATTTCCTGCAGAACATCAAACCGATGCCTGCCGTCTTCGATCAGTACTACGTCAAGCGGCTGCACGGGACGAACGTCAAGCGCGGCAACAACAAGCGGG
>Ga0193755_1000357_pt1 | contig 13029 bp, 10 predicted proteins | sample H1a2metaG_FD_144921 | JGI IMG/M metagenome (GOLD analysis project Ga0193755, IMG submission 144921) | Soil microbial communities from a riparian zone of the East river system, Colorado, United States - H1a2 | ecosystem: Environmental > Terrestrial > Soil > Riparian zone | place: USA: East River...
GGGCCGAGACTTCCATAACTTCAACGTGTTCTTTCGCCACAACCTCGACTACCGGGTAGTCGCCTTCACTGCTACTCAGATTCCAGATATTGCCGGTCGGCGCTATCCCGCAGTGTTGTCGGGACGTTTATACCCGGAAGGCATTCCGATCGTCGACGAGAAGGATTTTGAGGATCTGATCGAGGAATACTCGGTCGACATCGTTGTATTTTCCTACAGCGATATCTCTCACCAGAATCTGATGCATCTTGCGTCCCGGGCCGGAGCCGCGGGTGCGGATTTCTGGCTGCTCAGCGCTGAAAATACCCAGGTCGCCTCGCACGTGCCCGTAATCTCGGTTTGCGCCGTCCGCACCGGCTGTGGCAAGAGTCCCGTCTCCCGATTGGTTGCCGACGAACTTCGCAAGCACGGCCGGAAGCCGGTGGTCATACGCCATCCGATGCCTTACGGCGATCTGGCCGCACAAGCCGTGCAGCGCTTCGCGGTGATGGAGGACCTCGACCGGCACCAGTGCACCATCGAGGAGCGCGAAGAGTACGAGCCTCACATCCGCCAGGGCACGGTGGTTTACGCCGGCGTGGACTACGAGAAGATCCTGCGCCAGGCCGAACGCGAAGCTGACGTCATCCTGTGGGATGGCGGCAATAATGACACCCCGTTCTATAAGTCCGATCTGGAGATTGTGGTCGTCGATCCCCACCGCCCCGGCCACGAGTTGTCTTACTACCCCGGTGAAGTCAACCTCCGTCGAGCGGACGTGATCGTCATCAATAAAGTAGATACAGCGCAACAGCATGACATCGAGACCGTCCGCCAGAACATCCGGATCAGCAATCCGAATGCGTTCGTTTGCGAAATGGCATGCCAGGTCTCGGTCGAAACTCCCGACCTCGTTCGCGGAAAGCGCGTGCTGGTGGTAGAAGACGGACCCACGCTAACCCACGGCGAGATGCCCTATGGCGCGGGCGTGGTGGCAGCCCGCCAGTGTGGCGCCACCGAACTGATCGATCCGCGGCCTTATGCCGTGGGATCGATTCGCACGACGTATGAGCGTTACCGGCACCTGACCAGCCTGCTGCCGGCCATGGGCTACAGCGATATGCAGCGTCACGAACTCGAGGAGACCATTCGCCGCACGGATTGCGATCTCGTCATCATCGCTACTCCCATCGATCTGGCTCGCGTCATCAAGATCGAGCGGCCCAATCTGCGCGTGAGCTATGAAGTCAAGGAGCGCAGCACGACCAGTCTGTCCGGTCTACTGGCAAACTTTGTGCACGAGCACGAACCGGCACACGCAGGAGTCTAGCGATGAAGGATTTTCTTTCGATCAGGGACTTTTCGCCGTCAGAGATCTTCTATTTCCTGATTCTTGCCCGCCAGGTCAAGACCCATCCCACTACGTACAGTGAGTCGCTGAAGCGGGAAACCTTGGCCATGATTTTCGAAAAACCGTCGCTTCGCACCCGAGTCAGTTTCGACGTGGGTATCCAGCAGTTGGGTGGCTTTTCGATTTATCTGTCTCCCGCCGAAATTAATCTCGGCAAGCGCGAGTCGGTTTACGACGTCGCCAAGAACCTGGAACGCATGGTCCAGGGCATTATGATCCGGACGTTTGCGCACGACATCGTTGAGCAAATCGCTCAGTTCGCTTCTATCCCGGTCATCAACGGGCTCACCGATTACAGCCATCCCTGCCAGGCCATGGCGGATTATCTGACCATCTGGGAAGCCAAGCGAAATCTGGAAGGGCTGAAACTCACGTTCGTAGGCGACGGCAACAACGTTGCGCACTCGCTCATGTTCGCCGGAGCGCAATTGGGGGTTCATGTCTGGGTGGCGACGCCGCCCGGCTACGAGCCCAAAGCGGACGCGGTGAAATGGGCGCGCCAGCGTGCCCTTGAAACGGGAGGCAGTTGCACGGTCACTAACGATCCCGTGGAAGCGGTTGCCGGCGCCGACGTGGTTTACACCGATGTGTGGGCCAGCATGGGGCTCGAAGCGGAAGCCGAGAAGAGGAGCAAAATTTTCCGGCCATTCCAGGTGAATGCCCATCTCTTCCGGAAGGCGAAACGAGACGCCATCTTCCTGCACTGTCTGCCGGCGCACCGGGGATCGGAAGTGACCAGCGAAGTTATCGATTCGCCTCGCTCTCTGGTTTTCCAGCAGGCCGAGAACCGGCTGCATGCCCAGAAGGCCATCATGCTGGAACTGATGAAGGGCGAGTTTGTGCGCTTGCCGACTTTGCCGGAATTGCAGGAAACGCTGCACGTCTGAAGTGGGGGACGCGAACGCCGAAACCCGACAGTTTCAGCAACGGTCACGGCCATAGCCGGTGCATATGAAAACGATCCTTCTCGCCGTTGGCGGCAACTCGCTCATCCGCGCTGGAGAGAAAGGAACCGTTGCCCAACAAACGGCGAACGCGCGGCGTACCGCTTCGCAAATCGTGGGCCTGTGCGGCGCGGGCTACCAGGTAGTGCTTACGCACGGAAACGGTCCCCAAGTGGGAGCGGCCCTGCTCCGATCCGAGCGCGGAGCCAGTGAAGTTCCCGGGCAACCGCTGGACGTCTGCGGCGCCTGCACCCAGGGTGAAATCGGATACCTCCTGGAGCAGTCGCTGGAAACGGAATTGAAGGCTGCCGGGCTGCGCGTCCCAGTTGTAACCCTTCTTACCCAGTCCGTGGTATCGCTCATGGATCCCGCCATGCAGCGGCCGACCAAGCCGGTGGGTCCTTTTTATTCGCAAGCCGAGGCCGAGGGCCGCCAGCGGCAATTCGGCTGGAAAATCGTCGAGGACGCATCCCGCGGCTACCGCCGAGTCGTCCCGTCGCCCGAGCCCACCGAAATCATTGAGATCGATGTAATCCGCGACCTGGTCGAGCACAATGTTCTGGTCATCGCGTGCGGCGGAGGTGGCATTCCGGTGATCTGGCAGGATGGAGTATTGCAGGGGGTCGAGGCCGTGATCGACAAGGATCGCGCATCCGCACTAATGGCGAAACAACTAGGTGTCGACCTGTTTGTGATTTCAACCGATACCGACTTCGTCTACCTCGACTACAAAAAGCCCGCCCAACGGCCGCTCCGGCAGGTCGGGGCAGGCGAACTCCAGCAGTACCTGGAGGCGGGACACTTTCCTCCCGGAAACATGGGGCCCAAGATCGAATCTGTGTTGCGTTTCCTGCACGGAGGCGGCAAAGAAGCCATCATCACTTCCTGCGAACACCTGCGGGATGCAGTGGGCGGATCCGCCGGCACCCATATTTTTAGGGATGAGAACAGTCTGAAAGTAGCTTTACAGGTCGATTTGCAGGTTCCGATCGGAGGGCGCTGAGCATGGCAGACTCAACAGTAACCATTCCCGCGCCGCAGGCGCCAACCCCCCTGCGTGGTTCCCGACTGCAGCATGTGGTCGAGTCCCAGCAATTCACCGTTCCGCTGCTCATGGAACTGTTCGAACGCACACGCGGCATGGAGCGGATCGTGGCGCGTGGAGGTTCGCTCGACTATCAGAATCGCATCCTGGCAACGTTGTTTTATGCGCCCTCCACCCGCACCCGATTTTGTTTTGAAGCTTCCATGCACCGACTGGGCGGCCGCGTCCTCTCGACCGAACACGCACACGTGTTCTCTTCCGAGATGGAGGGAGAGCAGGTTGAGGACTCGATTAGAATCCTGGGCGTTATTGCGATGTCATCGTAATCCGGCACCACCAGGAAGGCGGTGCAAAACGGGCAGCGCTCGTTTCGCCCGTTCCAGTGATCAACGCTGGAGACGGTGAAGGCGGACAGCATCCCACGCAAGCGCTGCTGGATCTCTACACCATTTATCGCGAACGCACGCTGAACGGCTTGAGTGTTGCACTCATCGGCGAGCTCGATAAGGGCCGCACCGCGCACTCGCTGGCATATCTTCTCGCCAAGTTCGAACGCGTCCGGATGGTGTTTGTCAGTCCTCCGGAAACCCAGATGAAGCCCGACATTCTTGCCTACCTGGACGAACACGGCGTGCAATACGAGCAGGTCTCGGACCTGAACCGTGTGGTGGGCGACGTGAACGTCATCTACCAGACGCGCATCCGGCCCGAACGCCTCCGCGACCGGGAAAGTCTTGGGCAATACGCGATCGACTCGTCGGTTCTGCGTCGAATGAAGCCGGATGCGCTCATTCTTCACCCCCTGCCACGCACCGTGGAACTGGACAGGTCGGTCGACGACGATCCACGAGCGCTCTATTTCCGCCAGGCAAAGAACGGACTTTATGTCCGCATGGCCTTGCTGACCATGTTGTTGGAGAAAGAGTAGACGCAGCCTTTCTGGAAAGGAATGTATGCTGACTGAGACGATGGCCGAACAGTCCACCCGTGATTTCATCGAGCTCGAAAACGAGTTTGGCGCCCACAACTACCATCCGCTCGACATCGTGATCGATCGCGCTGAGGGCGTCTGGGTGTATGACGTCGAAGGCAAGCGCTATCTTGATTGCCTGGCGGCCTACTCGGCCGTAAATCAGGGTCACTGTCATCCCAAGATCCTGCAAACGCTGGTCGAACAGGCGCACAAAGTCACACTCACCTCGCGCGCCTTCCGCAACGATCAGCTCGGGCCCTTTTACAAGGAACTTCATGACCTCACCGGCTTCGACATGGCCTTGCCGATGAACTCCGGCGCCGAAGCCGTCGAAACGGCCGTAAAGACAGCCCGCAAGTGGGGTTACAAGGTAAAAGGAATTCCCGACGGCAAAGCGGAGATCATCGTCTGCGCCAATAACTTTCACGGCCGTACCGTCAGCATCATCAGCTTCTCCACCGACGAGCAGTATCGCGATGGTTTTGGCCCCTTTACACCCGGATTCAAGGTCATCCCCTTCGGCGACGTGAATGCTTTGCGGCATGCGATCACTGCAAACACCTGCGCGTTTCTTGTGGAACCCATTCAGGGCGAGGCTGGCATTGTGATCCCACCGGCCGGGTTCCTGAAGCAAGCCGCTGAAATATGCCGACAGAACAATATCTTGTTGATGGCGGATGAAATCCAATCCGGGCTGGGCCGTACCGGAAAGCTCTTTGCCTATATGCATGAAGGGATCCGGCCTGATCTGCTCATCGTGGGCAAGGCGCTGGCGGGTGGCTTCTATCCGGTCTCGGCCGTGTTGTCCTCCAAGGAAATTCTCGGAGTGTACAAGCCCGGAGATCATGGCAGCACCTTCGGCGGCAACCCCTTGGGATGTGCGGTAGCGCGTACCGCGCTCCGCGTTTTGGTCGAGGAAAACCTGGTACAGCGTTCGGCCGAACTCGGCGCATATTTCCTCTCGCGCCTCAAGACCTTGCGCAGTCCAAACATCAAGGAGGTTCGTGGCATCGGGCTATGGATTGGTATCGAACTAAAAGTGCCTGCCCGGCCCTATTGTGAAGCGCTCAAGCAGGAAGGCATCCTGTGCAAGGAGACCCACGACAAAGTCATACGCATAGCGCCTCCGCTCACGATCGCCCGAAATGAGATTGATTGGGCATGGGAAGGCATTCGAAAGGTGATCGAGAAGAACTAAGGAGCCCCGCGGCCTCGCCTGCATTGAGATCGTTTTGACAGCGGTCCGCAAGGTAAGCGCTGGTTCAAACCGGACTAAACGTTAGTCAGGTTGACCGGAGGTCCTTGACTCGTCCCTTCCTTTCGGCCGACAGAAGACCTCGGAGTTTTATTGGACGACCTGGCAACTAGCAATACCCTCCCGCGCTGGCCTACACCGAAGTGCCGATTGTCTCCCCCCGTGAAATCCCGTATTTAAGATTCCTTGCCGGCAGCCGTGTTCTAAAGCATCTCATCGTCCAGTGTGTGCCGAGTGAGTTGCCGAGGGAACTTTGGGAACGCGAACAGCGGTGGATTTAGAAACTGTCGGAGTGGACGCGCCGTCTGCGAATCGGCAAAAGCCGGCAAGGTGGTGGCCCTGGGTCGTGGCTTTGGTAGCCGTTCTCATTGTTGGTGGCACCGTCTATCTGGCGCGGGAGTGGCCCTTCACGCCCGCCAACGTCATCAAGGAACTGGAGCTAGCGACCTCGAGCACGGTCCAGTTGGGCACTTTTCGGCGCACATTCTTTCCCCGTCCCGGTTGCACGGCCGAGCAGGTGGTTTTCCGGCGCGGCACTGCTCCGAATCAAGAAACAATGACAGTTCGCAGGCTCACCATTGAAGGCAACCTGACCGGTTTGTTTACAAAACACCTGGCCCTAATTCGGGCGGAAGGCGTAGACGTCGTGTTCCCTCCGATTGGGACCGGACAACCCTGGAAGCCGACGGAATCAAAAGTAGTGGTCGACGAACTCATCGCAAGCGGAGCTTTACTGGAGTTCAACCGTCACAATCCGCAAGAGCCACGCGTGAGATTCCCAGTTCACGATTTCGTGGTTCATCATCTCGCCTCCCACGATCCCATGAAATTCGAGGTGAAGCTGCGCAATCCCATCCCGCCCGGCGAAGTCAGCGCAACCGGAACCTTCGGTCCGTGGAAGATGGAGCAGATCAGTGCTACGCCGGTCTCCGGAAACTATGTGTTCAGGAATGCTGACCTTGGGACACTTGGCGGCATTCGCGGGATGCTGGCTTCGGACGGCAAGTTTCAAGGCACGCTCGAGAGTATCGAGGTCGAGGGAAAAACCAGGACGCCTGACTTTGGACTGAAGGATACGCCGCACAAACTCGATCTAGGAAGTACCTTTGACGCAGAGGTAGACGCAACCAACGGCGATGTCACCCTGCGACAGGTCAAGGCGCGGATCCTGCGCACGACCGTATCTGCGCGAGGCAGCATTGCTGAACGCAAAACTGAAGATGGCAAGTCGACCGCACTTGACCTGGCAGTGCGAAGCGGCCGGATTCAGGACCTCCTCATTCTCTTCGTGTCTGCCAAGCAAGCTCCACTGAATGGCGTGGTCGATCTCAGGGCAAAGACGTTCATTCCCCCTGGCAAACAGCCGTTTCTTAAGAGAATTCAGTTGACTGGAGATTTTGGAATTGAGGATGCGGCTTTCACGAAAGAGGAAACGCAGGGAAACCTCGACAAGCTGAGCACGGCCGCGCAAGGAAAGGGCGATCAGACCGACAATCCCGATGACGTAGTTTCAGATCTGCACGGACACGTGGTCGTAAAAAACGGGGTCGCGACCTTTACTGGTTTGTCGTTTCGCGTGCCGGGCGCAAAGGCCCGCCTGAATGGGACTTTCGACCTCATCACGCAGAAGGTGCATCTGCACGGCATGCTGTCCATGGATGCAAAGCTGCCGGAAGCCACCTCCGGAATCAAGTCATTTTTGCTGAAAGCGATTGATCCCTTCCTCAAGAAAAATAAGCGCGGCGGAGCAAAATTCCCGGTCAGCATCGACGGAACCTATCACCATCCGTCGTATCACGCCGATCCCATTTGATCTGATTTGAGCAGCGCCAACTCTCACCCCAGCGCAGGCTGAAAAGCAAATCAACAGGCGCACCATCACTTTGTGGAAAAAATGAGTACTAATCAGATGCGTTTCCACTGCATTTCCACAGGGTCTATTACTTTAGTCATGTGCTTTCTCTTGCCGGCGTGCGTAATATATGGCTCATCTCAACTCCACTCAGGCAGGTGCAAAACATGTCAGTCCTCCCCCTTCTATCCAGACTTTGGTCTGAAGACCAGGGTCAAGACATCGCTGAATACGCCGTCATGCTGGCCGTGATCCTGGTGCTGGTCGTGGGCACAGTCCGGATGATTGGCTCGAACGCCAACGGTGTTTTCTCGCAGGCCGCAAGTGCCATTCAGTAGCAACTGAAGGTTTCGCCAAGGCAGCCGGGCATGGTCTCGCACGTTTTTAGAGACAATGCCCGGCGCATGGCGGCTTTTTTGACCACCCCAATTGCCTCGACCTCGTTCGAACGGATCAGGCGACGCAGCGAGATCGCGTCCCCCGGTTTCGATCGTCAGCGACGGGATATTCTTGGGACTGGTCTAGCGGCCCATTTTGTGAACGTGGTCTGACTCAACGAGACGACGCGAAGTCGTCCAGGACCCGCTGCGGACGCGCGCATGCCAACCATCGCACAGAGTCCGTTGCCTCTACGGACTTGCCTTCGGCTGTGCTCGAATTTTGACGGACGCCACCCTCCAGGCCGATCGCGGAACTGTGGTCTTGTTCGCTCGGCCGAGCTAACCATCGGGGTTAACGCTCAAGATCAAAACTCAGGGTCTCCCCATTCTCATTCATCGCGAATGATTTCGCTTTCCGCGTAAATAGCCGATGAGAATTTGCGTTACACCACAACTCTCTTTTCGGTTTGCCGCTAAATACCTCCATTGAAGCCCCGGGCCTGCCGGCGGAGCCCGAGAGGAAGAACGCGGCAAAGCTATGAATTTGCGAGGGGATATGGCCCGGTCGTGCCTTGGCAAAATAACTAACGCCCTGATACAGTCGCTGCACCCTGAGCCGGAGAACCGCATGTCCCTGGTCGTAAAGCTGGAAGACGAGCTTGGCGAACGCAGTGAGTGGGTAATCTTGCATGGCGTGATTCCGGACCGGGAACAAATCGAGTTTCCTCTCTTGCGCTGCATCGACCCGTTCGGAAATACCGTTTTCAATCATCTTCAGGCCGAGGTCTTTCTCGACGAATGGGAGCGAGTCAAGGACCGGGCAAAAGACGAATCCCAGCGCGAAGCGTGGCAAAAGGTGAAAGAAATGGCCGAAACCTGCAAGTCGGACCGGGATTTATACCTCAGGTTTGTGGGGCACTAATTATGGGTTGGCAATAAACTGACGTCCGACTTTGCCTTCACTTCGACAATCCCCCCAGCGCCTCGCGAAACAAAACATCGAACGAAGTGGTATTCCCATTCTTCACGGCGGCTGCCAAGGTTTTTTCCGCCGCGGCACGCTGGTATCCAAGGTTCAATAGGGCCGACAGCACATCCTCTTCGACCGGAGTCATAACGGGCGTCGTCGGTTCCTTTCCGGCAGCAGGCGGTGGCAGTTTATCGCGTAGCTCGAGCACCATGCGCTCGGCGGTCTTTCTGCCGATGCCTGGAATGCGGGTGAGCCGGGCCAGGTCGTTTCCACGAATGGCGCCTACCATCTCATCAGCTTGCATTCCGCTCAAAATCGTAATGGCAAGCTTCGGTCCGATCCCGCTGACCGTGAGCAGCTTTTCGAAAAGCTGCTTTTCTGCCAGTCTCAAAAATCCATACAGGGCGAGTTGGTCCTCACGCACGTGGGTGTGAATATGAAGCGAAACTTCGCCGCCCAGATTCGGCAAATCGGAGAACGTCGGCACACTGATCGTGACGTCGTACCCAACGCCGCCGGTCTCGACAATGACTTGATTGGGATGCTTGACGAGCAGCTTTCCGCGCAAATGAGCAATCATGCTGGGATATTGTAGCCGGGAGGGAACGGAGAACCGGAATTCGTTTTGGTCGCGGCCGATCGAGAATTGCTGCTCCGAAGAGGTTTGGTTTTGGAGCGGCGGGCGTCCCGGCCCGCCGGACGGAAGAGACCGATGGACGTGCTCTGGACAGTCGGCTTTTCTAAAAGCGGAACAGATACGAAACCTTCACAAAGAAAAGTCGGCCGTCATTAATCAGCCGATCCCGAGTGCGCACCAGCCCACCGGTTGGAGCGGGCAGCAACCTTGGGTCGAGATTCTGAAAGTCGCTGTTATAGCCCACATAGATCGCCGTTCCGGGATGAACGAGGTAGGTGATCAGGAAATCTCCGTTTAGCTGCTTGGTAGTAGGCAAGGACGTCAAGGCCGTGTTGGTGAGGGTGGAAGTGTATTGCAGGATCATCCGGAACGACAGTTCCCGGTTGAATTGCCAGTTCCACTTGGTGCGCAGGATGTGATTGTTGAAGATGCCGGCGCCCGTCTCGCGATCCTGTAAACGTGAAAACAGGTACGTATTGTCAATTCTCAACGATGAAACCGGACGGAGAGAAATCGACAGATTGGCATTGTCGGAGCGTGCCAGGAACGGCGGGCACTCCGTTGCAACCACGGTTGCCGATCCCGGGCAACTCATAGGGAATTGAGCCACGGGCGGAACGAAATTGACGCCATTCCCCCACTGGTAATAACCCTGCAGGGTAAGCCATTTCAGGTAGCTGGTGCCCAGCACGACGGAACTGTTGTGTTCGTGATAATCGCGATTGGCGCTCAGGGATGGGAAGTCAATCGGGCGAAGTTGCTCGTGAAAATCCGTGTAAGGAAACACAGTCACAAAGCTTTGGCCCTTCAAACGAAAGGCCAGGCTGGGGTCGGTCAGTAGATCGAGCCTGGTCCCATCGTGACTCCAAACCCAGTCGGTACGCATGGAGGGACCCCAGGAGACGAGGGGGCCGGTCTCGGGACGGAAGCGATAGTCGATCTGATTCTCGAAATCGCGGATGTCAACCCGGTTCACAAATCCCGGCAGGCTGATGAACCCGGGACTGACGTCCTCATAAGTTCCCTCATACGTGGTGTGCACGCCGGAAAAGGTCGTATCCACAAAGGAGGCCGGTCCGGCCAGGTAGATTCCTCCGGGAAGCTGGCTTGAGCTGACGACCGACTGCATGGTGGCGGTCCAACTGGGGGAAAACTTCAGCCGCCCATCGAGGCCCCCGATGCGATTGAAGCCACCCGCGGCTGGGTACTCCTGATCGGTATAAATCGCGCCAATGCTGGACTGCCGGAACAGATCACGACTTACTCGAGCAATCGTGAAGTATTGCCGGGACCCGGCCAGTGGGTCGAAGGGCGCTACCGTTAAGCCGGGCGCGCGATCATCGGCGGTAAGCACTCCGAGAGAGTACGGCCCGAGTTTCCCGGTGAGGCGTGCCCCGTAACTCGGATTCGCGATTCGCCGGGTAAAGAACAGATCAATCGGAGTTCGGAAATAATCAGCGTTCTCGATGAAAAACGGGCGCTTTTCCGGGAAAAACACCGCAAAGCGCTGGTTGACCGTCACCTGTGGTTCGTCGGATTCGACCTGACTGAAATCCGGATTCGCGGTCAGGTCCAGCACCAGGCTGTCATTGAGGACGATCTTGGAATCAAGGCCAAATGTTCCGCCGATCGCCCTGTGCTCAAAGTGAGGGTCGTTCGGGTCGCGCGCGTCCAGATCACGAAACGAGTTAAGCAGGCCGTAGGGAATGAGTTGGATGTTCCGTCCCGGAGAAATATTCTCCAGTCCGGCGAGTGTGGCCGCCTGTCCCAGACGGCCTTCAAACCGTTGCGAAACTGCCGGCCAGAACGCATTCTCATTTTCACGAATGATGCCGCGATAGAGAATGATTCCCCAGGATTGGTCCTTGGCAGGAGGGAATCGCAGGCTCTTAAATGGAATCGCCATCCAGGCAACGTAGCCTTCAGGCGTGATTTTGCCCTGCGAATACCACAACGTGTCGAAGGAGGTGTCGAAATTGCCGCTCACCTCTTCGTGGGGGGTCTCGGACCAGATTGCGTCCCATTGCACGCCCAGGGGATTAATCTGGAACACATAGGCTCGGCGGTGATCATGGAAGGTATCAAGCATGATCTCCACGTTGTCATCGTCGGCTACGTCTTCCCGGCGCGCCTGGTGACCACGAACCTTACCGGGTTCATCAAAGCACACGAAGACTACGTAGAGATTCTTCTCGTCATAACCGAGATAGGCGTCGGTGGGTTGCGAAACGGCTGCTCCGTCGTGCGGGTCGCGCTGTACAAAGCCCGAAACCTTGGTCATCTGCGAAGCCACTTCGCCGGCAGGCTTCATGGTCAGGAAATCGCTGAAAGATGGCGCGCGCGATAGACGTGGAATGACGATGGCCGGCGGTCCGAGGCTGCTTTCCGCGTGCGGTTGCTGTCCAGCTACCAGCGAACTGCCCGGCAGACAAAGTACAGCGGCGATCAGCAATCTAAGAGAAAACCCTTGCACCCGGAGCACTCGTCTTATACAAGATTCGGCCGCGACGCTGCCCGCCCTACGAACGAAGATGCACGATACACCATCGCGGCACTGTTCCCAATACTCTTTGCTGAATAGGGACCTTCAGAAGTACGAGCCGATACCGCATAGACAGGTGCTACTTAGAAAAGGGAAGTCTGGCGGCGATTGGGCGTGATCCCGAAATGCTCGTAAGCGAGCATGGTCGCAACTCGCCCACGAGGCGTGCGGTTCAGGAAACCGATCTGAATCAGGAATGGCTCGTAGATTTCCTCGATGGCGTCCGGCTCTTCGGCAAGAGCCGCAGCCAGGGTATTCACGCCTACCGGCCCACCCTGATATTTCTCAATAATGGTCAAGAGTAATTTGCGATCGACCTCGTCAAATCCGTGGCGATCCACCTCGAGCATTTGCAGGGCGGCCTCGGCTGTGACTTTATCGATCTTGCCGCCGCCGCGAACCTGGGCATAGTCGCGGACCCGACGCAGCAAGCGATTCGCAATGCGCGGTGTACCGCGAGACCGGCTGGCAATTTCGACAGCCCCGTCGTTGTCGATGGCCACCCCCATAATTTCTGCGGAGCGTTCCACAATAATCTGCAAATCCTTGTGGTTGTAGAACTCCAGCCGCAGCATAATGCCGAAGCGCGATCGCAACGGCGCGGAGAGAAGTCCTGCCCGGGTGGTTGCGCCCACGAAGGTGAAAGGCTGCACGTCCATGGTGTGAGTGCGCGCCGACGGTCCCTGCCCGATAATGATGTCCAGTTTGTAGTCCTCGAGCGCGGAGTAGAGAATCTCTTCCAGGGCGGGCTGCAAGCGATGCACTTCGTCGATGAACAGGACCTGCTTCGCCTGGAGGTTGGTAAGGATGGCGGTCAGATCGCCTTTGATTTGCAAAGTCGGCCCGGAAGTCTGCTGAAACGCGACCCCCAGTTCGTTGGCAATGATGTTCGCCAGCGTCGTCTTGCCCAGCCCGGGGGGGCCGTAGAGCAGGACGTGATCCATGGCTTCCCCGCGCGAACGCGCAGCTTCAATGGCAACCGCCAGGTTCTCCTTCACCTTGTCCTGGCCGATAAATTCGGCGAGCCGCTGCGGGCGCAGC
>Ga0193755_1000359_pt1 | contig 13016 bp, 12 predicted proteins | sample H1a2metaG_FD_144921 | JGI IMG/M metagenome (GOLD analysis project Ga0193755, IMG submission 144921) | Soil microbial communities from a riparian zone of the East river system, Colorado, United States - H1a2 | ecosystem: Environmental > Terrestrial > Soil > Riparian zone | place: USA: East River...
GTGGTGCCGGTCCGGCCTGCCGAAGTCGTGAACGTGTTCACGGCCCGACAGAATGCGAGCCACGATTACCGCCAGTTCTCCCATAACGAATACCGCGCGCTGCGTGAAAACGGTGGAGACGTGTTTGTCGATGTGGCGGCGCTCGAGTTCGGTGTCGCCGGCATCGGGCGCGATCACGAGATACGGCGCAGCTTCGCGTTCCTGACTTCGGAGAATTATTTTCCGATGATGGGCGTGCGGGCGTTTCGCGGTCGTTTTTATAACGCTGAGGAAAGTAAGCCGAATGCGAACATGGCTGTAGTCGTGTCAAGTTACGGCTTTTGGAAACGCAACGGCGGGCGCGACGATTTTGTCGGTAGCACGCTACACATCAACGGACAGCCTTACACCGTCATTGGCATCGCGCCGGATGGATTCAGCGGCTCGAACGCGTTGATCGCGCCGGATATCTGGCTGCCGCTCGGCATTCGTTCGCAGTTCGGTTCGGCTTTCGGCGATTCCGAAACCACCCACGACCTGTTGGACCCGAAAAATTACACCTTCAATCTAGTGGGGCGGATGCGTTCCGGCCTGACGATCGACGCGGCCAAAGCCCGTTTGCCAGTGCTGGCGCAACGGTTAAATGCGATTCAAGCGGGCGGCAGCGAAGGTTCGCGCGAGCTACAAATTCAAACGCCGGCACGATTTGGCCTGAGCACGCAACCGCAGGATGACGGCCCGCTTACGCTGGTCGCGACATTGCTCATGGCGATGGCCGGAGCGGTCCTGCTCATCGCCTGTTTAAATCTCGCGAACATGTTACTCGCGCGCGGCACGTCGCGTTCGAAGGAAATCGCAATACGCTTGGCTGTCGGCGCATCACGCTGGCAGATTCTCAGGCAATTATTGTGCGAAGGATTTTTGCTGGCTGTCTGCGGCGGCCTCATTGGCCTGATTTTGAGCGCCTGGTGCAACGATGTTTTGCTCGAACAACTGCGCGGCCTGCTCGCGTCAGTCAACTTCTCGTTTGTCGTGAAATTACGGCCGGACGCCACTGTGCTTGCAATCACGTTGTTGTTTTGTCTCATCGCGACAATGCTTTTCAGCCTCGGTCCGGCGTTAAAAGCAACGAAGGCCGATCTTGTTAAGGACCTGAAAGAGCAAGTCGGCGAACCAGCGCGCATCGGCCGTTTGAGTCGTTTCTTCGCGCCACGTCATATTTCGGTGATGGCGCAAATCGCCCTTTCGCTCATGTTGCTTTTCGCTGCCGGATTATTCTTCCGCGGCGCGCTCAAGGCGGCCGGGCTTAATCCGGGATTCGTCGCGCGCGGCGATATCGTTAGTGAGTTCGATTTCAGTTTGATCAAGAAAACGCCGGCTGATTCGCGTCGCTTGATCTTCGACATGGTGCGGCGCGTACGAGAGTTGCCCGGAGTAACCGCGTCGGCCACCGGCACCATGCTGCCGTATTCCGATTTCACGACCGCGCGCCGCGTTCTGCGCACAAAAGACACGATGCCTAATGACCCGAAGGCGCCGGATCCAAGTGTCAATTCGCTTTTCACCGCGATAACGCCCGGTTACTGCGAGGCGCTTGGCATAAAATTGCGACGAGGCCGCGATTTCACTCAGAACGAATGCGAAAACAAGGACGCGAGGCGCGTGGCGATGATCGACGAGGAAATGGCGAAGAAATTTTTTCCGAACGAAGACCCGATCGGTCAGCACATTCGCTACAGCAACCCTCCGAAAGACGGTTCGCCTAACGACATGGAAGTCGTCGGTGTCGTTAGCAAGCACAGGCATAGCGTTGATAACGATTCGCTCGCCTGCCGTTTGTTTGTGCCGTTGGCGCAGGGATACAGCGGCCAAACGTATCTGCACGTTCGGTTCAACACACAGGATCGGCATGCGGTCGCCGCGTTTATTCCAACGCTTCGACAGACGCTGCGCGAGATCGATCCCGATCTGCCGCTGCTACAGATAACCCCATTTGTCGACTTGATGGAGAGGTCGCCCAGCCTTTGGATCGTTAAACTTGGGGCAACTCTCTTCGGCGCTTTTGGTGCGATCGCGCTTACGTTAGCTGTCGTCGGTGTTTATGGCGTAAAAGCTTATGCCGTGGCATGCCGGACCCGCGAAATCGGCATACGCATGGCTCTGGGCGCACATCGGCGTGACGTATTCGCCCTTATTATGCGACAGGGCGCGATGCAAACGGCGCTCGCGGTTGGCGCGGGGCTCCTTCTTTCGCTGGCTGCAGGGCACGTCCTGGCCAAAATCCTGTATGACGTAAGTCCGAGCGATCCGTTGGCGCTGGTTACCGCAACTTTGATGCTCGCGAGTGCGGCGCTTCTTGCTTGTTTCTTCCCGGCCAACCGCGCCACTCGCGTGAATCCGATGACGGCACTGCGAACCGAATAAAGGCTACTGTTTGGGCTTAACGTCCAGAGTCATCAAAATGTCCGATGGTATAACGACATAAATTGCGGTGACATCTTCATGTGACTGGTGGCTGCCAGGCTTCGCTTATCCGATTGCGTTAAAATACATCCGTTGCGATAAGCCTTGGCGAAGGAGAGGTTACCCGATGAAGAAATTGTTTTTGGTTCTTGCCATGTCGTCTCTTGCAGTGGTGGTGGCTGATGCCGCTGAGCAGGACACTGTGAATCGTTGTGCCGCGATCATTAGCCAATTTCAGCAAATGCCCGAAAAAGCAATTCCAAGAGATGTGCTCCGGCGAGCAAAAGGGCTCGCCATTATGAGCGTGGTCAAAGCAGGATTTATTTTCAGCGCTAAAGGCGGACAGGGCGTCGTGATCGCTCGCACGCCTCGTGGCTGGTCTGGTCCATCATTTATCGCCACAGGTGGTGGAGGCTGGGGCCTTCAGGCTGGTGCCCAGGTAACTGATTTCGTGATGGTCCTCAACAACAATGCTGCCGTGCAAGCGTTTTCCCGCGGCGGAAACGTGACGATCGGCGTGGATGTCAGCGCTGCGGCCGGGCCGGTGGGCCGCACCGCGGCAGGCGCGGTCATGCCAACAGCAGCCGTTTACACCTACAGCAGGAGCAAAGGCCTTTTCGTTGGCGTGTCATTGGAGGGCGCAGTGGTTGGGACGCAAAGGCAATCCAATTTCAACTACTACGGAGGACCTGTTAGGGCCGATTCGATCTTAAGTGGGGTCACAAAGGCACCGCCGGGCGCTGCCCCACTGCGTCGCGCGCTTGGTCCCTAAAGATCGAAAGGTCGAAACACCCGGCAAGGAATTGCGTTTGAATTCTCACGCGTCTTCTTGCGTCTCGATCACGCTGTTACTCATCGCAAGTGCGCGTCGTTGGTCATGGCGCGGTCAGGGCACCTTCGCCAGGATCTTCTCCATCTCGGAGGCTGTGAAAGCGCGCATCGTCTGCGTGCGGATGTTGCCCAGCATGTCCGCTGCCAGCAACACGCTGGCGGCTGTCTCATCGTCCGGAGCCTCGAAAATGCAGACCTGATCATACTGACCGAGCGTCCAATACATCTGCTTAATGGTGACTCCCATCGACTGCACCTTGGCGGCCTAGGCGGCTACTCGCTGGGTCGTCTGCTTAGCATCTTGGATACCCTTATCGGTGAATTGCACCAAACTGATGTACGTCGGCTTATTCTTCTCCGTCCCAGGCGTAACCTTTGATTTGGACTCGCTCGGCTTTGAGGTGCTCATCTGTGGGTCGTCAGCGAAACACAATACCGCTCCAAGAAAGCAAAGCGCCAAAATCAATCCAGTCGTTTTTGATTTCATGAGGTCGATCGAATCTGTATCTCTATTTCCCGTCAACATTTCTTTGTTTCGCGGGCGAAACAATCTGGATTGTTAACGCGTGTCGCGGCGACGGAAAGCGTTTCGTTGTGGATGAATTATTGACCGCTTTTTTGGAACTTGAGTCGGCGACTAGAACTTGCGGCGAATTGTCTTGACTAACTAGCGAGATTTTTTCCAAACTCGACGTCGTTAACGGATCTGAATCAGGCGGAGGCCTTTCTCCCCGCCAGGTTCTTTGCCTCTTTCCGGACCCGCGATTCCAGAAATCTAACCACGCGGGGAAGAGGAAGGAAGAACCATGAATCCTTTGATTGAACTCAAAATACAACCTTCACTGTTTCGTCTCGTGCTGTGCCTGGCCTGCTTTGGACTGGTGCCGCTCGCGGAAGCTGTCCTTCCGCCGCCGGATGGAGCCTATCCCGGTGGTAACACGGCGGAAGGGCAGAACGCGCTCCTAAGTCTCACCACTGGGGGTTTCAATACGGCCGTTGGGTTTCTGTCGCTCCGGACTAACGCCATCGGTCAATTCAACACGGCACTTGGTGCTGGGACGCTCCTTGCGAATATAGCCGATCAAAACACGGCCACCGGCGCAGGGGCGCTTTTGAGCAATACCACCGGCACGGAAAACACTGCCAATGGAGCCTTCGCCCTTTTCAGCAACACCGAAGGCGGCGTCAACACGGCCAATGGTGTTTTTGCGCTCTTTAACAACACCACTGGCATAGGCAACACAGCCAATGGTTGGGATGCGCTATCTGGCAACCCTTCCGGCATCAACACCACGGCTTTGGGCGTTGCAGCTGGCCAGCTTCAAACCACGGGCGATGGCAATGTCTATATCGGCGCAAACATGGTGGGTGTCGCTGGCGAGAGTAACGCCTGCTACATCAGGAGCATATTTAACCAAACCTCTACTAGCGGAATCCCGGTTCTCATTAACTCGTCCAATAAGCTCGGTACAACCACTTCCTCAAAGCGCTTCAAGGAAGAGATCAAGTCAATGGACAAAGCCAGCCAGCGAAGCGGTTTTTGCGCTGAAACCCGTCACGTTTCGCTACAAGAAAGACCTGGATCCCTAAGAGCATCCCGCAGTTTGGCTTGGTTGCTGAGGACGTGGAAAAGGTGAATCCCGCCTTGGTGGTACGCGACAAAGAAGGAAACCCCTATAGCGTGCGTTACGACCAAGTGAACGCGATGTTGCTCAACGAGTTCCTGAAAGAGCACCGCAAAGTTGAGGAGCAGGAAGCAACAATCGCCCAAGTAAAATCCAATGCTGCAAAGCAAGAAGCGACCATCACGGAGTTAAAATCGGGAATAGCCACTCTCTCTGCGATGGCGAAAGAGCAGGCCGCCCAAATTCAGAAAGTGAATGCGTTTCTTGAGATAAGTAAACCTGCGCCTCAACTGGCGGAGAACAATCAATAAAGCCGAGACTGCGCGCTCACCATTCTTTGAAATCGCGCACGTACTAGTGTGTTCAAGAGATTCAGTCTTGCGTTCCTGTGCAGAATTCGGCATCAACCTATTCCTTATGAAACGTATTCTACTATTTTTCATCATGTCTGCAGCCTTTGCGTACGGTCTTTTCGCGAGTGATTCGCTTCCATTCCCCGTGAGTGTTGGTGGTCAGGCGGCAAAGGACGGGACGCCGTTCGCGAAGATCGAAAATCCGGTTGCGGCGGATGCGGAACTGTCGGTTCAATCCAAAGACGCCATGATCATTGTCAACGTGAATGCGGTCAATGCGAAGAGCGAACCGGTTCCAGGCTCAACGCCTGCGGTGATTTTGCTCCAGGGCAAAACCAAAACGAACCTCGATAAAACAATGGATGGAAAGAAGCTCGCTGCCGGAAATTACGTCGTGAGCGTGGTAAGCGAAGGCAAGACTGCCAGTATCCTCCTCACCATCAAGTAGCGTTTGCCGCGCGAAAACGATTTATCTTCAGCGACCGATCCAAAGTGTTTTACGATTGAGACCGCCGGTTCAAGTCGTTTTCTTCAGAGGCGTGCCGTACCCTCGGTTCGGGCAAAGCCATTGAGGCAATCACGGCCGCTACTGACGCAAAATTTCTAACGGCTGCCTTTGTTTCCCGCGGTGCCTGTGCCGCCTGTGGTGGGTTTGGAACTGCCCGTAACAGCGCCGCCGCCTTTCACGTCTTTTATTGGCTGCAGGTCACGAATCTTGGCTTTCTTAAGTCGGCGCCAAACTGAGTGAACTACATTGATATTCGGCGTTTGTTCCTCCATGGCCGCTGTAGAGCTTAACGGACTGACAGAGTACTCGCAATATTTTATCGTTCACAACTTTGAAACTCGCCCGCATGCGTGGACGTCGCGATCACGTTGTTTATCACCAATAGCTCCAGCGATTCCTGTTCCCTGAGTCGCTCTCGGGACGGGGGTGACCGACAGGCTCGACTTTCTTGCTAAAATGCGGTAGAAAAGCTGCTCTTCATGTCGAGCACAGAGTCAGTTTCGCCTCACGATGTAATCGTGTGCGCGTGCGGAACTCAAGATTACACGGCGCGCGATGCGATCGATGCGGCTATTTTCCGGGGCGAACTTGAGGAAAAATGGCAGACATTTCTTCGCCACATCGCAGCGGAAGAGCGTGCGGACGAATTGGAATTAGAGTTGGACGAGTCGGCCATTTCTGCTGCGGCACAAGAGTTTCGTTATCGCCATGATCTGATCACCGCGGAGGAGACGGAAGCATGGCTGGCAAATCGCGGCCTTACATTTGACGACTTCAGCGATTACTTTGCCCGTAAGTATTGCGTCGGTGCGCTTGATGAAGGCTTTTGTCCCGAGCAAATCGAATACACCGCCGCAGATCCAGAGCTGCGCGAATTGTTCGTAGTAGAGTTGATTTTGTCCGGGGCACTGGGGGACATGACCACTAAATTCATGCGGCGTCTGGCCGCACGCTGCGCTGGAAAAGAGCCTACACCAGATGCGATTGCCGCCGAAAAGCCGAAATTCTTGCATCGGATTAGCATTGAACCCGCGCAACTGGCGCATTGGCTGGAGGAATTGGGCCGCGATCCGCAGTGGTTGAATGAAATGCTCGCGAGCGAGGCAGCGTACGGGACGCATTGCGATACGCTGCTGGTTCCCGAAGCACGCCAACGTGAATTGATGGCTCTGCGATTGCACCTGACACGATTTGAAATCGAAGTGATTGAGTTGGAATCGCACGATGCCGCGCAGGAAGCGCTCTTCTGCGTGCAGGAAGATGGGATGTCAATGGAGGAAGTTGCGACTGAGGAGAGGTATCCCTATCGACGTGCTAACTTGCTTCTGGAAGACCTTCCGGTAGATGCGCAACTGAAATATTTAAGCGTCTCGCCAGGGGACCTGCTGGAACCGATGCCGCATGGCGACGGATTTGAACTCTGTAAGATCATCAAAAAAGTCGAGCCGCGACTAGAGGATCCAATCGTCAAATCACGCGTCGACCAGCGACTGCTTGACCAGTATTTTTCATTACTGACGACCAAATATACGCACCCGCGGCTGAGCGTTCCCGTTTCAGTGGAATGAAAATACAAGACAGCGAATTTCTGCGGCGTTCGTCGGTGTTCCGCTTTGTTTCCGATGAACATTTTGATGCCATCGAGCCGCTCCTGCAGGAAGAACATTATGAATTCGGCGACGTGATCGTAAAACAAGGCGATCCGGCCAATTCATTTTACGTTCTCACAAGAGGGCGGGCGCGTGCACTGAAGATCAAGCCGGATCGTGCGGAAATCCCATTGGGAGTACTGAAGCCGGGAGACTGTTTCGGCGAGGCTGCCTTAGCTGAGGGCGGAACCCGAAATGCGACCGTGCGCTGCAGCACCGCGGTCGATGTGCTGCGGATCGATCGCGACGACTTTCTTCAACTCGTCCGCCGCGTACCCGAGCTAAAACATTATATCGAGACAACCGGTCGCAACCGCGCTCTCCAAAGTTTTCTTTATCAGTTCAGCAATTTCGGTCGATTGCCGACTCCCGTGTTGCGCGGGGTGATCGACAAGCTAACCCCCGTCACCTTCGAAAAAGGCAATCTGATCATTCGAGAGGGGGACGACGCCGGGCCGCTTTACGTAATTGAGAAAGGACGGGCGCGCGCATTCTCGGGCTTGAACGGACGGGAGCGCAATCTCGCGTTCTATCGCGAGGGCGATTTCTTTGGTGAATTATCGATCCTAAACGACTCGCCCCGCGTGGCATCGGTAGAAGCATTCACAGACTGCCAATTGCTTTCCCTTGAACCAAAATCTGTCCGAGAGCTCCGCCGGCGATTTCCAGAATTCGATAAATTGTTAAGCGAGCGGCTAGCCCTTTATCAGGCAAAAACAGAGGCGCGTGTTCCGCTCGACTTCGCGAGCGAACTCCTCCCTGCCGAAACACAGGTACACGACAAAGTGCAGCTCGACGGCCAACAGCCCTTGGAGCAGACCGATGGCCGAGAAGAGCCCTTCGCCGACCAGCGAGGCCTTTTCCGTAAGCACGGCAAACGCGTCCGAAAGATCGATCATGTGATGCAGATCGACGAGATGGATTGCGGGGCCGCCTGCCTCGGAATGATCTGCCGACACTTTGGCCGCAAGGTAAGCCTGGCACGGATTCGACAGCTCTGTCACACGGCGACCGATGGCACCAGCCTAAAAGCGATTTCTCGTGCCGCGACCGAACTTGGGTTGGCGGCGCGTCCATTGAAAATCTCGTTCCGCAATCTCCCGCTTATGCCGCTTCCGGCAATAGTGCACTGGGAAGGCAATCATTGGATCGTGCTCTACGACGTTGATAAGCAATTTGTGCGCGTCGCCGATCCCGCGCTCGGGTTACGCAAAGTTTCGCGAAGGGAATTTGAAACGAAGTGGACTGGTTACGCAGCGCTGTTCGATTACACACCAGCGTTCGAAGAAGCTCCCGAGAGTAAGCCAAAACTCGCTTGGGTTCTGCCATTTCTTTCGCGGTTTAAGGTGATCTTGCTGCAGGTGCTGGGGTTGGCTATTGCCGTCAGTTTCCTGCAATTACTGTTCCCCGTATTCACCCAAATCGTGGTTGATAAAGTCATCGTCGAAAATGACATCGGCCTGCTGAAAACGATTCTGCTCGGTATGTTCGCGGCGCTCGTTTTCGTCCAGCTCGCCACGCTTGCACAGGAATACTTGCTGGCATTTGCGGCCGTGCGTCTCGACACGGCAGTTTTCGATTTCTTGAGCCGGCGACTTTTGTCTCTACCGATGAGCTACTTCACAAATCGTCGAACGGGGGACATTCAGCGCCGGCTCGAAGGCGCGAGGCAAGTTCGGCAATTGGCCGTGCAACAGGGAGTTGGCGCGTTACTAGCAGTCGTTTTTCTCGTAGGCGCCATCGGTTTAATGGCGATGTATAGTCCACTACTGACCATCGCGTTTCTGGCGACAACGCCTTTGTACGTGGGGCTAATGATTTTTTCGGTAAAGGTGTTGCGCCCCCTTTATCACGGCGTGGAAGAAAGTCAGGGCAAGTACAGTTCACATCAAATCGATGCGATCAAAGGGATCGAGGCTGTAAAGGCGGCAGCTGCCGAAGACTCATTTCGCGACACCATGCTGAACGAGTTTCTCTCGGTCTCGCAAAAACTTTTCAAGGCGACGTTCATCGTGATGTCGTGGGACAGCGTCCTGCAAACTATTGGTCTCCTGTCTACTGCGATTTTCCTGTGGGTCGGTGCCATGCAAGTCATTCACGGCAATTTGAGTGTCGGTGGTTTTGTTGCGTTTAGCTCACTCACTGCAATGGCATATGCAGGGATTTTGCGAGCGCTCGGAGTTTGGGACAACGTGCAGCACGCTTCTGTCCTGCTGAATCGGCTGAATGACATTTTCGAACAGGAGCCGGAACAGGGTCATGATCGCTCTCGACTCGTCCCCGTACGCAGCCTCGAAGGGCGCGTCGAGTTGCGCGGAGTCAGTTTCAAGTATGGCGGACCTGAATCACCAGACATCTTAAAGGATATCACGCTCGATCTTTTGCCGGGACGCACGGTGGCAGTCGTTGGCCGCAGCGGAAGCGGCAAGACAACCCTCATTAAATTGATCGCAGGCCTGCTCGAGCCTACGGAGGGAGCGATCTTTTTCGACACCGTCGATTTAAAGACTCTGAATTATCGCGATGTCCGACGGCACATCGGGATCGTTCTTCAAGAAAATCACATGTTTAACGATACGATCGCGCGGAATATTTCAATTGGCGATCCTGAGCCGAACGTCGGTCGCGTTTTTGCTGCTGCCCAAGCTGCCGCCGCCCACGACTTCATCATGCGCTTGCCGCTCGGTTACGAGACGAAGATTGGAGAATCAGGTCTTTCCCTGTCTGGCGGTCAGAAGCAACGCATAGCCATCGCACGAGCGATCTATAACAATCCACCGGTGTTGATCTTTGACGAGGCAACGAGCGCGCTGGATACAGAATCCGAACGCGCGATCCAGGACAACCTCGCTCGATTACTCGCCGGTCGCACGACGATTGTAATAGCGCATCGCTTGAGCACCATTCGAGAAGCGCATTCCATCGTCGTGCTTGAAAAAGGCAGTGTTGCCGAGATTGGCACCCACGATGAGTTAATGGCGCAGCGTGGTTTGTATTACTACCTTTCGAGCCAGCAACTCGGAATCTAAAAAGATTTCGATGAGCTCACAATTAACTCAACGTGACTCACTCGACACGGAATCCGAGCTATTACCACAGGAGCCGCCTCCTTGGATCATTCGCTGGACAATCTCTGCCTCTGCGCGTTGGCATGAAGGGCGAGGCGAACATCATTGTCGGTGGCCGACGCTGATTGAATATGCATTTGAACCGATTCGGCAATTACGTGAGAGCATGAAGCAATAACCACTGATGCAGGCACGGCCATCCAGGTTAAGGCTCGAAGACCTAACTACAAGCAATGACGCCATGGCGCGTTGTCTGCAGTTGGCAACGCTCGCCGCGAGGTCCGACGTCCCAGTTGTACTGCTCGGCGAGACAGGCACGGGCAAAACGTTGCTTGCTCAGGCCATCCATAATTCATCAGCGCAAGCAAATCGGCCATTCATCGCATTTAACGCCTCGGCGATTAGCGACACGTTGCTCGAGAGTCAGTTGTTTGGTCACGAACGCGGAGCTTTTACCGGCGCACAACAAACCGTTAAAGGAAAGTTTGAACTCGCCGATGGAGGCACGCTTTTTTTAGATGAAATCTCGGAGATGAGTCCCCTCGCACAGGTAAAAATCCTGCGCGTTCTGGAGTACGGCGAGTTTGAGCGCCTGGGCTCCGAACGGATGCTCACTTCCAACGCGCGAATCATCTGTGCGTCCAATTGTTCGTTGCGAGAACGGGTGCGGCTGGGAAAACTCCGAGAGGATCTCTATCAGCGACTCAACGGCCTTACCCTGCTTATTCCTCCGCTTCGAGAACGACTTGAAGAGCTGCCGGCATTGATTGCCACTGAATTGCAAACTGCGGGAGCCAAAGAAGGCAAACACATCACCGCCATTCATCCTGAAGCGATGGAGAAGCTGCTTCGTCACGACTGGCCCGGGAATCTTCGCGAGTTGAGTCACACGGTGCGTACCATGACTCTCTTTTGCAACAGTTCCGTGATTCTACCCGAGCATGTCGTTTTCCCTTCCGATCTCAAGCCCGATCGGGCGCCATCAGGAATTGACAAACCAGCGCCCCGGCTCGCGGGCAATAATCAGGATGCTGACGTTGGTACTGACCTCTCACTCGAACACGCGATGCAAAGGCATGTTCGATTCGTTTATGATCAAGCAAATCAGAACCAACGACGCGCGGCGCGATTACTCGGTATTTCTCGCTCAACTCTCTCCCGCTATCTCCGAGACATGCCCAAAAATAAGGCACCACTGGTCTAAATCTGAGGCGAGACGGCGTTATAATGAAGTTGGAATTCCGCTTCACGGGAAGCAGCCATTTTGGCGATTAGAGAAATAATTGGCTGCATAAACACCTCTGGTTTAACAACAAACGTAGCGACCATTTGCGCCTTTGTTCCCGCCGTTGGAGACTTGGCACGGATGCTGATATCAGCAGAGAGCCAAGGTGAATACACCGAAGAACAAAAAAAATGCGACCGCCGCAGAATCAGGAAATAAAAGGCGCAATCGCACGAGAGATAAATTGATTCGCCTCGACGACCTGATTCCAGAAAAGGACGTTAAGGGCGGGCGTCAATTATTCTTCGGTATCACTGACACAACACAAACCAACGAAAAACGAAAATAAAAACGGCACAGCCAACAGAAACCAAGAAAGAGATGAAAGTCCGGGACTTGAAACCGAAAAAAGACGGCAAGGGCGGCTGTATCTCCCCAGGCCCCGAGACCCAACCGCCCCAGTCGCCCGTAACAGGATCAGGAACCGCACTGTTGGTTCGATCCCGTCGTGCGGCTTAGATCAAAAAATGACCGCCCCCCACACCTGAGCAGGTATGAGAGGCGGCTGTTCCCCCCAGAACAATCTTCGAAAACTTCGAGGCTACTAAACGAGCTTTCAGCGAATAGCAACAAATTTCACTCGGCTAGGCCGACGTGATTGCCACGAGCTGTCAAATTTGGCGTTCATTGATGGAGGGTAGCTTTCGGCATGGTTGCCAATCCCGCGACACAATCCGGGCCGTTGCTGAGGGGTGCTTCGTTGAGGTCCGACACGCCTGCGGCCTAACGAGTCATTACAGCTGACGTAGTGGCGTGTCCTTCCGCGTCGGACAGCACCGCTCCAACTGTGCCGCTCTGCAGCAAGCGCTGCATTGCCGGCAGGTCTTCTGGGCGACTTTGGGGTCGCCGTCCTTTCGCTCAGCGCTAACTCTATTGTCGTTTGTGTTGCCAGACAGAGTCGCTGTTTCACAAAATGGCACCGATGTCGGATTACGAACCAAATTCGCGGCGGCCGATTGCGGCAGTGTTTCGGCAAACTGGAGACACTGCTACGCGGTTCTGTGTGCGTCGTGGAATTCATCCGGATGCGATTTCGTATTTGTCCATCGTAGCGGCGCTAATCGCTGCAATCTGTTTTTGGAAATCGGGAGCGAGACGCTGGCTACTCATTATCGCGCCGCTTTTTTGTTATTTGCGGCTGTGGTTCAACATGCTCGACGGCCTGGTCGCGTTCGCGGCGGGGAAGGCGAGCCGCCGTGGTGAAATCCTGAACGATCTGCCCGACCGCATTTCCGACATCGTGATTTTCGTCGGG
>Ga0193755_1000362_pt1 | contig 12932 bp, 10 predicted proteins | sample H1a2metaG_FD_144921 | JGI IMG/M metagenome (GOLD analysis project Ga0193755, IMG submission 144921) | Soil microbial communities from a riparian zone of the East river system, Colorado, United States - H1a2 | ecosystem: Environmental > Terrestrial > Soil > Riparian zone | place: USA: East River...
TGCGTTCTCCTTACTCAACTCCAGCGCAAGCGACGCGCACGAGCGAGCGTTTGGCTCGCGCTCGATCACCAGCAGACAAGTCGGCGTGTTCTCGATCGCGCGGCGGAAGCGGTGCCACCAGCTCGAGGGGATTCGCCGAGCCCCGGCGGTCGAAATATCGCCGAGGTCCAATGCTACCAACCCGAAGCCGCCGCTTTGCAACAACAGGTCGACGGCTTTCAATGCGTGCTCGGCATCCGAACAGCGAACCCAGAGCAACTGATCCAGGTCAACATCGGCGCTTGCGGCTGAAGCCGGATCGAACGAGTCGTTGGCGTCTACAAGCGCGAAGACCTCGTCGCGCTCGGTAGCCGCTCGTAGCGAGGCCAGCAATAAAGTCGTGCGGCCGGAAGACGCAGGGCCAAGCAACTCGGTGATCGCGCCGCGCGGCAAGCCCCCGGTCATCTCGTCGATTTCGCCCAGGCCGGTCGAGACAAATTCAGTCGCGGGTTTTTCGCGCAACGCGATCGCGTCGCCGAAGCGAGCCGCCAGCCCGGATTCGATCTCCGATTTTGTCAACAAAGCCTTCAAACGCCGACACTCCTTGTTCAAAGTATATCAAAAATCTATCGAAGATATACGAAAATATTAGATAATCGTCCAGGGTTGACAGCTGCCGGCCTTTTGTCGAACCTCAGTGCAATAACAGGTCGGGAAGGGGGGCTTGCCCCCGCTGAGTTTCGTGATATCTTGCCGCCATGGCTCGGAAGTGGTCGAATCGCAATCTACCCGGCGCTCTACATTTCCTGACCGGAAACATCGCTGGCCGACTGCCGGTCTTCGAGCAAGCGGCTTGCTGTGGTGCGTTCATCGATGTTTGTTCCACACTCAAGAACGATGGCCTTTCAAACTCATATCCTACGTACTGATGCCCGATCACATACATTTGATCGTAAATCCAAAGGACGGCCGCATTCGAGAATTGGCAGGCGCACTCAAAAGCCTGTCTGCTCGACGCATCATCGGCGTGTCCGAAGGTTCGTCTTTCTTGAGGGACAAGCCTGATGTGGATGGTTCAATCCATCAGGTCTGGCAGGAAAGCTTCAAGGCGCTTCCGCTCTGGAGCGATTGGTTGATCTGGCAAAAAATAAACTACATTCACAACAACCCAATCAAGTCCGGACTGGTAAGGTCAGCCGCTGAATACCGCTGGTCGAGCTTCCGTTCGTTCTACTCCGCCGAGCGCGAGCCGATTAAGGTTGATAAGGATTGGTGGTGGCCGCACGACGTTCAAAAACTCGCGAGCGCTGCGGCTGATTGGTCAGCGGAGATGGGAAGAGAGGAACGAGACTAGACGTACGAACGACTCAGCGGGGGCAAGCCCACCTTCCCAACCTGTCATCGCTTCGAGTGGCGTCGTAACCTGAATCGGTTTTTACAAAGTCTCTTGAAGTGAGGTGTCAATGAGATCATTTGTTATGGTGGGTCTGCCAGGCTTTCAGATAACGAGCCGCTTTTGGGTTTGAAGCGTCCCACTTCGGTTCTTGCGGGTTGTCGGCGATCATCATCAGCCCCAGCGCAACCATTCGGTCTACCTTTTCCATGTTCGAGTAGTCGATCTTTTCCCATTGATCGCCAACACCATGATAATCGGGAAACAAGAAAGTCACGCCAACCGTGTGAGCAGGCACACCCTGGTCGGCAAGCGATTGATTGTCGCTGCGGCTGAAAAACGCGTCGCTGTTCTTTTCGTGCTTGTAGACCGTCACCCCGGTCAACTCGCCGGCAGCTTTCAGGGTCGTTCCGATGTCTGAATAATCGAAGCCGGTCACCGTCGCGTTTGAAATCTGCGGGCCTTCGCTGTCGTCGGTGCGGCCCACCTGCTCGAGGTTCACGTCGGCCACGGTCTTGTTGAGGGGGAACACCGGATTCCGGCCGTAGAAACGCGAGCCGAACCCGCCCTTCTCTTCACCAAAGAAAGTCATGAAGACGATGCTTCGCTTCGGGCGTTGCTTCAAGGTCGCAAGCGCGGACGCTATTTCAATGACCGACACCGTCCCGCTGCCATCGTCGTTAGCCCCGTTGTAAATGTTGTCTCCGCCGTTAGCCGGCCCCTTGCCAAGGTGATCGTAGTGCGCGGTCAGCAGCACATAAGTGTCCGCCAGCGTCGGGTCTGATCCGCGCAACAAACCGATCACGTTTCGCAGCTTGACCGGTCGCTCGATCTGCGCCGGGACTCGCGCTGAAAGCTCAACATCCGACGGACCGGGCTTCATCGCATCGTAAGCCTTCACTACGCGAGGATCGTGAACCGTTATCACCGGCGTTCCTGCCGTGGCTGGAACGGTGCGCCTGTTTTCGGGATCAATCAGCCGGCCGGCTCCGCCTCCGCTTCCAGTCGCGCTAAGTCGATCGACCGAAACGACAAGCGCGGCCTTGAGCGTCTTCATCTTGCCGGTGAACTCTTCCTGAGCGCGGTACATCTCCATCCAGCGCGATCGCGGTTCGCGACGGTAGTTGGGAATCTCGGTAAAGACGACTCGGCCTTCGATCTGATCCGGCTTCACGGCCGCGAGCGCAGCCGCATCCTTGTAATCGACTTTGAAGACTGCCGCCGAGGCGTTCAGTGCCTCCTCGATCGAGAAGCTCACTTGGCTGGCCGGGACGTTGACCGTTTCCCCGCCGCTGCGAAGCTTCAACTCGAAGCTCTCCATCGGCGTTTCGGCAACAGCATAGCCGGCGGTCTGGAAGTAACCGTCGTCGCCCACAGGCTCGAGTCCCGCCCGCCGGAACTGAGCGGCGATGTACTCGGCTGCGATGTCCAATCCAGTTGAGGGAGTGTTGCGGCCTTCGAGCGCGTCCGAAGCGATGAACGAGAGATGCCCCCGCATCGACGCGGCCGAAATATGATCGAGCGCGGCTCGTTTGTCCGCCGGGATGACGTGGTTCTGCGCTCCCAGACAGCAAGAGATTGAGACAATCGCAAGAACCGCCCGGACTTTTTGAGTCATCATTACTTGGCCTTCCGTGGCGTCAGCTTACGAACGTGTCCGGGGCTTCGTCGAAGCCGGGTCTCATGAAGTTCATCGCGTTCGGGAAAACGGACTCGGTCCTCCTCCGCAGCCGTTCGAGGTGAACAAGGAGCGGCACGATCGCCTGGGCCTGATCTGGACATTCTTCGCTGAGTCTACCCCACGCGCCGATCGACCGATTCATTCCCAGCAAGGCGACCTTGACCGAACCGTCCGAATCTTTCTGGTGCGCGATGGTTGACTCGTCGTCTTCTTCGTCTTCATCGTCGCCGCTCATCAACCCTCGCATGATCTTCACGCTAATTTGAAACTGGTACCAGCGAATCACCTCAACGGCGTCACCCACCGTCTCGATCTTTTCCTGGCGGTCCAGGTCCACCAGAAGCGAGCCGGCTTCGCCGGTGGCTTCGAGCGCCTGCTCGATTTGGGGGAATTGACTATCGAACCACTCGTCTACGAGATGGCCGTATTTTTTTGCAGCGCGCGACAACTCATGAGAGCGAGACTTTGCGTCCCGGGTGCGCTCCCGCGCTTCGGCCTCCGCCAAATCGACACCGTCGAGGTCGATGCCTTGCTCCGCCGCCATCATACTCAGCAGCTCGCTGGTCTGTTCGAAGATCGACTTGAGTTTTTCCCAGAAGGCCTCGTTGTGGATGTCGTTGGCTTCGCTGTCATCTGTAGACGCCTGCTCCTGCGCGTACAGGAGGCAACGCGAAGTGAACTGGCAGCGCTCGCACCACCGGTCACAGTAGTTGTATATGCCTGAGATGAAGCGCGGGTTGCGAGCCATCTCCAATAGGTCTTTTGGCTTCAAGTCGGTTACCTCGCAGCGGCGGCTAGCCGCGGTCCCTTCGAAGCGTCAGCCCGCCGTCAACCGTGATCACCTGGCCGGTGATGTAGTTGTCGGGCTCGAGCAGCAAGCGCACCACCCGCGCGACATCCTCTGGTCTACCGAACCGCGGGATGATTCCCTGCTCGACGTAGAAGTCATACTTGCCCGACTCGATCGACTTCAGAGCCATGCCGGCGCGATTGACTCCCGGCGCGACGACGTTCACCCGAACGCCGCCAGGCCCGCCCCACTGTTTCGCCATTATTCGAGCGGCTTGAATCAAGGCAGTCTTGGGTCCGGCGTAGTTTATGCTCGATTCGAAAACGGCTACGGCCTGCATGGTGGAAAGCAGAACAATCGAGCCTTCGACGCCGCGTTGCTTCATCCGCGCGGCGGCCTCGCGCGCAAGCAGAAGCGGCGAGACGTAGTTCTTCTGCATCGAATCATGGAGATCGCCGTCCGTCACATCCTCGAACTTGACCCGTGCCGGATCACCGGTGAAACACACAAGCGCGTACAATCCTTCCCGGAGTGCCTCCGCCGTCTCGACATAACGCAAGCGCACCTCGGGATCGGCGATGTCGCCTTCGACCAGATGGATGGCAGTTTTGTATTTGGCCTCCAGAGCCTGTTTCAAGGCCGCCGCCCGCTGGCGGTCTCCAAGGTATCCCGCAACCACCGTAGCTCCGTCGCGCGCGAGCAACGCTGCCGTCGCGCTGCCAAGCCCGCCGGTCGCTCCGGCTACGAGCACAACACGGCCCGCCAATCCACGCTCGTCGAAGTCAAAATCCAATGAACCGTGTGAAGGTGACAAACTTTAACGTCCTCCCATTCATTTTCGCGGTTGCGGAAGATCAGTGTCCATCAAAGCCGGTTGCCTAATCAAGCCAGGGCGGGGTGGCGGGGCCGTAGGGTGTTGATGTGGTGGTGGAGTTCGTCTTGCACAAAGGCACCAAGTTCACGAAGCTGCACAAAGAAATGCTTGTGAACCTTCGTGTCTTGGTGTCTTTGTGGCGAGACTCTTCTCAACACTCTATTGCACCACTGCCCAGCTGCCCCAACGGTTGCTAACGTTCATACGGCCGGTGTAGGCTTAAACTCCATCTCGCTAAAGGACCTGCTTTGGACGAATCTCTACCAGCGCGCTGCTGACCGTAACCCGTCGGCTTCGAGAAGGATGTATTTCGGAGGTACCAATGAGAAAGATTAGAATCCCCGCCTTGCTGCTCGTCTTGCCGATAGCGGTTCAAGTTCTTGCGGTTGGCGCGCAGGACAAAAAGCCTCAAGACCCGGGCCAGATAAAGCTCACGACAGAGCTTGTACAGATCGATGTGCTGGTCAACGACAAGAGCGACAAGCCGGTCGGCGGCCTTAAGCGCGAAGACTTCGAGCTTTACGACAACAACAAGCTCCAGCGAATTTCAAACTTCTCCTACGAGGAGACCCGTGCGCGGCGAATGGGTGAGTCAGCGACCCAAGTGCATGCGCAAGCGCTACCGCGGGCAATAACGGCCGGCGAAGTAAATCGAGTCATGGCTTTTGTGATTGACACGCTGCATATAAAGTTCGGAAACCTGAATCGTACGCGCAGGGTCCTCGAGAACTTTGTCGACAAGAAGATGCAGCCCGGCGACCTGGTGTTGATACTTCCGACCGGCGGAGGCTCCGGAGTCTTCCAGCAGTTTACCTCCGACCGGCGGCTGCTGCATCGAGCAATCGATCGCTTACGGCCTCTCTATTTCACAACCGCCATCGTGCCGTTCCGGAGTCTGGAGCGCCGCAGTCCCACGCTTAGCGATCAGGGAAGCGGGCGGTTTGCAGGCCCGGAAGGCGGACTTAGAATGCCGGACGCGGGAGTCGGCGCTTCGGGCAATGTCGACCCGCTTGAAGAAGCGGATGTTCGCACATCGCTTGCGGCTTTGAATGAGACGGTCAAGTACATGGCCAGCTTTCCAGGCCGAAAGGTGAGCGTATTTGTGTCGGAGGGCTTTCGGCTATATCAAACTCGAACGGAGCCTGACCTGCTCAATACGACAGCCCTGGCGGCGCGCGCGAACGTTGTGTTCTATACGATCGATCCGCGAGGACTGGAAAGTCTTACGCTTGAAGCGGGCGACGACGTCGGCGCGAATGAGAACAACCCGGTTGTCGGAGCGGTGATTTCCGCCACCGCTTCGAAGAGATCGGACTTCTTTGAATCCCAGGCCAGCCTCAACGTAATTGCCTCCGACACCGGGGGCAAGTTCTATCGCAACAACAATGACATCCAGCATGGGCTAGACCTGGTGCTCGAAGAGAACTCGGCTTACTACATGCTCGGCTTCTACCCGGAAGCCGGGAAGTGGGATGGCAAGTATCACAAGGTGAAAGTAGTCGTTCGCGGACGGCCGGATGTCACCGTCTCGTTTCGCAAGGGCTATCTGGCGAAGACGCCGCCGCCCGAAAACGCCGGAGTGGATCCAAAAGTCGCCGAAGCTCTGGAAGCCATCTCGTCGCCGCTCGTTCGCCGCGACATCGACATTCGATTGACGCCGCTCTACATCGACAACGTACGGCTCGAACCGGTCGTCACTCTCCTGCTGCATATCGATGCATCGAAGCTGAGCTTTGTTCAGACGGAAGGCAGGCATCAAGCCAAACTCGAGCAGATCGGGTTTGTGATTGATTCGAGCGGACGGATCGCCGACAGTTTCACCAACGTGCTTGATTTGAACCTGCAGCCCGAAACTTACCAGTCGGCGCTCAAACGCGGGTTCGTCTCGACGCGAACGCTCAACGTAAAGCCGGGCACTTATCAGGTAAAGCTGTTTCTGCGAGAAGCATCGTCCGGGTTGATCGGCACCGCTAACGACTTTATCGAGATTCCAGATATGAAAGCTGACCGGCTGTCGACCAGCAGTCTTTTCCTGACCGGGCAGGCCGCCGAGCAAGGCAAGGCTGTGGATGCGGTGAGTCTAGGGGCGACGCCTTCGCAAAGAAGATTTCAACGAAAAGGGGATTTTTCGTACTCGATGGTTATCTACAACGCAAAGGTCGACGGCAAGAAGCAGCCCCAGCTCGAGATGAGGACGCGTATTCTGAAGGGCAATCAGGTGGTCTTTAGCGGCGAGCCACGCCCGGTAACGCCCGGTGAAGGCAGCGCGCCGCCGTTGCGAGTCATAACCGGCGGAGTCATCAAGCTCCTCCAGCTCACGCCCGATGATTACACGATTCAAGTGACGGTCACGGACAAGCTCAGAAAATCGGACAATGTGGTGCGCACGGAGATGGGCTTCAGCGTTGAGTAGTTGGTAGTACCGCCTTCAGGCCTTCAGTAGCATAGACTTTAGTCTGTGTCCGATTGAATTCCCTTCTATCCACCGACACAGACTAAAGTCTATGCTACGCGCACAGACTCAACGCCTGATTAGAAGCGAGACCGCCATCGCTAGTCCGATAAAGATGACCGCGCGGCGAACAAAGCGGCGGCCGAGCTTTCGCGCAAGCCCGGCCCCGCCGTAGCCGCCCGCGATCGCCCCGGCCATCATCACCGCGGCGTACGGCCAGTCGACGCTTCCGCGCAACGCGAAGTACGACGCCGCTACGAGGTTGATGCACACCGCAAAGAAGTTCTTCAGCCCGTTCATCTGATGAATATCCGTCAGGCCAAGCAAACCTAATGCTGCAAGCATCAGGATCCCGATTCCGGCGCCAAAGTATCCGCCGTAGATTGCTACCGCGAATTGAAACGCCATCGCCCATACCCACCAGCCTGCGGAATTCACGCGTTGGGGTTCGACGCCCCGATTCGCTTGCAGTCTTCGCGTGATGGGCTCCTGGGCGGCAAACAAGATTGTCGCGAACAGGATCAGATAGGGAACTATGGAAGCGAATAGCCGGGAAGGCGTACGCAACAGAAGGAATGCGCCGACGAGTCCTCCAACAACCGAGACCGGCGCCAGCAGCAGCATCCAGCGGCGGCTGTCTCCCAGCTCGCGGCGGAAACCATACATCGCGCCCAGCGAGCCCGGCCAAAGCGAAACCGTGCTGGTCACGTTAGCTTGAATCGGGTCTATGCCTAGCCATACCAAAGCGGGAAACGTCAGCAGGGTGCCGCCGCCTGCAACGGAGTTCATCATCCCAGCGACAAACGCGGCAGCGAAGACGACCACTCCGTGCCAGAGACTCATTCGCGCAGACTAACATTGCCAAGTTGCTAGTTGCCAGTTGCTAGTTGGCAGTTGCCAGTTGCCAGTAGGCAGACGGCAGTTGGCAGGAATAGTTGGCAATAAGCACTTCGTGCGCGCTTATGGCTGCCTACTGCCTACAGCTGACAACTAGCAACTGGCAACTGGTAACTGCTTCAAAAACTTTGTGCGAGTGTAGACGACTCTAAAGCCCAGTCGTTCGACGTTGCGCTGCGAGCCGCTGCCCGGCTGAGTCGCAACCATCGCAAGATCACAACCGTTCTCGGCGGCCACCGCAAGCCGAGCAAGGAGCAAAGCCTTCTGTACACCTTGATTCCGAAATTCAGGAATCGTACCCGCTCCGCCAAATGACGCTACGCCCCGATGAATCGACATCATGCCCCCGCCTGCGGGAACCCCGTCAACCTCAGCCATAAAGAAAAACGCGCCGGCAGCGTAAAAGCAACTCGTGAAGACATTCAGGAACTCGGGCGAGATCTCGGTGGTCTCAAAGAAGCTCCTCGCAACCACGAGTGAGTAATTCGCCGCTTCATCCTCCGCCGGTCTGCGCACTCGAACTTCGCTTGTTGGGTCCGGCCAAGCTCGTGAGTCGCCGTCGGTAAGCTCTCGTGTAAAAACATTCGAGTATTCGATCGGCCCGTAGCCACGTTCGTTCAGCAGCTTTAACAAAGAAGGATCCGCCAGCGGACAAGTCTCGATGTTAACAGGCGACCCGTGCGCTCGATAGAACTCTTCCATCGCTGCCATGTCCGCTTCGGTTACCGGGCCGTTCAAGCCGAGACCAAAGGCTTGAGTCACAGGCGAGTCGACACCGCCAAACCCCGCGTGACCGCCGGCTACCGGGAGAAACACTTCGCCCGTGAAAGAGTTGAGCCGGGCCCACGAGCGAGCGAACTCGACGCCCGCAAGCGCGTCGGTCATCTCCAGTCGCCGGGCGAGTGTCAGGTCAGCAAAAAACATAAAGGGCAGTCAGTAGTCCGTAGTCAGTAGCCCGTTCGCTCAAGTTCAATTGGTCTTCGGCATTCGAGCTACGGACTACTGACGACGGACTACCGACTAACTCGGGCGTGTTCGTCTATGAGCAACTTCATCATTGCATCGCGGCGATCGAAAAGCCGCTTCAGTTTTCGCGGCTTGTGACGCGCCAGCGCGTACGAAGTGATGATGGGCAGTCCGATCGTCGAATCCAGATAGCAGACCACGGCGTCCGGAAGGCGGTCAGGATCGATCTTGCCCCAGCTCACCGCTTCGCTCGGAGTCGCCCCCGACAGGCCCCCGGTGTCCGGCCGGGCGTCGGTCACTTGCAAAAAGTAGTCGTGGCCCTTCTCTTCGATCTTCAAGACCTCTTGAATCTGCGGCTCGGTTTGAAGCAGGAAATTCTTGGGACTGCCGCCGCCGAAGATCAGCACCGCTGATTTTCCGCCGCTTCGTTTTGCGTCGAGCACAATCGCCGCTGTCTCGTTGACGTCAGCCGACACGTCATACCTCAATTTGTTTCCGGTGAGCGCTTTTGCTGCGACGTTCATACCGATCGAGCTGTCTCCGGGGGATGAGGTGTAAATTGGAACAGCGGCTTCGTAGGCCGCCGCAAGCAGGCTCTTGCCTTTGATGCCAAGCACCCGCTCGCGTTCGGCGACGTACTTGCCCGCCAGGTAGTGAAACTCGGCGGTGCTCATGTCACGCTGAAATTCGGGGCCTTCGATCATCTTGCGATAGAACTCATCGGTCGATAGCAGCACGTCGTATTCAAAGAAGATGTCGTAGATCCTTACGACTCCCTCTTCGCGCAGAATCACGTCGCTGGTCTGCGGATTCCCCCGATGCATTCGAAGCCCGATTCCGAAGTGAGTGTCGTGATAAAGGTTCGCGCCGGTCGAGACTATCCAATCGACGAATCCGTTCTCGATCAGCGGAATTATCGCCGACATCCCGAGCCCGGCCGGTGTCAGCGCGCCGGTCAGGCTCATCCCGACCGTCACGTCGTCTTCGAGCATCTTCTCGACGAAGAGCTGACATGCCTCGCGAAGACGCGCAGCGTTGTAGGCGAGGAACGACGACTCGACCAGTTCCGCGACGGTCATTGACCCGGTGACCGGTTTGGGGTCAATCGGACTGCCGCCAAGAAAGTTGTGTCTCTTCGCCATCCTCACCTCCAGCAAGTCTTTTTGGAGCAACTAGGTTAAGGAAACGGCAACGCGCATGCAAACCGAAAGCATGTCCGCCAGTCTTACGGAGTCTGATGCGAACGGGATTGAAATCCCGGCTCCACGTCCAAGATGCCGTAAACGGTGACCGTACTTATTTGTTTTTGCGCTGGTGACTCATCGGCGTGCCTCTCAAACTTGCGAGGCGAGATTCTGCGTCAATCAGTTCGGGCAAATCCCGGTCAGCATTCTTCCAGAGATCCAGAAACGTCAGGTAGTTCTCAACGGCGAGCTTCTTGTCTTGCTTGTGCTCATAAATCTTACCGAGCAGGTAAGCGCTCCTGGGATATACTGCGGCGCGGTACTGGTTGGCCCGCCCACCGAAAGCGTAGAGCTTTTGCATTTTGGAGACTGCCTCAATAGCCTTCTCATATTGCCCGGTCTCGAAATAACACAGTGCCAATTGATACCCTGCCAGAATTCTGTTAACTGCAAATCCGCGCTCGGCGACTGTTCGAAAATCTGTTATAGCGGCTTCATATTCACCGTTGGCTCGGTGAGCATAGCCACTCACAACGACATCGCCAACAGGTCCGAGGGCCGCGAGATGACTGGTCACGATCGGAGACGCTTTCTCGTATTCCCCCATCGTCAGATAACAGTAAAACGCCAGTTGATATGCCAGGGCTGTCCCGGCATTCAACTCGATCGCTTCATCTAAGGCCTGGCGGGCCTTCCTGGTGTCGTTATGCCCGATCAGTAAGCAGTACGCTTTCTTTGCGTAGTTAAAAGCCAGATCACGCCTGTTTCCCTCCTTCAATGCAATCTCGATTGCGTGGTCAGTCGTGTTGACCGCATCGCGGTATTTGCCCTGATACACGAACGAATCCGCCAGCATCCTGTAACCCTCTCCTCTATTTGACAGAGGACGGGACGCGTCCAGCAATTTGCTGGATTCTGCTTCTGCTTCCTCAAACTCATTCTTTAAGAGATAGGTCTGTCCGGCGGCCCAGACAGAAAGCCATTCTTTCGGGAATGCTTCTTGAAAGCGACGACTGGCGTGGATAGCGCTATCGAAATCGCGTTGCAGGGCATGGGCTTCAACAAGATACAGATAGACGTCCTCGTTGGGACTCTCTTCAATGTACCGCGTGGCGTATTGCAGCATTCAATCGTAGGATCCAGACTCCTTGAATACCCACAGTAGGTGGCCTCTCGCCGGCTCAAAGTGTGGATCAAGCTCGAGGACTTTTTCGATATACGTTATGGCGGTTTGGTAATCGCCTAGATGGAATGAATTATCGCCAACCATCCAAAGCGCTTCCCAGTAGGTAGGGTACAGTTTGAGCGCCTCCAGGCTTATCGCTATCGCTTCACTAGGATTTCCTTCAACATAGGCCTTGACCGCGCGGATCATGTGGCGTTCTTTTTCGGGTGCCCGGTCAATGAGCCTCATCGCCCTCTGAACCGGCTCTTCGGCAAGGGCCGGATTACTCCAGGAAATCATATAAGCGAGCCTGTAGTGTGCAAGCGCGAAGGTTGGATCTAGCTGGATGGCTTTCTCGAACTCTTCCGCCGCCTCATCAGTCTTGTATTTGCTGTACAGCTCCTCGCCAAGAAAATAGTGACGGTAGGCTTCAAGGTTTGTGGTAGTAACGTCTGCGACCTCCCGACTTGCAGCCCGAATCTCGGCAGTTCTCTCTCTCAGACCCGCTCGCGTTCTTTCGGACAACTTGTCAATCATCGAAGGAATTCGGGCTTTGCCTTCTCCCTCTTCTTTCGCCGTGAAGATATATTGATTCGTCTGAGGGTCGAGCACTTTCAGGTCAATCGTGTAAAGTTGATCGAACTTGCGAACGGAGGCGACGACAAGCGCGCTTACATTCGCACGATTGCAAATCTCTCTTCCGAGCGACTCATCTATGCGGTCGGCGCTCTCTTTTCCCATCTGCTTGAGGATTTCGAACAGGCGGGAGCGGGTCAATACCGAAAGCCTGCGAGACTGTTCAAGCGAGGTAATAAGCAAGCCCGACAGCCCGTTCAGTTCTTCGTCGTCTGTTTCGTTGGCAAAGTCAACGACTGCAATCGGGATGCGCTCTACGCTGCCCGGCTCCTTCAAAAAGGATTTCAGCGTGAGCGCAGCAACGGCCAGAACCGCCAGGACAGCCAGCCCAGCTACACGCTTGCGTCTTATCTTGCGTGGGGCCGTCTGCGTTGTCCCTCCTCGCGCTTCTGGTATCTGCTCACCGACGACAGCCACCGTGACCGACTCGTTCTGAGCCGGCGAGTTGTCTCCTTCTTCCGGCGGTCCGCTCACGCTTGCCACAAAGCGATAGCCGCGGCCCGGAACGGTGACGATGTACTGATGCTCGCCCGCCCGCTCCCCCAGCGCCTTCCTCAGGATCGAGACGTTATAAGTGAGGTTGCCTTCCTCAACGAAGCTATCGGGCCAGACTCGCTTCATGAGGTCGTCTTTCTCGATCACCTTGCCGTTGTTCTCTACAAGGGCGAGCAATATGTCAAAGCACTTGGGTGTGAGCGGCGCGACTTCGCCGTCGCGCAGAAGAAGGCGCTTGATTGGATCGATTCGGAAGGGTCCAAACTCGTAGAAATGCTGTGATGTCGAGGTCATGGCCGTCCCTCTAAGAACTTCTAAGAAACTCTAAGCGCGTTTCTAAGGACTTCTGAACAAGGTTCAGAGTATGTTCGGATTCGAGTGGACCGGCATCGGGGAATTGAGTGCGAATCAGTTCGAGTG